>Ga0164297_10001751_pt1 | contig 22480 bp, 18 predicted proteins | sample GEODES058metaG_FD_113539 | JGI IMG/M metagenome (GOLD analysis project Ga0164297, IMG submission 113539) | Dystrophic lake water microbial communities from Trout Bog Lake, Wisconsin, USA - GEODES058 metaG | ecosystem: Environmental > Aquatic > Freshwater > Lake | place: USA: Trout Bog Lake... | reverse complement strand
CCAGTCTCGGATCTACAATGATTTTCAGATCAACCGTGACACGCTGATGGCGATGAAGCCCCTGATACCTGAAGCGGCCCGCCTCTTACCCGTGCCATGGGAGTTCAATTCAATCGGCTTTGCCTGCACTTCGGCGGCCATGTTGATCGGCGATGCGCCGATTGAGGATCTCGTTCGGCAGGTTCACGTAGGCGTTGAGGTCAGCAATCCAGTGCATGCCTGTGTCGAAGCGTTCAAAGCCTTGGCTGTTAAACGAGTTGCCGTGGTTACGCCCTATTCCCGCACCGTGAATGATGCCATTGCTGCCGGGCTAGAAGCACGCGGTCTAACAATTCCCGTCTTCATCTCTTTTGAAGAGCCCGACGATAATATCGTGGCCAAGATTTCAGAGGCGGCAGTTGCAACCGCTGCGCGAAAGGCAGCCGCTGATCCGGCAGTTGAGGGCGTGTTTATTTCCTGCACCAGTATTCGTGCCGTAAGCTTTGCTGCCTCGTTGGAAAATGAGATAGGCAAACCTGTCACTTCCAGCAATCACGCTATTTTGTGGCATCTCATTCGCCTCGCAGGGCTGGAAGATTCCTTGCCGCAATTCGGAAAATTATACACTCGCTCAATCGCGCATTGAACCTCACAAATCACACCGGAAAGCTTGGCGGTAATTCCCGCATCTTTAACAAAGCTTGTGCTTTAACGCGTCGTGTCGTTTTGTAAGATCGTAATGACCCATCGGATTCTGCACGTGTTAAGCTGCTAATCTGAAGGCATCGGCAGGTGTTTTCATGCCGGGGGCCTAGTGGGGTCTGCGGGTATTGTAGAAGTAGATCCAGTCTCCGATTATTCGTGTTACGTGTTGTAGGCTTTCGCGCGCGTTTGCGCACGTGCCAGCCCTTGAGCTTGAAGATCCTCTGCACCTTGTTCTTGTTAAACCCGATCAGATTGGCGGCCGTACGATACCCAAACGAAGGCTCTTCCTCGATCATCGCCTTGATGGGCTCAGCAAAGGCTGGATCTACCTTTGGTGTGGCCCGGCTTGGCTTGTGATAGACGCTGCGCCGGGCCACGCCGATTTTGTCGGCCTTCAAGTTCCTTGTCCTGCCGACGAAGACCAAAAAGTTCCAAAACACAATGATGTATTGGCTCGGGACAGACAAAAGCCCTGTTTGCAATAGTGTCGAATTCGGTGCGAATTGCCTCCCAATTTTCTTTGAGAGGCAAAAGAATCGGAAAATCTTCTGGATTGTAAAAACCCATATATTTAGTGCCTGTTATTATCGTGGGAAATCACGCACCCATAGTGCCTCATTTTGGCTGAACATTAATCAACCTTAGGCTGCATTAATAGATATCCCCACCTCCTGATTGGTTGTCATTGGGCGTCCCCTCTCGCATGACTTCGGTGTTTGAAATTGTAGGAGCAATATTAAATGCCCGATGCATCTGGCTTAGGTTCGACGACTGCGCATTTATCAGGCTTGCACGGCCTTACTGGTATTGCAGCATTTTTTCGTATTCCGGCTGATCCGCTGCATCTCGCGCGCGAATTGGCGCTTGGAGAGCGCGATGCGTTGGCTGAGGACATTCTTCGTGCTGCTTCTCTAGTCGGGCTGAAAGCGCGGATCATACGTGATGCTTCTGTGAAACGACTTCTATCGATGCCGATGCCTGCTCTTGCACAGACGCTTGAGGGGCACTTCATTTTGCTCGGCGGAATGATGCCTAGCGGTCTTTTTCGGATCTTGGATCCAATCACCCGCACCGATCTCGAGATCCCAATTGAAGAGGTTTCAACATCGCTCGCGCCGGTTATTATTTTGGTTCAACGTCGCATGGGCGGCCCTGGCATCCATCCCGCGCATTTCAGCTTCGCTTGGTTTTTGCCGTCCATTTGGCGGTATAAACGTGCATTAGGCCATGTGCTTTTAGCCTCCCTTGCATTGCAGATTTTTGCGCTTGTGACGCCGCTCTTTTTCCAAGTCGTTATCGACAAGGTTTTGGTCCACCGCAGCGCATCAACACTCGATGTCATTGTGATCGGTCTCATCGGCATTTCGTGCTTTGATGTGCTGTTGCAGTTTTTGCGCAGCTATGCGTTAACTCACACCACAAACCGTATTGATGTGGAATTAGGCCAACGACTGTTTGCGCATCTACTGCGCTTACCCATTTCCTATTTCGAGACACGCCCTGCCGGACAAACGGTCGCGCGTGTGCGTGAATTAGAATCCATTCGCTCTTTCATCACCGGACAAGGCCTGTTTGCGGCGCTTGATCTTGTGTTCACTGTTGTGATGGTAGCGGTGTTGTTTATCTATTCGGTCAAGCTCGCTTTGATCGTCATGGCCACCGTGCCGCTTTATATTTTGATCGCCGCGATCATTGCACCCGCATTGCGCGAACGGGTGAAGGAAAAGTTTAATCGCGGAGCGCATAGTCAGCAATTCCTTGTCGAGACCATTATCGGCGCACAAACCATCAAAGCAAGTGCTGTTGAGCCGGTCATGCGTGTGGAATGGGAAGAGCGGTTGGCGGCCTATATTCGCACGGGCTTTGAAGCCGCCCTCATGGCCTTTGGCGGCCAGGACGCCATTCAGCTGGTCAACAAACTCTCCACCGCGCTTTTATTATTTTTTGGCGCAGTCGCGGTAATGGATGGTGAGCTGACGGTTGGCTCGCTCGTTGCTTTCAACATGATCTCCGGCCAGGTGGCGCAGCCGATTTTGCGGCTCTCGCAGCTCTGGCAAGATTTCCAACAAGTGGCGATCTCCGTCGCGCGATTGGGCGATATCTTAAATGCTGCTCCGGAACCTAGCAATGCGGCCATGGCGGCGCTTCCTCCTCCGAAAGGTGCGATTGAATTTAAAAATGTCAGCTTTCGCTATACGCAAGGCGGACAAGACGTTTTGAAAAATATCAGCCTTTCCATTGAACCCGGCGAAATTGTCGGCATTGTCGGCCCGTCCGGATCGGGTAAATCGACGCTCACCAAATTGGTACAACGGTTTTATTCGCCCCAAGAGGGACAAATCCGCATTGACGGACTAGATTTAACGCAAGTCGACCCCGCATGGCTCCGTCGGCATATTGGCGTGGTGCTTCAAGAGAACTTACTATTTGCCAAAACCATCCATGAAAATATAGCGCTCGCTAACCCTGCGATGCCACGTGCCAAAGTCATTGCGGTCGCCGAACTTGCCGGCGCGCATGAATTTATCGCCAAATTGCCAATGGGCTATGACACGCCGATTGAAGAGCGCGGTGCCAATCTCTCCGGCGGGCAACGGCAGCGTCTCGCTATTGCACGTGCGCTTGCTACTAATCCCCGAATTCTCATTCTTGATGAAGCCACTAGCGCGCTTGATTACGAGAGCGAAGTGATCATACAGCAAAATATGGCGAGGATTGTGCGCGGTCGCACCGTCGTCATCGTCGCGCATCGGCTCTCGACCGTTAGAAACGCCGACCGCATTGTAGGCATGGTCGATGGCCGCATTGTTGAGATGGGCAGCCATGATGAATTGATCAACCGTGAAAAGGGCCTCTATAAACGCCTATGGTCGATCCAAAGCTCCGGTATCGCGGCATGACCAACGAGGCCCTTCCGACGCCCGCCAAGGCTCTTCCTGGGGCTCCAAAGACACCTTTAACGCTTCCCTTCATGACCCGTAGCGATCAAGAGTTTTTGCCCTCCGCGCTTGAGATTTTAGAACGCCCCGCCTCCCCGATAGCGTTAGCATTGCTCGTGTCTATTTGTGCGATGGTAGTGTTGGCGCTCGCTTGGAGCTGGTTCGGGTTGACCGATATCGTGGCCATCGCCCAAGGAAAAATTCAACCCTCAGGTCGAGTGAAAACCGTTCAGCCTTTAGAAGGCGGCCGGATTACGAAAATTCTTGCAATCAATGGGCAAAAAGTAACGGAGAGCGAAATCCTCATCACTTTGCAGGACAATGAAGCGCAAGCCGATGCAGATTCCGTCGCCGCGCAATTGATCAATGCACGCGCCGAGGCGTTGCGGCGCGCAACCGTCGTCGCAGCAGCCGCCACGCCCAGTGTTTTACCGAAAATCGCATGGCCCGATCTTATCCCTGCATCCGTGCGAGCTCGTGAAGAAGCCGTTCTGGCGACTGACCTTAACAGCCTCGCTGCGCAACTGGCATCTATTGAAGCCCAAAGAAGCCAGAAATTGGCCGAGCGGGATCGGTTGAAAGAAACCATTGCAGCACAAGAGGCCTTGGTGACGATTTTGAGCGACCGCGTCGATATGCGCCAAGCGCTTCAACAAAGCGCGTCAGGCACCAAAGCAAGCCTGATCGATGCGCTTGAATCGCAAGCCTATCAACGCACGTTTCTAGCAACCGAACGTGGCCAATTTACCGAAGCCGAACGCGGTATCGACGCACTCGCGGCAGAAGCCAGAAGGACATTAAATGCGTTCATTGCCGAGAATTCGGCGAAAGGCTCCGACGCCCAAAAGCTCGCCGACGAGGCGGCCCCTCGGTTTCAGAAGGCGAAAATCCGCGTCAACAATCTCGTTATCCGCAGCCCTGTAGCGGGCACGGTGCAGGCCTCCTCCGTGATTAATGTAGGACAGGTGCTCAACGCTGGCCAAGAAGCCATGCGGATCGTGCCCGATGATGCTGTGTTGGAGGTTGAAACCTATTTGCCAAATAAAGACATCGGATTCGTGCACGAGGGGCAAAAGGCTTCGATCAAAATCGAAGCTTTTCCTTTTACGCGCTACGGCACAATTGAAGCTTTGGTCACACGGGTAGCCAGCGACGCCATTCCTTTGCCGGAAGCGATGGCAGCAGAAGGCAATACGCAACCCCAGCAACAAGATGCGAAAGGATCGGCAGGCGCCCAACGCGTGCAAAACCTGTATTTTCCTGTGACCCTGAAACTAAGCCAATCTACCATCTTCACCGAGGGAAAATCGGTACCCTTAGCACCTGGCATGGCAATTACAGCAGAAATCAAAACCGGACAAAGGCGGTTGCTCGATTACCTCCTCTCGCCGTTAAAAGAAGTAGGTTCAACGGCGGTGAAAGAGCGATAAAAGTTTAGATATTAATGCGACACACTTCATCATCAAGGTGTAAGGTCGGCTTTGCAGGAATGTCGCATTTAAAAGCCATGATTTTATTTACCCTTATGCTTGATCACATAAGAACCGCTTGCATCGAGCTTAGCAGTCCAGTCCGGCTCAATAACAATCGTTGTTGTAACCTCTTCGATAATCGCTGGACCAGTAATAACAGCACCCGCACCTAGCTTCGATCCGTCATAGACCGGTGTCTTTTTTGCCTTTCCGTCGGCTGAGAAGATGGCCATTCGAGTGCCCTTTTGAGCCTTCGCAACAGGCGCGCCGCGACCAAGCTTTTGTGCGACAGGCTTATCGACCTTGCCATAAAGCGTGGACTCGATGTTCACGATCTCAACCGTGCTCTGTCGCTCTGAATAGGTGTAGAGTTCTTCGTGCCGTTTATGGAATGCCTCAATGATCTTATCAATGGATTTGGCATTCACTTCGAAATTATCAATCTCAACCGTGCATTCATGGACCTGGCCAACATATCGCATATCCATCGAGCGCTTAACAGCAATTTGAGACTTCTTAAACCCATCGGATTCAAGATGTTCAACGCCCTGCTTTTCAATTTTTTTAAAGAGCTTGTCGATACGGGCGTATGCGTCTTTATTATCAAGCCGCTCTGGGCTTGTAGCCATGTAATTATATTTCACGTCGGAAATAATCTGTCCGAACGCACAGAGACCGGACGCGAGCTTAGGCAAAATAACAGTCTTGATGCCCATGTCCCGCGCAAGCGCGGTAATGTGCGCCGCTGTTGCACCGCCTGCACCCACAAGCACGAAATCACGCGGATCATAGCCACGCTCGACAGAAACACGACGGATACCATTAACCATGTTGTTATTAACGATCGTGTACATGCCATAGGCCGCACGCTCTACTGAAAGCCCTAGCGGGTCAGCAATTTTCTTCAACGCACCCTGTGCCTTCTTCCTGTCGAGCGGCAAACGCCCTCCAAGGAGCCCCTCCGGATTAAGATATCCGAGGACCAGATTCACGTCTGATGTTGTTGGCTCTGTACCGCCCTGCCCGTAGCAAGCTGGTCCCGGATCAGACCCCGCACTTTGCGGGCCGACCTGTAAAAGACCCAGTGAATCAATCCATCCGATTGAACCACCTCCGGCGCCAAGCGTTTCGACTTGGATCATCGGCACGCCAATGCGGTAACGAAGGAAATCAATATTCTTGTTGACGTTGGTCACACCATCTTTCGTCAGCGTGATATCGAACGACGTGCCGCCCATATCCACCGTAATCACATTTTTGTGACCAAAAGGCGCACACACATAAAGACCTGCCTGTGGCGCCGAGGCGGGTCCGGAATTGATCGCGTAGACGGAACGATCCGTCATCGCCTTACCAATGGCAAGACCGCCATTGGATTGGAAATAGCGCACCGGATATTTGGCGCCGAGTTGTTTAAAATAAGCATCAACCGCTGCCACATAACGCTTCAAAATAGGCGCAAGATAGGCGTTCGTAACCGCGGTAGACGTACGTGTATATTCACGAACTTGCGGGTATAGTTCACATCCGACAGTTAGAATAGCGTTCGGCATCATCTCGCGAACAATTTCAGCTGCGCGGTGTTCGTGCTTCATGTTGAGCACCGACCAGACAAACGAGATTGCTACCGTCTCAACGCCCTCCGCGAGGAATGCGCGACAGGCATCGCGCACATCTTCCTCGACCATCGGCGTTTTGATGGAACCGTCCGAGATAACGCGCTCTCTCACGCCTTTGCGAAGATAACGCGGAACAAGCATATCGGCAGCCGGATACTCGGCATCATACCGATAGCCATCTTCTTTGTGGCCTAGGCGGATTTCAATCGAGTCCTCATGGCCCGCCGTACAAATCAAACCGGTTTTGCCACCCTTGTGCTGGATGAGCGCATTAAGACCAACGGTCGTTCCGTTAATGCAGAGATCGCAGCTTGAAATAATCGACTCTGGACTTTCGCCTATTTCATCGGAGATCAGCTTCAAACCATTTTTGATTGCTAACGTCGGATCAGCGGGTGTCGAGAGTGCTTTAAACAAGCGGATCTGGCCGCTTTTATCGGCGAGCACAAAATCAGTGAAGGTGCCACCAGCGTCAATGCCAAGACGATATTTGCTGCGCATGGAATTGTTCTTTCTTAATCGGGATAGGGATCAGTGAGCGCCGGCGCGAAGTTTTTCGGTTGCGGCAGCATCGACGGAGAGGCTCTTTGCGTCCTTAATAACGACGCCATAATCCTCTTTGGCTCCTTTGATTGAGACGAGACCATTTTTCACGTCCCATACAACCTTATCAACGGAGCGTTTATAAGGATTACCGAAGCCGCCACCGCCGGGATTCTTGTTTGTAACCGTCTCACCCGGCTTAATTTTTCCGATTATATTGTCTTTGATGACTTCAATTTTGCCATCAATCTTTCGCTCAAGTCGACCAACTTTTGATTCAATCATAGTCGATTTAGCGCCTGCCGCTCCAACTGCTGGAATACGCCGACCCTCGCCAAACATAATGAAGGTCATTTCGCTATCGAGCGGCTCAACTTCCCAAGCTGTTCCTGATCCACCCCGGAATTCACCTGCGCCGCCAGAGTCTTCCATCAATCCATATTTATGAATGATAATTGGGTAGGAATATTCGAGCAATTCGATATCACCAGACGTAAGCGCACCGAAGCAGCATTCCGGACCAACCGCATGCCAACCATCCTGCTTGGGCGTAGCTCCCGCCCCGGAAATAATGGTGGCCAGCACCATGGTGACATATTCTTCGTCGTGCCTCTTATCCCAACCGGCAATATTGAGACCGTTTGCATGCCCCCATGAGGCCGAAACTTTAGAAGGTACCGCTTTCTCAAAAGCCAGACGCACAGCATCGGTCAGCGTCTCCATCGGCGTCGTTGTGCAGTTCATATGAGGCGCCGGTTCTTTGGCATTACAGATCGTCCCTTTCGGACCGAAATCCAGAGAAACGCAGCGATAAAGTCCTTCATTATAAGGCGGTGGCAATTGCGCAAACATCATCAAGCCGAGATAGACACCGGAGTGAGAATTGCCCTCGTAAGAATTGATAAAGTATGGAATTTGCGGAGGACTTGAGATGGCAATATGGCAGCCATCGCCCTTAATGGTAACGGTCGCTTTGATCTCGAAATCGCCAAAGCCATGTCCGGCATCTTCAAGAATAGCGATACCTTCATACGTACCGTTTGGAACCTGTTTGATGAGCGAGCGCATATGGCGTTCGGCCATATCAAGCAACTCGCCAACGCAAGCGTCCACTTCAGTCTTGCCATACTTATCAAGCATCGCCAATAAATTGCGCTCGCCAACCTGACACGCGCCAATCAATGCGTTGAAATCACCTTCTTGATCGCGGCGCGCGCGCATATTTGTGAAGATCATATTCAGAACATCGTTGCGCGGCTTACCCTTGTCCCAAATCTTAATGGGTGGAATACGCAAGCACTCCGCATAGATTTCCTTCGCATCGGGATTATAGCCTGCTGGAACAGGTCCACCAATATCGGTGAGATGCCCTTTGCAAACCGTCCAATAAACAAGCTTGCCCTTATAAAAAACAGGCTTGTACATGCATGTATCAATCGCGTGACTTCCGCCAAAGGCAGGGTCGTTATGAAGGATAAGATCACCTTCATGAATATCATCACCGAAATACCCTGCCACAGCTTTCATGGCAGGCATCAAGGAACCAAGGTGGATCGGAATATCTTGGCCCTGAAGGATCATTTCAGGTTTTGCATCAAAAATAGCGGTTGAGTAATCATGCGCCAAATTAAAGACGCTGGAGCGAGCGGTCTTTTCAAGAGCCAACGTCATTTCACGTTGTGTTGTTTCAAGCACGCCTCGAACCACTGAAAGCGTGATCGGGTCAACTTTGTGCGATTTCGATTTTTTCTTGTCTGTTTTCGACTTCGCCAAAATCTTGGTTTTCTTGGAAGAGGAACTCTTTGCCTTAGAGACAGCATGATCGGCTTTTTTCGCTTTGGATGCAGATTTCAAAGATTTTGCCGCTTTCATCGAAAATTCCTCCCAGTTTTTTTAACCTCTTTATTCCGCCCCGCGTATTCGCGAGGCGTCATTACCAAGCTAAATTATTTAGCTTCAGTCTTCGATCTTTTGCACAGAAAACCGACGAACAACGAACAATGAAGCTGTTGCAAGTGCAATCTTGAGTGCCTCCGCAGGCAGAAAAGGAACTGCACCGACCATCACAGCCTTATCGAAGCCAATTAACGTGGATAGCCATGCGACACCCAAGGCTAAAATGGTGAGATCAGCAACTATAAATACGGCCAGTGCAAATGGTAGACGCTGAGTGAAGCCACGTTCAACCGCAAGGGATACAATCATGGCGGACGCCAAAAAGCCCAAGAGATAGCCACCTGTCGGGCCAACCATGAAAGCGAGACCTGCACCGGTTGAAAAAACAGGAAGACCAGCTGCACCCTCAAGCAAATATGCCAATACCGTAGCGCCCGCCATCCGCTTTCCAGCATGCGCTCCGATCATCAAAACGACGAGCGTCTGCATTGTCATTGGAACTGGCCAAAATGGCACCTGAACCTTCGCTGATACCGCCAATAGTAAAGAACCTACCAGCACCATTGCCGCTTGCTGGAGTAACGTATGCTCGCCCGTGCGGTTGAACATTTTAGCAATCGTGGTTTGCATCGATTTCACTCCTTGTAATCTAGTTATCAATTAGGCGAGTGCCGCGCGGACAGATGCAGCCAAAGCATCTTGATCCTTGCGGGCCTTTAACGCGGCATCCATATCGACCGCCACAAACTGGGCAGGCATATGCGGCTGCAATTGTCCAATGAGATCCATGTCCGCTGAGATCACGGTACCCACCATGAAATAGCCTCCACCGGAAACAGCGTCGCGATGAAGCACGATCGGCTCCGTTCCACCTGGCACCTGAATAGAGCCGTATGGGTAGCACGCATCAACAATATTGGATGGATCTGACCCCGCACCAAAAGGCGGCTTGCGATCAACAAAGGCGAGTTTATTTCCACCGCGGAACCGGTAGCCGATACGATCAGCCTCTGGAGCTACTTTCCAGGTATCAGCCAAGAAATGCTTTCCGGCTTCTTCGGTGATGCGATGCCAATAAAGCCCCGGCAACATACGAAGGGTAGCAGGGCTCCCAGGCATCCGACGAAGCTTTGTAGGAATACTACGGCCTGCCGCTATGCTCTTGGAAACGCTCCCGACCGGAAGCTCGTCGCCTGCCGCTAGCTTGCGGCCTTGATAGCCACCCAGCGCGCCCAGCGTATAGGTAGAACGGCTACCCAGTACCACAGGCACATCAATGCCGCCTGACACGGCAATATAAGCGCGAGCACCAGCCTTCAAAAAATCGAAGGACAGAACATCACCCGCCTTAACTGCAAAACTCGTCCATGTCTCACGCGGCTCGCCATTTACCTTTGGTGGGATTTCTCCACCGGTAACGGCCACAGTCGCGGAGCTGGTGAATTCAAGTTCTGGCCCCATGAATACAATTTCAAGGCCTGCTGCATTCTCATCATTACCAACAAGAAGGTTGGCGGCCCGAAGTGCCTCGCGATCCATAGCACCCGAGAGCGGAATACCGATATGGTAATAGCCCGGGCGGCCGAGATCCTGAACGGTGGTCGAAAGACCGGGGGAATGGACCTTAATGGCCATAGAGAGCCTCCTGGAGCTTGCGGTTATAACCGTCGATGTCCTTCTCGAATTCTTCGAGCGAGAAACTAACGTCGCGAATACGCGGTTGGAACTTGCCCGCCTCAACATCAGCGACCGTTTGGTCGTATTCCTCGCGGTCAATCGGCTTCCATTTAACAATATCGCCTGGACGGAAGAGGACCATGAAATCCTTAAGGTATGAAATAGTCTGTGTTGGGTCATAGATTGGCATCGGAGTGACACCGAACATTTGATAGCCACCCGCACCGCGGACGGAATAAATACACCCGAAACAGCCACCGTGGCCTACCGTCAATTTCGGTGTATCGGTTCTAGGGCGAAGATATTTTGGTACTTCGATCTGTTTGGACCGCTCTGCCATTTGATAGAGAAACGGAAGACCTGCAACAAAGCCCACCATCGACACAAACCAAGGCGCACCGGAATGGGCTTTGATAAAATTATCGACGGTCCCAAGATTATTGATACGCGCAGCGTATTCGATATCCGTGCTGGTTGGATCCTGATGACGTTCGCGGAACCGCATAAGCGTTTCATGCGTCCATGGATCATTGTAAAGCACAGGAATCTCAATGATCCGCGTTTTAAGCGAGGCAACCGATTTAGAGGCCGACTCCTCAATACGTTTTAATTCCTTCAAAAGCTCATCAGGAGCGATTTCGTCGGGATTAAACTTAATCTGGAACGAAGCGTTTGCCGGGCAAATTTCGGTGACACCCTTAATTCGGCTGTCCCGCACGCCATTGGTTATCGATAGCCCTTTAAAAAAGGCCTGCAGCGACATTTCCTCGTCGCATTCGACGAAGATGTGCTCATCTCCGCCAAAGGAGTATCTGGTTTTCATCGCTCCCCCACCCTCCGTCACTCACCAAGATTTTCAGAATTTTTCTCAAGCCAATGCTCGAGAAATTGCGTATCAAACTTCGCAGCCTTAACGTCCGGATCAGCCGCAAGGGCGCGATGCAATCCACGTGTCGTTTTGACTCCGCCTATTTCCAATTCACCCAAAGCACGGGCCATGCGGGTAATGGCCGAAGCCCGGTCCTCGTCCCACACGATAAGCTTACCGAGCAGTGAATCATAGAAAGGCGGAACAGTATAGCCTTGATATAAAAGACTATCGAAGCGAACACCTGCGCCACCTGGAATGTTAAGTGTGTCGATCAGGCCAGGCGCAGGCATAAAGTTCTTCGAGGGGTCTTCGGCATTAATCCGGCATTCGATCGCGTGGCCCTTAATCGTAATATCGGACTGCTTCATTCTAAGCTTCTGCCCCATCGCTACGCGGATCATCTCGCGCACGAGATCAAAGCCGGTAATCATCTCGGTAACAGGATGCTCGACCTGAATACGCGTATTCATTTCAAGGAAATAAAAATCACGCGTCGTGTCATCGTAAAGATATTCAATCGTTCCAGCTCCGCGGTAATTTACCGCCTTGGCAAGGTCAACAGCCGACTGACAAAGCTTGGCACGCACATCGGCAGGAAGCATGGCTGCCGGAGCTTCTTCCCATACTTTTTGGCGACGCCGCTGAAGCGAGCATTCACGTTCGAAAAAATGCACGACATCGTGACCGTCACCTAGGACTTGGACTTCAACATGGCGAGAGCTTGCAATAAATTTTTCGATATAAAGTCCGCCGTCGCCAAACGCAGCAAGAGCCTCGGCACTGGCTTGCGGCATTAGTCGATCAAATTCCTCTCGCGAAGTCGCCACACGAATCCCACGACCACCGCCGCCGGCCGACGCTTTGATCATCACAGGAAAACCGATGCGATCCACCACAGCCGAAGCCGCTTCCGGCGTTTCCACGCGCCCTTTGCTACCAGGTACCGTTGGAACACCCGCACGAATGGCGGCCTCTAAAGCGGAAACCTTGTCGCCCATCATTCTAATTTGCTGAGCAGTTGGTCCGACAAAGACTAGCCCTGCTGCTTCTACAGCATCAGCAAAACGAGCATTTTCTGCAAGAAATCCATAGCCCGGATGCACGGCATCCGCCCCGCTTGCAACAGCCGCGGCAACAACCGCATCTACATTCAAGTAGGACTTCGCCGCCGAAGGAGGGCCTATATTTACAGCCTCATCCGCTAGCCGAACGGCCAGTGAGTCCGCATCGGCAAGGCTATGCGCCTGAACCGTCGTAAGTCCCAATTCGCGGGCAGCTCGGATTATTCGAACAGCAATCTCACCACGATTGGCAATGAAGAGTTTTTTAACCTGACGCGTCACTACAATATCCTTAGAGCGAGATCGTAGCTAATGGCTGACCTGCCATTACAGCGTCTTCATTATCGGCATGGAAAGCGGTGATGGTGCCGTCACTATCGGCATGAACTTCATGAAAAGACTTCATGACTTCGATGAGACCTATTACCTCACCCTTTTTCACGGCATCACCCTCGTTTTTATAGGGCGCAGCATCAGGCGAAGGCTTGCGATAAAATGTTCCAGGAAGAGGGCTCAAAAGGTCTTTGGTGGCCATGTCAGTTGGTCCTTTTGTCAAAGAGAATTCAATGGGCGGATAGATATGGTTTTACTGCATCGCGCACCGCTGATGCGATATCGACCGCATTCGGGGTGTCTGAATGAACACAAATGGAATCGGCACGAACAGTGATGGTTTTACCCCCAACCGTTGTTGTCGTTCCATTCTGAACTGCCGTTAGACAGCGGCTTGCGGCAAGGGTTGGATCTTTGGCGTCGTGCTTGCGTGTAACAATTAATCCGCCATCGTCCGCGTAATCGAGATCGGCATAATATTCGGACTGAAAAGCATGGCCTCTTTCGGCATAAATCGTTTCATGCAACGTATTGATCATGCCAAGCAAGGGCACTTTGAAAATATCAGCAGCATCACAAATGGCATGCGCGATATCTGGTTGGCGGGCAGCCATTCCATAAAGCGAACCATGGGGTTTAATATGGTTCAGCACCATGCCTTCTGCGTCAAGAAAGCCTTTCAACGCGCCAACTTGATAGATGACGCAATTTGCCATTTCCTCACGCGACATCTTCATCTCGCGGCGGCCAAACCCTTGCAAATCGGGTAAGGATGGATGCGCCCCAACCTTCACACCATGCCGCTTTGCTAGCCTAACCGTCTCGCGCATGTGGTTGAAGTCGGAGCCATGAAAACCACAGGCCACATTGGCAATGGAAATAAGCGGCATTAAGCCCTCGTCATCTCCCAAATGATAAAGGCCAAATGCTTCGCCCATGTCACAATTAATGGAAACCATGAAACATCTCCTCTCCAACATTCAGCGGATTCTTATAAACTTTATTCAACATGCCCGATCTCCTGAGATTTGTAAAAACAAATAATCTGACTTCCGCTATTACAAAATTCGATATGGCATGATTGCTACCGTCAACGTTAAGTAGGGGCCTCAATTCCCCTGCCTGCCGACAAAATGACGAAGAGATTTCGTCAATTGTGAATGTGTGAAACCGCGGCCAATCATCACAACGATATTATCCTCTCTTGTATCACCCTGCTCAGGCAGAATTTCCGGGGATTGGACAATCTTGCGAACCGTTTGGAGCAAGAGGCGTCCTGCGGGCGTTCGGATCACACCCTTCACACGAACAATATCGTCACCACGCGCATAGAGAAGTGCTGAAAGCCAGACAGTGAAAGCCGTCCAATCAATGCTGTCATCAAGATGAAGCCGCGTCGGTAAAATCGGGGCTTTTACATCCTCAGCTAACAGATCCTTCAAGCTTTCCGCTTTGGCTTGGCTAAATTCCGGCAATTGATGGGGCACGCCCTTAACCGCGCCCGAAATCATCGCGCCTGGACTCATAACCTGAAGGGTCGCTAACAGCAGTGCCAATTCGGCTTGATCAACAGCGTCCATCTTCGTGACGATCAGCTGATCTGCAACTTCGATCTGATGGCGAGAGAGGGGTTCGCTTCGCAATTGACTCATGCCATGCAAACCGTCCACCGCAACAATCACTTCACTCACAACAATATGGTAGACGAGGACGGGGTCGGATCGGATCGCCTCAACAATAGCACCAGGATCAGCAAGACCGCTCGTTTCAAGGATAATCAGATCAAGCGGGCTCTCGGTAGACACCGCTCGACTACGGTCATCAGAAATTCGGCGTAAGAGATCAATGAGGTCCTGCTTGGCAGCGCAACAGACACAGCCCCCCGCAAGCACAGCAAGTCGCTCGGAGCCTCCTAGTAACGCATCATCAATAGGCGTTTCTGCAGCCTCGTTGACAATGACCAATGCGCCCTGAAAGTTTCCTTCGTGCAGCTGATGACGGAGCCAGGTCGTTTTTCCCGATCCGAGATAACCACCCAAAATAATTAATCGGATCCGCCCGTCTGTATCGCTCATTCTTCACCAATGAAGCGCCTGTCTAGTGGATCAACTGGCGCTCCATTCACCTTCTCGGCCAATGCCCAAACCTCATCGAGATGACTGACGATGGATTGACTGCCTGTCAAAGTGGACAATTGAATACCAGGAATATCGTTGGTTTCGCTAACACTCAAATTATAAGAGGGTAAGACCCGTTGCAGCACTTGTGCTCGACGAAACCGTCCGCGCAATCTTTCGTGAGCATTGGCAGCGCCCGCTTCCGTCCAGTGGCCGGGCGCGGCAGGAAATCCGCAGGCAGAGCACATCGTCAAACCCTTTTTAGGCTTCATGTGGGCGGTAGTTAACTACCGCCCACAATCGCTATGCCGATCAGATAACAGCCGGACGATTACCGCCAGCAAACGGATACCGCTTACGGAAGTCTTCAGCGATATCTTCAAATGGCATCCATTCAACACCCGAATGCTTCGAGATATATTCGATCAGGCGCTCAAGCATGAGAAGAACCTGAGGACGGCCCGCCACATCCGGATGAATGGTAAAGGCGAACACGGCATAATCCATCTCACGATAGACCCAGTCGAACTGATCACGCCAAAGCTCCTCAATGTCACGAGGATTAACGAAACCGTGACTATTTGGCGCCTTCTTCATGAACATCATTGGAGGAAGGTCATCAACATACCAGTTCGCCGCAATATCAACGAGGTCGATTTCCTTGCCGTGCTTCAAAGGATGCATCCAATCCTTGGCAGACTTGGAGTAATCGATTGTATTCCAGCTATCGCCGACACGCGCATAGAACGGCTGGAAGTCACGATAGCCTTGGCTATGATCATATTTAAAGCCGTGCTTCAACAGCAATGCAGCCGTTGAATTCGACATTTCCCACCAAGGGGCAACATATCCGCGCGGCGATTTGCCCGTCAGATTTTTGATGAGGTCAATCGACTTCACCAAAACATCTTCTTCCTGCGTAGGCGTCATCGCAATTGGATTTTCATGAAGGTAACCATGGGCTCCTACTTCATGTCCATCCTTAACAATCATTTCCATCTCTTTCGGAAATGTCTCAAGCGAGTGGCCTGGAATGAAGAAGCTTGTCTTCAATCCGTAACGCTTAAACAGGGTAAGCAAACGTGGCACGCCAACTTCGGTCGCAAAAATGCCGCGCTGAATATCGGATGGAGAGTCACCCCCACCATATGAACCGATCCAGCCTGCCACCGAATCGATATCCGTTCCAAATGTGCATAGAATTTTCTTGGTCATGCGATTTTCCTTCTTTGTTTTACCGTCGATGCCAAATTCTTAGCATCTAGTTTCATTTTTATTTTACTCTAAAAACCAATAGTCTTTTTTGAGATTACCAAGTGGTAGGCCAATGGGGTTCGGGAATATTGCCCGGATATGCAATCGACAAATCAAGCGGTGGCTTGATTACATAGTGTCGACTAAAGGGCACAAGATCAACAGGCTGGCCCGAACGGACCATTTGCGGCCAATCGGGGTTGGCAAAGCTTGGCCGACCGATTGCTACCATGTCGCATCCACCAGCGGTAAGCGCTTCCTCAGCGGCTGCACCTTGATCGATACCGCCATTAACAATCATCGGAATGCCGCTGGCTTCTTTCAATGCAACTGGCATAGGTACATCAGACGCCGGATCACCATTGTCTTTCCAGCCGAAGCTCGCCCAATGCAAAGCATCAACCGGTGCGCCCTTCAAGGCTGCTCCAATCTCCCTCGCCGTTGCAACGCCGCCCGCCCACGCACCACCAAAATCGTCGACGCCGTTTTGGGATAGACGCAAAGTAATGATTTTGTCTTTACCAATAGCCGCACGAACCTTATCGATAACAAGTCGAGCAAAGCGAACACGGTTAGCGGCAGACCCACCAAATTCATCCGTACGATGATTGGTGGATGTATGAATGAATTGATAAAGCAGATAACCGTTTGCACCGTGGATCTCAACGCCGTCGAAGCCCGCTTCGACAGCGCGCTTAGCACCCGCTGCAAATCCATCAGCAATTTCGTGAATTTCTGCGACCGTTAGTTCTCGGCAAGGTCCAAATGTAACTTTTGGCCATTCACCCGTAATGCCGCGCAAATGCTTCTCGTCTTCGCTGTCTGTATAGAGCACCCAGCCTTGGCTTTGTCCGGCACTCGCACTTCCCGGCTGAACGCCTTTCGATAATACACGCGGATCTGCAACACGGCCAGCATGCATCAATTGCAAGATCGCCTTTGCGCCATTGGCATGAATGGCATCAGCAACCTTTTTCCACGCAGCCAAATGTTTTTCATTCGCTATGCCTGGCTGAGAAAGATAAGCCTTACAGCCATGGTGATCATCAACCTCATACGTGCCTTCAGTGATAATGAGCCCAATACCACCTTTGGCACGCCTAGCGTAATAAGCGGCCATTTCATCGGTTGGCGTACCATCAGCCTCAGCTACTTGGCGTGTCAGCGGGGCCATGGCAATCCGATTAGGGATAACATGTCCGGCTAGCGTAATTGGAGAAAAGAGATGTGGAAGAGCCTCAGTCATCATATCCTCACTTTATCGTTATAAATGATCAATCTTCACCATCACGAATGATCTTCTCGGCCATCATTGAGAGCGAAAGAAGCTGTTCGTCTGCCCCTGGCGCGCCAGACAATAAGATGGCCGTTGGCAAGCCGGACGCATCAGTTCCATTTGGAAAAGATACGCCACACCATCCCAGATAATTTCCCATCATTGTATTGCGCAGCATTTTAAGGTTGGTACGCGCAAAAAGCTCGTCATCGGCTTCAAGGTCTGCAATTCGAGGTGCGGTTTCGGCAACGGTAGGCATAGCAACGAGGCAGCGTCCCGCCATCTCTTCGGTCATCTGAGCCATTAACCGATTGCGAGCCAGCATGGCAGCTATGTAATCAACCATCGCCATATTGGAGGCGGCCCGAATACGGCGCGCTACCCTATGGTCCATGTCGTTAGCTTGTTCGCTTTCCACGCGCTCTTTGTGTATGGAGTAAGCCTCTGCGCTAACAATCGTTCCGCGACGCGCTGACAATTCAACGATTTCATCAAACACAGGCAAGGGGCCGCGAATAATAACCGCACCCGCCGAAGCTAGTCGAGCAAGAGAGCGTTCGAAATTCTCAAGAACCGCATCATCACAACCGTCCAACACAACGTTTGTTGGAACAAGGACACGCACGCCCTTCAACGTTGCCCGACGAACAACAGGCAATAGCAAACCACACATTACGGCATCGACAAGAACAGCATCCTCAACTGTTCTCGAAAAAATGCCAATTGTATCGAGCGTATGAGACAGAGGATAAACGCCATCCATCGGATAGCGTCCCGTTGATGCTTTATATCCAATCATTCCATTAAGCGCCGCAGGGATACGAACCGAACCACCCGTATCCGTTCCAATCGCAACGGGTACAAGGCCACTTGCAACGGCCACGGCGGACCCGGAGGAAGATCCTCCCGGAATCCTCGCGACATCGCGCGATTGAACATTACGTGGCGTACCAAAATGCGGGTTAATGCCGATTCCTGAAAAGGCAAACTCAGTCATATTGGTCCGACCAACACAGATCATCCCCGCAGCCTTGAGACGGGTAACAACTGTTGCATCAACTTCGGCGGGCGGGTCATTTTCGAGAACCTTCGAACCTGCCGTTGTTGTCATACCTTTAAGCGCAAACAAATCTTTCCAAGCGATCGGAACACCCTCTAGAACACCAGCTGGCCTTCCATCCCGTAAACGTCTCGACGAAGCGCGCGCCTCGGTCAGCGCCCTACCGGCAGTTACGCGGGTAAAAATTGCTTTATCCTCGTAGGCATTGATAGCGGCTATCGTCCGCTCCGCTACGTCTTCTGCCGAAACAAGTCCTGCATTTATCAACGCGCCGATTTCAACAGCGGAACGATGACCCACATCTATATGCGGTTTGTTAGTCATAGTTTATGGGTACCCTATTAATTACTTAAATTTCAGGCGCTGATGACCGTCGCATTTTCCGACTTCCACGATATTAGGACATCAGAAAGTGGCCTTAGATCATCGCGGCGATATTTCTCAACATGTCCTTCGAGCATCACCGATGAGCCACCAACCAGCGTAATCGACATCTGCACTAAATGTCCGATAACGTCTGCGCGCTCCATAACACCTGGTAAAACATTGCCGCTATATTCCGCAGAAATCTGATCGCGCGTAACACTGCCGACGGGATGAATTTCGAGCGACTCCGACGGAATGACGATTTTTGCAGAACGCCCAGCCGACGGACTCTTATTAGGCGTTCCCGTGAAGATACCGAATGGCGTCTCAATCTTTACTTCTACCGAATTTTCATCAAGAACAGTGCCATCAAAAATTGTGTTACGACCAATAAATTGAGCAACGAACGCCGTATTTGGTCTAGTATATAATTCTTCTGGTGCCGATATTTGTTCAACGCGGCCTTGATTCATAACAACGATGCGATCGGACAGCGTTAGCGCCTCGGACTGAGCATGCGTAACGAAAACAAACGTAATACCCAAATTACGTTGCAACAATTTAAGTTCGGCTTGAATGGCTTTGCGCAGATTGGCATCAAGCGCACCGAGAGGTTCATCCAGCAACAAGATGTCAGGTTCAACCACAAGGCCGCGAGCAAGTGCGATACGTTGGCGTTGGCCACCAGAAAGTTTGTGGGTTAAATCATCGGCAATATCCAACAAACCTAATTTATCAAGAATACGGTCTACTTTGGTATCACGCTCAGCCTTTGCCATGCCTTTAACATCAAGGCCATAGCCAACATTTTGCCGCACACTCATATGAGGGAACAAGGCATAATTCTGAAAAATCATCGATGTGGGACGTTTTTCCGGCGGCATGTCGTTAATGCGGCGGCCACGGATGAGAATGTCACCACTTGTGATGTCTTCAAAACCGGCAATCATCCGAAGAGTGGTCGTCTTGCCACAACCTGATGGGCCAAGAAATGCGATAAACTCGCCCTTCTTGACATCAAGATTAAAGTCGATGACAGCGGGGGTGCCATTGTCATAAACCTTGCCGACATTAAGGAGTTGCAGGTCATGATCCACGGTCAGCGGCTCCGAACTATTCAATGATTGGATAGGAAATAGAGAGGTCGGGGTGGCAAAAGCCTGCCACCCCTATTTAGATTAACCCAAGTGCCTTAGGCGCTCAGGAATTCATCCCACTTCTGCATGAGGAAGTCGTACTCATCTGGCCACTGGTGCCAATAAGCGACGTTAGCCGCACGGGTTTCGAGTGAGCCGCCATCACGAAGATCACCTTCCTTGATGCCGCCTTCAGCCTTACCCTTCCAAGGCTTGCCTTCGTACCAGAATGCATACTTATCAGCAGGCATGACATTCTTGATGTTCGTCGTAGGCGAATAATACCCCTGCTCCGAAACCGTGATGCCTGGAGGTCCTGACAACCAGTAATCGGCGTAGGCATAAACGGCTTCCTTATTCTTGGAACCCGTAATCAACGATGGTCCGATCGACCAAGCGCGATAGCCTTCCTTCGGAATAGCGTACTTGGCTGGCTTGCCCTGTGCCTTAACGGCCATAACAGCTGGCTGCCAAGCATCGCAGACGACCATTTCGCCCGAAGCCATCAAGTTGACGAGTTCGCCGAAATCGCCCCAAAGCGCACGGAACTGGCCTTCCTTCTTCTTCGAGATGAGGAACTTCATGGCTTCCTCGATTTCTTTCTTGTTAGGGTTACCTGGGTTGGCAACCTTCGAAAGACCGAGCGTGTTCATGGCCATGACAGCCTGACCGAGTGCAATCAACGGATCAGTGTTAAGGCCTGACTTGCCCTTCCACTTCTTGTCGAAAATTGCCGTCCAGGTGTTAGCTTCCTCATCGGAGAGAACCGATGGATTGTAGCCGATCGAGTCGTAGTTATAGACAGCTGGAACCATCCAAAGCGACGTCTGCTTATCATCAGCCCAGATTTGGCCGGTGATCTGCGCACGCTTCTCAAGCTTGGAGCTTGGCTTCGTGAAGGTGTCGCGGATATTAGCCCAGTTCTTGAGCGCCGAGGTTGGAATGGGCTCGACATTCTTGGTCTGGGTGACAGCTGGAAGACGCTCGCCGATCGTTTCCCAGCAATCATAGTCCTTCGATCCCGAAAGGATCTTGGTCTGTGCGTCTGGGAAGGTAGCGGCTGTGCCTGACGTCGAGCCTACACCCGAAGCCTTTTTATAGTCCGCCAGGATACGTTCCTGAACGGTAACAGACAAACCGATTGTGCGAAGCTCCTGCTTAGCAAGATCAGCTGCGGCAGCATAGGCTGCACGCGAAGATAGGAATGGCGTTCCTGCACCCATCGCGAGAGCAATAGCACCCGTGGTGGACTTTAGAAGACTGCGCCGAGACAGTTCGAGCTTATCGACCATGCGTGGTCACCTCCAAATGTTGTTTTCACACTACCAAAACGATTAATAGCAACTTCAGGTCTTAGTACCTCCCGACCAGAAGTCCACCATCAACCACCACCGTCTGACCCGTCATATAACGGGCTGCCGAGGATGCCAGAAACAGAACAACATCGGCGATCTCATCTGGCTCGCCGATCCGTCCCATTGGAATAAATTCACCTGCTTTGTCTGCGCCGGCAGCACCCAGCGAATGCTTCTCAGAAAGAAGCTGGGCTGTCCGTATATAGCCTGGCGCAATTCCATTAACGCGAATTCCATCTTTGGCTAATTCAACAGCCAAACCACGTATAAGCCCAATCACACCAGCCTTCGCAGAAGAATAATGCACATGCTCGTCCCAACCATACGCAATACCCATGATAGACGAAATACAGACGATAGCTCCAGAGCCGCGCTTTTTCATCGCAGGCAGGGCCGGCCTAATAACGCGGATCATACCCTTCAGATCGATGTCAAAGGTTTCGTCCCATTTCTCGTCGGTTAACTTTCCAAGAGGTACCTTGTGAGCGATTCCAGCATTGGCGACGATGCAATCGATCGCTCCAAACCTCTTCTGAAGATCGGCAACAAGGGAATCAGCTTCGGAAGTTGACCGGACATTGAGCTTATGAAATTCAGCGGTTCCACCGGCGGCGACTATTTCACCAACAACGGCCTTTCCTTCTTTAACCAACACATCGGTAACGACAACATGGTAGCCCGCTTTTGCAAAGGCATGCCCCGTTGAGCGTCCAATACCAATCCCGCCACCTGTTATCAAAACAACCGGCTTCTTTTCCGAATTTTTCGAAGACCGCGCTGGTGCAATACTCTTTTTTAAGGATGGCTTTTTAACTGTTTTT
>Ga0164297_10001750_pt1 | contig 22481 bp, 21 predicted proteins | sample GEODES058metaG_FD_113539 | JGI IMG/M metagenome (GOLD analysis project Ga0164297, IMG submission 113539) | Dystrophic lake water microbial communities from Trout Bog Lake, Wisconsin, USA - GEODES058 metaG | ecosystem: Environmental > Aquatic > Freshwater > Lake | place: USA: Trout Bog Lake... | reverse complement strand
AAATATTTAGCGCCAAATGTATGTATGTGCAATAGGCATGAGGGGTGATTATTACGGCGAATTTAGAGATTTAATTTTAGACGGAAAGGTCGTAATCAATAATTAATGGAGCATGATCAGAAAACCGGTCAGCTTTGTGTATTTGACATTTCTTGGCAAGTGCTGCAATTTTATCGGTAGCTAATTGATAGTCCAAGCGCCAACCCACATTATTGGCCCACGCTTGCCCCCTGTTACTCCACCAGGTGTAACACTCTTCAGTGGTGTCCGGGTGTAGCAGTCGGTAAACATCTTTAACTCCTGCTTCGTTAATCAGGTGTGTCATCCACTGTCTTTCGCGGGGCAAAAAGCCGCTATTTTTTTGATTGCTTTTCCAGTTTTTAAGGTCCTTTTCTTGATGCGCAATATTTATATCGCCGCACAAAATAAATTCACGCGCGCCTTTGAGCTTTTTAATGTGCGGCTCCATTTGGTCTAGAAACCGGTATTTCGCCTCTTGTCGCTCCTCCCCAGAGGAGCCACTTGGAAAGTATGCGCTCACGATGGAGAGTTTGCGAGACGCAGTGTCAAAGCAAAGCTCCAAATACCGACCTTCGGCATCAAACTCATCTGATCCAAATCCAATTTTTACGTCGCTAGGCTCATGACGGGTATAAACACCAACACCTGAGTAGCCTTTTTTTTGAGCGAAGTGAAAATATCCTTTTAAGCCCGCTAAGTGAAGGAGTGAGTCATGTATGTCCCCGCTTTGAGCTTTGAGCTCTTGAACGCAAATACAATCGGCTTTTATTTGATTCAACCAGGTTTCGACTCCCTTTTTGTAGGCAGAGCGAATTCCGTTGAGGTTTAGTGAAATGAGTTTGTACAAAAAAGGTTCCTTTAATGAAAAGTCTTGATTTGCAAGGGGATGATTTAGCCAAGAACTTTGTTCAGTTCTCGCTGGATTGCGGTGTTTTGAAGTTTGGTCAATTTAAAACCAAAGCGGGCCGCATATCCCCGTATTTCTTCAATGCGGGTTTATTCAATGACGGGCAAAAGTTGGGTAAGCTTGCGCAGTTTTACGCTGAGCGTATTCTATCAAGTAGACTCGAGTTCGATATGATTTTTGGCCCCGCTTATAAAGGTATTCCGCTTGGGGCAGCAGTGAGTGTAGAGCTTGCCAGGCTAGGGAAAATCGTGCCCTTTGCTTACAACCGCAAAGAGATAAAAGACCATGGGGAGGGTGGGCGTATTGTGGGCGCTGATTTAGAGGGGCGGGTTCTCATCGTAGACGACGTCATAAGCGCGGGTACCGCGGTCAGGGAGTCTATCAATTTAATTAGTGCTGCGGGTGCGAAGCCTTATGCCATCGCGATCGCTTTGGACCGACAAGAGCGAGCTACATACGAACAAGACGGAAAAGTAGTGGAGTCACAGCACAGCGCGGTGGATTACGTTCGCGAGCAACTAGGACTTAAAGTATCTACGATCTCATTGCTGGAGGATCTTTTGGTTTTTTTAAAGACAAGCAAAGATCCGGAACTATCGCAGCATTTAAAAAACGTTCAAGCTTACCGCGACCAGTATGGCCCTCAGTCATGAGCGTCTTTACTGTAGCCTTTTTTTCAAAAGTTCAGTTAATTGCTGTGGATTAGCTTGCCCTTTACTGGCCTTCATAGCTTGTCCGATCAAAGCATTAAATGCTTTTTCTTTTCCTGCCTTGTACTGAGTGACGTTATCAGGGTTGCCGGAGATGATAGTGTCGATCAGCTTTTCAAGAGCGCCAATATCGTTGACCTGTTTAAGTCCTTTAGATTGGATAAGTGCATCTATGTCTGCACTGGGGTCAGACCAAAGGCTATCTAATAGCGTTTTCGCAGAGCTGTTGGAGATATCTGCTCGTGCAACTCTAGAGACGATGGCGCCGAGTTGTAACGCGCTTACTGGACAGGCTTGTATGTGAACGCTCTCCTCGTTTAACTTCCTAGAAAGCTCCCCCATTACCCAGTTGCTTGCAAGCTTAGGTTGACCGCAGTGGCGAACAGTTTCCTCAAAAAAAGCCGCCATTTGCGGGCTTTGCGTGAGTGTTGAGGCGTCGTAGATAGGAAGAGCATATTCTTTGATGAAACGCTCGGCCATGGAGCGGGGAAGCTCGGGCATGGAGGCGCGGACCTGGTCAATCCATTCTGCGGAGATCTCAAGAGGAGGTAGATCGGGGTCGGGGAAGTAACGGTAGTCGGCTGCATCTTCTTTGGTTCGCATACTTCTCGTTTCACCGGTCTCAGGGTCAAACAAAACAGTAGCTTGTTGAATTTTTTTGCCCTCCTCAATTTGCTCAATTTGCCAAAGGACCTCATAGTCAATGGCCTGCTGCATGAATTTGAAACTGTTAAGGTTTTTTATCTCGCGCCTGGTCCCCAAAGGTTGACCAGGCTTTCTGACGGAGACGTTAGCATCGCAACGAAAAGAGCCCTCTTGCATGTTTCCATCACAGACCTGAATCCAGGTTACTATTTTGTGCAGCTCTTTTGCGTAAGCAACTGCCTCTTGACTTGACCTCATGTCTGGCTCGGTTACGATCTCCAAAAGAGGTGTTCCAGCACGGTTTAAATCAATTCCGCTTAGTCCTACAAAATCTTCATGTAAAGACTTTCCAGCATCCTCCTCCAAATGCGCGCGAACCAAGCGAACGCTCTTAGGTTGCTCCCCCAAAAAGAATTGAACCTCACCGCCTTGAACAACAGGTATTTCGAATTGACTAATTTGGTACCCTTTGGGGAGGTCTGGATAAAAGTAATTCTTTCTCGCAAATATGCTTTTTGAAGATATGTGAGAGCCAAGTGCCAAGCCCAGGCGAATAGCACATTCAACTGCTTTTATGTTCATAACAGGCAAGGCACCAGGAAGCGCCAAATCCACAGCGCAGGCCTGTGTGTTGGGCTGTGCCCCGAACTGAGTTGAAGCCCTGGAGAAAATTTTGCTTTTGGTTAAAAGTTGTGCATGGGTTTCAAAGCCGATCACAACCTCATAACCTTGTATCAATGAAGTAACTTCAGAGGGCATTTGGTGATTTTTGGATATGCTGTTGTTCATAGCGGGGAATCAGTTTTAGCTTGTGTAGGGCTTAACGTGTGCCAGTGGGTAAGCGTTTGAAACATATGGGCTACATTTAAAAGCTTTGACTCTTGTAAATAATTGCCAATCAGTTGCATACCAATTGGCAGAGGTTTTACCGCGTCACTCATTCCACAGGGCACGCTCATAGCTGGCAATCCAGCCAAAGAGGCGGGAAGAGTAAATATGTCGGCTAAATAACTACTAATTGGATCGGCTATTTTTTCATTTAATCCCCAGGCCACAGTGGGTGCAACGGGACCCAAGATGACGTCGCACTTCTTGTAAGTAGCACTAAAATCTTCTGCGATGAGGCGTCTAATTTTCTGCGCTTTTAAGTAATAAGCGTCATAGTAACCGTGTGACAAGACGTAGGCTCCAGTCATGATGCGTTTTTTAACTTCCTCACCCAATCCCTGGGATCTTGATTTTTTGTACATATCTATCAAATCTGTGTACTCTTTAGCTCTATAGCCGTAGCGCACACCATCAAATCGACTCAAATTGGAGCTAGCCTCGGCTGGCGCAATGATGTAGTAAACCGGGATTGAGAGTTGCGTTTTTGGAAGAGAGACGGATACGAATTCAGCCCCCAAATCCTTAAATACATCGATAGCTAATTCAATGGCTTTGCGTACACCGGTGTCCAAACCCTCTCCAAAAAACTCTATGGGTAAGCCGATCTTGACCCCCTTGAGGGAGTCATTTAGGTGAGTTGTATAGTCCTCTGCGGGGATGTCAAGTGAGGTTGAGTCTCTGTCCGGGTCACCTGAGCACATTGCGCTTAGTAGCAGTGCGCAGTCTTGTGCATCTTTTGCCATGGGCCCAGCTTGGTCCAGGCTAGAGGCATAGGCGATCATTCCGTACCTTGAAATACGCCCGTAAGTTGGTTTTATGCCAGTAATTCCGCAAAAACTTGCCGGCTGCCTGATAGACCCGCCGGTGTCGGTGCCAGTGGCCGCAGGAATTAGACGAGCACTTACCGCGGCAGCGCTACCGCCAGACGAGCCACCCGGGACTTTGGCGTTGTCCCAAGGGTTTAAAACTGGCCCATAAGCAGAGTTTTCATTGGAAGAGCCCATTGCAAACTCATCGCAATTTAATTTGCCTACGGTTACACACCCCGCATTTGCTAGCTTTGCAACAACGGTTGCATCAAATGAGGACATGTAACTTTCCAGCATTTTTGATCCAGCAGTGCTGGGGAAGTCTTTTGTCACAAAAACATCTTTATGGCCGATAGGCAGCCCCTCTAATTGTCCAGCCTTATTGGAATTTAGTTTAACTTGACTAGCCCTCGCGGATTTAATCGTTGTGTCCCTGTTATGGCTTAAAAAGGAGCCCAGTTTCTCATGCTCTACTCTATCTAAAAAATGCTCAGCAACTTCAACAGCACCGAGTGTTTTGGTTTTTAAAGCTCTCGTCAGCTCGAAGACAGTAAGATCGTGAATTGAACTCATTCGACCACCCTTGGGACTAAAAATAAGCCTTTTCCTACGGCAGGGGCACTTTGTTGGTTTGCAGTTCGGGCATCTATTTCAGACACCGTGTCTTGCCTAAGCCGCAGTTGGATATGGGTCAAAAGCTCGACTGGGTGGGCCAAGGGCTCTACGCCGTGCGTATCGACTGAGTTGATTTGTTCAACAAGTTCGAAAAAATTGTTGATCTGCGTCAACATTCTTTCCTGCTCTTGAGAGGTAAGCTCAAGTCTGGATAAACGCTCAATTCTTGTAATGTCTTCAGGTTTCAATGCCATAATTTAATCTAAAGGGCGTTTTAAGGGGGATAATCTGTGAGGGGTACTGTAAAAAACTTACATTAAACCTCGTGCATCGGGTATTATCTCGCCTTTAAGGTTTCACTGAGGTGGATGGTTAAAAATCCATATCAAGTTAATCGACTCTGGCTATTTTGTCCCGAAAGCAGTTAAATTTTGGTTATTTCTTAGCTTTAACTCAGATATTTGAGAGGTATTTAATGTTTGGTGCATTTCGTCGGTATTTTTCAACCGACCTGGCAATTGATTTGGGCACGGCGAACACGCTAATTTATGTTCGCGATCGTGGCATTGTTTTAGATGAGCCCTCTGTGGTATCAATTCGCCATGAAGGCGGGCCCCAGGGTAAGAAAACCATTCAAGCCGTGGGTCACGAAGCGAAGATGATGCTTGGCAAAGTGCCTGGCAACATTGAGGCCATCAGGCCGATGAAAGATGGCGTTATTGCTGACTTTACTGTGACGGAGCAAATGCTCAAACAGTTTATCAAAATGGTTCATCCCCGGTCGCTTTTAAAGCCGAGTCCAAGAATCATTATTTGCGTGCCTTGTGGCTCCACTCAAGTAGAGCGACGCGCCATCCGCGAATCCGCGCTTGGAGCGGGCGCGTCTGAGGTTTACTTAATTGAGGAGCCAATGGCTGCTGCTATTGGAGCGGGACTACCGGTGAGCGACGCCAGCGGGTCTATGGTCGTTGACATTGGAGGGGGTACGACAGAGGTAGGCGTGATCTCCTTAGGCGGCATGGTTTATAAAGGCAGCGTAAGAGTTGGGGGCGATAAGTTTGATGAGGCCATCATCAACTATATCAGGCGTAATTACGGTATGTTAATCGGCGAGCCGACGGCTGAGACGATTAAAAAACAAATCGGCTCTGCCTTCCCAGGTAGCGAGGTGAAGGAGATGGAGGTCAAGGGGCGCAACCTAAGTGAGGGAGTTCCCCGGTCATTTACTATTTCTTCGAACGAGATTTTGGAGGCTTTAACTGACCCACTCAACAACATTGTCTCAGCGGTTAAAAACGCCCTAGAGCAAACGCCTCCTGAGCTTGGCGCTGATATTGCTGAAAGAGGGATGATGCTCACAGGTGGGGGCGCATTGCTAAGAGACCTTGACCGTCTTATGGCAGAGGAAACAGGCTTGCCCGTTTTGGTCGCAGAAGACCCGCTAACCTGCGTGGTGAGGGGTTGTGGCCTGGCTCTTGAGCGCATGGACCGCTTGGGCTCTATTTTTACCAGCGAGTGATAAAGATCATATTTGCTATTCAGTACTTAACGCGTTTTAGCAGCATATAAAGCGAGCTTTTGCAGTGTCCTTTGGTACGCTAGATTCATCTCCACCTCCTTTTTTCAAGCAAGGCTATTCGGCGATTACAAAGCTCGTCTTCTATAGCGCCTTATCATTATTTTTAATGATGGGAGATTCCCGGTTCAATTTGTCTTATCCACTTCGCACAGGGCTTTCATTTATTATTTATCCCATCCAGTGGATAGCTATGCGACCGACAGTGTGGACGAGTGAGTTTTTACAGATGACTCAGGACAGACAGGAGGCGCAAAATAAAGAGATCGAAACACACCAAAAATTACTAAAACAATCTCTTCGCGCTCTGCAAGTTGATCAGTTGGAGTTAGAAAACCTGCAATTAAGAAACATTTTAGGTTTACGAGAGAGGCTACAAACCCACGGCACTGCTGCTGAGGTTTTGTACGATGCGGCTGATCCCTATACGCGTAAGCTAATCGTAGATAAAGGCGCGCTACAAGGGGTGAGCTTAAGCTCTCCAGTGATGGACGAATTCGGGATTTTGGGTCAAGTGACAACTGTTCACCCTTTGGTAAGTGAAGTTACATTGGTGATAGATGCTGAGAACTCTATTCCGGTTTTAAATACACGCACAGGTGCCAGAGGGGTCGCATTTGGAGAGGCAGGAGGTGCCCCTTTATTAGAGCTCAGGTACATGGCAACAAATGCGGATATTGAAGTTGGCGATGATTTAACTACGAGCGGAATAGACGGCGTTTATCCGCCAGGCATTCCAGTTGCAAAGGTGACGCAAGTTGAGCGAAAGGCTCAGTCTGTATTTGCAAGAATCCTGTGCGCTCCGCAAGGCAAGGTCCAGGGAGCGCGAATGGTGATGATCTTAGATCCACTGCTAACGCAGTTGCCTGCCAAACCTGTTCCCGAAAAACCCGCATCCAACTCTATGGCGGGTAAAAAATGATCATGCCAAAGGGGCAACAATTATTGTTGCCTGCCAACCCTTTGTTTATTTATACCACCTTGTTTTTAGCTCTTTTGCTAGACATGGTGCAAAACATTACTTTATTTGGAAATGCAAATTGGGCGCCGGAGCTAATCGCATTAGTGCTTTTGTTTTGGGGGATACATCAACCCTTAAGAGTTAGTATCGGAACTGCATTTATTCTTGGTTTACTAACCGATGTACACCAGTCTTCGATGTTAGGCCAACATGCGCTTTCTTTTACGGCGCAAGGATTTTTAGCTTTACTAATACATCGCCGGATTCTGTGGTTTAAATTGTCTTCTCAGTCATTGCAAGTGTTCCCCATTTTTTTGGTGGGTCACACAATTGAGTTGATCATTCGAATGACCTCTGGCAGCCCATTTCCTGGTTGGGGATTGTTCTTTTCCCCAGTGATTCAGGCCCTCCTATGGCCCCTAGCATCTGAGCTGCTTTTGGCGCCGCAAAAACGATCTCCTAATCCAGACAATACCAGACCATTATGAGTTTGATTCGCAATGTCGAGATGGACGTGCGTCGCTTTACAGAGCGGATTTATATCGTCAGTTTTATTGTTTTAGGAGCTTTTTTATTTTTAACCTTAAGGCTTGTTTACCTTCAACTTTGGAGGTATGAAGATTTAAATGAACAGGCCGAGAGCAACCGAACCGCCATCGTCCCAATTGTGCCCAATAGAGGCGTCATAATGGACCGCAACGGGATTGTGTTAGCGACCAACTATTCTGCATACACGCTTGAGATCACACCCTCCAAAGTCAAGGTCCCAATGGATGAGTTGATAGACCGCTTATCAGAAGTTGTTGATATTCAAGGCAGGGACAGAAGGCGATTTAAAAAGATGAGGGAGGAGTCTAAAAGTTTTGACTCTGTTCCAATTCGCACCAGACTATCAGACCAAGAGGTTGCCAGGTTTGCCGCTCAGCGTTTCCGATTCAAAGGCGTAGAGATTAGAGCGCGGCTATTCCGCTCTTACCCATTCAATAGTCTTGCGAGTCACGTGATCGGCTACATTGGGCGCATCAACCAAGCTGAAAAAGATAAACTAGACGATACGGATGAAGCCAATTACAGGGGTACAGATTACATCGGTAAATTAGGCGTGGAACAAAGTTATGAGACCCAATTGCACGGTCTGACTGGCGTGCATGAGATGGAAACCTCAGCAGGCGGGCGGGCCGTTAGAAGGCTCAGAAGCAACCCAGCAACCCCCGGGAATACGGTTGTCTTATCTATAGATATTAAGCTGCAAAAGTTAGTTGAGGATTTATTTGGGACCCGACGAGGTGCTTTGGTTGCAATGGACCCTAAAACCGGAGAAATACTAGCGTTCGTGAGTAAACCCACGTTTGACCCCAATTTGTTTGTTGAGGGGATCGATGTTGAAAATTGGCAGGCTTTGAACGAGTCATTAGATAAACCTTTACTCAACAGAGCGTTAAGGGGTACCTACCCTCCTGGATCAACTTATAAACCGTTTATGGCGTTAGCCGCACTTCAAACGGGCAAGAGGACGCCTTCTCAGCAAATATTTGATCCCGGATTTTTTATGTTCGGAAATCACCGGTTTCACGATGATAAAGAGGGTGGACATGGTACCGTAGATATGTATAAATCCATTGTTGAGTCATGTGATACCTATTACTTTACGTTGGCAAGAGATTTGGGCGTAAATGTAATTCACGATCAAATGCAGCCCCTTGGTTTTGGGCAGTTGACGGGAATCGATATCCTAGGTGAGGCAAAGGGGGTCCTTCCATCAACGGAGTGGAAGAAAGCAACCTACCGCAAACCCGAACAGCAAAGGTGGTACTCAGGCGAGACGATCTCTTTAGGAATTGGACAAGGTTATAACAACTTTACGATACTGCAGATCGTGCAAGCTTTGTCTGTCCTTGCAAACGACGGCATGAAAATGCGTCCGCATTTGGTCAAGGAAGTGGTAGATGTCGAAACAAAGGCGAGAACTTTAGTTGCGCACCAGCCAATGGATCGAGTGCCCTTGGCTCAAGAAAACATTGATACCATTAAAAAAGCATTAGTTGGCGTAAATTTGGAGGGCACATCAGCAACAAGCTTTGTGGGGGCGGCGTACACGAGTGCGGGTAAGACCGGGACCGCCCAGGTTTATACAGTTAAAGAGAATGAAAAGTACAACAGCAACAAGATAGATGAGAGGATGCGCGATCATGCTCTTTTCATGGCCTATGCCCCCGCCGAGGATCCCAAAGTAACGATTGCTTTGGTTGTTGAAAACTCAGGATTTGGAGCTCAAAATGCGGCCCCAATTGCAAGGCGAGTATTTGATTATGTCTTGTTGGGGCAATATCCCTCCACCGAGGACATAGAAGCCGTGCAAAAGGGGCAAGCAACTAGGCCTATTGGTAAAGCAAGAGATCTCTCTAAGATGGCTTGGCCACCCAAAGACGACCCCAAGTCAGATGCGTCACAAGTTGCACCCGTTCAGCAATAGATTTAATCAAAAAAACACTTTAATTTAAAAATCCTCATCCAGCTGAAGCTAAGGCAGGACTCCAAATAAAATCAAAGCTCGTTTTTATTATTAAAACGAAAACAACGACTATGAAGAAATAGCGAATAAATCCGGCGCCTTTTTGCAACGAGAGTCGAGTGCCGAGCAAGCTACCGCCCACATTAGCAACGGCCAAAGGAATGGCGATGTGCCACCAAATGTAGCCATTGATTGAGAATAATAAAAGTGCGGCGGAATTACTAGCCGTATTCAAAATCTTAGCCCCTGCTGAGGCGTGAAGAAAATCAAAGCCTAACCAACGGACTAAAATAAAAACAAATAAGCTGCCAGTGCCGGGACCGAAAAACCCGTCGTAGAACCCTAGAAAACCTCCAATAAAGGCCAGCCTAAAAAGCTCTCCCCGGGCATCAAATTTGGGAGCGTGCACTTGTCCAAAGTCTTTTTTAAGAAGTGTGTAAATCAAAAGTGCCACTAAAACAATGGGTAACGCAGCTTTGAAAATAGTTGCTGGAATTTTCGTTACACACCACGCTCCTGCAAAGGAGCCTACCAGGGCAAATGTCCCCCCAACGATTAAGCTTTTGATGGGTAAAACAATTCTTTTTGAATACGCCCATGAAGCAAAAGCAGTTCCCCAAACAGATGTCGCTTTATTGTTTCCCAGCAAACTTGCGGGAGGGGCGCCTGGAAAAATCGCAAAAAAACTAGGAACCAATATAAGCCCGCCTCCACCGACAACAGCGTCCACAAAACCAGCTAGGCCTGAGGCAAGAGCAATCAAAATAAAGTTGGCAATGTCCACAGGAGAAAATATTTAAAGATAGATTATTAGAAATAACTCATAAAAAACACCACCTAAGCGAAGTAAAGTTTAGGTGGTGTGGTGTACTATTGTAATCATCTGCATTTTCTAGAATATTTTTTATTTGTTTCCTCCCCCGATGGATGATTTGCGTGGACAAAAAGTAAGTCTGGAAAATCACAACGCATTCGTGTAATTTTCAAGGCAGTTTGTGTAACGCTGTGGGTGCTTACCCGCAATGATCTAGTGCGATCCAATAAGCCGCACGCTCTGCAATCATGAGAGTTGGGCTGTTGGTGTTGCCGCTTGTGATGCTGGGCATCACGCCTGCATCTACGATACGCAGCTTATTTATAAAAGAGCCTTGTGAGTCAAATACCCGGTGTCTTGTATCAACCACAGCCATGGGATCGTTTACAAGACCCATTTTTGTAGTACCAACAGGGTGGAAAATAGTGGTTCCTATATCACCAGCTAAACGAGCAAGATCCGAATCAGTTTGAAATTGAGTGCCTGGTTTGTACTCGCTTGGTTTATAGCCGGACATTGCAGGTTGCGAAACGATTTTACGAGTCAATCTGAGCGAATCCGCGGCGATCTCTAAATCTTCTTTGGTGCTTAAGTAATTAGGTTGAATGTTGGGCGAGACTGAGAAATCTGGGCTTTGTATGTGTATAGAGCCACGACTGGTTGGATTTAAATTACAAACACTCGCAGTGATAGCCGGGAAATCGTGCAGGGGCTCGCCAAATGCATCAAGGCTTAATGGCTGTACATGGTACTGTAGATTAGGCCACTCTAGCCCGGGATTACTTTTAGCAAATACGCCTAATTGAGAAGGGGCCATGCTCATCGGGCCGCTTCGGTGCAATGCGTATTCGACACCAATTTTTAATTTCCCCCACCAGCTATTAGCTAATGTGTTTAGAGTTTTTGCATTCTCTACTTTGAAAATAGCTCTAATTTGTAAATGATCTTGTAAATTTTCACCTACACCTCTCAAGTTGACGAGAGGCTTAATCCCAGCTTTTTTTAAGTGGGCTGGGTTGCCAATGCCAGACAACTCTAAAATTTGAGGGGTCCCAACACTGCCGCAGCTAAGAATTGTTTCTTTGGTCGCGGTGAGCTGAACTCTTTCTCCCTTAATGACCGCCTCAACGCCCGATGCTTGATGTCCATCAAATGTCACTTTGTCGCTCAGTATGACGCGAGAGACCTGCGCGTTGGTCCAAACTGTCAGGTTTGATCTTTTTAAAACCTCAGGAGATAAAAATGCTTTAGATGTATTTAAGCGCCAGCCCTTATTTTGATTTACCTCAAAATATCCAGCACCCTCATTGTTGCCTTTATTAAAGTCTTGAGAATGAGGGATGTTAGTTTGTTGGGCTGCAAGCGCAAATGCATCCAAGATGTCCCACCTGAGACGCTGTTGTTGGACGTGCCACTCGCCTCCAGCGTGTGTGTCCATTAGCCTTTGTTTGTAAAAAGCAGAGGCCTTTAACGGATCAATTCTTTCACTCAATGATTGATCCACACCCGAGTGCATGGGAGAGCTGGTGAGGTGGTGTTGTTCGTGAAGTTTAAAGTAGGGAACACTATTGTTCCAGTTCCAGCTCTCATCATCCACTTGCTTGGCCCATTGGTCGTAGTCCCTAGACTGTCCACGCATATAAATCATGCCATTGATGCTAGAGCACCCCCCCATTACTCTACCCCTGGGATATTTGAGCGATCTGTCGTTAAGTCCAGCGCAGGGTTGAGTCGAGTACATCCAATCTGTTTTAGGGTTTCCGATGCAGTAAAGGTAGCCAACAGGTATATGAATCCAGTGGTAGTTGTCTTTAGGTCCTGCTTCGAGCAACAACACGTTGACACTTGGGTCTGCGCTGAGCCTGTTGGCAAGTAGACAGCCGGCGGTACCAGCGCCAACGATTATGAAATGAAATGCAGTAGAGTTCAAGATAGTGAAGGGTTTAAATTTTTTTTCCTAAGGACCTATGCCAACAAATAGCAGGGTGATGAAACGGTTTGCATTAGGGTTAGATAGGGGTAAGGATTTAAGATTTGTATTTGATGAATTAGCGACCACCGGTGACATCAAGTACGCTTGCTGTAGTGTAAGAGGACGCATCGCTGAGCAACCAAAGAATGGCTTCCCCGACTTCCTGGGCTGTTCCAGCGCGCTGCATTGGGACCATCGGAGCTAAGTCTTTTGCTCGGTTGGGAAGCCCACCGCTTGCATGGATATCTGTATCAATAATACCTGGCCTTACCGCATTTACTCTGATGCCCTGAGTTGCAAGTTCTTTGGCAAGACCGAAAGTGAAGGTATCAATAGCACCTTTACTGGAAGCGTAATCCACGTATTGACTAGGAGCGCCAACTCGAGCTGCAACGCTTGAGAGATTAACGATACTCCCCCCTGAGCCGTTGTGATGGGTGCTCATCCGTTTGATTGCCTCCCTTGCGCAAACAATGGATCCTAAAATGTTTACGCGCATCATGCGCTCTAAGCGATTCCAGCTCATATCGACAACGAGGCTTGTCATATCTACAATCCCAGCGTTGTTGACCAAACCGTGTAAGGCACCAAAGTGTGAATCGATTTGTGAAAACATGTTGAGAATTTGGGACTCGTCTCCTACGTCTGCTTGAACGCAAAGAGTTGTCGCTCCCAAGTTCTTGAGTTCTACGCATAAACTCTCAGCAGCTTCTTTGTTTTGGGTGTAGTTGACAACAATATCCCAACCCGCTTTTGCACAAAGCCTAGCTGTTGCAGCCCCTATCCCACGGCTAGCGCCAGTGATTAGCACGACCTTTTTAGAGTTCTTCTTTGTATTCATAAAATATAGAGTAGGTGGTAGTATTAATTTAAGGTTGGCGGTTCAAGGCGAGAAAATTTACTGTTGAAAAGTCTTACTTTGGATATTTGGTCGCGTATTCATATAAGATTCGGTGAAGGCTCTTTTTTGGGTTGAGGAAATGCTTGAGAAGTAAAGTTTCAAAGAACCGTGTGATCACCTAAATATACATGTCATTAACAGTTGATTATTACCTAGCACCTTCAAGTCCCTGGACCTATTTGGGGCATAAGCGTTTCTCCAAGATTCTAAATGATCGGGGCGCTCAGGTCCGCTTAATTCCTGTGGATTTGGGAGGAAAAATATTTCCAGTAACCGGGGGTTTACCCGTTGGACAAAGATCTGCGCAAAGGCAGGCCTATCGTCTTTTGGAGCTAAAGCGGTTTAGTCAATATTTAAAAATACCTTTAAACACAAAGCCAAAGTTTTTCCCGGTCGATGCAAACTTGGCGGCCAAATTAATTATTGCGATTCAAGCTCAAAAGGGGCCTGACGTAGCTATGCAACTGCTGGACATAATACTTCGTAGTGTTTGGGCAGAGGAGGAAAATATTGCGGACCCCCAGCAACTAGGTATCTCTTTGCTTAAGCTTGGAGTGCATGATAATATAAATGAACTAACGGAGCTTGAATGGGTTCAAAAAGAGTACGATGAAAACACCTATAAAGCGATCGATCTGGGTGTATTCGGATCTCCTAGTTATGTGCTGAACGGCGAAATTTTTTGGGGTCAAGATAGGCTCGATTTCTTGGATATGAGCTTAGCTGACGTGGCATTAAACAAAATGGATAAAAGGGTAATTTAATCATGGGACAGTCGATTCAATTAAAAGCTTCTGATGGCTTTATGTGTAGTGCTTATCTAGCGCTTCCCAAGGTTCCGGTTCGCGGTGCAGTGGTAGTGGTTCAGGAAATTTTTGGGGTTAACTCTCACATTCGAGCCGTTGCTGAGGGTTATGCGCTTGCTGGCTTTTTAGCCATAGCGCCTGCCACGTTTGATAGGGTTGAAAAAGGCGTTGAGCTTGGCTACACAGCCGATGATATGAAAAAGGGTATTGAACTCAAAGCCAAAGTGGAGGCACTTCCTGCCCCGGCTGTTATTGCAGATCTACAGGCTGCGGTGGACTATGCAACTTTAAATTCTAAAGGTAAGGTTGCCATGGTGGGTTATTGCTGGGGGGGACTTTTGACTTGGAGAAGCGCTGAGTTGGTAAGGGGGTTAAGCGCTGCAGTTCCGTATTACGGTGGAGGCATTACCTCAGATGGAGAATCATCCCGCCTGCCAAGATGCCCCGTAATGGCGCATTTCGGCGAACAAGATCAGCACATTTCTATGGAATCTGTGAGGGCTTTTGAGAAAAAGCAACCTGACGTGAAGGTCCACGTTTATGCGGCTGACCATGGATTTAATTGCGATCAAAGAGGTTCACACAATGTGAAAGCAGCAGATGAGGCCTTGGAGGAAACGTTAGCATTTATAGTGCGTAACTTTTCCTAACACCAATCTTGGCCCACTTTAAATCCAAAAACTCGAGGTTTAAAGGTTCAAACTAGCCTAATTGAAGAAACGCTAGGCAAGAGTTGTTACCCACAGTACATTATGCAAATCCTTTGGATTAAATCATTACACATTATTTTTGTGACCAGTTGGTTTGCTGGACTTTTCTATTTGCCACGGATTTTTGTTAATTTAGCTATGGTCCCCAAAGAATCTGTTGCAGAGCGGGAGCGATTATTGTTGATGGCTAGAAAGCTTTATAGATTTACAACCATCTTAATGATTCCCGCATTAATTTTTGGTTTCCTCTTGGCTTGGCAAGAGGATCTTTTTGCTCCCCAAAGTATAAATATCAATATCGGTTGGTTGCATGCAAAACTTACGGTTGTTTTTTGTACCGTTCTTTATCACTTTTGGTGTGCCAGGCATCTTGGTCAACTTCAAAAAAATATAGACGATCATTCCCATATTTGGTACAGGTGGTTTAATGAGATACCGGTGATATTTCTCACCGCAACAGTTATATTAGTAGTGGTTAAACCCTTTTAGATTAAAGCGTGGGTTCATGTCTATAAAGCGAGCCAGTCATTTGATAACGGTTGAGGAGCCCACTTCAGCTTGGTCGCTGTGCAGTATTTATATTTTATTAATTATTTATGCAAGTTTGTATCCCTTTCAAGATTGGCGCAACCAAGACTTAAATCCCTGGGAATTTTTTTTGGCAGGGTGGCCCCATTATTGGACTGGTTTTGATGTCGTATCTAATATTTTGGGATACGCTCCTTTGGGATTTTTTTTAACGCTTGGTTTTGTAAGAACGGATAGACGCAGGGTTGCTTGGATAAATGGTGTTGTAATTGCCACATTGCTCTCGCTTGTAATGGAGAGTTTTCAAAGCTATTTGCCTGCGCGAGTGCCCTCTTTGGCTGATCTATTGTTCAATAGCATTGGTGCAATGATGGGCTCTACTCTTTCTTTCGTTTTAGAACGCGCTGGACTATTGGATCGGTGGAGCCTATTTCGAAGTCGCTGGCTTAGTTCATCCATTAAAGGCGTGAACGCCACTTTAGTGCTCATTGCTCTTTGGCCCTTTTCACTTTTGTTTCCCACTGAGGTGCCTTTGGGCCTGGGGCAAATTCATGCAAGGATTTACTTTGCTTTAAAAGAATTCCTTCATGAGACCCCTTTCTTAGGTTGGTTGCCAGCGTTTGATTTTCAGACCCAGCCGTTAACGCCGAGCGTGGAATTGGTTTGCGTGGCTCTTGGATTATTAACACCTTTTTTACTAGGCGCTGCGGTGATTCAAAAAGCGAGGCAAAGGTTGATTTTTTTAGGATTAGTTTTTACTACTGCAATTTTTTTAACGGGTTTGTCCACCGCTTTAAGCTTTGGGCCCAATCACACCTGGTCTTGGCTTACACCTTTGGTGTGCGCTGGTTTAATTTTAGGTTTATTTTTATCCCTTGTAACGCTGAGACTTGATGCAAGTAGTTACGATGTTTTCTTAATTATTATCATCACCCTTCAATTGTTTTTAATCAATCAACGGGGTGTAGATGTTTATTTGGCGCAGACGCTTAAAACCTGGGAGCAAGGAAAATTCATACGTTTCAATGGATTGGCCCAGTGGCTTGGGTGGACATGGCCATTTGCCGTTTTATCGTTGATATTTTACAAACTCATTTATGGCTTGAAACGTAAATCGATTTAAAATAAACACATGATCAATACGACTTCAACTCCAACTTACTATAAACATCACGTATTTTTTTGTTTAAATGAGCGCCAAGGTAATGAGGCTTGTTGTGGCCAACATAAGGCCCAAGAGGCTTTTGATTATTGTAAGAAAACCGTTAAAAATCTAAATTTAAATGGCCCAGGATTGGTGCGAATTAACAAAGCCGGGTGTTTGGATCGGTGTGCGGGCGGACCGGTGCTGGTTGTGTACCCACAGGGTGTTTGGTACACCTACGTAGACAACGCAGATATTGACGAGATAGTGGAGTCTCATTTGGTAAACAATGAAGTTGTTGAACGCTTGTTGATCGCGCCTGACGTGGGACGCTGATCTGTGAATAAATCAAGCGAGTCGATGACCCTAAAGGGCCAAGCTGGAGCTTTAGCCTGTTTGGTGGACTATCCTAGTCCGGAGTTCGTGGGTGAACTTAACGCGGGTTGGGCATTCATATGCCATCCTCATCCTTTGTTTGGGGGGACGATGGACAACAAGGTCGTTCAAACCTTGGCTCGTGCTTATGTGGGGTGTGGATGGAAGGTTTTACGTTTTAATTTTCGCGGCGTAGGGGCAAGTGAGGGTACGCATGATGGGGGCGTAGGGGAGACTTTTGATTTGTTGTCAATCATCAATCAAATTGCCCCCCAAGGGCCAATTTCACTCGCAGGTTTTTCATTTGGGGCTTTTGTAGTCTCCCACGCAGTAGAGACGCTACACACCCAAGCCCGCTCAAAAGTTGGTGAGGAGCCGGGGGAGTTGAAAAAAATCGTTTTGGTTGGGACTGCCACTACGCGGTTTGATGTGCGCCCTATTCCTGAAGATTTGCAAAATCGTACTCTTGTAATTCACGGCGAGCAAGATGATACGGTTCCCCTAAGCTCGGTTATGCAGTGGGCTGAGCCGCAGGTATTGCCCGTCACCGTAATACCCTCAGTGGGCCATTTTTTTCACGGCCAATTGCCTTTACTAAAGTCTTTGGTGAGCAGACATTTGACCGCTCAAACTTAAATAGATAAATAAGAGATTTTTTGATGAAACATTTACGGCTTTTGGATTTTGTGAGACATGCAAAATATTCGGTTTTTTTCTTTTTTGCATCTGTTTTTTTTCTAAACTTTGCTTGTGCCCAACTTCCTCAGGCTCCAGAAATAGCGGCAAAAGCGTACTTATTGTTAGACGTAAACGCCCACCAGATATTGGCAGAGAAAGGCGCAGACGAACCGGTTGAGCCTGCGTCTTTAACAAAGTTGATGTCTGCTTATTTGGTTTTCGATGCGCTTAGACTTAAAAAGATCACGCTCAATCAAACCTTTCCGGTGAGTGTTCGTGCCTGGAAGGTTGAGGGATCAAGAATGTTTATAGATCCCAAAATGCAAGTTCCAGTAGAAGATCTAATCAAAGGCATGATTGTCCAATCAGGCAACGACGCCACTATTGCTCTAGCCGAAGGAGTAGGAGGCACTGAGGAGCATTTTGTTCAAATGATGAACCAGCAAGCCAAATTACTGGGAATGAAAAACACTGTCTTTAAAAACCCCGAAGGTTTGCCAGAGCAAGGTCATATCACAACGGCCAAAGATCTATCTGTATTAGCGACCCATTTGATGCAAGATTTCCCCCAGTATGTAGGCTATTACGCTATCAAAAAGTACAGATATCCGGGCACTCCGGTTTCAAACGAAAATAACCGTAACCTATTGCTATTTAGAGACCCTTCAGTTGACGGATTAAAGACAGGGCACACAGAGGCGGCTGGTTTTTGCATGATCGCTACCGCTAAGAGAGATTTTCCCAACTTGCCAGGCAGAAGATTGCTTGCCATTATTTTGGGAGCCTCCAGCGATGTGTCAAGAGCAAATGAGGCACAAAAACTCATAAATTGGGGTTACACCGCGTTTGATGGCGTAAAGCTTTATGAGGCGGGACAGGTTGTTCAAGCCCCTCAAGTTTGGCAAGGTAAAGATGCAACCGTCAAATTGGGACGCAATGAAACTATTGTTGTTGCTGTACCAAGTGGCCAAGGTAGCAAGATGACAACAGAGGTCTCACGTGTTGATCCATTAATGGCCCCAATTACTCTGGGTCAACCGGTAGCTAAGTTGTTGGTTAAATTAGACGGGGTAATATTGACTGAGTTACCACTCTTGAGTCTACAAACGGTCGAGCAAGCTGGTTTTATGGGTAGAACTTGGGACTCCATTCGCTTGTGGATCAGGTGAGATACTCAATTTTTAAGGTTGAGAAGTTATATGGACCCTCTTTTTGCGTGTACAAATAACCAGTATTTGTGCTTCTTCTAATCCTTTTTGGGTCCTTGGGGCGCTAAACCTCTGATTTATCTGCCGAATAGGGCTTAAATCATATCTAAAACTGTTATACTAGAAGGCTTTTCGGAATTTCCCCGAGAGAATAAGATTTACGTAAACAACGTTGAGGGACGTTAAATGCCAACCATTAGTCAACTGGTGAGACAAGGACGAACGGTCGAGAAGATCAAGTCCAAAAGTCCAGCTATGCAAAATTCGCCGCAAAGGCGCGGCGTTTGTACACGCGTGTATACAACAACACCTAAGAAGCCAAACTCTGCTCTTAGAAAAGTTGCCAAAGTTCGTTTAACCAATGGATTTGAAGTTATTTCATACATTGGTGGTGAGGGTCACAATCTGCAGGAGCACTCTGTGGTTTTGGTGCGCGGTGGTCGCGTGAAAGATTTGCCGGGTGTGAGATACCACATTGTGCGCGGATCGCTTGATTTACAGGGTGTAAAAGACCGTAAGCAGTCACGCTCCAAATACGGAGCCAAGCGTCCTAAAAAGGCGTAAAGAATTTTAGACATTGCTGTGTTTCCTCCCGAGGGTGCCAGTGATTTCTGAATGCGAGTTCCCTTCAAGGTGGTTGTCTCTGTAAAGACGGCAAGACTAGAGGGGATAGTAAGTGGTAGCTTTTTTTAGGCTGCCGAAGCGACAGACTAGTCGCTAACTGAAATTTTTATAAGAGGTTATTTTTATGCCACGTCGTCGCGAAGTCCCTAAACGTGAAATTCTGCCTGATCCAAAGTTTGGAAACGTAGAGCTTTCAAAATTCATGAACGTCATCATGGAGAGCGGTAAAAAAGCTGTTGCTGAGCGTATTATTTACGGCGCTTTGCAGCAAATTGAGAAAAAAGCCAATAAAGATCCTTTGGAGCTTTTTGGTTTGGCCATCAACAATGTGAAGCCAATGGTCGAGGTTAAATCTCGTCGAGTTGGTGGTGCCAATTATCAGGTGCCGGTCGAAGTTCGCCCAGTTCGTCGTTTGGCTTTGTCCATGAGATGGATTAAAGAGGCGGCTCGCAAGCGTGGCGAAAAATCTATGGCGCTGCGTTTAGCTAATGAGTTGCTAGAAGCCTCTGAAGGCCGCGGTGGTGCTATGAAAAAGCGTGACGAGGTTCACCGCATGGCAGAGGCCAACAAAGCATTCTCGCATTTCCGTTTCTAATTCCCCCCCTCTAACCTTCGCTTAGGCCTGCTGGTTCGATTTTCGACCTCATCAGGCCATGGCGGAACAATGATTTAAAAAAGGTAACTTCATGGCTCGCAATACTCCTATCGAGCGTTATCGTAATATTGGAATTTCAGCTCACATTGATGCTGGAAAGACCACTACGACTGAACGCATTTTGTTTTACACCGGCGTAAATCATAAGATTGGTGAAGTTCACGATGGCGCGGCCACAATGGACTGGATGGAGCAAGAGCAAGAGCGCGGAATCACCATTACTTCTGCAGCGACCACCTGTTTTTGGAAGGGAATGGATTTATCTTTTCCTGAGCACCGTATTAATATTATTGACACGCCTGGGCACGTTGACTTTACGATTGAAGTTGAGCGTTCCATGCGTGTTTTAGATGGTGCTTGCATGGTTTATTGTGCCGTGGGCGGGGTACAGCCTCAGTCCGAAACGGTTTGGCGCCAAGCGAACAAGTACCGTGTTCCTCGTTTGGCCTTCGTCAACAAGATGGATCGCACTGGCGCTAACTTCTTCAAAGTGTACGATCAAATGCGTCTACGCTTGAAAGCCAACCCAATTCCTATTGTCATTCCAATTGGAGCTGAGGAGAACTTTACGGGGGTGGTAGATCTTTTAAAAATGAAAGCGATCATTTGGGATGAAGCCTCTCAGGGAATGAAATTTGAGTACCAAGACATTCCTGCTGACTTAGCAACTAGCGCTAAAGAGTGGCGCGAAAAAATGGTCGAAGCTGCCGCTGAAGCCTCAGAAGAGTTGATGAATAAATATTTAGAGGGCGGCGACTTGTCTGAGGACGAAATTCGTCAGGGACTGAGAACTCGCACCATTGCTGGCGAGATCCAGCCTATGCTTTGTGGCACCGCCTTTAAGAACAAGGGTGTGCAGCGAATGCTAGACGCCGTGATTGAATTGATGCCCTCCCCTGTTGATATCCCACCCGTTGGCGGTTTGGATGATGAGGAAAAAGAAGTTCACAGAAAAGCAGATGACGGTGAGAAGTTTTCCGCTCTAGCTTTCAAACTCATGACAGATCCTTTTGTGGGTCAGCTAACGTTTGTTCGAGTGTATTCAGGCATTCTCTCCAAAGGTGACACGGTCTACAACCCAATTAAGGGCAAAAAAGAACGGATCGGTCGTATCGTTCAAATGCATGCAAATAATCGTCAAGAAATTGATGCTATTTGCGCCGGAGACATTGCCGCTTGCGTGGGGTTGAAGGATGTAACTACTGGAGAAACACTGTGTACACCTGACGCAATTATTACGCTTGAGAGGATGGTGTTCCCAGAGCCAGTGATCGCTCAGGCTGTCGAGCCAAAAACAAAAGTAGACCAAGAGAAAATGGGAATAGCCCTTCAACGTTTGGCCGCTGAGGATCCTTCCTTCCGTGTTAAAACTGATGAAGAATCTGGGCAAACCATCATTGCAGGTATGGGTGAGTTGCACCTTGAGATTATCGTTGACCGCATGAAGCGCGAATTTGGCGTAGAAGCCAACGTGGGCAAGCCACAGGTGGCTTATCGCGAGACGATACGCAAAACAATCGAAGATGCTGAGGGTAAATTTGTTCGTCAGTCGGGTGGTAAAGGGCAATATGGCCACGTTGTATTCAAGATCGAGCCCAACGAAGCGGGTAAAGGTTTTGAGTTTGTAGATGCAATCAAGGGCGGTGTCGTTCCTAGGGAATACATACCTGCGGTTGAAAAGGGAGTCATAGAGGCGTTAACCTCAGGCGTTTTGGCTGGTTATCCAGTGGTTGATGTCAAAGTGACTTTGCATTTCGGTTCTTACCATGATGTTGACTCATCTGAGATGGCGTTTAAGATGGCTGGTATCTTTGGTTTCAAAGAAGGATGTAAGAAAGCCTCTCCCGTCATCCTAGAGCCAATGATGTCTGTCGAGGTAGAAACACCCGAGGACTACGCAGGTAACGTGATGGGTGATTTGTCCTCAAGGCGTGGAATGGTGCAGGGTATGGAGGATATGGTGGGTGGCGGTAAGGCCATTAAAGCAGAGGTGCCTTTATCCGAGATGTTTGGTTACTCAACAACTCTTCGTTCCATGTCTCAAGGGCGCGCCACGTACACGATGGAGTTTAAGCACTATACAGAAGCCCCACGTAACGTAGCAGAGGCAATTGTTGCTTCACGTGCTAAATAAACGTGCTAAATAATCTAGGCATCAAAGATTAGTTAATTTTTCAACTCGCCCCAATGCCTTGGGGCGAACGTCTGCGACAAGGTGCCTTTTTGTTACCCGTGCAAAAAGATCTAGCAACTTTGTGCAAACGCTAAACCGCATCACGGGCTTTGTTCTTTGGAGAAGAAAATGGCAAAAGGCAAGTTTGAGCGTACCAAGCCACACGTTAACGTGGGCACGATTGGTCACGTCGACCATGGTAAGACGACGCTGACAGCGGCGATCACAACGGTTTTATCTGCTAAGTTT
>Ga0164297_10001747_pt1 | contig 22495 bp, 17 predicted proteins | sample GEODES058metaG_FD_113539 | JGI IMG/M metagenome (GOLD analysis project Ga0164297, IMG submission 113539) | Dystrophic lake water microbial communities from Trout Bog Lake, Wisconsin, USA - GEODES058 metaG | ecosystem: Environmental > Aquatic > Freshwater > Lake | place: USA: Trout Bog Lake... | reverse complement strand
TACCAGTAATACCCGTGTTACCCGTTGGACCCGTATACCCTGTGACACCCGTGGCACCAGTATTACCGGTAATACCCGTCGTACCCGTTGGACCCGTATACCCCGTGACACCCGTAGCACCCGTGTTACCAGTAATACCCGTGTTACCCGTTGGACCCGTATACCCTGTGACACCCGTGGCACCCGTGTTACCGGTAATGCCCGTCGGACCCGTCCATCCCGTGTAACCGGTCGGACCCGTGACACCCGTAGCTCCCGTATTTCCGGTGATACCTGTGGTGCCAGTTGGTCCGGTAGTTCCGGTCGCACCCGTGTTACCGGTAATGCCCGTCGGACCCGTGGGTCCGGTCCATCCGGTGTAACCCGTGGGCCCAGTAACACCGGTCGCCCCCGTATTTCCGGTGATTCCGGTGGGGCCGGTGGTTCCAGTAGGTCCGGTGGTTCCAGTGGGGCCGGTGGTTCCGGTGGGGCCGGTGGTTCCGGTAGGGCCGGTGGTTCCCGTGGGCCCAGTAACACCGGTCGCACCCGTATTTCCGGTGATTCCGGTGGGTCCGGTGGCGCCCGTCATACCCGTCGTACCTGTGGGACCTGTGATACCGGTGTTACCCGTGATACCGGTAGGACCTGTGGTGCCAGTGGGACCAGTGATACCTGTCGCCCCCGTATTTCCGGTGATTCCGGTGATACCTGTAGGTCCGGTCGTACCCGTCATGCCCGTAGGACCTGTGACACCTGTATTTCCGGTGATACCGGTGGGACCTGTACTTCCCGTCATGCCCGTAGGACCTGTGACACCTGTATTTCCGGTGATACCCGTGGGGCCCGTCGTACCCGTCATACCCGTGGGACCCGTGATACCAGTGATACCGGTGGGGCCGGTAGTACCCGTAGGGCCTGTAGTACCCGTAGGGCCGGTAGTACCCGTAGGGCCTGTAGTACCCGTAGGGCCGGTAGTGCCGGTCGGTCCTGTCGTACCTGTCGGTCCTGTCGTACCTGTCGGCCCTGTCGTACCCGTGGGGCCGGTAGTACCCGTGGGGCCGGTAGTACCCGTGGGGCCGGTAGTACCCGTGGGGCCCGTGGTACCCGTGGGACCCGTCCTTCCCGTCGTACCGGTCGGCCCTGTTGTACCCGTGGTGCCGGTCGGACCTGTCCACCCAGTATATCCTGTGGCACCCGTGACCCCCGTGACCCCCGTGACCCCCGTGACCCCCGTGACCCCCGTATATCCTGTCGCACCAGTGACACCCGTGGGGCCCGTCACACCAGTCACCCCGGTCACACCCGTATATCCCGTCGCACCCGTCACCCCCGTGGCACCTGTGACACCCGTTACCCCTGTGAGGCCGGTATATCCTGTCGCACCCGTCACCCCCGTGGCGCCGGTGTTACCTGTGACCCCCGTCGGTCCCGTCCGACCCGTGGGTCCGGTCGGTCCGGTTCGGCCTGTCACACCGGTTTCACCAATTGGACCCGTGACCCCCGTCGGACCCGTCGGACCCGTACGACCCGTGGGTCCAGTGACGCCGAGTGGCCCGGTAGGGCCCGTGGCGCCGGTATTGCCGGTGATACCGCCTTGACCGGTAGGACCTGTGATTCCGGTGATACCTGTGGGGCCGGTCAGACCAGTGTATCCGGTGACTCCGGCTTGACCGGTAGGACCCGTCATGCCGGTGGATCCCGTCGGACCCGTGATGCCTGTATGACCCGTCGGACCCGTCCTTCCTGTGGGTCCTGTCAGACCCGTAGGTCCAGTCACGCCGGTAGATCCAATGGTGCCCGTCGCGCCCGTTATCCCCGTCGGCCCCGTGCATCCGGTAGACCCCGTGGCCCCCGTCGCGCCCGTCGCGCCCGTATAACCGGTGGCTCCCGTATAACCTGTGGCCCCGGTTGGACCTGTGGCTCCCGTCGGCCCGGTCCGGCCGGTAGGCCCCGTCGCTCCCGTCCCGCCGGTGGCTCCCGTCGGACCCGTGGAACCCGTCGGACCCGTGGAACCTGTCATGCCCGTGGGACCCGTGCACCCGGTCGTACCTGTGGTCCCAGTATCTCCGGTCATGCCTTCTTCTCCCGTGGGGCCCGTGATGCCGGTGGTTCCCGTCGGGCCCGTCCCACCGGTAGGACCCGTCCCGCCGGTCATACCCGTCATGCCGGTGGACCCGGTTGCCCCGGTCGGGCCGGTCTTTCCCGTGGGACCGGTGCGGCCAGTCACTCCCGTGGGACCCGTGGGACCCGTCGCACCCACGGCCCCGGTAGCACCTGTATATCCGGTGGCCCCCGTGACCCCCGTATCTCCGGTGCATCCAATATCACCTGTGACCCCGGTATATCCGGTGGCGCCGGTCGGTCCGGTCACCCCGGCCGGGCCCGTGGCCCCGGTATAACCAGTGGGTCCGGATTGACCCCGTATTTTTATCAACGAATTTGTGGACATAAAAATGGTAAATTCCACCTAGATTGTATCTATGCTATATATATTACCCCAGTCATTTCTAACATGTCAATTGTCGCATTAAAACGAAAAACCGCCTCGCAATATCACAACATGAGTGTGGGTCAACGCCAATTTTCCCTCAACGGCACGCGGAGGTCCCAAGGCTACGTGGGTCAGACCTCGCTCTCGCGTTCCCTGCCTCGTACCTTGATGCGCGGAAATACCGTGTGCGGCCACGGCGGTAGCAACGGCAAGTACCCCACCCACCCCATTGTGACGGAAGGCACCGGCTTGGGCACCAATGCGCTCAACGACCCCTCTGTGGTCAAACCCTCGGTTTTAGATACAAACGGCCAACTCATGACACAGTACCGCTGGATTCGCCGTCCGGCCCCTTACACCTCGGTCAAACCAGACAACACGCTGCACATTGAAACCCAAGAACAGTATATTGATTTCCTGCGACGCCAGACGGTACACCAAGCCAACCAGACCCAAGACCCTAAGAAAGATGGTGCCGTGAACAACCAGAAATGTTGCGCGAACCCCGTGCTCGGACCCTTCATGAAAACCAACTACCGCACCTACACTACTGGCACTACTGCTCCGTACAGTATTGCTAAATCGGGCAAAACCCGTACACAAGGAGACTATATTGTAGAGCTGGTGGACGACCGGTGCGGGCAATTTACCCAAGTGGATTTCTGCACCGCCCGTGCCCGGGCCGTCCGTGGCACCCCGTTTGCCTGCAACAATGCGCCGTACGTCCCTTTGTCGGCACTTCCCAAGGCCAAAACCCATCTGATTGTGCATATCCCTTAAATTGCAGGACAGTGTAAAACATGATCCTATACATTCATTCGGTGCAAGCCCCGGCTACGCCCCGCTCAGCTACGCTTCGTCCCGCTTCGCTCAGCTACGCTCAGCTACGCTTGTCCAACGAATGTATAGGATCCAACCCATCCAGGGTGTAAAATTGAATTGTCTGTATAGGATATTACGATTCACTTCACCCCGTATTATAGCAAGCATGCATCCCGCTCTTGCCGCCATGTTGACACCGTCTGCCGCTGCAGCTACCACCAAAACCACCAAAAAACGTACCAAGAGCAAGGCCTCGGATCCAACGGATCCTATGGATCCAACGGATCCTATGGATCCAACGGATCCAACGGATCCAAAGGCACCCAAACATGTGCCTGATTACCTCGCCAAAAAAAACCCGCATCCCCGTGACGCGTTCATCACCTTTGACGAGGGACCTCATATTTACACGGTCCACGGTCAACAAGGGTTCACGTCAGTGACGACGTTTGTGCACCATCAGTTTCCTACGTTTGACGCCGAGGCTATTGTGGCCAAAATCTTGGCGTCGCCCAAATGGGACACCGACCCTACCTACAAATATTACCAAATGTCTCGCGAGACCATTTTGGCTGACTGGGACACGAACCGGGACCAAGCTGCCCGCGCAGGTACGCTCATGCACTACGACATTGAATGCTACTTCAACCAAGAATCCGTCACGAATACCAGCACCGAATTCCAGTATTTTCAAAAATTCGTGGCCGACTACCCCGAGTTGGTCCCTTACCGCACAGAGTGGATGGTCTACTACGAAGAGTACAAGTTGTCGGGGTCCATAGACATGATATTTGAGAACCCCGACGGCACCCTCCAAATCTACGACTGGAAACGCTGCAAAAGCATTGATTTTGAAGCGTTTGGGGGCGCCACGGCCTTGACGCCGTGCATCGCCCACATGCCGGACACCAACTTTTGGCACTACAGTATTCAACTCAACATGTACCGCCGCATCCTGGAAGACAAGTATGATAAGAAAGTGACCGGACTCTATTTGGTGTGTCTGCATCCGGACAATCCCTACAAAACCTACAGTCGGATTCAGGTGCCCTTCTTGGATGCCGAAATACAGGCACTCTTGGATGCGTGGTGTGCGAAGACTGCGAAGACTGCGAAGCAATCGAAGTGTGCGAAGTGAGAAAAAATTGATAAAAATATCTGGTATTTTATATTCGGTATCAAATGAGCGCGGTACCGAAACAATTTGAGTATTTTGAACGCAGTGTGCCGAATACAGTAGAAAAGTTCATCAAAGACCAAGGTGATACGGTTTGCCGTGAAATGATTGGTTCCGACTATATCAAGGCCAAAATAAAAGAATACGATTTTGGGTTTGTGCGCATGTCTCCACGGGCCAATATAGGCCAGAAACGGCGGACGCGTCAAACCGAACAATATGTCTACAGTTTTGTATTGTGCAAATTGATCCCCGCATTCAAAGAAATTGACGTGACCTTGGTATGTGCACGTCCTCTTACAGTGGATGGTAAGGAACTTTTGGATAATGTGACTCAGCGAGCTCGTGAAATGGGATATGAGTGGTTGTCTCTGATTGCTTTAGGTAATGCCCGTTTAGTGCGCTGGTACCAGTCTCAAGGATTCATTACTGTAGGGGATAAACCGATTCTTGACGATGAAAAAAAGGTAACATCTTATACCTACTCTATGAGAAAACGCTTATAAAAAACCACATAATGACATGCTGTGACCTCTTCTTATACGATGCTCTTCCTTCAACATTTTGCGCACTGGCCGCGCATTTTTTTTCAGACGACGAGCGGGGTCAATCAGACGAAGGCAGAACCGGTGGTCCGGGTGGCCACCGAAATAGACCAATTTGAAGCTCCCCTCAAACAGAGACTCTTGGATAAATACCCGCGTCCCGGTCACATTGGACCGGCACAAGCCTCAGGGTTCCTATACGGTCAATTGGGGAGACCGGCATGGTATCAGTGGCCGGTATGGCGGTACGTGGTCCCGGAATGGTTCCTCGGCTGGTGGTGGCACCGGGCTCTCTTACATTTGGGCCCGGTCCCTGCTGCCGCCGGCGCCGCCGCTGTGGCGGCCGCTACCGTAGACCCGACATGGAACGCCAACGTGGACCCGGTCTTGTACGAGCCGGACCGCGCGACCCTGAAGCGCATCTTGGCATCCCCCGACAACCAGTTGGAGAAACAGTGGGCCACCCGGCGTCTCTTGGTGCATACTCCGCGGGGCAACGTATGCATGTATTACGATATTTATCGGGAGGGTTTCGCGTACTACTGCGATCAGAGCGGACTGAATTACCGCATCTTGAACGCGGTGGCCATGAAATATGTGATGACCTACCGATGCCTGGATTTTTTCATGGACGAGGCCACGATATCGCCCCATACGTCGCCCCTCTTGGACATCTTGATGCGCGAAGAACGCCGGGAACAGACCAAGAAGGTTAAGACCATGAAAAATATTTTAGGTAGCGACGAGAACGACCCGTTTGTCAAATTCAAGGCCGGCCGCGAAGCAGCCGGTCGCGAAGCAGCCGGTACCAAGGTGGCCGGCCGCGAAGCAGCCGGTACCAAGGTGGCCGGTACCAAGGTGGCCGGCCGCGAAGCAGCCGGTACCAAGGTGGCCGGTACCAAGGGCCCGGGCCCGAATCCGAACTCTGTAACCAAGCCGCCCACCGCCGCCCCCGAACTTCACAAGAACAAGTTCATTTATATGGGTAAAATGCGCAACATGGACCTGTTGCGACGCGTACCGAAACCCGTGTTGAAAGTGGGCCGCGGCAAAACCCAGTACGACGCCATGTTTTCCCTGGAAGACGAAGACGAGACCGCAGAGGTAGTACCATCCCTCACCTACAAATCATATAAGAGCAAAATCATGCAGTAATTCAATAAACCCATGAACCGATTTCATCATTTTGTATCTAGTGCCGGTGCAACCGGTGAATCAGTTCCTACCTTCCACGGTACTAGTACTACCACGGTAGTGACCATGTTTTTTGACTTGAAACGTCTGAAAGACGCTTCCCCTGCGACCCGTCCCATGGACTTTTATGTGCAGAACGGGGCCACGGTCTTACGATTGCCCTACCCCATGGTCATTTTCTGTGACGAAGTCACACATCCGTACTTGGAAGTCATCCGCAACGGCGAGGTGGACGCCTCCGTCGCGCCCACGGTGTACGTGATTCAGCGGTTGGAGGACTACGAGTATTACCGCCAGGCGTGGCCCGTCATCACCGACAACCGGCGCGAACGGGGCCATCCCGCGGACCAACGCAACACCGCCTCCTATTTCCTGATGGGCATGTTCAAGCCCCTAGCCCTCTGGATCGCGAAACAACGCAACGATTTTGGTACACCCTACTACGCATGGATAGACCTCGGATGTACCCATATATGCCGTCAACTGGCTAAATATGCCCCCGCCATGTTGGAACAGCCCCGCGACAAAATTGCCTGTTGTTACATCCATTACCGCAGTCACGAGGAGCTGAGCGACATGGCCGAGTACATGCGGTACGGTGGACCGTGCGGCATCGCGTCCACGGCCTACACGATGCCGGCCGCTTACGTGGCCAAGTTCTATACCGCCATGTTCCAAGTGTTTTACGAAAAACTGTTTCATGGGGTCGGTCACACCGACGAGACCGTCATGGCGTATGTTTATGACCGCTACCCGGAACTCTTTACCATCTACTACGGCGACTACGGATCCATCTTTACCAATTACCACATGCCCCGGGAAGACCTGTCCGGTATCGTCTATTGTTTCATTCAGCAGGCCGAACAAAAAAAAAGACGGGACTTGGCCCAGACCGCCGCCCGCGCCATTTTATCCTATATCAACTCTGCTGAAGGCGCTACCCAAGCCGTTGCCCAAGACGCCGCCGAATTCACGGGTTACTTGGAGTGGTTGGTACAGCAGTAGTAGTAGTAGAAGCGGCCGCTGCCGCGGCCCGCGCCTTGAGGAACGCCAGATACCCCACACTCTTCTCTAGGTCAAACGACGTTCCCAAATGCGATTTGGCAATGTGGTACGCCTTGGTTTCTTTGGGGGACAAAGAAGCCAAGTAAGCTTGCACGTTTTCATTCGGTGGCGACGCAGACGGTTGCATTCCCAAGGAAGTGTATAGGATCCCACACCAAGGGCCACGCAAATTCAATTTTTCACGTGTACAAGAGACGCTTGCACAACCACGTGCGCAATTCACTGCGGCGACGCAGACTCTGGGCCGACGTGGCACTTTCGCTGATTTTCAACAAATAGACCACCTGTTTGTCCTTGTTTTCCTGACTGGATTGTAGAAACGCCATGTTTTCGTCCTCCCAGTTGCAATATACCGACATGAATTCCGATGCCAAACCGTCAAACAATGTATTCAGAGTAGACATGGGGCAGACGTTCCATGCCTGACGCTCCATGTCCCACACATACAGACAATTGGGACGTTCTGAGGAGGTCCGCAACGGTACCCCGGCCGTTCCCTCGCGGTCCAGCCGCTCGGCAATGCACCGTTTCATGGCCTCGTACAAATCGTCCTGGAAAACCATATGTATATGAGCCACCTGGACTTGGAATCCTTCTATCCAGGTCAACCACGACACGGTCGGCACCGGGGTATGCGCCAGCACCGCCCGTTTCTTGACCCGACGCACGGCCGCTTCCAACTGCGCAATCTTGGTTGCATGTGCGTCGCGCTCCGCCATCAAGTATTGGATCAGGCGAAACATTTCGGCGGGCGTCGGCAATTTTTCCACCAATTCCGAATCGCGCAATTGATCCCGCCGGGTCTTGTAGAAGAATTCACAGGTCGGGACATGCTGTTGATACAAGTCGCTGAAATGGAAACTACGCTGGCAAAATCGGCAGTGCTGCACGTTCATTCTGTATTATGCCGACGTAAAAAGCCCCTCCCCCTCAATCAATTTTTCGCCCCTCCCTCTTACTCATTGGTCCTGTTGCAGCAGCATGGACCCGTACATTTCTACGACTCGGTTGTATTCCCGGATAACGGCCATTTTCTCCGCTTCATTGCAGCATTCGGCAATGTATTGGATCTGGTACGGATTCAGCTGCCGCAAATTGCGGACATCGTCCATTACCATGTAGTAATAATCAATCTTGACGAGTCCCGGCAACGACGACGTAAAATAGTACCTTGGCAAGATAGGCACGCTATTTTCCAAGCCGTGCACCGACGGCGGGATCCACCCACTTATGTCCTCCATATCTGACCCATCAGCTGCATAGGCGGATCGTGCACTTATGCCCACCATCTTTGCCAAGGCGGGGTTCATGTTTTTGCACCGTAACAGATGGCCGATGGATTCATCTTCTCCGTAGCGAGGAACCGACAGAGACACCAGCGATGATGCCCTAGATGACGCCAGTGCCATGTCCCGACGACTTAGGCCGGGGCTCATCGGTAAGTTCAAGTTCGGAGCCGGATTCCGAGGCCGGCACTGCGGCCGGACCGGCCGCATGTTCTGAAGCATGTACGATGCCACTCCGTAGACCCGGTCCAAGATACGAGGAGACGTTGTAATTCGCTGGACCGTTGGAGTTGCATTGGGAGGTGCATGCGGGTCCCCCTGAGTTATTAGCATACCATACTGATATGATACTATGCTAATATAGATTTCACAATAAAAATCCGGCTGCACACCCCCTGCTCTAAAAATACACATAGTAATTCTTGACATGGGACGGGGCCGTGGCCGGAACCTCCTCCTCCACCCGTCCCACGTTCACCCCCAGGAGTGACCCGGCGCCCTCCACAGCGTCGCCGAAACATGTTTGCCAGGTAAGTAATCCATGTGCGCATGCCCCCATCCATCCTCGGATACGGGCCTGCTCGTCCGCGTGCAGCTCGGTAAAACAGAAATGCGACACGAAAAAGGCTCCTTGCACCGGCGGCAACTCTCCGTCGGCCGATACCACGTGATAAGGAAAAGTAGACGGGACCACAGGAGAAGCAGCTGTCGCGGCGGCCACATAGGCCGTCAGTAAAGGCACCACCTCGGGCATTTCCACCAGGACCACTTCATTCAAGCCACCATCCGGGTAAAACAGTCCGGCAAAGGCCTGCAGCGCCAAGAACATGCCCCCGTACCCGGCGCCCCACTCCACCAAGCAGCGGCATTCGGTTTTGCTCATATAGTCCAAGGTGAGGAGGGCCTGGAAAGCGTACCGCAAGGTGCTCGGGCTGCAGTACAACAGTTTGGTAGATTGCGACACGGCGCAATGAAAGGTGAAAATAAACTTGGTGCTCCCCCCGTACCGGTCGTTGGTCTGCACGAAGGCCCGCAGGGCCTCAAAGGTCACCTGGGGGTACTGAGTTTCAATACACTGCAAATACTGGGCCCCGTGGTCCTTGGAAACATGCTCCATGTACTGAAAAAACGTGGGGTCTTGTTTGAACGTCCATTCGTTCGCGGTTGCGGAGCTCACGGAGGCAAATCGGTCAGCCATGTATTGCCGCAGATCGGCGTAATTCGGTTTACTCACGGTCATCCTGTAGGTATCCTGTACCCAAGAAGAACCATTTATGTGGTTTTGGGCCCCCCGCTGACCCCAGCAATCACTTCGGTCCCCGTTTGCGCGTATACCGATACGCCAAATCTTGAAACGTCACCTTCTTGGTCTTTTTCTTGCCTCCACTGGCGCCCGCCAACGCCGAAATCGGCGCAGTGTTCCCCGGGAGAATCGTGAGGCGGGGTCGCGGCTGCGCCATCACCGCCTCCTCCTCGTCCTCATCGTCGTATTTAGGGGGTTCCTGGAACAGGAAATACAGGCAATTGACGTCGTGAAAGATGCACAGTGACGGCGGCACGGCAATTTCGTCTTGCAGGGTCACCGTCTTCAGGTCTCCGTCACCACCCTCTTCCGCCCATTTCGGCAGCGTCTCCGCTTCCAACCCCACGTGGAACCGCAGAATCTCCATCAACCGGTATTTCCGACCCAAATGCGTCTTCTTGGTGTGCAAAAACCGCAACAACCGACCCCGCGGGAATACCGACCCTCCCCCCGCAACGTCTTCTTCTAAAATCTGCTTATCTCGGTAGACGTGTTCCAGGTTCCCCTCCCAATCAATGTATAGGATCCAACACACAATGTCGGTCATCGGTTCCAATTCCAGTGGTTCATCGTCGCGTTCTTGGTCCGCCCATGACGTGTCCAGTTCGGAAGGCACCGATAGCATGTCTTTATCGTCGGTGGATTCCATCCAGCTGTGACTACGACGAACCCCGTGTACAACGTATAGTACAATGCCGATATTTCCCTCCCCAGATTATAACGAAGGAACATGGCCACGCCGCCAGTATACGATACGGTCATTGTGGGCGGCGGCATCGCCGGTCTTCACCGAGCGTATTGCTTACTCAAAGCTGACCCCACCCATACTGTGGCCATTTTAGAAGCGAGTACGCGGTGGGGTGGACGTATCTATACCCATCGTGAAGGAGACTGGTCCCTGGAATACGGCGCGGGGCGATTCCAGCGGCATCACCGAAAATTGTGGCGTCTCTTGGGGGAACTCGGCCTACAGGATCATATACATTCCATTGGTAAGGGAAATGGGCTGGACGAGCGCGTCCGTGACATCTTGGTTCGGGTGGTCCAGCACGTAGGGCCTGGAGGACCTGTTGCACTGGTTGAGCAGACCTTGGTCCAATTTCTTCAGCGCACGGGGTTTCCCCGGGACGACGTGGCGTACTTGTTGGGGCATTTTGGTTATTCGGCCGAAATCCGGCGCATGAATGCCCGCGACGCCGTCGCTCTCATTGCCGACATGGTGAACCCTGGCGGCGGCCCGCCCACCTACTATGGACTCCGGGGCGGCCTGTCGCAGATCGTGGACCGCCTGGTCGCCTGGTTGCAAGACCAGGACGGTGCCAGTTTGTACCTAGGTCGCACCGTGGTGGATGTGATGCCGGATCCTTCCGGACCTTTCGCCCCCTTGCCGAGCCCTTCTTTCATGGTGCAAACGAAATACCGGGGCCAGGACCGGGTCGTGTCTTACCCGGCCCGGCGCGTGATATTGGCCTTGCCAAAAGAAGCGCTCATGGCCTTGCCATGCCTACGACCCGCGCACCGACTTCTGAATACGGTGGTCACTGCGCCGCTTTGCCGTATTTACGCCCAGTATGCGCCCGACCCCGCCACCGGCAAGGTCTGGTTTCATGGACGGTCCAAGGAGGCCCTGGACAGCCCCCTCCGCTGGTTCATTCCGATGAACGAAGCGACGGGCACTGCGATGGTGGCCTATACTGACGACGATTTTGCCCGCTATTGGCAGGGGGTCCGTGAACGCGAGGGGATACGTGGGGTCAAGCACCGTATTCGTGAGCTCTTGGATGCTGCCCTAGGAACGAAAACCCCACTGGCCTCGCGTCTGCGCATGGCTTACTGGGCCTCGGGTGTGGGGTACTGGGCACCCCGGCGGGGGGCCCTCGCCGCATTGACCACGGAGGAAGTGGCCGGTCGGGTCGCCCGACCGCTTGGTCCCGCCACCGATATTCACATCTTGGGCGAGAACTATGCCGCCCACCACCAACAATGGATAGAAGGGGCACTTACGGATAGTAAAGACATATAGACGGTTTTCATGATGACGTCTTATACAACCTATGCGCGCGTGTATTGCGGTATTGACCCGGGGCTATGCCAATGTGGAACAGTATGCTACCCTGATTCAGAGAAACTATACCATTCGCGACCACCTTCAAGACCGCACCATCCCACTGGTCTTTTTCCACGAGGGAAACATTGGCCCCGACCACCAGGCCTATATTGCTTCCCATACCCCGGAACTCACCATGCGGTTCATAGACATCAAACGCGACGGCAAAGCGTTTCGTCAAGAAAAAGAGCACGAACCCTGCTATGTATCTCCCCAATGGGGAAGTACCGGATATCTACATATGTGTTCCTTTTGGTTCGTGGATTTCTGGCATTTTGTTCAGGAGTACGATGTGCTCATACGCATAGACGAGGACTGCTTTATGGAATCCGATTTGGACCCTCTGTTGGCCGAGATGTGTACTGCGGAGGCGCCCTTGGCGCTGTGGTCGGGGAAATATCAAAAAGACGAAGATTTCGTTTGCATCAATATGAATCAGTTCACGCGGGATTTTGTCGCCTACGAGACCGACCAACCCCCGCCCCCGCCCAAGCATCCCCCGGGCGGTCCCTATACCAATTTCCTGGGACTGCGTTTGGACCGTCTCCGCAATCACGATATGCTTTTGCGCTACGTTCAAGCGGTGGACCACAGCAGCCACATTTATCATCACCGATGGGGGGACCTTCCTCTCTGGGGCGAATCGGTCACGTATCTGCTGGGCGAGGCGGCCATGAAGATTGACCCCAGTATCAAATACTACCACGGCAGTCATTACATGCACGTCAACGGCACCACTTCAAGCACCTAGGTCCAGGTATGACAGTAGGTGACACATCCACCGTAGGTCCCGACCCGTTTCCACATACTCAGACGGGTAACAACGTCAGTTTCCGTATACGATTCCTCTCGGGTAATCTGTGATACATCCACCACGAACCGATAGGCGCTAGTAAGATCCACCGTGATGTAGGTGACGATACCGTTCCGGTCATCCTCAAAATCAGGGAGCGTCATGGTGCAGGCGTATTTGGAAGGTATGGTAAGCAGCAACTCGTAGCGGGGGTCATCCCGCGCTATTTGGTTCATATATTTGCCTTGACGGTAGCGAATCTGACCGGTGTAATCCAGAATATGGTTGACGATATCTTTGGGCAAGGATGCGAGGGTGGTGGTCATGTTGTCAGAGGTTTAATTCCCAAGGAAGGTATAGGATCCTCCGTTTACGATCCTATACATTCAATTTTCCGGCCGGATTTCCGGTCGGCCAAAGCCGTCCATAAAATTGTGATGGCTTGAATTTTCCGGTCAGCAAAGCCGCCCATAAAATTGCCGGTGGCTTGAATTTTCCGGTCAACCATGGAACACATATAGATACAACGGAATATCCTCGGATAATGGCGTCTTTCTCCCCACTTCCTATCATCGTCCACCGGTACGTGAACCGGTGTCAGACGGTGGCTCAACCCCCCGGTCTGGCCGATTTTTTAAAAGGGACGGTGTACCTGTACCAGCAGTCCAAGCGTGGCAAAGCGGTAGCGGGACAAGCGGTAGCGGGACAAGCGGTAGCGGGACAAGCGGTAGCAGCCTTTGTCCTGTTGGTGGATTTTTCGCATCATCCCATGGGGGTCTTTATTCAGCCTCCGACCCGCCCCCTTGAGCACCAAGCGTTGGTGGCGGCCGGGGCGCCACTGACCGAATGTTTCAACCAATATCGGCCCGTGATCCGGGACATTGTGGCCACCATTCAGCAGACACCTCAGAACGCGCCTCCGGTCACCTACGCCATTTGCCACGAGCCGTACGACCGATTTGACGAAAACACGTCGGTGCTGAGTACCGACGACCAAGCCTTCATGAAATCGGTGCTCACGTTCCACGAGGAGCTCTACGAATTGGCAGACCAAATACAAGAGGACCTCGGCATCGGAAAAGAATACGTGGTGGTGCATTTGCGTATGGGGGACCAACAGAGCGCCCACACGACGGCGTACGAGGAGCAATTGAACGACGTGATGCGATGCCTGGAAACGGAACTGATTCCGCGGTGGGGGAAACGCATCTTGGTGCTGTCCGACAGTTACTATACCAAGCAATTCTTGAAGACCAAGTACGGACTGGCATGCACGGATTTCACACCGGTGCACATGGGGGAATCGGCCCAGTTCCTGAACCGGGGGCAACCGGCGTCCCTCACCGAAATTGGACACACGCTCACCGAGTTTATTTTGATGTCCCGTAGCCAGGCGATTTATATTTACAGCGTGTACGGGTGGTGTTCGGGATTTAGCAAATTGGCGGCGCATATCTATGGGATCCCTTACATCTCTATGACTCCTAGAGCTACATAAAAACACCCCGCCAATATAGGGTACATGATGTTTGTCTGGCAATCGTGTTTGTTCCTGGTGGGGGTGGCGAGAGTGGCGGCGTTTTCTCCTCGTATTGTTACGAGTGGCGTCGCGTCTAGCGTGACGCGAGGGGCCAAAACGGCGTTGGCGGCCAAATCCAGCCGTAAACGCGCCCCTACCACCGAATTCGGGGAACTCATGGGATGGATGCCGCCTGCGACCGCGCCCCAGCTCGCTCCCCGCGGCCCGCGACAGCAGGCCTACGTCCAGGCCCTGGCCGACCCCGACAAAGCGATTGTGGTCGGCACGGGACCCGCCGGATGCGGCAAGACCATGTTCGCCTGTTATGCGGCGGTGGAGGCGCTGCAGAGGGAACACATCCAGAAAATCGTGTTGACGCGGCCGGTGGTCTCGGTGGAGGAGGAGCTGGGGTTTCTTCCGGGCAACATTCACCGCAAGATGGACCCGTGGCTGCAGCCGCTCTTTGACGTGTTTCTGGAGTATTATACGCAACGCGAGCTGGACCAGATGGTGACGTCGGGCAAAGTGGAAATTTCGCCGTTGGGGTTCATGCGCGGCCGCACCTTCAAGCGGTGTTATGTGGTGGCCGACGAAATGCAGAACAGCAGCCCGGGACAGATGCTGATGTTGTTGACCCGCATGGGCGACCAAAGCAAACTGATCATCACGGGCGATCCGGGCCAGAGCGACCTGGGTACGGCGCAGAACGGCCTGAGCGACTTCCTGAGCCGGATGCAGCGCACGCCGCCCCTGCCGGAAGGTATTCCCAGCCAGATTGAGTGGGTAAAGATGATGACGGAGGACGTGGCGCGCAGTGCGGTGGTGAATGAGGTGCTGCGTATCTACGACCAGACCTTGCCGGGCGACATGGTGCGGAGCGCCATGGTGAAGCAAGATTCTGCCCTGATCCCGGCGCATCATGAGGCGACGGCGAAGAAAATTGATTGAACAGGCCCCGTAGGGGTGAGATCCTATACCATTCATTGGATTGTATAGGATAAATGTGGTTGCATGTGGTACGTAGTTTGCCCGCCTTGCTTACCGGACAGGTAGCCGGTCCGGTCGCCGGATTCGCATCGCAACCAGCGTTTTGGGTCGCGGCGAATTTGCCACTGGACCCGGTTCAGCGGGTCGTGGAGGGCGGCGGCGGCGGCGGGGTGCAGACGCTGTTGAATTCACATTTCGTCTTGTATACGTTGCGGCAATCGTTGTACACGGTCATTCTGAATCAGGCGAATGTGATGCGGGAACTGCTGGGGGCATTTCATTCGGTCACGCTGTCGGACGCGGTGTATTACGGGGTGCTGATGATGACGGCGGGACTGTTCTGGAACGATTTGAGATACAAAAAGAGCACGCAGCGACTGCTGGCCGCGGGGGCAATTTCCCGGGACACGGTGCGTGCACTGGAGGCGGTGCTATTTGTGGTCATCATGGTGTTGTTTCAAGATGTGGATGTGGCGACGGGATAAGCTTTGCGGACCCGGTAGGGTAAGCGAAGTAACCCGGTAGGGTAAACGGAGTGACCTGGTAGGGTAAGCGAAGTAACCCGGTAGGGTAAACGGAGTGACCTGGTAGGGTAAGCGACGTAGTCGCGGACCCGGTAGGTGCATTCAAAGATGAGGCTCTTTTTTTTGGTAGGGTTAAGTCTGAGGGAAGGCGATGATGACAATGCCGGAGCCGCCGTTGCCAGGAATACCATTGTACGCGCCACCTCCTCCCCCGCCGGTATTGGGCCCGCCGTTGCCGCCGAGACCGTCGTAAGCGTAGATATTATTTTGATTCGCCTGAACAGAGTTTGGTTTGCCGTTGCCGCCATTGGCCAGACTGGTATTGGTGTCACCAGCAGCATTGAAACCGCCATTATAATCATACGAACCGCCGCCTCCGCCACCTTTACCTCCTTTCAAATTACCATTCGGGAGCGAACCTCCATTTTTAGAACCACCTCCACCGCCGCCGCCGCCCCAATAATACTTACTGTAAGGTACGGTATTAGGATGGAAATCAGAAATGATGGGACTCGTGGTCGCATTGATTTGAACACCGTTTCCTCCGGTAGGACCACTTGCGGCACTTCCCGCACCACCTCCGCCGCCGCCCGTGGCATATAAAGCACCGTCTCTGAAGGGGGCGCTCCCACTCTTTGTGGCGGTCCCGCCGTTGTACCCTTGGCCGTTGGTACCGGCACCCGCACTCGCAGCTAGATTGAGAGGGAATCCCGCGGCGCCGCCGCCACTGGAACCCGCACCACCATTCCCGTTGGCGTTAGCACCACCACCACCTCCGCCAGCGGCGGTAATAGACGAACCACTGAGAGTAGGATCATTGAAAGTGACCGAGCTGGACATACCCTGACCTCCACCATAACTGGCGCTATAAGAAGTGATAGTTGTCGTGATAGGACCCGACCCCCCGGCACCTCCACCACCTACCGTCACAGAGATGGTATTGCCGCCGCTGCCCGTGGACGGCAAAGTGACCGATGACATGACCACTTGACCGCCACCACCACCTCCTCCCACGCATGTGCCGCCGCCACCGCCGCCGCCCACCGCAAAAATATAGATGGTACGGGCCGAAGTGCAAGTATAGGAGATGGTATAAGTTGCAGATGTGCCGGGAGCCAAATATATCGGCTGGAATGAATAGACACTGAACACAGTACCGCCGTAGGCACCTCCCTGTACCACAGTGCCGGTAATGACGTCTGAAGTGACACTATTGCTGACGGGGGTGATGCTATTGAATTTTATATTGGGAACATTACCAGCCACATTGATGTTGGCCACGTTGTACATGGGATTTCCTACCCCGTCCACGGTAAAATTACCTGCGGCATACAAGTTGTTGTTGATGGGGTCAAAGTAGAGTTGACTTACGTAGGATATGACACTAGTATTGGTAAGTCCAGTTCCCACAGGCGACCATAATTGATTTGATGGGTTGTACTGGGCAATATTGAGCGTGGTGACGTAGCTAGGATTTCCCCCGACAAGGTTACAAGCCACGGTGAATTGGCCTCCGACATACAAAACACCGGTATTGCTATTCAATACGACAGAATTGACTTGGTAGAAATCGCTATTGAGGACATTACCCTTGGATGTTTGGTTATACAAACCAAGACTACCACCCAATGATTGCAATGCACCCGGAACAGCACCATTTACATTGCTCATAGCGACACCTTTCATATAGTTACTACTTACACCGTCATTGGTAAATGCACCACCGGCATAAAATATATTTCTATAATAATCAAAACAACCGTTATATACAGTGTTATCAAAACCATTACCAAGCTTACTTTGTACAGTAGCTTGTCCTCCGGCAGTAGTATTAATGATATTATAATACATTGCATTACCTAGGGTTGCGGTACCACCTGATGTACCACCTGCTTTAATTCCATTGCCCCAACAAAACATAAGATTACTGGCATTTGTTGGATTACTTCCATAAATATAGCAAAACCCGGTGATATTTACACCTGGATTGTAACCAGTGCAAGAGAAATTATTCCACGTGGAATAGTAAGGAACATTATTATTAATTGTTGCATCTGTTGTGGTAAGGTATTGTAGAACACTATTATTTTCAGCCCAATATTTGTATCCATCGTAACATATTGTTGAATTACACATGACATTGGATGGGGCAAAGGGGTAAAGTGTACCATTGTACCAAATGAAGGTTCCCATCGCGGCCAAATTGTTACCTGTAAATGCGGGACGGGTTGGGGGGAAGCTATAGTTATTAAAATTATAAGAATTATTCACACGATTGACAGAAACAATCACACTTCCATTGATAAGAGATAATAGATTACCTGAGGGTTGGACAGTACTCCCATACTGAGATAAATTGGGTATAGACACACCATTCCATTGGCTACCATCATAATAATTGATATTATTACTGTAAACAGTAGAACCCGTTCCGCTGAATCCGCCGGCCACCCATAAATAATTGGCAACAGGGTCATATACCGTGGAAAAGTTCGTAGTGAAACTGTTACCATTGCTTGGATTTTTGGTGGGTATAAACCCATTGAATGTTAAACCACTGGTTTGATTTGTAAGTTGACCATAACTGGGTCCTATATTGACAAGATCTGCCCACGGTACTTGACAGGTCACCGTTTGAGGTGTACCGGTCTTGGCACCAAATAAAGGTGTACAAATGTACGTATAAGATGTATTTTTGTTTATATTATTATCAGTATAGGTCATAGAAATAGAGGGATTGCCGGTTGGAGTATACACAATACTATTTACAGAGGGATCAGAAACCACTGTGTTATTCGTACGAAGTATATTCACACCCGAAAATAGACCGGAAAATGTAAAAAACACTGCACTTGTGGTGATTATAGTGGTGGGGGCATTCAAAGTGGGTGTAGGATCCATGCTTGAACCATACACAGGTTGATACTTGTACATGCACATTCTCCAGTCGGTTGTACTTGTAGTAAATGCTATTTTATTGGACCATGACGACAAGGTTTGACCAGTTGACGAAGGAACGACGAACCATGTCACACCGGTATCAATCGTAAAAACCATATCATTGATCATACTTATAAATACCTGTACGGACTGCCCCAATACAATTGATTTTGCATTTCCGACCGGATATTTGTTATTCACAATCGCCACCATATTGGCATCCGCATATTGAATACCCGCATAACATAAGCCATAACTACCATTCGCAGCACCATTGTAGCCATAAAATGGGGCTGGACTATTGGTCATTTGATTGATCGTCTGGAATCCATTGGTCGTATTGAACATATAGAGGTTACTGATGACATTGTAATTTGACGTTATGATAAAATTCGTCCCCGTATTGTCGCCTTCAATTTCAAAAATATATGTACCACTAAAGGCTGGATTAAACCCAATGAAGGATGAAGCAGAGGGTGTTAAGATGTACCACGAAACACCATTATCACATGAATATAACATATTCAAAAGAACAGTAGTACCATTGTAAGTACCTCCTGCAATCCATACTGGACCGTTCACGCCATTTGTCTGTGTCGTAGAGTTGTACAGATTCGGATTTTTCAACAAACCAAAATATTTGATAAAGCATAAATTGGGAATTGTTACACCGCCACTATTGATCGTGGCAAGGGTCCACGTAGCACCATTCGTTGAGTATGCTATAGCTGCTATAGTTGTCGTACTATTTCCTGCCGCAACCCACATATTATTTGCATACCAGATTGAGTGGGGATAGAATGAACCACTACCGGTAAGTCTACAACATTGACTCACATCATAATTTCCGTTGTCATAATATTGAGCTCTTGTAATACTGTTCACAATGGCGTTTCCACCTGGACCATTACCACCAATAAGACTCGGATGAAGAATGACCAATCGTTGACCATCAGTTGCCGTGAACCGGTTGGTTCCCCATGCAAATATTGGTAGTGTCGCCGAATTCGTACGAGAAGTCCACGTAACATTATCGGCGGTGGTATACACAGCATTGCCAATACAAGCTGTACTTCCACTCTCATTATACGGAATCCCTACCCATCCGGGTCCACCATTGACAAGACTGCTTCCATAATCGCATGCAGCCATGTTATAACTGCCCAATAAGGTAAGATTCGTGGATGGATTGTTCGGTGGATACCAATACAATCCATCGTAAGAATAATATGGAATGGAACTGTTCATTGACCGCATAAACATGGTATACGCACTGGTTGACGCGCTGGATATACGGTAAGGTTGTCCGGTAGAACCATCCGGAGCTACCGGCGTAAATATGTACACCGTAGAATTAGAAGGAGGACTATTATCGCTATAGGTGGTTCCACTCCCTGAAGTGGTAGTACCTCCGTCACGAGACACATTGAACGATGCATAATTACCCGTCACCGTGAATTTGATGACACCCACCCCCGGAACGGCGGTCACATTGCTTATAGAAGGAAGATACGCGAATAACGTAATACCGGGCTGTGAAGGACTGATATAAGGCACAAAGGTATACACATACGATGGATCCAAATTCAACGAGATATCGTTGAAGGTAGAGGCCGGCCAGTTCACTGTACCAATCTGATTGTTACCATTGAAAATAGACACGGTTTGATAGTATCCCGTGATGGTAAACGTGGCCGAAGTAGACGACGTTTGCGTGACGGACACGTTTTTCAAGTACGGCACATACACGGGTGGAAAGGTACGTCCGATTTGTCCCAAGACATTCACTGGAACGAACGTATAGGCGTACGATATGTCGGTATTGAGCGACGCATCCGCGTACGTCGTCATACCTGCCGCGACCAGATTACCCGAATTATAGACATTGAATGTATTGTACGACCCCGATACGTTGAACGTGACCGTGTTCCCTACGCCCGAAAACGTCACCGCATAAATATACGCCGGGGTCGCGCACATCACGCCCTTGGCCGCCTGCACCCCCATGGCATACGGCACCAGCGAATACAGGGCCGGGGCGAAGCTGTTGTACGACGCGTCCGTCCACACCCATCCACCGCTAACATGTTGCACCTGGGCCGCCGAGACATACTGCGTCGCGGCGCCCTGCGCGAACGGCGGGGTCCGTTGCACGGCAATGTAACTGAAGACACTCTGCGGGTCCAGGGTCAACGTATTGGCCGCCATCGTGCCGTTGCTATTGTAGCTCGTGTTCAGTGCGAGTACATTTAGGCTGGCCGCCAGGGGCGTCCCTCCCTTCATATTTTGATGGTAAAAGGCATACAAGACGCTGATTTCCATGGGCCGCATGACCCGGTTGAAGCTGCGCATGTCGTCCATCTTCCCCACAAACTGGTTGCTTCCACTGGACCCCGCTGCCGCCAAGTAGGTCGCCGACCACGTTTCCACCACGTACGCCGGTGCCGCGCCCGTCGCCGCGTACACCTTGCCATTGGTGTGTAACGACATGGCAGCGACCGACCCGCTGCATTCCACCGTGAAACAGAAGAAATTCCAGGTCCGCGGCACGGCCGCGGACGACGGGTCCGACGTCGTGATGGTCGTCCCGTGGTAGTTCGCCGAGATCCACGCCTTGCCCGTCGGGGCGCCCGTCGTGTTCAAGTTGATTTGGAGAACAGGGGTCGCTACCACCCTGGAACCAGATGTCGTATTTACCGTCACATAGACCAACATATCTCCGCCCTGGATGGTCGCCGGCCAGAACCATCCGGAATAGGACACCCCCGCGCCGTCGTCGGACGACGGCGTCGTGAACGGGCTAGTGTTCATCACATACCCTTGATTGAACGAAATGTCCTTGGCGCCCAAGGCCGACCCCCCCGACTTGCTACTGGACTCCAGAGTGACGCCTCCGGCGCTGTTGGTGACAATCATCGCATCATAGTTCGCTAAACCGGTGCTGTAGTTTTGCAATGGAATTGTGATAGCGGTAGGTGCGGACATGATGGCACCTCCGTCACGACGAATATATATTTGACGGACATTTGCCGGTTGCCGGACCGACCGCTGCCCCGGACCCCCATGGACCAAGAGGACATAAACAGTTATCACGATATGTAGGTAGTATTGGTTCCCATGTGGACTTCCGCCGTCGTTATTGTTTGGACCGTCGCGGCCGCCGCCACCGCGGCCGCCTTTTCCACTCCATTCACCCCACCCCTATTATGTCGGCGACCTGTCGGGTACCCGCTGTCCACGCGTCTTGAGGTCCGGATCCCGGGATTTGAATCCCCGGGTCCGCGGGATCCGCAAGGTCCGGATCCTACCGACCGTGGACAACGGATTTGGGACGGACTTGCGGACCTGGTGCGTCTGCTGTTTCCGTGGACATTTCGTCACAGCGCATCGCGCCGCGGCAAGTACCAGCGGTGCATTACGGACCAAGACTGTGTGTTTCCGCAGCGATGTTTCCCGCATCCCGTGTTCAAGGGGGAGAAATTCTGCAGTTCGGGATGGGGGAGTCCGATCACGGTGAGCGATTATGCGTTCAATTGAGTTATGGCTTGGACCCGTGTTTTACCCTGGTGTGTATTTGCATACCAGAAAATTGAATGTATAGGATCCTTCGTACAGATCCTATACACTCGTTGGAATTGACCTCCATGGACTACGCATCCAAGTCGCTCACTGAACTTCGGTCTCTCTGCCGCGAGCGCGGACTTACCGGTTATTCGGGCAAGCCCAAGGCGGCGCTCGTGAACATGTTGTCTGGGTCGGGTCC
>Ga0164297_10001743_pt1 | contig 22561 bp, 17 predicted proteins | sample GEODES058metaG_FD_113539 | JGI IMG/M metagenome (GOLD analysis project Ga0164297, IMG submission 113539) | Dystrophic lake water microbial communities from Trout Bog Lake, Wisconsin, USA - GEODES058 metaG | ecosystem: Environmental > Aquatic > Freshwater > Lake | place: USA: Trout Bog Lake... | reverse complement strand
CTCAATTGCTAAAAAAATTTCACGCGATCCCGGATAGCCCGAGACAAGTTTAAATTGAGTGCCAATGAGATTAATTTGCACAAGTGGTTGATCGCGGGTTGAGCCACCTTCCGCGCTGGCCCCGATCACCACTTCATGCGTCATGGCATCGCTGAGACGAGTGACGCCCGTATCCGCACGCACAGCGCATAAATCAACTTCGCTATTAGCGCTCCCAAGATAAATAAATTGGCGTGGATCATATTTATATTTTTCGAGCCCTTGATATAGCGGATCAGTAATGGTGCCGGGCAGAACAGCTGCCATCACAGTGCCGTCTTTGGGCGCGATATGCGCAATATATGACGCCGCCGCGCCCCCGCCCGCTCCCACCATATTGGTGGGTATGATCTGGGGGTGGCCGGGTATGTAAGCGCCCATATAACGCGCAACAAGTCGGCCATAACTATCAAAGCCACCGCCAACTGAACCGCCGATGACAAGACTTAGCGCGCGTCCTTGATAAAAACTGCTCACATCATCCTGCGCCACGGCATGCAATGGCGCGATGGTTAACATCATCCATGTCAGCACAGCACGCATTGGTGGTGACCTCCCTAGCCATAGGTTTTCAGGACATGACGACCAATCACCATTTTCATCACTTCAGTTGCCCCTTCAGTGATACGGAAGCTGCGTTGTTGGCGCCACATTTTTTCAACAGGCATATCTTTGGTCAGACCAATGCCGCCTAATATCTGCATGCAGCGGTCTGCTACGCGAAAGGCCATTTCATCCGCATTGGATTTGGAGATATAGGCATCAACGCGAATATCATCACCCCTATCTAATTTGCATGCGGCTTCATAGACCAATAGGCGCGCTGCTTTTAACTCAACATAGGAGTCAACAAGCATGAATTGAATGGCCTGCCGCTCCGCCAAAGGCTTGCCAAAAGTGACGCGCTGTTTGGCATAAGATGTGGCAATTTCCAAACAACGCTCTGCGACACCCAATGCACGTGCGCCATGTTTGATGCGCCCAACACCGAGCCATTTTTGACCAAATTTAAAACCTTCACCTTCTTCACCAACGCGATGGCTGGCGGGAACACGCACATTATCAAACACAATTTCCCAGGGGGTATCACCCATCATTGTTTCATATTTAGCAGTGAGTGAGACGCCCTTTGTGTTCATATCCACGAGAAAACAGGAGATGCCACCTTTGGAGCCTTTGCTGCGATCAGTGGCTGCCATCACCTGTGCAAAATCAGCTTTGTCTGCATGACTGATGAAGCGTTTCACGCCATTGATGATGTAATCATCACCATCCCTGACAGCTGTTGTGCGCATAGAGCCGGGATCAGAACCGGCATCAGGTTCGGTTTGCGCAAAACAGCATTTCTTCTCGCCACGTAAAACGGGAAGCAAATATTTCTCGCGCAATTCACCTTCGAGCGAAAATAAAATTGCACGCACGCTTGGCCCCATCATGCTTTCTCCGCGTGTCGGCAGGGCAATCGTGCGCGCAAGTTCTTCCCATACGATCACGCGCGGCATAATGCCCAATCCCGGACCGCCAAATTCCTCCGGCACTTCCATCATCCAAATGCCGAGATCGCGAGCATCTTTTTGAAATTTAGCGCGCCATTCAGGCTTTAGCTCTTCATCCTCAAGCGTCTCACGCTCAAACGGAATCATTTCCTTATTCACATAACGGCGCAAATTATCCTTGAGCATTTGCAATTCATCAGGCAATGAAAAATCCATATCAGTGATCCTTTTTAATAATGCGCACATCAACAGCGCGTGGTGTTTGGCCTTGGGGTCCTACAATCAAGGGATTGATCTCAATGTCATCTATGAGGTGACGATAGTTTAGGTAAAATGCGGACAGGCCGCATATGGTCTTCACCAGATAATCGCGATCAACGGGCGGGCTGCCACGAAAGCCTTCAAACAGCGGACGAATTTTGAGTTCATCGAGCATGGCATGGGCATCCACCTCCGTGAGAGGCAATAAACGCACAGCGACATCTTTTAAGAGTTCAACAAATATGCCGCCCGCCCCAACAATCAGCAAAGGCCCATAAAGTGGATCAGTGCGCGCACCAATGATGAGTTCAATTCCGCTGACCATTTCTTGTACAAGAAAACCTTCAATGATGGCTTGCGGGTCAAGATGGGTGATCGCGTGGCTCATATTATGCGCGGCGTGGCGCGCCTCATCTGCGGAGCGAATATTGATTTTTACGCCCCCTACTTCGGTTTTATGACTAAATTGTGGGCTCACGATTTTTACGGCAACGGGATAGCCGATGTCATCAGCGGCAGTGCCGACATCATCAATGCTGCGCACCATTTTGGAGCGCGGTGGCGAGAGATGATAATGCGCTAATGTCTGATGCAGCTGCGCGGGCTCAATATCGGCTAAAGCTCCCGTGGCAGGGGGTAAGGGCGCAATTGTGCGGCCCACACGCACGCCATAGAAACCAAGCGCGCCCAAAGCGCGAATGGTTGCGGGCAAGCCCTGTAGATAGGGAATTCCCATCTCATCTTGAAAATTAAGTGCATCAGGGCGCACCATATAATTCATACGGCTGAAGGCCAACACAGGTTTGTGCGTCGATTGCGTTATGGTTTTGAGAATGTTGATGTCGGGCGTACGCTTGCCATGAGGCAAAACAGCGGCCCATGCCAAAATATCAACATTCTCATCATCGGCGACAGCGCGACACATTTCAGCAGCATTGCTATCATTTGAGGGGATACCGGCATCTAGGGGATTTTTAATTTCCATATCAGCGGGAATAAGATGCCGAATCTTCGCTTTTGTTGCCTCACTTAATTGAGGCGATGTGATCGTGCCGATCTCTTCAATATGATCATAAAGTAAATCAACTGTGCCGCCTGATGTTGTGACCCATCCCACGCGCGCACCTTTGGGCAGTCGCTCGCATTGAAAGGCTAATGTCGTTTCAACGAGATCATCAAGACTGGCGCAAGCGATAATGCCATAGCGTTCGCACATGGCTTTAAAGCCAGCGTAATCACCTGCAACTGCACCTGTGTGTGAGAGAGCTGCTAATTGTGATTGAACGGATTTGCCTGTTTTAATCGCGATAATTGGCTTGCCTGCTTTTAAGGCGCGTGCTGCTGCCTGCATAAAAACAGCAGGACGTCTTATGCCCTCAATAAACAGAACAAGTGTGGTGGTTTGGGGATCATCAACAAAGTGATTGATGAAATCAGCCAAATCAATATCAAGTTCATTACCGCTAGAATAAGCGCAGCTAAATTTAACACCACGGGCGGCAGCTGATTGCACAATGAATTGTAATGTGCCCCCTGATTGTGACACAAGCGCAACGCCACCGGCGGGCACATTCACAAGGCCGGTATTGGGATAACCAAAGAAGCGATGATGAAAATGATTGCCGCCCATGCAATTTGGGCCATTGAGTGAAATGCCAGAACGGCGCACGAGGGAGCGAAGTGCCACAGCGCGTGCATTATGTTCGGGATTATGCCCCTCACCGATATTTCCTGCATAGACAGTGGCGCTTTTAAGCCCATGAATAATGCCTTGCTCAAGCACGTTTTGGACTTGCGCCGCGGGCACAATCACCGCCGCATGATCCACCGCTTTGGGAATAGAAGCTAAATCAGGATAGCATGGCACGCCCCAAATCTCTTTTAATTTGGGATTAACGGGATAAATAGCGCCTTGATATCCCGCGGCATGCAGACTGTCCCAAATCCTTTTGGGCCAATTGGCACGTTCACTCGCGCCCACAATCGCCACACTGCGTGGCGCGCATAAGGATGCTATTGATTTAAATCCTTCTCGTTCCCGATCCCTTACATCACTTTGCACAGGCCTCTCCCATAATTCATTTTATATTTTCATTCGTGTGAAGCGCTGCTTTGAAGCGCTCACGTCTTTGCTTGCTATACATATCTTTGTAAGAGCGCGGTCCGATGGGCCCTTGCTCAATAATGATCTCGGCAAAACTGGGGCCGCGTTCGCGTATAAACGCGGGCATGATCTGATGAAAGTCAGCTGTGGTGGTGATGCGATGTGGGTGTGTAAATCCTGCGCTTTTGGCAAGGCCACAAAAATCAACATGGGTTGAGGGTAGGGGATGGCCTCCATTGGCCTCATAACTTCCATTATGCCAAACACTGTAATGTAAATTGGGAAGTGCGAGGGAAGCCATTGTCACCAATGTCCCAAGATTCATAAGCAGGCTTCCATCCCCATCAAGTACGATAATGTTGCGCTCAGGATAAGCGAGTGCCAAGCCAATAGCATGAGATGAGGCAAGCCCCATGGCGCCAAAGAAATAATAATTTAAGGGGCGCTCATTGATGGTGATCCAATCTGAGGCGGTCGAATAGGCCGCGACAATAATTTCATCCGTGATGAGTTGGTGCAAATGATCGAGACATGCGCGGCGATTCATGCGGCCACCTCATCTTGGGGTGGGAGAGGGCGCGTGCCAATTAAGATGGCCAGCGGGCGTGATGTGCGATAAGCCTCATCAATGGCAGGGGCGATAAGCGCCACATCATCATCACTATGCACGCACATATGTTTTATGCCCAACACATCAAGCAGCGGCTCGGTAATGCGCACGCCATAACGGGTTGAGTGAATTGGCTCGACGCCCGCTTCCTTGCCGAGCAGGCCGATCATCATACACATCGGCAGAGATTGTTCGCATGCCATGGCCCGTATGGCGTTCATGGCATAAAGAAAACCTGTATATTGAATAAGAATGAGCGCGCGTTGATCGCCATAGCTGAGCCCTGCGGCAATACCAAAGGTTTCATCTTCCTTGCAGGTGCGAATGAGTTTGATCGCGCGATCAGCTGCAAGAGGGGCTAATAATCCCTGCGCCGTATGTAAGTCAGGCACAGATAAGACATAACGAACATCAGCCGCTTTTATTGCGTCAATGATGGATGCGCCATGTAAGATGGGCTGTGATGAAGATGATGTCATCATCTAATCTCCGGCTATGGCGCGCGCCCGCGCCTTAATCTCAGGGGATGTCTGATAAAGCTGTTCAATGGTATTTTGCACATCCTCACCCCGATCAGGGCCAATGAGGAGATGCAATGTCTCTGCCTCCGCAAGAAAATCCTTATCCTTCATCGTTGCATCAAATGCACGCCGCAAGGCCGTGATCCGCTCATCGGGCACAGAGAGAGGAGCGATAAAGGGGCGGCCGATTTGCGCGCCTGCCAGTAATAAATCTAATGTTTGTTTTTTTGTGTCATCATCCAATATATCGCGTGCATATGTAATGGAGCTTGGCATATGAGGCGGCACAGTGCGCGAAAAGCGTAAGTGAATATTGATTTTTTGATCGCGCAACCAATCATCGGGCATGGAGGTCCATGAGCCGCAATCGCCATCGAGTTCACCATTTTCAATTGCAATTTTTTTATCAGCCGATCCCGGATAGCCCTGCACTGTTCGCAAATGAATGTTAAATAGCATTTGCAAAATGCGATCATCAATATAAGCCGAAGTACCAATGCCCGTATTGCCAAATACCATATCGCCTTTTGTTAAAAAGGCGTCGAGGGTGGTAATATGACGCGCTCCCCAAGTGAAGCACACACGCACGTCTTCGCTTATGTTACCAATCCACGCATAGCTGCGAAAATCAGGCATATTGGCCGAGGATTGCGTGAGGGATTGTGTAATCAAACCCGGGTTAAATGTGACAAGTGTTGTGCCGTCTTTGGGTGCGCCTTGATCGAGATATTGGACAGCCTTAAGGCTCGCCGCGCCCGGCATATTTTGCACAACCACTGCAGGCTGGCCGGGAATATATGTGCCATAATGGCGCGCAAGCAAGCGGCCATATTGATCATAGCCGCCCCCCGATGAAAAACCAACGATGAGGCGAAGTGTTTTGCCTTGGTAAAAATGAGCGGCGCTGCCTTGCGCCCATGCAGATGTCGCGCCCCATGCCAGAGCAGACGACAATAGAGCGGCTATCGCCACGAGATTACGTTTCATCGCACCCTCCCAAGCGCTCTGTCGCGTCATGCCTTTGGCTTTGTGTCCGCGAAGATGACCACGCCATCAAGCGCCAGACCCTTTTCAGTGTCAACCCGAAATGGGTTGATATCAAGAGCTGCAATATGGCCGTCGCTATCACACATGAGATGTGAGAGCTTTACAAGCGCATCAATCACACTCTCTTCGGCTAATTTTTGTGTTGACCGAATCCCGCGTAAGCGTTGCCCCGCTTTGGTCCGGCTGATAAGAGCCTTGGCGTGTGTTTTTGATAAGGGCAATGCTGCGACCGCACTGTCATTGACAAGTTCGACATCAATGCCCCCCGAGCCAAAGACAATGACAGGGCCGACATCAGGATCGTTTTTGCATCCAATGAACAGATCAAGCCCTTCACTCATTGATTGCGCCAGAAGGTAGCCATCGCAGCGATAGTGCGCAGGTAATTTGGCCCATTGCGTCTGCACATGTTCCCATGCCCTGCGCAAATCACTCTCATTGCCGATATTAAGCACGACAAGACCTGCGTCTGTTTTATGGGTGACATCAGCGCTCAAAGCTTTCAGCACAAGCGGATATCCAAGATCAGCTGCGCCTTTTTGTGCCTCATCCCATGTCTGCGCAATTACCTCACGCGCACAAGCCACGCCATAAGCGGAAAATAAATCTTTGGATTGATGCTCATTAAGTGTTGAGCCTTGCGCGTTGGCGCGTGCTTTTTTGAGTGCTGCAAGGCCTTGCGCATGGGGAGTGGGCAGCGCAATGCGGTGATGATCTGTTTCATGATATGCAATCAATCCCGCCACCGCACGCAAGGTGCGTTGTGTTTCCTGTAAAAAGGCGAGATGGGGAAGATCATGGCGTAAGGCTCGACTATAATCGGTCAGGCCATAAGAAATCATACTGACGAAAATAACTGGTTTTTGGGCTTTTTGGACCAATTGATTAACACCGCGCAAATTGGCTTCCTTACGTTCTGTGCCGGCTGCGCGCGGTAATTCTTCCTGCAAAAATAAAATATCTATATCGGGGTCGGCCAGCATAATCTCAACGCATTTCAAATAGGCCTCGCCACTGCGCAGGGCTGAGAAGCCAGCGTCTAAGGGATTGCCGATGATAGAGCCGACCGATAACACATCGGATAATGCTTTATGTGTCGCAGCGCTCAGCGGTGCAAAGGAGAGTTGATGTTCATCGGCGGCATCAAGAAAGAGGCCGCGCATGCCACCAGAAAATGTAATAGCGCCCAAACGCCGTCCTTTTGGCAATGGCGCGTGCACACAAAAATCAACGATCTCGATGACATCATCCAGATTTTTGGCGCGCACAACACCAGCCTGTCCTGCAACTGCATCAAAGGCGGCCATTGAGCCTGCTAATTTGCCTGTATGTGCTGCCGCCGCTTCTTGCCCCGCGTTTGATGAACCTAATTTCATCACCACAACCATTTTGCCCTGAGCGCGTGCTAAACGGCAGGCTTCTAAAAAACCTATGCTGTCATGGACGGCTTCGAGATAGCAAACAATGACTTTAATTTTGGGGTCATGGGCAAAGTAATGAATATAGTCAGCGCTATTCAGTCCAGCTTCATTGCCGCTTGTAATCGCAAAAGCGCTATTAATACCGCGCTCTTCCAATGTCCGTTTAAGAGCCATGACAATGCCGCCCGATTGCCCAAATACAGCAACAGGTCCATCGCTGAGTTGTTGTGGACGATCATCGGTCATCGCAAACATGCTATGACGGGCATTAAAATTACCAAGACAATTGGGGCCAGATACCGCAAGCCCTGTCTCTTTGATGAGATCTGAAAGCGCGCGCGCCAGCTCTTGGGAGTGTTCATCAAGCGCTTCACCAAAACCCGAAGTCATGATGATAGCACTGCGTGCGCCCGCATGATGGGCTTGACGTAAGACGCCAACAACATGTTGTGCGGGCGTTAAGACAATTATTTGATCGGGCGGCTCAGGCAAATCGTCAAAACGCTGATAGCATTTTGTATCCCAAACCTGCTCACGGCTTGGGTTATAAGGATAAACGGCCCCCTTAAAGTGATAACGCTGTAAATTGCGCCAAACGCGTTGCGGCCAATTGCCAGCCTTATCGGTCGCGCCGGCAATTACGATATTGCGGGGGAATAATAAAGCCTCAACGCGGGCTATTATGTGATCGTCGGATTTATTATTCATGTTGATTGCCCCCCCCATTTATATCGGCTTATTTTTAAGCGCGTAATCCAAGTCCTGTTTTTTCTGTGATGCGATGTAAAAAATAAGCAAGAATACCTGTTGCTGCGCCCCACATTAAACCAAGAGCGGCTAATTCTGGACTTTGCCCATTGCCCCAGAGATCAAACATAGCGAGCGCAATGGTTTGTGACCCTGCACCTGATAATATAATGGGCACGGAGAGGGCGCGTGTTGAAACAAGAAAAATAAAAGTCCATCCTGCAATGAGAGAAGGGACAAGCAATGGCAAGGTGATGCGCCTGAGCACATCAAACATATGCGCGCCTGACATGATAGCTGCTTCTTCAATCTCACTATGAATATGCATCATACCAGCCACACAATAGCGCAAGCCATAGGGTAAATAAGCAATGCAGAAGGCCCAGATGATAATCCATATTGAGCCATAAATGCCGATGGGCAAAGCAAGAAACACCTGCATGACGCCAACCGCCAGCACAATGCCGGGAAATCCAAGCGGCAGACTTGCCAAGAGATCAATCAACACCGCTCCCTTGTGATTGCGCACAATCAGAAATGAACTCAAGGCGGCAAAAATCATCACAACGCTTGCGCTGATCGTTGAGAGTAAAAATGTATTTCCAATAAGGGCCAAATAACGTTCGCTGTGTAAAATATGTTCAAAATGAACGAGCGTTAAACGCTGCAGTCCGGCCCAACTTACGGGGGCATAAAAAGGCGACAAGGAGAGCCATACCAGCATAGCGAAGGGAATGATAACAACGCATAAAAAATTAAGACACAACCAGCCGCCAGCTAATGAGCGTCCGCGACCAAGATCAATCATGCGAGGTCGAAAATTTTTACCGCTTAATGTTGCATAAGATCCGCGATGGCGCGTGAGCACGCGATAGATCATTAAGAGGATGATCACGAGTGCTAATAAAATCAGCGCGACAGCATTGCCTGAATCAATATCAGGGGGCATGGTGCGATTGATATATTCAAACACATCAGTTGTCAGCACATGCACTTTGCCCGGCAATCCCACAAGGCTCGGCACTTCAAATGCTTCGAGGCAGCGAATAAAAATTAATAATATAAGGGCTAAAATAGCAGGTGCTGCTAAAGGAGCGGTGATGCGCATTAAAACATGGCGCTGTGAGGCGCCGCTTATTAATGCCGCTTCTTCAAAATCGGGATTGGCATAGCGAAAGCTTGCGCTCAATAATAAAAACGCAAGCGGCGACCATAGCAAGCCCTCAATTAAAATCATGCCGCTCAGACTATAGACATCAAACAACAGTTGGGATGAGCCTGTCCATGCGCGCCAGAGTGAATTAATCGGCCCTGATTTATTGAGCACGCTTAACCAGGCGCTGACGTAAAGCACATAAGGCGTGCCAAGAGACATGAGACTTGTGATGTGTGTCAGAATTTTAAACGGGGCATTTGTGCGCGCTACAAGAAAAGCCGAAAAGCCACCTAATAATAATGCAATCACAGAGCTGCCACAGGCAAATGCAAGGGTATGGATAATGCTGGGGATGAAATTTTTTTGACTGATAATAAATGAGAGACGATGTAAATTAAGGGACCAACCCTGCGCATCAACATCAACAACCGCCCCTCTGACAATTATCAGGAGCGGCGGCACAACAAGTATGAAGCTCACGACAACAATAAGGCCCGTGATGATCTGCGTGGCATGGGCAGAAAGCCAAGATGAAAAATAAGAGGGGCCACCTTGTTTCGTCATCGCATTACGACATCATTCGAAATACTCACGATAAAGCGCATACCATTTTGGCATATTGGCATCTAAGCGCTCGGGCGTGAAATAAGTGGCTTTAAAATCAACTCCATTGGGGCGCAATTCAGGATGGCGCGGCGCAATAGCGGGATCAATAGGTATGTAATCTGCGTCACGATAAATTGCTTGCCCTTCATGCGATATAGCAAAATCAATAAATAATTTTGCAGCATGAGGATGCGGTGCTTGTGCGGTGGCCGAAATCACCGAAAATGTCGCCATTGTATTATCAAGCGCTTGCCATTGTGATGGTGCGCCTTTGGCCGCGCTAATAAGCGCGTGATTGTTAAATATATTCAGCGCAATCGAATATTCACCCGCAATGACTTGATCGAGCACTTGGCGCGCGGCCACAGAGAGCGATGCGATATTTTGCGCGCTCAGTGCTTTGAGATAAGCGCGACCTTTTTCCTCGCCCATGCTTGCAAGGACAACGCCGATAAAGCCAGGGGCGGCTGAGCTTGAATGGCTGGTATTCCAAACCATCTTCCCCTTCCATTGCGGATCAAGCAAATCTTCAAAATGATGCGGCACTTTGTTGGCGGGCACGGCATCTGTATTATAGCCAAGTGTTAGGACATAAAGATTTGTCGCCACCCAATATCCCTCAGGATCATAAAAATCCGCGGGTAGATCTTTGGTGTGGGGTGGAAGCCATTGCATCACCAAATGATCGCGCTTGAGCGCCGCAACCGCCGCTGTGCCATCAAACACATCAGCTTGCACGCGCCCCGCCTTGCCTTCATTGAGCAAACGTAGAGCCACTTCATTTGAGTCTGCTCTGACATAATCAACTTTGATTCCATATGTGCGGGTGAACGCTTCGGCTAAAGGGCGTGCTAATTGATCAATAATTTGTGTGGTGTACCACACCACACGCCCTTCTTTTTGTGCGGCATCAATCAGTGATTGATCAACCGCTTGTGCACGCAAAGGCAAGACTGACATAGCCAAATAAGCAGCAAATATAAGTGCTTTTCTGGTGTTGTTGACATATTGCATCTGCGTGCTCTCCGTCATCGAGGCTTGATGTTAGACATCGCGCTTAAAGTCACCCAAGCCCGGTTTGAAGGTTTTTTCATCCAAAAATTGCTTCATTGCTTTTTGGCGACCACCTTCGGGATCAACATGCTTAAGCGCATCGCTTTTGGCATTGAGATAATCCATTGCTTGCATTTGCGACATATTGCGCACCACACGGACGGCATCTTTGGTATAGCGCACTGCTGCAGGGCTTTTCACTTCAAGCTTGCGTGCAAAGGCCAATGTCTGCTCACGTAATGCGGCGAGCGGGAATGATTTATTGACAAATTTCATCTGTGCTGCCTCTGCGCCAGAAAATTGCTCACCTGTCACAGAATAATAAATGGCATCACGATAATTCATGACTTGCGTGACCGCCCATGCCACGAGGCCGCCAGGGATAATGCCCCAATTAACCTCTGAGAGACCAAACAACGCATCATCGGCTGCAAAAGCAAAATCGCAGGCAATAACAGGTGTAAATCCACCGCCAAAGCAATAGCCATGCACCATAGCTATTGTGGGTTTGGGGAAATTCGATAATTTATCCCACCGCCATGAATGCGCCGCGCGGCGTGCCCGCACGCGCGCTTTGGGATCACTTTCTGTACCGCGGAAATAAAGCTTGAGATCTTGGCCCGCGCAAAAATTACCACCCGCGCCAGTAATAATAACAACACGTGTTTGCTCATCTTCTTCGGCCCAGTCCAGCGCATCGCACATATCAAGATGCAATTGTGGACTCATCGCATTGCGTTTTTCAGGTCTGTTGAGAATGATAAAAGTTGTAGCTCCCTCGCGTTCAATTTTTACATTTTCTAAGTGCAACACATCGGACATATCGTCTGCTCTCCCTTTAGTTAATTTAGTTATGCTATTTAGAATAAATCTTTGGGCTGATTATCGCCTGCTGTGGTTTCATCATACCAAAGAGGATCCATGCGGCTTTGCGCCCCTTCGCGTTTCAGAGTGGCTTCAAATTCATGGCGCAAGAATGGATCTTCTTCGTGATAGGGAATAGCCCCGCCACCTTTTTTAATATCAATCGCGCCTTTGTCGGTAATGGCTTCTCCGGGCAGGCCGGGTTTGCGCGAGGTTGAATTATTGGGTCCAAACCACGCGCTTAGGCGCAAAGGATCCTTGCTTGTACCGAAATGCTGATGAAACCAATCACCCGCCATGGGCGCGGCAGAGACCATGCCGCCAAATTCATAATCTTGACGCTTGACGCGATCAGCCATGCCATTTTCCCAAGGACGCATGCCAAGACTTTCAGGCCATGTATAGGTATAGCCCTTGCCTTTAAGGCAGACGAGAACAGCGGCTGAGGCATGTTTATGCGCTTTGGAATAGCGGCCTGTTTCATGCTGACCAATCCAGAGATAAAAACGATTGCCTGCCATATGCGGCTCAATGCGCCGATAGCCTGGTGAGCGGCGATTATCGAGGGGTAGGTCACATTGGATGACATCAGGAATATAATTTGTGCGCTTCATCGCAAGCCCGCGCACGGGGTCGGGCGCAATATCATCATTGGGCCTGAAATAATCTGATGTGGCGGCATAACGATCAGAGAAATGAAATGGGCAATTGAAGATAAATTCAGTATTATCAACGAGATTAAACATATTGGGCGCGCTTGTTCCACAGAGTAAAACAGCTGGCGCATTGGTGGCATTGATGAATTGATGTGAGGCATTGAGCGGAATGGAGAACATAGATCCTTTCTGCCATTCAAAAGTTTGTTTTTTGCTTTGCCCATCATGCCATACATCTGTGGAGCCGCGTCCTTCAATGACAAGCACAATTTTTTCATACATATGCTTTTCAATATTGAGTGCACCCCCAGCAGGGACTTCGACGACATACATGCCCCATAGGCCCTCGGTGCCATAAAGCTGAATGTAAGAACCGCGTCCTCCCAGCCGCTTCCATGGCTGAAGCGGTAAATCCAGAACTGTGCGCACACCAATGCCACGGTAGATAGGAATGCCTTCTGCCTCCATAAACAGATCATAAGGCATAGCGGGGCGCCCAAATTTCCCCAAACCAGCTTTTTGAGTGGCGTTTGGCTCATGCCAATGCGATTGGCGCTCATCATGCGGCATTGATGTGTCCTCCCAGACATATAAGGCGCGCTTATGCGCTGCTCTTGAATTAAAGTTTAGACAGAAGTTTGAAAGGGCACAAGGTGTTTCCATTGCCGAGGCGTGAGTGACGCATATGTGACATCATCCACAGGGGCTTGTAATTTTTAAAGATCAGCGCAAGACTAAGGTTAGACCTTGATTTGATCACAGCCTCGATTGAGCGAAGAGCCATATCATGTTGATGGGTGAAACATAGGTCATGCTGTCAAAATAAAATAATCGCTCTTGAAGGGTGATAGGGAGGATGACAGGTGAAAATTTGTGAGTTTAATGTGCATCCGCTTACGATGCGCAAAGAGGATCCGACGTGGAAATTTGCACTGGGGGCAAGTCCGGTTACGGATGGCTTGGTGCTTGAACTCGTGGATTCGGCGGGACATCGTGGCTTTGGTTATGCCTCCGCAACAGCCCATATGGGATCCATTCAAAAAACGCTTGAAGCCGAATTAGCGCATTTTAAAAGCCGCGTTCTTGAGCATGATGGCGATGACATAGAAGCTATTATGCAGTCTTTGGATCGCTCTTTGCGTGGCGCGCCACAGGCGAAGGCCGCAATTGACTGCGCCTTGCATGATTTATTAGCGCGCCGTTTATCGGTGCCCTTATGTCAGCTTTTTGGCGGCAAAATACGCACAAAACTGCCGATTTTGCGCATTTTGGCGATTAAAAAACCTGATGAAATGGCACTCAATGCCAAAAAACTATGTGATCAAGGTTATCGTTATCTCAAAATCAAAGTTCATGGTCATGTTCACGAAGATGTGGCGCGTGTGGCTGCTATTCGAAAGGCCGTTGGGCCAGATGTGCATCTGACTGTGGATGCAAATCAATCCTATAGTGTTAAAGACGCGATTAGGGCCATTAATCTAATGGCGGCTTATGATATCGATCTGGTCGAGCAACCCAATCACGCCGATGATATCGAGGGTTTAAGGCTGATTTCGCGCGCTGTGCCCATTACCATTGAGGCCGATGAGGCCGCCGGCTCGTTAAGTGATATTTATCGCTTGGTAACGGAGCGGCGCATTGATGCAGTCAGTCTCAAAATACCCAAATTAGGTGGCTTGCGAAATACAGTGGCCGCCGCACGTTTATGCGAGCAGGCGGGCATTAGCTATCGTTTGGGCGCAGCTGTCGGTCCGCGCTTATTGGCCGCGCATGGCTTGCATTTAAGCTGTGCTTTGGCAGGTGTGACCTATGCCTGCGAATTGGGCGAATTTGCGCGCCTGCTTGATGATCCCTTTAGCGGGCTTGATGTTGTTGATGGCACCTTAACATTGCCTGCGGGTTCAGGAACGGGTGTGCATTGGATGGGCATTTCATCTCAGGCGCAATCATAGGAATAGCTTTATGGGCACATCTTTCATCACAACATCTGCCATGCGCCACTTATGTTGCGCTGTGTCCGTTGTCATCGGCATGACAGCCGCGCCTCTTCATAAAGCGCAGGCGCAAGATATTTTGATGAGTCATGACGCCCAGCGACAAGATCAATTGATTGAAGGCGCAAAAGCAGAAGGCGAAGTGGTCATTTATTCCGCTGCTATCGTTAATCAGGCGCTTAAACCTTTGGCGACTGCCTTTATGAAAAAATATCCTTTTATCAAGGCGACATATTGGCGCGGTGATACCAGTGATATCGTTGCTAAAGTCAGCGCTGAAATGCGTGCGGGTAAATTAATAGCCGATATTGTCGAGAGCACAGGAGCGGGAGACTCGCTCGTCGCGGCGCAATTGACTTTGCCTTATTATTCGCCCGAGCTTGAAAATTATGCGCCTGAATATCGTGATCCCCATAATATGTGGGCTGTGACGCGGTTAAGCTATTTTAGTATCGCCTATAATACCAAATTGATCAGCGATGAAGAGGCGCCCAAAACTTATGATGATTTGCTCGATCCAAAATGGAAAGGCAAAATGGGCTGGCGGATTGGCACCGAAAGTGGCATGCCTCTTTTTATCAGCGCCATGCGTCTCACGCGCGGTGAAGAGGCAGCGCAAGATTATTTACGCAAATTAGCGCAACAAAAAGTTATTAATTTTGCGTCGGGAAGTGCGCGCACTTTAGTTGATCGCGTAATTGCCGGTGAAATACCTATTGCGCTTAATATTTTTGCTCATCATCCCCTCATTAGCCGTGCCAAAGGCGCGCCCGTGAATTCACGTTTGCTAGACCCCGTTCCATCGGCAGCGGGAACTTTGGTTATCCCCCGTGGCGTGCGTCATCCCTATGCCGCTATGTTGCTTGCTGATTTTATTTTATCAAAGGAGGGGCAGGCAATTTTTGCGCAAGCAGAATATTTCCCCGCACGAGCGGATGTTGATCCTTTGCCGCAATTAACACCTGTTGTTCCACGTCATGCGAATATGAAAGATGTGTTTGTAAGCCCCGATAAGCTGCAATCGCTGACAGAATCATCAAATCAAATATTTGAAAAAATATTTCTTGAGAAGTGAGAAAACTTGTGTCGAATGGGCATGACCAGACGTTGGCGATAAGTGTCGCAAAGGAAAAGCGGATATCCCCGATGGTCTGGGGTTTGATTATACTTCTGAGCTTATGTGTTATCCCGCCCGCTCTGTTCATTCTCAACATCTCATTGCATGACACTTTGCCAGATGGGTCTTTTGGCCCTTTAACCTTTCGCTATTATCGCGATTTATGGGGCGATTCAGCCTTTATCAGCAGTCTCAAACATACATTGCTCTATGCGTTGGGGTCATCTTTTATTGCCTTGGTGATTGGCACAACGCAAGCTTTAATTGTTGAGCGCACCAATGCGCCCGGCCGTCATTATGCTTTTTTAGGCGCTATTATTTCTCTGGGGGTGCCCCATGTTCTCTATGTCGTTTCATGGCTTTTGGTGCTCGGCAATTCTGGTCCCATCAATCATTTATTGATCGCCCTTGGATTTGGCGAAGGCATCAACGTCTATTCCATGTGGGGGATGATTTTTATTGAAGGTGTGGGGTTTGTGCCCCTCACATTTTTATTGATGTCGGCGGTGTTTCGCAATGCGGATGCCGCTTTAGAAGAAGCAGCCCTGATGGCGGGCTCACGCCCTTTGCGGGCATTTTGGCGTGTGACATTGCAGATGAGTTTCCCTGCTATTTGTGCGCTTATGCTGCTCATTTTTATCAAAGCGTTTGAGTCCTTTGAGGTGCCGGCATTGGTGGGCCTCTCGGGCAATATCGATATTTTAACAACGATGATTTACCAGACAGCACATAAGACAGGCATTGCTAATTACAGCGTGTCAGGTGCTTATTCCGTCTGTCTTGTTGTCATTGTAAGTGGGCTGTTATTTTGGCAAAGCCGTATGTCACGTCATGCGCATCGCTATCAAACCATTACCGGTAAGGGATTTCGCCCGCGTGTGATTGATTTGGGGCGCTGGCGTGTGGGTGCAAGTTTTTGCCTTTATTTTCTGTTTTTTATCGTCACGATCGTGCCAGTGCTCGTGCTGTTTTTTACGTCCCTTCAGCCCTTTTATGAAGGGGTGACATTAGATGCGTTTAGTCGTCTGACATGGCAAAATTATGTGATGTTGCTTGATCAAGATGCCTTGCAAGACACAGTGGTCAATACATTATTATTGGGATTTGGTACGGCTTGCTGCGTTGTGCCACTCACAGCTCTATGCTCTTGGCTTGTGGTGCGGCACAAAAGCGGCGCGGTGTGGCTTGAATTAATCGCTGGCATGCCTCTTGTGTTTCCAGCGCTTATTTTGAGTGTTGCCTTTCTCAATTTGTTTATTAATTTGCCAATCTCACTTTACGGCACATTATTATCCCTTGTCATTGCATCGAGTGTCCGATTTTTGCCTTATGGGATGCGTTATTCCTTTGCAGGTGTGATGCAAATTCATACTGATCTTGAGGAGGCCGCCTCAATGTCGGGCGCATCACGCTGGCGCGTGTTTCGTCATATTATCGCACCATTGCTGATCGCGGCACTTCTGAGCTCATGGTTACTTATATTTTTGCTCTCAGTGCAATCTGTGTCTTTGCCGCTTTTATTAGTGGGGCCAGGCACGCAAGTCATGGCCACAACACTCTTTGAATTATGGCAAAATGGTCAGGTCACTGAATTAGCGTCCATGGGTATGATTTGGATTGCTCTCATGACGGGGGTGAGCATATGTGTGCATCGTCTCACCCGCAAGCAACGTCTCGCGCTTTAACCGCGCCCCTTATGCGGCATGCGTAATCCTGCTTTTTCCATGCGCGGTAATAATTCATCGCGGATATGAGGAAAATCATTAATGTAATTGATCATGCCGCAGGCAAGCCCATTAATGCCGATGGCGTTGAGCTTTTGGAATGTTTCAACCGCATCATCATAAGAGCCAATGATCGGATAACCCGCGCCGCTGATGAGGCGCGCTTTAAGATCTTCTTGTTCTTTCATCCATGTGTTGAGGCGTTGGCCACGAAAGCCCGCCGCATATTCCGCCGCTTCCCAATCACCTTGTTCGTGAACGATGTAATGATGATAATCTTGCGCTTCTTTGCGTGTTTTACGCACCATGAGATGGCAGCTTGCGAAGATATTGCGGACTTGTCCTTCTGGTGTCATCGCCTGAAATGAATTGATCTTCTCTTCAACGGAATCCAGCTTGGGGATTGAGGTGAAGAGGCAATCGACATGTTTTGCTGCAAAGGCGCGCCCTGTTGGCGAATTGCCTGCGCTGACAAGAATGGGGCGGGTGTTCCAATAGGGTTTGGGTTTGCCAAGCACATGTTTGAGTGAAAAACATGGCCCTTCATGATCAAAAGCCTCGGGCTCGCTCCACACGCGTTTAACAATTTCAAGCCATTCTTCGCTATAGGCATAGCGATCATCATGCTCTCTTAATGTGATACCCATCATTCCAAATTCAATGGGGTTCCAGCCCGAGACAATGTTGAGGCCGAAGCGACCATGCCCAATGTGATCGGCGGTGACCATTTGTTTGGCAGCAAAGACAGGATTGACGAAGGCGACGTGCAATGTGCCAAATGTCGTGATCTCCTGCGTTGAGGCCAAAATACCTGAGGCCCATGTCAGGGTTTCAAATGTAGTGCCCTGTGTGTCTGTCTCGCCTTGATAGCCATACCAGCGGCCAATAGGGAGTAAAAATTCAAGTCCAGCCTCATCAGCCAAACGCGCAGCGGTGACATTATTATCCCATGAGGCATCCCAACGCTCTGGCGCTTTGGTGAGGCTCAGACCGCCTGAGCAATTCATACCAAATAAGCCAAGTTTGAATCGATTAGCGTTAAAAATGCGCGTTTCATTGCGATTGTTAAACATAATGCCTCCCAGCCATCAAGCCCGCCTTATGTGGCGGTGCGTTTGATGCTCTGAGTTAAAAGCAAAATAACATTGAGTTCAAGTCGGCCGCACCTTGCTTAAATAGAATTAAATGACAATAATCGGCGCAAAAATGATATTAAAATCATCCGAGCTTGGGTGTTGGGGGAGGTTAAATGAGCATAGCCATCGCGTCAGATGTGCGATATGGAATCGATCCTTATCTTGAATGGGTCCATCAAGAGGGCTGCCCTGTTATTGAGGCGGGTTATGCCATAGATTTATTTGACGTTGTGACAGCACCATGGGCACGCATTGGTGCAAAAGGCGCGGCTGTGCATCTGACGGGGCGTGGTGATTTTTGCAATATGTTTGTTATTGATGTTGCGCCAGCCAGTTCTACTGCGCCCATGCAGCATATTTATGAAGATATTTATTATGTTCTGGAGGGCCATGGCAGCACGCAAATTGAATTTCCTGATGGCAGTAAAAAAAGCTTTGAATGGTCCCCCAAGGCCATGTTCTCCATTCCCATCAATCTGCCGCATCGTCACTTTAATTCAAGCGGACATGCGCGTGCGCGTTTAGCCAGCACAACTAATATGCCACTCATTATGAATACATTTCATGATGAAAGCTTTATTTTTGATAATCCTCATTACTTCAGATCTCGTGTAGGACAAGAAAAGTTTTTTCAAGGCGAAGGTAATTTAATCCCAATTCGTGCCGGTAATCATTTGTGGGAAACCAATTTTGTGCCTGATCTCGCCGCTGTTGAATTACACGCTTATGCCGATCGAGGCGGGGGTTCGAGTAATATTAAATTTATTTTGGCTGATGGCATAATGTCCGGTCACATGTCAGAAATGCCCGTGGGCACATATAAAAAAGCGCATCGTCATGGCCCTGGCACGCATGTGATTAATGTCACGGGCCACGGCTATTCGCTGTTGTGGTATGAGGGCGATGCGGATTTTACACGCATCGAATGGAAACATGGTGTTGTCTTCCCGCCCTGCCAAAATCAAATCCATCAACATTTTAACACCAGTACCGAGCCTGCGCGTTATTTGGCGCTTGGTATTGGTAATGTGCGCTATCCCTTTACCGCGCAAAAGCGCAACACAATGATTGGCGAAAAGGGTCAGCAACAAAAGTCATCGCTCAGCATCAAGAAGGGCGGCAATCAAATTGAATATGAGGATCAAGATCCCCGTATTCACACAATGTGGCTTGAAGAAATGAGCAGAGCGGGCATCACGCCTTTGATGGATCACTTTATAACAAAACGATAAGAGGGAGATTATTTATGGCATTTGATACACCACACACAGCCATGACGACAGATATTGCTGTGCGCGTTCAAAATCTGGGTAAGCATTTTGGTGCGGTCAAAGTCATTCATGATATTTCATTTGATGTGAAGAAAGGGCAAACAGTGACCTTGCTTGGTCCAAGTGGGTGCGGCAAAACCACGACCTTGCGCTGTATTGCCGGTCTTGAGACGCCAACATCTGGTGATATTTATGTGGCGGGTCAACATGTCTATAATGGCGCGACGCATCAGAAGATCGAGCCAGAGCGACGCAACATTGGCATGGTCTTTCAATCCTATGCCATCTGGCCGCATATGACTGTAGGGGAGAATATCCAATTTCCTCTCGACATCAAAAAAATACCAGCAGATGAAAAACGCGCGCGTGTTGAGGCGGTGCTGCACTCCGTCGGTCTGAGCAATATTTTTGATCGGCCTGCATCTCAGCTCAGCGGTGGTCAGCAACAGCGTGTGGCTTTGGCGCGCGCATTGGTATTTGAGCCAAGCGTGGTTTTATTTGATGAGCCTTTATCTAATCTTGATGCCAATTTGCGCGATCATATGCGTAATGAATTGCAAGACTTGCAAAACCGCATTGGCTTTACCTCGATTTATGTCACCCATGATCAGCGCGAAGCTTTGTCCTTATCTGATGAAGTCATCGTTATGAAAGATGGGCATATCGAACAGGCTGGAAGCCCACGTGATATTTTCAGCCAACCACGCACGCGCTTTACGGCAAAGTTTTTGGGCTATGGCAATATTTTTGATGGCCGTATTATCAAGCGCGATACGGCCTCGCGCTTAACGACAGTGGAGACCAAAGATCACATTGTCTTTGAAGGCATGTTTGATATGAGCCCTGAAGTGAATGAAGCCGGCGAGATCGCGATTGCTTTTCGCTCAAACAAGGTGCGCTTAAATCGCGATGTGAATGTGCGGGAGCCTGATGCACAGAATTATCAGGGCATTGTTGAGTCAGCGGCATTTTTTGGTAATTATATGGAATATACAATTCGCGTTGGCCAAGAACGCATTAAGGCTGATTCAGAATTGGATCAGCCCTTCCAGATCGGCGATCACTTATCCGTCAGTATTCGTAATAAGGATTGCCATATCACTGCACGTTAAAAGATGCAGCGCGTGAGATCATCACGCGCTGTATTGATATTAATGTAGGGGAAGCAAGGGTTTCTCACCCCTGTGCAATTGCATATCAACAGCGGTGAGCAAAGCCGCTGTGCCCGCATAATTGCCCATGAGTAAAACGAGATCAATCAATGTGGGTGCGCCAAATAAGGCCTTGCCCTTAGCAAAAGTAGCTGAGCTGACCTTATGTTTGTGCCACAGCTCGCGTCCCAATGTGATGACAAATGCATCGGTCTCATCAAGCCCGTGAGTGCTCTTGCGATATTTGATGACATCAATAACACCTGTGGGGACGCCATTTTTCAGCGCCTCGGGTTCATGGGCAACCCATTCAAACTGGCTGTCCATTTCGCGCGCGGTGATAAGAATCGCAATTTCGCGCACGCGCGGGCTATATTTGGCATCCTTGCGTAAATAGCCGCTGGATTGGCCCAGCGGAATAGCTGTTTTGGGGCTATAGAGATGAACAGCCGATGGGCCTTGCAAGCCCGCTATATTTGCGCCCGGTGTCATGGCGCGATCATAAACTTTCTTGCCGTCCTCATCGAGCTCCTCGCGCCTGAGCAATGGCAAACGAAAACCAGAGTGCGGATCAATGTCAGCAGGCCAAGCTTGTTCAGATGTGCTGTGGGATGATTGCGCATGGGCATAGCCGCTGCCAAACGTAGGCACGATGAGAGCTACAAGCCCATATATGAGTGCGCGTGCTAAAAAAATCATGCGGTGTTGATTAGGCATAATGTCCCCCCTTTTATTATCATTAAATTATAATGATTAACTTATATCTGCAAGTAATAGACTTGATTATGCATTTACTTTGCATGATAAAAGCACTTAAAATAAAGTCAAATGAGCTATGCGCTTCAAGACTTCATGTCATTGCAAGCGCTATTGGGGGGGATTTATGTCGCTTGTTTCGCGGCGTGCATTGATGCAGGGGATGGGCGCGAGTGCTTATCTCAGTTTATGCGCACAAGATCATCTGAGTGCGCAGACCAGTGATTTTTACCGCGGTAAAACCATTCGTATTCTCGTGGGTGGGGCTGCAGGTGCGGCTTATGATTTTGTCGCGCGGGCTTTGGCAAAATATTATGGGCGTTATATCCCCGGCAATCCCGCATGTGTGGTTGAGAATATCCCGGGCGCTGCCAGCCTGATTATGACCAATATGCTTTATAATAATGCGCCCAAAGATGGCACAGTGATTGGGTTGCCACTCAATGGTATTATTCTCGAACCGCGACTTAAATTATTATCTCGTGATGTCGGTAATGTCGCTTTTTCGCTTGAGAAGATGAATTGGATTGGCACACCTGCGCAGCAGCCGCAGGTGTTATGGATATATCATACAGCTCCACAAAAAACATTTGCTGACTTGCAATCCATGAAAACAACCATGGGCGCGACGGCGCCTGGCGGTGATAATTACACTTTGCCGACTTTGCTTAACGCACTCAACCACACACATTTTGAGCTGATCTCAGGCTATAAAGCGGTGAGTGATATTTTTCTCGCCGCTGAGCAAGGCGAGGTGCAGGGCAATACAGCTAATCTTTCAAGCTTGCTTGGCAGGCCTGATTGGATACGTGATAAAAAACTGCGTATTCT
>Ga0164297_10001742_pt1 | contig 22563 bp, 22 predicted proteins | sample GEODES058metaG_FD_113539 | JGI IMG/M metagenome (GOLD analysis project Ga0164297, IMG submission 113539) | Dystrophic lake water microbial communities from Trout Bog Lake, Wisconsin, USA - GEODES058 metaG | ecosystem: Environmental > Aquatic > Freshwater > Lake | place: USA: Trout Bog Lake... | reverse complement strand
TCAGGCTTCACCCCCGAATACGGTCGGTTTTCAACGGCTCGCGCGTCACCCTCATCGGGATGCCGCGCTCGCCGAAAACCTCCCTCATCGCTCACGCGAACACGAGTTCAGCGCCGGACGGGTAGGATTTTTCAGTGAAAAATAAATTTTGTTCATGTGATGAGTTGGCTTTTTACCAATCTGCGAAACGGGTGCTCACCGGTTAAGCAGAAAAATGTGATATAATAATTTGCGGATTTTAGAACCTCGTTTCTAAACGCACCTCTATTACCTTGGCGGCTCGTAAAAAGCGTATGTCGTCAAACAAAGACACTCTCGCCAAAACAGGTCTGGCGAGAGTTTCGTTACGGAGTAGAGGTTCGTTTGGAAGATGACAAAAAAACTTGTCATAGGCGTCCGCGAAATCTGGGGGCAGGAAACGTCTTTCGGCCTTTCAAATCGTGACCGCAGGCATCACTTATACACCATTGGCAAAAGTGGTGCCGGTAAAACGACCCTGCTCCGCAATTTGATTCTTCAAGACATTCAAGCCGGGCATGGTGTTGCCGTCATTGATCCGCACGGCGATTTAGCGAATGACCTGCTTGACCACTTGCCACGCCATCGTATCGAGGACGTGGCATATTTTAATCCCGCCGACATGGAGCATCCAATTGGCTTCAACCTGATTGGTTCCACCCCGCCCGATGAACGGCATTTGGTCGCCTCCGGCGTGGTGGGTGTGTTCAAAACGATTTGGCCGGACTTTTGGGGACCACGTTTGGAATACATCCTCTACGCCGCCACTGCTGCGCTCTTGGGTTGCGAAAACGTCACGTTGCTGGGCGTCCAGCGGATGCTGTCGGATGCCCGGTATCGTGCGTGGGTGGTGAAGCAAATCAAAGACCCGATGGTGCAATCATTTTGGGTCAATGAATTTGAAAACTATGACAAAAAGTTTCTGAACGAAGCGATTGCGCCAATTCAAAACAAGGTCGGACAATTGCTTATGTCCCCGCACGTCCGAAACATCTTGGGGCAAGTGCGTAGTCGAATTAACGCCCGCTTCATGATGGACAATGGACGCATCTTCATTGCGGACGTGTCCAAAGGTAAGCTCGGCGCGGACAAATCAAATTTACTAGGCGCAATGCTCGTCACGCAATTCCAACTCGCCGCCATGTCGCGGGCGGATATGCCGGAAGCGGAGCGTCGGGATTTTTTCCTGTATGTGGACGAATTCCAGTCGTTCGCATCTGATTCATTTATTTCAATTTTATCCGAAGCACGAAAATACCGCCTCTGTCTCACACTGTCGCATCAATACATTGATCAACTCCGGCCAGAAATTCGAGATGCGGTTTTGGCAATGTCGGTTCAATGGTCGCGTTTCGTGTCGGGCATCGTGACGCAAAAGTTTTAGAGCAAGCCTTCGGCGAAACTTGGCGGGCAAGCCAGTTCACCAGCCTCGGCAATCACGAAGTCTGCGCGAAATTGCTTGCCGATGGGCAGGACTGCGAGCCATTTTTGGGAAAGACATTGCCGCCGATTGGCGCTCGGCATGGACGGCGACAAAAAATCATTTGCCGGTCGCGGGAAAAATATGCGACGAAACGAGAAATGATTGAGGCCAAAATTAACCGCTGGATGCAAAACTAAATGGGACTGCTTCAAAACATTTATGAAGTGTGGACGAAAGACCCATACCGGGTTGGCCCAAACGCGTTCAAAGATTCATATCTCATCGAACGAACATATAATGCTAAAACGGACGTAGGGTTTAGATTCAATTACACGATTGGCTGCCATCTTGAGAGAGTTAATTACGATGAATTCAAGAAGGGTGGGATGCTTGATGAAAAAAGTCAGCAAGAACTGGTTGATGTTTGGCACACTGAAGTATTCCATCCGAAATTGGACGAACTGATGTCTTTCTGTCGGTTTATCATAATGCCGAGCGGCAATCTTCCGCGCGAAAATCCTTGCCTGTGCCGAATTGTAAAAGAAAGGGGAGAAGAATTTATCTATTACGATCACCACTGTTGGGATACAAAGCGAGAAATTGAAAAAGTCCCATTTCTACGAAACGGCTGCAAGATTAAGATTACTTGGTTAAAACTTATATTGGATGATGATCTGTTAAAGGAGAATTACGATATGATAAAACTAAAAGCGCGTGAATCAATTGAAAACACAGAAGCCCACAGAGCCGCTGAAGAAGCTACCGTCATTGCCTTTCTTCACAAAAAATCGGAGTTGCAACGAACATTTCAACATGTCCAAACGGATAATGAGCATAAAAGCAATGGCATATCCGTTAAAACACGATTAGTGGGACAGGCGATGGAATTATCTTGGGACATTAAAAAATATCAAAACTCTGGATTTGTGCTGCGCGGATTTAGAAAAGAAGATGGGTTTGCGCATGACAATTCCTCGTGGAATGCGCACGGGATGTGTGTGGTTGAGACTCAAAGCAACGGTCAGTGTGTCCAGCATTTAGATGCCGGCAAAGAATACTTCTACACGTTTATGCTCACAAAAGATGAGCCGGTGTATGCCGAACAAAAGCTTCTTGAAAGTTTTTTTTGTTCCGCCGCCGTTAAAGGAACCAAAACTCGCCTCGCCGACTCCTTGCGTTTTTCGATTCGGGTGCCGACCCAAATGGAAATAATGCAGGTTGACCGAATGCTGGAAAAAGTAAAAGCCCCTCCACCGGCTGATCCCAAACGCGAGAAAATAAATCGAGCCATTGAAGAACTACAGTCATTTGTGGAATTTGATGAAAACATTACACAAATTGGAGAAGAATTGATTAAGCAGATTGAGAAAAAGAATTATTCAGAAGAGGTGCGAAATCAGAAAATCGAACGATTGAAAGCCCTCTTGGATTCCATGCTGGTGAATTGATGAAAAAAGGAACTGTCGTTGGACAGTTCCTTGGCACTATTAGACACCATAGAGCATTCCGAGATTTTCAACGGTCGTCTTAAATTCACGCAATGCCTCCAATTTTTTTCCCCGTGTTTGTGCGTGCACAATTTTTTCGCGGGAAACCCTCGTTGCAAGAGAGAGTTGGAAGTCAAAGAGCAAATCCGTGATTTCCTTGTAAAACAAGCTGAGTGTTGCGTCGCGTTCCCGTTGAGGCAAATCGCGTAGCCCGGCATCGAATTCATTGAGCGCATTTCGTAAAATACGCTTCTTCTCTGGCAGAGCCTCAATTTCCTTGCCTGAAACTATTTTGATTCGCTCGGCAATTGATTCGGCATCGGCACAAAGATTTCCTGACTGATCTCTAAACATGGGGTTCCTTTTGGTTGGCAGTTGAAGAAACCAATCACTTCGTGTGACGGGCTTCATGGAACTGCCAACGGAGCGGAGGAAAAATCAGTAGAAATCTATCCAAAGCATACACCAAAGCGGTCATTTTGTCAATCATAACAGCCTGTTTAATAGGTGCTTATGTTGAGCCATTTTTAGAGACGTGCTTTAATGGTAGCTGGAACAATCCCGTTCCTTTCAACCTCAACCAAAGGAGAGCTACCATGTTTGATGTATCCAAAGTTGCGCCCAAATTTTCACTTGGGCAAACCGTGGCAACGCCAAACGCGCTTGCCAAGATTCCAAACGATGAAATTCAAAACGCCCTGTCGCGCCACGTTCGGGGCGATTGGGGAACACTGGACGTGGAAGATTTGCAGTCCAACGAACGCTCATTGTCGTTCGGTGGCCGACTTTTTTCCTCGTATCTCTCAAGCCAAAACGTAAAGTTTTGGATCATCACTGAATGCGACCGCTCGGTTACGACCGTGCTGTTGCCGGAGGACTACTAATGAGTGCATGGATTGACTTCAAGGAGCTTCGCGCGAAGCTCACGTTTGAACAAGTGCTTCGTCACTACGGAGTCGAGGTCAAACGCAACGGCAATCAACATCACGGCTTCTGTCCGTTACCGAATCACAACGGGAAGAAAAATTCACCGTCGTTCTCGGCACAATTGGAAAAGGGAATTTTCCAATGTTTCGGCTGCGGAGCCAAAGGCAACATTTTGGAATTCGCAGCCATGATGGAAAAAGTTGACCCGAAAGACGGGACAGCCTTCCGCAAGGTGGCCGGTGAATTGCAAAAGCGATTCTGCCCGGAACTCGGTGGCACGCCTCAAGCAGATTCAAAACCTGCTGAAAAGCGTGCCAAGCAAACGGCGGAAGAATTGCCGGTGGTCGTGAACGCCCCCTTGGACTTTGAACTCAAGGGGCTGGATTGCAAACATCCGTATTTGCTCAATCGGGGATTCACGCAAGACACGATTGATTACTTCGGCCTGGGCTTCTGCTCGCGTGGCTCACTCAAAGATCGCTTGGCAATTCCGCTGCACGATCACGCTGGCACACTCATTGGTTACGGTGGCCGGGTCGTGGATGATTCCACAATCACCGAAGATAATCCGCGTTACCGGCTTCCGTCAAAACGGGAACGTGACGGGAAAATCTTTGAATTCCGAAAGACGATGTTTTTATACAACGGCTTTCAAATCAAAGCGCCGGTTGACGATCTGATTGTCGTCGAGGGCTTCACTGGTGTCTGGTGGCTGTTTCAAAACAAACTGCCAAACACCGTTGGAACAATGGGGGCGGACTGTTCGGAAAAACAGGCTGAACTCATTGTGTCCTTGGTCAAGCCAAACGGTCGGGTCTGGATTGTGCCGGATGGCGACAAAGCGGGCGAACGCCACGCACAAACACTGCTGACACTAATTTTGCCTCACCGCTTCATGCGATGGGTGAAAATGGCCGATGGCAAACAACCGACAGATTTGTCGGCAACACAATTGAAAACGAGCTTCACATTTTGAAGCACACGCGACTCGAAAGGGTCGCTTTTTATTTGTGCTATTTCACACACCACAAAAGAAATCTCGAATTGGAATCTTCACCGCTTTGGCAATTCGCAACAATGCTTCAATGGAAATAATTTTTTCTCCACGTTCAACTTCGCCAATATATTTTGGATTCAATTCTACGATTTCAGCCAGCCTTTCTTGTGTGAAAGCTGTTTTTTTCGGTAGGTGCGAATGGCGTCACCAATCTTTTTCCGATGCTGTAAAATCGGTTTGCGTTTTTTCTTCGGGTTCGCCATGCCCAAAAGACTGGCGATACCAGCTTAATGCGGACACCAGCAATATGCTGGTATTTTATTCTTGCTTTTCATCCATGTTTCGCCGATTGTTGCAGCATGAATTCGCCCATTGAATTCCGCCGTCGAATCGGGGCTTCGCCTCGTGCTGGGTTATGCTATAAAACCGCTGCTTGCCCTGACATTTTTGAACTTGCCGATGGGGATTTTGCCATAATCGGCAGTGACATTACCAACGAGGCGGGAAAGCTGCCAGCGGATGCCGGTTGCGCCCCACATGAACGAATCATTCGTATCCCGCGCAATCTTTTGGTCAATGCCAAGCGTGACATTCCCGACCGCCTCTAGCATTGGTCATTTCTCCCATGCTAAAATGCGAGCATGGGACAATGGTTTGCAGAAAACTGGTTTGAACTCATCACCACCATTTTTGGCGGGGGCGGATTATGGTTCACGGCATTTTCAATTCGCAAGGACGCCAAAGCGAGAAAAGAAGAAGCCGAAGCTCGCCGCGTTGCCAATCTGTTTGCCGTCACCACGAATTATCGCGAGTCTTGGAAGCCATATTTTGACAATCCACAATTAGCCCGCGTGCTTGATCCCGTGGCGGATGTGGTAAAACAACCCGTCACGCCCATAGAAGAACTTTTCGTGGGACAAATAATTTTTCATACCAGCATTATCTTTTACGCCACGAAAAGCGGTTTGTTTATTACACAAGAAGGTTCTTCTTTGGACATCGCAGAATTTCTTTCCCTGCCGATTCCGAAAGCGGTTTGGCAGAAAGCCAAACCGCTACAAAATCATGATTTTGTAGCCTTCATTGATTCTTCGTTGAAATAAATTAGTTTTCCAGCAAGCGGAATTTACGAATCTTCGCTTCGACCAACGCCTCGCGCTCCGGCTGTCGGCGATAGGCGTAAGAGGGAATTTGCCGCGACGTGTCGAACGGAGTGCCGTCGGTCGCGGTGCGATAATCTTTCGGATCAATCCAGATTGTGCCAAGCGGGTCGGTGGTCACTTCGGCAAGTGTCGTGAGATAAATTTGCGAGCGAATGGGCGGGTTACTGTTCAATAATCGTTCCGCCGTGTTATTTCTCCGCTCGGCGGTTTTGAATACCATGAGCACGCGGAAAGGAATTTTTGAGAATTCTGAACGCGGAAATCCATTGCGAACGGCAAAACCACCGGAGCGATAAAAATCAACATAGCAACCGGCACGGTCAACGAGGATGTCTTGCTTTTCAGTGGAACGATCCACCTCAAGAAAAAATTCGCGATAGTAGCCTTTCGTTCCTTCTTCCGGCTCGTGGAAGCGAATGAAGCCGTCCGGCTTCACCAAAATCTCCGCGCCATGCCCAGAGCGGACGGCGGTAAATTCATAAAGCTGCGGCCATGTGCTGAAATGTGCGATTTTGAATTTTTCAGATTTGGCGAGCGCGGTGTGAAATGCCGCCTTTACGTCCATCACTTCAAGCTCGTGATGAATCGTCTTGTCGCTGACATTGGCGCGCTTTTCAAGGGCAGTCAAGGCCAGAGGGGGATACGGCGAAAGATCACCGTGATTTTTTAACTCAATAAACGCTTTACGGGTTAAAAACAGAACGGACGGTTCGCTAACCTGACGTTTGCGCTCGCGGATGAATCCAGCGGCTTTCAACTTCTGCAACCGCTTTTTCGTGTATTCGCGTTTGCCGTCAAAATAAAGCGTGGCGATGTGGTCGGCGGCCATCACGCGACATTCAAACAGCCCACGCAAGAGGGCAAAGTCGCGGTCTTGAAGCTGTAAATTATTGGCTCGCATTTTTAAGTCGCAACAAAATACCTAAAATTAAACAACGAAAGCGGCGCTGTATTTGGCGCGTGTAACTGCAACGTAAAGCTTCGACAAATCTCCAGCTTGAGATAAATCTTTCGTTTTTAGATATGCCTTCATTGGATTCGTTGGAAAGATGATAACTCTTTCAAATGTCCTTCCCTTCATTGTGCCTATGTTGGCGGCTGGCAAACCCATTGTATCAGTCTTTTTGTTGTATCTCAAAACGGCGGGTTTATGTGTTTTGCAATAATCCAAAACCTCATTTTCTTTGATAAGAAATATCCCGTCATGTCCTGTCACTTTGTCATTTTTGGAAATCGTTTTTGGAAGCGATGGAAACAGCGTGTCAGCAAAATCGCAAATTTGCTGATTGCTGCGGTAACAATCATTTCGCTCTTCAACGTGAAGAAGATTCGCCTTCTTTTTTGAATTTACCCATTCAAGTATCTCGCTCTTTTTGAATTTTTTATTTTTCGAGGAATTGTTCGTGCTAAAAGTCGCCTGTCGTGGATCACCTACGCTGACGGTCGCAATTGATGAATTAAATAATTTTTCTAGGAGGTCTAAATCATACCCTGCAAAATCTTGAATCTCATCAATAAAAATGTGGGCGTATATTTTTTCGAGCCGTCGGACAATCAAGCCTTTCGTGTGGTTGTCACACTCAAAGATAAAACACGCAACTCGGTCGCGATAGATGTTGTCCCCACTTGTCAGGAAAAATTTATCTACGTTTTCCTTTTTGATGAATTGGCTTGGGGTGCTTGTAAAGTCTATGCTTTTAATCCGGCCTTTATCTGTCATGTGGTTTTGATAAGGACGGACTCCATGTTGTAACAGAAAGCTATACCACGATACGACTGTTATGTTGGGTGGAATATACCCCTTTTTCTCAATCAAATAGGCGTTAATTTGGTCTAAATTTTCATTGGCATATGTCGTGATCAAAACATTTTTGTCCAGAATAGCCAATGCTGTCTCGACGATAAAAGTGGTTTTTCGAGACCCCGCGCTGGCAATGACGACTTTGTTTTTATTCGACAGCATTTAAGATATAGGGAGGAAACGTAACGGCTTCCTGCGATTCAAAAATCTTTAACGCACAATCCGTTTTGTTGTCCACCATGAATTTAATCAATAAATCCTTATCTGCAAATGTTGTTCCCATGACTTTGTTCAACACAGCCAGAGTGTTGTGTTTTACAATTTGAGGCTCAAGCGTTGGGGCAGTATCATCACTGTCAGCACACACTTTGATTGTGGCTATTCCATTGTAGGGCGCATATTTCTCGGTGACTTTTCTTTTGTAGTTGCCGTCGTTGTCAGTAACCACGACCACCTCTTTTGAAAGCTCCTTTGCGATGTCAAGGAAACGGGCGAAGGACAAGCCGCGAACATTTATCACATCTACACCATTTTCAATCGGCAGCTTGGCGTGTTTTGCTTTATAGGCTTTCTGAATAATCAACTCGTCAGACGGGCCTTCAACCAAAATCGCTTTTTTTGCCAGAATCAATCGGAGCGTATCATACCCTGATAGCTTCTTAAAGTAATCCTGCGTTTCCGGCGGCAACTTTGCCAATGAAGTAATTTTATTGCCATGCAAGAATTGCACCTTGTCAATTCCGAGCTTGTTCAAAACATACGCGCTATGCGTGGCAATGATGATTTGTTTGCCAGCGCATTTTTCTCCAATCTTTGAAATCATCTTGCTCATTGAGGAAAACGACAAATGGTTTTCTGGTTCTTCAATGAGAATCACGTCTGAATCCGCCGCCTTACGATCTAGGGCGAGCATGATTTTTAGAGCCGTTTGCTCCCCCTTGCCGACAAGATGAAACGGCAATTCGTCGAGATGGGGGACTAGGTTTGATTCCCAACTCGCTCTTTGCGAAATATCAATAGCAATGGATAGATTTTTATCCGTTATCGCGCCTTTGGTGAGGCTTTGGTTAATCCCTTTAATCGAGGGTTCACCTGAAAACTGTTCTTTAAGTTTTCGGTAGGCAACCGCTAGGGCAACTTTTTCTTTTGCCGGAAGCCCGTCGCTGATGATGTTTTGGATGTAATGATCTGTTCCGCTCTGCAAGCGAATTGCTGTCGCGTCAATGTGGAACAAGGTTAAGGGCAAACTGCGCGCGGTAATCGCGTTGTTGGCAAAAGAGAACCAATTGACTTTATAGTATTCCGCCGGAATAACTTTCTTCTCGGACGTGTCTTCACACAACTTGCCATATTCCTCTTTGTAATCATCGTCAAAAACTATTTCGAGGCGGACGCCTACCGTGTCCGCTTTCATTGAATTATTGCTTCCGCGAAGCGTTTCAAAGGCAGGCAATTCTGACAGGTATAATTCGATGAGAATTTGCGGCAGCGGCGGATTTTTCTTTTCCTTCAATAATTTTAAGTATGAGTCAACAACGGTCTTGTTAAAGAAATATGGGGACAATTCATACTCAATCAGTTTGCCGCCGATGCGTTTGGTGAGGGCAAGGCCGATAGCCTCTAGGATTGTTGATTTGCCCGCCTCATTATCTCCTACCAAAAGGTTGAGGTCGCCATTCAAAACCAAATTGAATGATTCAAAGATTCTAAAGTTTTTAATGACGATACTCTTAATCATAAAATTTGGTTTTGGATTATTGCAATTCTCCGTTAAAGGCGCGGTGCAACATGGATTGAAATAGGGCTTCCAAGTGGGTTCGGCTGATGGCTTGGCTGGCTTCAAGATCGCGGATTTCGGTCACGCGCTGGGCGAACTCTTTTTGCAACTGAATTGGCGGTAATGGGATTTCAAGTGTTCGCACTTGTTGGTGATTCAATGCCTGACGGGAAGCACCTGATTGGATTTGAAGAATAAAACGCTGTGTCGCCGGAAGTGAAATGAACACGGAAAGATAAGTTGCATTTAGCAAGTCGGACTTTGGACGAATTAAGCAAACGTGCTGGCTTACGTTTGCCTCGCGGTCAAGTTTTTCCACCCAAGTAACTCTGCCGATTGAAGCGCCGGTGATGTTTAGCAAAACGTCACCTACCGAAACTTTGGTGCGCGTCATTTGAGCGTGAACATCTGCGGGTAGGCACGCTGCATCCGTAAGATCGAGATAATTCATTCGGACGTTCTGGCTTCGTATAAAATAAGGGCCTTTGGTCGTATAAACTTCATTGCCGCCTCTTGGTGTCGAGCCGCTAGTTACCAGAGAAGTCAACTCGCCGACGCAAGCAGACTTAAACTTGCCGCCGCCAAACATTTCGTTAAAGAGAGCAGGGATGAGGTTGGCGGTGCGGCGGTCGGTTTGGACGCGCATTTTCCGCAACTCGTCGGCTTCGTCCAGCAATTTCACCATCCGAGCTTGCTCCGCCAGCGGCGGCAAGGGTGTTTTGATTTTAGCGACTTCAGACGGTCGCGCCCTCATTAAAGACCCGCCGACGCCGGAAATAGTCTGCATGAACTGCGTGTGAAATGGATCACTTAACAAAAAATTTCTTAAAAAGTCGGGGTGGATACTTTCGTTACGAAAAACAATCCATTCTCCTGATGCAATTATTCTTCGGCCTCGGTTTTCTCCCACAACCCATGCGCGCCTAATATGCGGAACGATTTTGGAGAGCAAAACGTCACCGGGTTGGACAATCTGTTTTGTCGAGCCAATCTCGCTACCAGCACGCACTTCGGGCTGACCGGCATCAAAGGCAGGAATGCTATAAAGGTCAAATTCCTCGTCTTGAAATTTTACAGGATCAACCGAGCCGCTTTTCTTTGCGACTAAATCGGCGAGTGGAACTATCGGCCAGCGTTTCATTTCTTGCCGCTGATTTTAGCGAGTAATGAGTCACCGCGCCGGATGATTTCGTTCTCGACCTTTAGAACTTCTCGGAGAATGTTGGCAGGTGCGTCATGGTTCACGGCTTCGGTAGTTACGGATTTGTAACGGCCAGCGGCCAGACTCCAATCGTTCTCCTTGATTTTCTCAATCGGCACACGGTAGCTGTTCGCGCTTTCCTCGCAGCTCGGCCATTTGGTCAAAACATCGGGGATGTCATTCGCCACAATTGGCGTGCGTTTGTCGTCGAGACTGAAACCGTCGGCGGTGAGATCGTAAAACCAAACGAATTTTGTCGGTGTGCCTTTCTGGAAAATCAACGCGGAGGTGGCAACACCCGCGTAAGGTCTGAAAACGCCGCTCGGCAAACTGATGACGGCTTGCAAGTCACATTCGTTCAAAAGCATTTCGCGCAATTTGGTCGCGGCATTATTTGAACCGAAAAGCACGCCGTTTGGAACGATGACGCCAGCGCGTCCATTCGGCGTGAGATGGTCAATGAACCATTTGAGGAAAAGCAATTCGGTGGCGCGAGTGTCCAAACGGAAATTGAGGTCGGCGAGAATACTTTCATCCTGCACTTTGCCGGAGAACGGGGGATTGGCGAGAATCACGTCATACCGCTGGCCGGGATAGACGCCGCCAAAGCCGGTCGTGAGCGGATTGAAATGGTCAATCTTGGCCTTTTCCAACTGGTGCAAGTAAAGGTTAAGAATGGCGATTTTCACCATGTTCGCATCATTGTCGAAACCAGTGAACGCCTGTTCCTCAAGAAATTTCCACTGCGCGGGTTTAAGCATTGAGCCGTCCACGTTGCCGCGTTTAAGGTCGGCAGCTTTCGTGTTCTGTCGCAAGATGTGGGTGAACGCGGAAATCAAAAAGCCCGCCGTGCCGCACGCGGGATCACAAATACGCTGGCCGGGCTGTGGGTTCACCAGTTCGGTGATGAGGTCAATGATGTGGCGCGGGGTGCGAAACTGGCCGTTTGTGCCGGACGCGGAAAGTTTGGAAAGGAGATACTCATACATATCGCCTTTGAAATCGTGTCCGTCGTTCGCGGCCAAGTCCAACTCATTGATTCCTTGAACAACGGCGCGGAGCGTCGGGCGGTCGTAAATTTTGAGCGTGGCGCGGCTGAACAAAAGTTTGCCCGTGTCGGTCAACCCCGGAAGCTCGTGCAAACTTTCAATGGCGCTGCGGACGGCATCAAAAAGCTCGTCACCGGCAAGCGTGACGAAATTGCCCCACGCATAGCGCGACCATTTGCCGGAAAAAATGCGAACGTATTTTTTATCGAGCGAAGCAAAAGTTTCGTCCTTGTCGGAAAGCAGGCGGAGAAAAAGCAGATAGGAACACTGCTCAATCGAATCCATCGGATTGTTCACGCCGCCCGCCCAAAGGATGTTCATAAGCTGGTCAACTTTTTGACGCAAGCCCGATGAAAAGAAATTTGAGCCGTTGGTTGTGGTTTGGGTATCGGAAGCCATGTGATTTGTATTTTACGACGCAACCGAACTAGCGAGCAAGGACTGCCGGACAAGGCTAGACTGGCGCAACGCTTCAAAAACATTTTCGCGGGCGTCAAAACGCGACAGGGCAGTGCCGCCACCAAGACGGTTGAACTGGCTCGCGTTGAAAATGGTCATGTCACCATCCATGAATTTGCGGAGCGAAGTGGAATCCTCGGCGATCAACTGCGCGGTCGCGTCGAGCCACTTCTGTTCGTTGTAACGGAGATTGAAACGGGCAGCGATTGAATCCACCGTGTCGCCGACAATCGCATCGCGGGTCGGCAGCGACTTCCGGCCAACGGCGTTATACACAAATGCGGGGGTGCTGGCCGGCACGCCGTAAGACATGACGAGCTTGTCCGGCGAATAGAACATCGTCGGACGATTGTAAAACTGCTCGTTGACGATGGTTTCAACTGCATCGTCGTCCTCGGCTTCAACGGCGGCTTTAAGCTCCGGCGTCTTCTCGACAAACTCGCGGATGTCGCGCTCGTAACCACCCCGAAATGTCATCACGTCAACTTTTTCGCCGTCCGGCCCGACAAGGGTAATCTCACGGCTGACGAGCATATCCACGCCTTCCCATGTGGGAATGATGCGCGGCGGCTGTGGCGGGGTCGGTTCGGTGGTTTCGCCTCCTTTGTGCAAAGTGTAACCTCCGCCTTCTCCGGTCGGTGTTGGTGGTTGCGGTTCCTTTTTCTCGCGTGGAATTTTTAGCGGGACGGTGTAATCGTATTTTTCCTCGAAGTATTCGGCGACCGCGCAGAAATCGAGCATGAAGAAATTCTTCTTCTCGTATTCGGTGTTGCCGATCTTGAACGTGAACAAGCGCGTGCCACGGCCTTTGATTTGAATGTATTCGGTCGGCGAAAAAATTGGACGCATCAAACCAATGTTCAACAAATCGCGGCAATTGTAGCCGGTGGAGAGCATATCCACGGAAACGGCGATGCGTTCCTCGCGCTTGCCGTCGCGAAATTCCTTGGCGACGGATGAGGCGTCTTTGATGCGGCTGGTGATGGTGACTGCGAGATTGGGTTGTATCTGATTAAAAATTTTGGTGATGGCGGTCGCGTGGTCTTGATTCACGGCGAACACGATGGACTTGCCAATTTTTCCGGTCGGGTCGGGCTGCGCTTCCTTTAGAAACGCTTCGCACATGACACGATTGCGGGCGGGCGTGAAAATCTTTCGTTCGAGGTCTTTAATTTTGAAATTTTCTTCCTGCTCATTGATGACGACCGCCCAGCCAGATTCATCAAGTGCCTTCGTGGTGATGTCAGAACGAATATCAATAATTTTTGGCAGACAAAGAAACGGGCCTTCCGGGTCTTTCACCGCGTCAATAATGTCGTAACGGAAAGTGGGGAAGCCGGGTTTGCAGCCGAAATAATTGTAGGTGTCGCGGAGCAAACGCAATTCAAGGGCTTTCGGATTTTCCTTTTGAAGTTCTTCGACGTTGACGTTTTTCAGATATGCCCTCGGCGTGGCGGTCAAACCAACGCGTGTCGCTTGGAAGAATTGAACCACTTCGCGAGCATCGCCATAAATGGAACGGTGCGCCTCGTCGTTCACAACGAGATCGAAATGGAACGGCGTAAATTCCTCGCGATAACGACGGTCAACCATGAGCGATTGCAACGTCGCAACCACGACGGATGAGCCAAGCAATTCGCCCGGACGACGACGCGCAGTTTTGTAGAGGACGGGCTTGTATTCCGCGAGCACGACATTGAAATCTTCAAGCGTCTGCTTGGCGAGTTCAATGCGGTCAACGATGAAAAGCACACGCTCGGCGTTGCGGGTCGCAAGAAAACGGCGGATGAGCGCGGCACACAAAAGCGTCTTGCCGGTTCCGGTCGCCATTTCCAAAAGAAATTTTCGCAATCGCTGTTCGTCGAACTGCTTGGCAACGGTGTCGAGCGCGTCAATCTGATAACGGCGAACGGTCAAATCGGGGCGAAACTTTTTGAGATAATCGGGCTTGATGATTTCACTGCCAAGCGGTCGGGGTGGCTGCAAATTTTTTAAGCGGAGCCGTTCTAAATCTTCACGAGAGGGAAGTCGTTCAATGCGGTAGGCGTCATGGTCTTTGCGGGTGTAATTCCAAAACCAATGTTCGCGTCCGTTGGAAAGAATGATGAACGGGGCTTTGACGTTTTCGGCGTAACCGCGTGCCTGCTCTTTCGCTTCGTAGGGATCAACGTCTTCGCGCTTGGCTTCCAAAACGCACAACGAGCCGCGTTGCCCGCAAAGCAAATAGTCGGCGCGTCCGCTCTCGGTGTTCAATTCAAAACGGACTTGCTGCGAGTCGAGAAGATTCCAGCCGCTAAATTCCAGCGCCTTGTCTATCAAAACCCGTGAAAATGCTTCGTTAGACCCGTATTGCATATGCGCTGATTATACCGCCAAATTTGTTGAATGAGCAAGCGTGTCAGGCAACTTTACGTCTCACCGGAATTTCCTCGGCTTCGGCCTCATGCGAAGAGCCAGAAGTAATTTTCTGCTGACGTGCTTCGATTTGCTTGTGCGCTTCGGTGCTTCGCAACGCGAAGGGCAGCTTTTCATACACACGGGTTAAAAAGGAATTTGTCATTTCTTTGGTCGTGGGCTTTTTGGTCACCGTGGGCGTCACGATGTTGAACGGAGCTTTTGTTCCAATCAACCGAGCTACACCGTGCCGGTCTTCTTGGTCAGACAATGCGGTCATCGCCCTAAAAATTTGCTCTTCAATTGTGCGGTATTGAACAGTCGTCAATTCCTTGCCAAAAACAGCTTTCAAAAATGGCACAGTGGTTTCGCTCCGGCCACCACCTTTCATGCTGGTGCGAGATGTGCCGCCGGAAACGGCGTTTGATATGTTCCACAAACGAGATTCCTGCTCGGCTCCGTCTCTAATTGCCCCGCCGACACTTTCAGTGCTCGTTGCGCCAGTAAAATCTCCGACGCCGTCGCTCCAATTCTCACTTTCGCTGATGATGGTGCGAGTTTCCTCAACGTAATCCATCACTTTGCGTGAGAATAACTGCAACTTGATTTCGTCTGGATTGATCACGCCCTTAAACAACGAAAGCGCCAATGGCCGCAAATTTTCCTCGCCTTCAAGGCTAAACACGACCTTGTTGCGCGCATTTGTCATTATGGAATGATAAACCTGCATCCCATTTTCTCCGGCATTAAGAATTTGAAGGGGAAATTGATTGGCGAGTGTTAAGTGAAGCCCGAAACCGCGTGCTTGGTCGAGATTTTTGGCGATGGTGGGTGTGATGAAATTCTGGAATTCATCAACGTAAACGTAGAATGGTTTTACGTCGCCTTCTTCCAACCCTTTTCCGCGTTCTTTGGCCGCTGTCCACAAGTCGCTTAACATCAAGGTGGCAAAAAGCGCGGAATCTTCGTCGGTCACGCGCCCGCCTTCGGTGGAAAGATTCGCGATGATGATTTGTCCCTCCTCAAGTGCCTTGCCAAGATCAAGAGACGATCCGTTATGACCGAACATCAGGCGCAATTTGTCAGAATCCAGAAAATTATAGAAACGATTGACGGTGCTGGAAAATTGAGTGTTAAAATCCTTGGGTGAAAGAGTGTTGGAAAATTCCCAGCCTCGGGTAACGGAATCTTTTGACAGTCCTTCGGTCATTTCGCTTCGCACCCGTTTATTTACGCTATCAATCAGATACCTCACCTCGTTCAGCGTCATTTTCTTCTCGTAAATAGGCCACAGAACTTCTTTTGCGATGCGTGCAAAAAGAGGCGTATTTTGGGTTCCGCTTGCACCCCATACATACGCCATTGCCTGCACGAAATTATTGATGACGACAGAGGGGTCGGCAACACTGCGCGGACGCATGACGTTGTAACCAATCGTCCAATCCTTTTGCCGGAGATCAATTGGGACAATGGGAACATTTTTCAAATGTGGTTTGTTCCACGCAATCCAATTGATGAGGCTGTCGTAGAGACTGCCGTGAGGGTCAATGATAACCGCGCCACATTTGCTTTTGTGCCAATTCTGGATGTCCTGCCGGACGAGGTGTTCCAGCATTTTTGTTTTGCCTGTGCCAGTAGAACCACAGATGTAAAGATGCGTCGAGCGCATCCGGGGCGTCATTTCAAGAGGGACACCCTTGCCGTCCACGATGCCGAGTTCCAGTTTATTGCCGGGAAAACGCCGCATAACGAATTGAGCCTAATGAAAAATGTTTTGGCTGTCGAAAAGTTTATTGTTTTTTATGAATGTCGGTAGAAATAAATAATTTTGCATCGGGAACTTTCAGTCCGTTGCCCTCCCACCAGTATCGTTGCTTCGGAGCAAAATCTGCCACCAAATTAAGCGTTTGGCCAGGAACTGCCGTGCGGTAGCGTTTTGACCTGTGGCTATATCCGCCGCCAGTCATTTTCTTTCCGTCCGCCGAATACCACGATTTTTTCGGCACGGATTTGAAATGCGGATTGAAGTGGTAGCTCGCAACCAACAACCCCTCAAGCCAATAATATACCTGCCCAAAATAGGCCGCGTGAATCCATTTTTCCCACAACTGCGGTGTGTAGCGAGGGGAATTGAGTTCGGATGTCCATTGCAAAAGCCACAAAACGTAAATTCCCTTGCGGGCATATTCAATCGTTCGGTGCATGATGGTTTCAAGCGAAAGGGAACTGATTTGAATTTCAATGGCGACCGGCACGCCATTGATATGGGCGCTCACGTCGGGGCGGTTGGTTCCGAGTGGACGCTCGACCGCCGCATTGCTGACTGCCGGATGCTGTTTCAACGCCTCGAAAATCTGCATCTTGCAATACTCATGGTCTTCCGATTCTCCGGCATTGAATTTGCAGGCGAGCGGATTCTGATGGGCGAAATAATTTACTTTCGTTCTGCCGGATTTGAGCAAAACCAAATCGCCGCAATCGGGGCAATAAAAAGGAGCCTGCGACTTGTTCGCAAAATACGCTTCGACAATCTCGCCGGTGAGTTTTTGCTTGGCGCGGAGCATGGAATAAGTGTATTTTCATCTTAGCATGCCGCGTGGAGAAATTGGTAAACCCTGATCAAAACTATGTGCAAGCATTTTTTCTTTCAAGTGTTGACACACAACGCTCGGCTGCTACGCTACCACGTCCTTTTTCTGGCAGACGGTGTTGATGGACAGAAAACAAATTTTAAGCTATTTTAATAGTATAAATAAGCATTGCTGCCAAAGACAACAGCATATAATTTTTAAGCAAATGGAATTCTAAAACACAGTTTAATACCTCTCTACTATGGCAGAATGGGTTGTGGCCGTGGCATCAATTGTAGGACTGCTATCCCTATATTTCTTATGGGAGCAGTTTCGTGTTCTTGGGGTTCAACTTGGTGTATTAAATGCCCAACTAAAAGAATCCCACAATCAACTTACAGCCGATCATGAACGTTCGCGACGTGAAATGGCAATTGAGTTAATGAAGTTTTGGTGTAGCCACACAAATAACACAGCTCCATTTTTTGTCTGCGGCAGAAGGATTGTTCAAGAATTAAACGATGAACAATCCAAAAAGTTGAATAATTTGGAACCATTTGAGTTGGAAGCTAAATATCAGCATTTACTTGATTGTTTTCGGGCGGACTTTTCTCATCGGCTCCCAAAATATGATGCTCACGGCCCTGCTGGAAAGAAACTTGAATTGAATAAGGCGGAATTAGCAAGTTTGAGAATGGTGGCGGTTACATATTTGAATTTTCTGGAAACTGTTGCAACGGCATGGCGGCACAGTATTGGCGATCAATCGATAATCGAGGACGAATTCAGAAAAATTATTTCCACTGACACCGGTGAATTTGTTCTTGAAAGATTCCGCAAGGTGACAGGAGTATATCCTTCGATTCAAGAATTAACGAAGGTTTTGAAAGAGAGACAAGAAAAGAGAGATTCAAAAAAACCTGTCGCTTAATTTTGTAGCCGCTCCTCTCTGACAAGTCAATTATTCGATGTGACCTTTGGCATAGTCGTCTATGCCTTTTTGAATTTCTGTTGCCAATGCCTTTGGCTCAAAACGTCCGCGATTCACAATGCGGATGAGCGGAATTCCTGCGCCATGCAAAATCCGTTCGACCTCTTTATCCCGTTCAATCCGTTTCCGCTGATTGTGCGTCTTGTCATCAAGTTCGATGACAAATAGCGGACGCAACACCTTTTTGTCACACGCCACAAAATCTACTGACTTTTGATTGATGTGTCGGAATGCGTAAAAGCGATCTTTACGGGTATCGGTTGGTTGCACAATCGCGTCGAGGTGAATTTGGGGGAAGAAAAAATAATCCAGTCCCATTTCGGAAACGAGGGCATGAAAGCATTCCCGCTCTGCCTCGGTCATCACGCCGTCTTTGCGACGGTATTCAAATCTCGGCTTTCGGCTGCGGGTGAATTCCTCGAAAAATTTTACTGCTACCACCAGCAATGCCAGAATCACCACTATGACGATCAATTGTGTCATGCGATTATTATATCAAGAATTGTGACGCATGGCTTTAGCCATTCCGAAAACCCCCTGTGGGGGAGGTCAACCGACCTCTAGGCATAGGGGGTTTGGGGGTTACGGGGAATCGCCCCCCCCCCCCCACGAATTTTGCGCCACGAAAAAACCCCGCCGTATGGCGGGGTTTTCTCTGCGACAAGCTACTTGTCGTCTATTCGCATCTCAAGTTTGTCTTCGAGGTCTGCGAGGCGTCCATAGATGCGCGCTTCTGCGCTATCAATGTGTTCCTCAAGTCGCTCGAACGAGCGCCCTATTGAGATGGCGATGTCGTCGCCGTTCTTGTAAATAAAGCGCTCAATTAATTCGAGGTCTGTTTGGTCAAGAGCCATAAAATTTATTTTAGTTTAGTAATCAGTCGGCAGAAGCACGGTCGTCGTGTTTCGGTCGGCTTCGGTGATAATCCAGAATTTCACGTCCTTGCGGTCGTGATATACTGAAAACAGACGCCCGCCAAATTCGAGGGCAGTTTGATTCGCCTCAAAGTCCTCGGCGCAGACATCGCCCCAATCAGCCGTGTGGTGGCGTCTCAAGGCGGAAAGAACATCCTCGTAATCGAGCTTCAAACTTGCCTCGGTCGTCATTTTGAACTTTCCAAGCCAAAACTTCGACCCGTCATTCACGCTGTCTAATTGCGTCATGTAATTTTCTTAACCTGATAATGGAAACCGATGACTACTCGGTTTTCTTTCCGAACGAACTGCGACTTCGGCTTGCGCCCTTGCGAATCACCTGCGCGCCTTTTTGCCCTGCGGTGATGCCGTTCTTGTAGCTTTGGAGAACTTTTTCCGAAATCCATCGGACGATGGATGCGGTGTCCTCGGCACTTTCGAGCTTTTTGGTAAGCTCACTCTCAAAGTCTGTGATGTATGACATTGAAGTAAATGTTGGTTGATAAAATTCGACCTTTACGCGGGCGTTCGTGAGGCGCTCGCACTTTCTGAATGGCATCCGTAGTCAAGGAGTAACGAGCGCGGTGGAACGTCTTCGACCGGGAAGAAAGCGGAGTGCAGCGGAGCTTTCGGGGGCTGGAACGACCTTGACCGGATGGTAAAATGAAGAAAGGGCGGCGACAAAACGAACCAGAAACGGATGCGATGTGCGATGCTGCGATGAAAAAGGGGGGGCGATAAAAACAAACCGTGCGAGCGAATGCGAGTTCAATGGGGCAATAAACCCTTTTGCATGAGGCGACAGCCGAATACCTTTCGGACAATAAAAAATCCGGCGCATAGCCGGATTCTCGTTTTCAAAACTTCAATTTTGCAACACGATCAAAATTTGTGATGTCCGAGCATGAAGATCAATTTGAGTGCTGCACCTGCTACCGTCAGCAATCCGGCATACCATTTCATTTTGTCTGTTGGTGTCTGGTCGGCAATCACTCGCTGGTCGTTTGTGTATTCGAGGGCGCTGATGCGGTTGTCGTGGTTCGCCAGCGCCAAAGCGGTTTGTCGCCGCTCAATCCACCAGATTGTCGCAAAGATGCCGAACACGATTCCAATAATTAGCCAAAATAAATTCTTGTTGCTCATAGCAATTGACTCAATTGATGCCTTTTGAGTCAATTTTGGCAAGAAATTTTTGTAATCACCTTTGTTGGCCAAGCCACCAAAAGCGGCGTGCTGGGGAAGATTTGGTTAAAAAAACCGTTGACAAGCACATTTTAGTTAAGTAGTCTCCTTTTAACTTAAATATGCAAAACGAGCATTTTGTTAACCTGACCAAGTTAGATTGGACTGACCACAATCTATCAATCCTCAAATTCTGCAAGGAGGAAGCTTACAAAGCTGTCCTCGCGCACACCGCCGATTATCCCGCCACGCCACACCTTCCAGTTGTGAGGGGTGTCATGGGATGGGATCGCCTCGATTATTTTTTAGATACCGCCGCCAAAAATAATCTCTTTGAAGGAATCACATCCCGATGGGTTGATTTTCAAGGCGCGCCAATTCTGGAACTCCGTGGAAAATACACAAGCCTTACCGCTTGCCATGTTTTAAGCAGAGACGACAAGCCCAGAGAATCCGCGTATGGGTATCGCAAAAACAACCGGGCAAAGAACGAAAAAAATCAGGAACTTTTCCAAGAAATCGAAGCATCTGTTTCGGAAGACGAACTGCTTCATATCATCCTGTTGCACGGTGGCAGGAATGACAATTTTGCATATTTGAGAATATACCTCGAAGATTCTGACATTCCCGCTCTTTCTGAAAACATCATGCTCATGGAATCGCCGGAGATGACACCGGAAACGGAAAGTGTGCCGACACCAATGCCCACTTTGAAAGAGGCTATTGCCAAGCCTGAAATTTTGTCCGAATTACCAGCCGATACAAATAAAAATGTCCACAGCCAATCCTGAAAGAATTGCTCAAGTCCGTGAGTTCGCCGGACTTTCAAAAACAGATTTGGCTCAAAAATTAGAAGTGTCCGTTGCCGCCGTTTCTCAATGGGAAGACGGCAGCAAGAATCCGACAACGGCAAATCTAATTTCCATCGCTCAAGCTTTGAGCGTGGATGTCAAACTGTTGATGAAACCTGTGCCGTCCGTGGTATTGACGCGGCGCGGCCCGGCGATTTTTCGCGCTCAATCCGCAGCCAAAACTGCCCAAATGAAACGGCGGGCAAATCGCTTTGCTGAAATGGCGTCAGAATTATTTATGCTGCTTGAGCAGTGGGATTCATTTCCCAAGATTGAACTGCCAAGCGTGACGCCATCGAACATCGAAAAAGCAGCGGGGACTTGCCGGAAAGCCTGGGGACTTGGAAATTTACCAATCACCAAGCTCGGCGAATTATTTGAGTCAAAAGGCATCCGCCTTTGTTCGGCTGAATTTGGCGATGATCGCTGCGATGCCTATTCCTGTATTATTGACGGGCGTCCGTTCACATTTCTTGGAACGGAAAAGCAAGACCGGGCGCGTGCGCGGTTCGACATCGCGCATGAATTGGGACATCTGCTTTTTCACCAGCATGTTTCGGAAGAAGACATTTTGAATAATTCGGCTGAAATTGAAAAGCAGGCAAACTTGTTTGCCAGCGCGTTTTTGATGCCTGCTGAAACATTTTCCAAAGATGTTGTAGATACGAGCATATTGGGATTCAAACGACTGAAGCCAAAATGGGGCGTTTCAATTCAAGCAATGATTTATCGCGCAAAGACGCTGGAACTGATCACGGAAGAAACTTTCGAGCGGCATTTTAGAAACATGAGCGCGCGCGGTTGGCGCAAGGCGAAAGCTGAACCACTGGATGAAACAATTCCGCTCGTGAACCGTTCGCTTGGGAAAAGCACTTTGGAATTATTGGAAAAAAACAATGTCATCAACATTTGGGAAATCCTTTCCGACCTGCCATTGCCGAACACGGTCTTTCAAAGTGTGTTTGACAGAGATTTACAATTCGCGACGAGAAATCAGGTTGTTTTAGGAAAGGAATTTATCCGGCCAACAATAGACCCAAACAACCGAAATTAAGAAAATTCAAAATCTGCTGGCAGGCCGGATCGTCTGCCCGTGAATTCCGCACCACGCGTCGTGCGGGCGTCGTAATATAAAGTATGAAAGAACCAGGATTAGACAATCGGCACCGCGACCAGACTCCGCCCAAACGTGGCGAGATTCAACAGAAACGTAGCGACACAATAAACGAGAATCTTTCAAGACCAATTGAGGGATTTGATTGGCCCCCACGAGTCATGCCACTGTAGATGAGACAGTTTACGGTGGTTTCGGTTTGTTATTTTGTTTCCACTCAAGGTTCCGGTGGAAGGCGGGCGTAG
>Ga0164297_10001740_pt1 | contig 22568 bp, 17 predicted proteins | sample GEODES058metaG_FD_113539 | JGI IMG/M metagenome (GOLD analysis project Ga0164297, IMG submission 113539) | Dystrophic lake water microbial communities from Trout Bog Lake, Wisconsin, USA - GEODES058 metaG | ecosystem: Environmental > Aquatic > Freshwater > Lake | place: USA: Trout Bog Lake... | reverse complement strand
CCATCCCATAATGAAGGCAACATGGCTTCGCAACGCTTTTCATGGGTTGGCCTGGTTGTTCTGATGTCTGCTTCTCTATCTGCTCAAACCTACTATGTTTCTCCGAACGGGAGTGACAACAACTCCGGTTCACTGAAGAAGCCGTTGGCATCGCTGGATCATGCACTGAAAGTCGCCAAGGGCAAACCAGCAAAAATCGTGATACGAGCCGGCACGTACTATCTGCCCGAGCCTTTAGTGATTTCGCCAGAGTCCTCAGGAACAACGATTGCAGCCTTTGCTGATGAACATCCGGTGATCTCGGGTGGAATCGAATTGAAGAATCTTGAGTGGCATCCTTATCGGGGTGGGATCCTTCAAGCTCATGTGCCCGATGATCTAAGGACCGAGGAACTGTTCGTAAATGGCGATCGGCAGATACTTGCTCGCTATCCGAATTACGATCCAAGTGCCAAGTACTTCGATGGCTTTGCCCCAGACGCTATATCGCGAGAACGAGCTGGTCGCTGGAAGAATCCCGCGGGTGGCTACTTCCACGCCATGCATCCAGCCCTTTGGGGAGACTTCACTTGGAGGATCACAGGGAAAGAATCAAAGGGAGAGGTTAAGCTCGAAGGTGGTTGGCAGAACAACCGAAGTGGTGGCGCTCATCGTGAGATCCGATTTGTGGAGAACATTTTTGAGGAGCTGGATTCGCCGGGTGAATGGTTCCTGGATCACCACACCCATATACTCTATTTTTATCCACCTCAAGGATTGGACCTGACCAAAGCCAAGTTCGAGGCGACGCGGCTACGCAGTCTGTTTGAACTCCGGGGTACCGAACAATCGCCAGTCAAGAGCGTTCACTTGAAGGGTTTGACCTTTAGACAAGCTGCCCGTACAGTGATGGATACCAAGGAACCCCTGGTTCGATCTGACTGGGCAATCTACCGTGGGGCGGCGATCTTCCTTGAAGGGGCAGAGGACTGTTCGGTTGAGGATTGCTTGCTCGATCAAGTAGGTGGAAATGGGATTTTCGTTAACCATTACAATCGCCGGATCGCGGTTAAAGGATGCGAAATCACCAAGGCGGGTGCAAGTGGAATCTGTTTTGTGGGAGACCCCAAATCGGCTCGGAATGTCCTGCTGAATTACGATCAGTCCCATAAACTGGATGAGATCGACCTAACCCCTGGCCCCCAATCCAACAACTATCCAGCAGACTGCTTGGTCGAGAACTGTCTGATTAACCTAACTGGTCGGGTGGAGAAACAGACGGCGGGGGTTGAAATCAACCTTGCTCGTCGGATAACTGTAAGGCATTGCTCGATTTACGATATGCCTCGGGCTGGGATCAACATCGGAGACGGATGCTGGGGAGGGCACGTCATTGAGTTCTGCGATGTGTTTGATACGGTTAAGGAGACTGGAGACCATGGCTCCTTTAATTCGTGGGGGCGTGATCGCTATTGGGTGCCTGATACGGATGAAGTGAATCGGCGGGTGAAGCAAGTTCCGATTCTCCCCAAACTCGATGCTCTAGAGCCAGTTATTTTGCGAAACAATCGGTGGCGATGCGATCACGGCTGGGACATTGACCTGGATGATGGCTCATCGAATTATGTGATCACCAATAACCTGTGCCTTCATGGTGGGATCAAGAATCGCGAAGGCTTTGGTCGAGTGGTGAAGAACAACATCATGGTCGATAGCGGATTTCACCCTCATGTGTGGTTTGCCGAGTGTGGAGATGAGTTCTCCCATAATATCGTTTGGACCGAGTATCAGCCGGCGGTGATGCACCCTGCTCCATGGGGAAGGATTTTGGATTGGAATCTGATGCATCGTTCTGGTCAAGCAACGATTGAGGAGGCGGTTGCGATGCAAAAGCAGAGCGGTCGAGACATGCATTCGTTGGTCGGTGACGCTCAGTTCATGGATATGGCTCATGGGGATTACCGCGTCCGGCCCGGATCTCCAGCGCTGAAACTTGGCTTTAAGAACTTTCCGATGGACCAGTTTGGAGTTCAAATTCCAAAATTGAAATCCATCGCCCGAAGGCCAGCTTTGCCTGGCTTGGCTATCAGCAATGGCCGCGTCTCTCGCGATGGAAAGGTTATTTCGTGGCTCGGTGCCAAGGTTCGGAACATTGTGGACGAAGGGGAAATGTCGGCTTTTGGATTGCCCGGAGTCACGGGAGTTTTGGTGACGGAGATCACTTCGGGTTCAGCTCTTGCCGTTGGCGGATTGGCTCCGAATGATGTGATTCTCGCAATCAATGATTGGGAAGTGGCGTCCGTTTCGGACCTTAAGGGGCTTGCTGGAAATCCGAATGTGCGAGTATCCCGAAATCAAAAGTTCTTGCAGTTGAGGATCATGCCCCTTTAGTCTTCACTTTTTTTGTTTGAAGCAGTGGTTGCATTCAAGCAATTTAAGCTGTTGCAGTCAACTAAGGGATCGGACCAAATGCGCGAGTAGCTTAAAGCAGACAGGTGGCAGTTGATTTGCGACGAACCGAGCTGGTTCCTATGATTCACGCGTTGCGGCTACCGATAGCAAGTTGCTCGTTGATAGTCCGGATGAGCTGTCTCATGTCGACAGGCTTGGTGAGATAATCAACTGCACCCGCATCTTTGAGTTCTTGAATTGTTGTTGGCATCGCGTCTCCGCTAAACATGATTACTGGAATCGATTGGGTCGCTATGTTGGCTTTTAAGCTGGCTAACACGCCTTTTCCGGATGTGTCAGGCAGTCCGTTGTCCAATAGGATCAAGTCAGGAAGGTTTGTTATCGCCATCTGCAAGCCTTCCTTGCCCGTACTAGCGTAGAGCAACCTGTGTTTCGTTGCTAATTTCAGAATCTCCTGCATCACCGCCACATTGGAGGCATCGTCTTCAACGTATAAAATCAGTGCCTGCTTAGGAGCAACATCGGGGACACACGGTTCAGTCACCCCTTGACTGGTAGCGTATTCTTCGGACGTGGCGGTTCTAATTTCAATCTGAAAAACCGACCCTGCTGGCGAGGTGTCCGAAAGCTTGATGGAGCCGCCCATTAGGTCCATGTAACTCTTGGATAATGACAATCCCAAGCCAGATCCTTCGACCTGTAGGTTTGAGAACCTTGTGAACGGTTGGAAAATCTTCTCACGATCAGTAGCGGTGAATCCCAAACCGGTATCCGACACCTCGATGAGGCTCATCCCATTGGATAAATGCTCACCCTTGATTCTGACCACTCCCCTTTGCCTGTTGTATTTGATGGCATTGGAAAGTAAGTTAAGCATGACCTGAGTGAGCCACTGTCGATCGGCACGTACGACCATTCCCTGGAGTGATGCTTGTTCGATCAAAACCTCGACTTCTGCATGGTTCGCGATGGGCTTAAGCAATTCAACTGATTGATCAATAACATCAGAAACCAGTACCGATGCAATGTGAAAATCTTCCTTTCCACTTTCAAGGCGAGCAAGATCCAGCAATTCATTGATTAGTGTCATCAAGTGATGGCCCCCTTTCAAAATCATTCCCAGGTCTTTCTTCGTTTGAGCATCTTGAACCCTAGCATCTAGGACTTGGGCAAAACCAAGAATGGCATTCATTGGAGTCCTCAATTCATGACTTACTCTGGATAAGAACTGACTCTTGGCCAAATTTGCATGGTCCGCCTCAGCTTTGGCTTGAAGCAGATCCGATGTGCGTTGCTCAACCCGATATTCCAGATCACGATTCATCGACTGTATTTCAGATTCCCAATGTTTGCGGTCTGAAATGTCTTCCTTGGTCGCAATGAAATGAGTGATTTCGCCTGTTTCACTCAAGACTGGAGTTATGGATGCACTTACCGTATAAGTGCTGCCATCTTTTCGTCGGTTAACAATCTCACCTCGCCAGACACTCTTGGATAAGATCGTTGACCACATATGTTGATAGAATTGGTTGTCTTGTTTGCCAGATTTAACCAATCTCATGTTTGCCCCCGTGACCTCATCGATTGAGTAACCAGTTAATGCGGAGAAGGCGGGGTTTGACCATTCAATGGTTCCATTGGGGTCAGTCAAAATAACGGCGTTGGCGCAGGCGTCCAAGGCGAGCTTTAATATTTTCAGTGAGCCTTCGATCTCACGGCGTTCCGTAACATCAATCAGGATGATTCGGCATTCTTTGTGATCGTCACTGGGAGATCCCTTGATCTCAACGATTTGAGGGCCGAGGCCTTTCACTTGCAATGTAACTTCGCAATCATGAACGCCTTTATCCTTCATCGTGTTCGCCAAGAAGAGGTTGAACATGGCGAAGTCGCTATCGACCAAGAAACTCTGAAAAGGTCTGCCGAGAATCTTGGTTTTGTCGGAACCCAAATCGTGAATTGCCTTGCGATTGAGCTGAAGGATTTTTCCGTTGCTATCCAGCGTCAGATATCCGGTAGGGGCGTTGTCATAGATATCAGAGTATTTATTCAGAAGGATCTCAGAGGTTTCTCGAGCAAGCTGAAGTTCTTCGTTTTGAATTTCTAGCTCGATCTGATGAACTTCAAGCTCATGGATGAGCTTCAATGGGTCCGATTCCCTGATTACGCGCTCAGATATTCTTTGAGAAAGTCGGATCTCAGCTTGCATTCTCAGGTCATTTGGAGATTTATCTCCACTAGGGTGAATGTTCATTTCCGACTCCCTTTGCGGCAATGTTCTCAGGCCGTATACCGGTGCTTTCGGGACTTTGCTTTTGGAGGTTGTCTATAGGACCTGTCGGGTCTTCCTTGGGTTCCAAGTCCCTTGCGGTTTCTCGGGTCTCCAGATCAGATTGAGATGCTGACAAAGCTAACTCCAGGTTCTTTGAAGCGGTGACATTGGTGAGGATGATCGAAACACCATCAATAACGTTATCAAGGGTTCGATAGGGAACGATCCGGACGAGGAACCAACGACCATCACGAGTTGACGCTTGATATTCGTGGGGAATGAGGGTTCGCTGGACTGTTTGGGCGTCTTCTGCCAATTCAGCGTAATCAAGATCCGATGCAATGTCGGTAATAGGCCTTCCAACATCAGATGGTCGAAACTTGAAAATCTTGCAAGACCCTGCAGTAAAGAGTCTGACTTGAAGCAATCGATCCAAAAAGATGGTCGCAATCTCAGTGCACTCAAGGAGATTGCGTAAGTCGTTGTTCAAGTTGTTCATGTCGTCAACTTTGCCAAGCAACTCGTGGTTGAGCGTTTGCAACTCTTCGTTAATCGACTGTAATTCTTCTTTAGATGTGGTTAGTTCCTCATTGGTTGACTGCAACTCCTCATTCATCGATTGAAGCTCTTCATTTGCCGATTGGGCTTCCTCTTGAAATTGTTGCTTTTCCATCTGAACTGCGTTGAGTAAGGCTCTCACGTTGGCCAACTCTTCGTCGAGTTCTGCGGCGCCACGTCTTTTGCTCGTAGCCTTGTTGCGAGCGCTTGCCCCGATGGATTGAGATTTCTCGACGATCACGACCATGATCAGTCCATTCAGGACTCCCGAATTTGAAATATGCTGCACTGTCACATCAATGGACAGAGTGCTACTGTCACTGGCTATTTGGACGTCCCGGCAGAACACCGGCTCCTTTTGCATTACCGCCTTTTGGAAGGCGCTTGCCAAAACAAAGCGAAGTCCTTCGCGAGCCATGGCAAAAATGTTCCAATTTGCTTTGCCGGCAGCCGGTTCTAGATACTTGCCTGTTCTGCCGTTGATGAACAGGATATCGCCCCCTTCATTAACTAAGACAGCGGCGGGCGAATACCTTTGGAGAAGGAGTTGTTCTGCTTCGATTTTTAGCGTATTGGGGTTCCTTACTGATTTGGCCTTGACGGAAGGAAGTCTTCCGATCGTCGTCGGAAATGTCGCCGTTGCAAGCCTGGGGCCGGTTTGAACTCGGCGATACATACGGTGCTTCTCAAGAATCGGAGAGAAGAGTTCCTTGAGATTTCCGATTGTTTCTGCACTACCTAAAAGCAGATAGCCTCCCGGTTTCAAGCTGTAATGAAATAAGTGAAACAGGTTAGTTTGAAGCTCGGGCATCAGGTAGATCAGCAAATTGCGGCAAATGAGTAAATCGAGTTTCGTAAATGGAGGATCTGAGATGACGTTTTGAACTGCAAATGTAACAGATTCCCGAATTGACCGATTTACCACGTAGTGGGTTTCTGACTTGGTAAAAAACCGACTTAGTCTTTCAGCAGAAATCTCAGCCTCGATTGCTTCAGAATATCGTCCCACACGAGCCCTCTCGATGGCATCAGAATCGAGATCCGTGGCAAAGATCTGGATTTTGGCGTTATATTTGCCCTTCTGCTGTTCAAGAACTTCCCGGAAGATAATGGCAAGTGAAAAGGCATCTTCTCCAGTAGAACATGCCGGGATCCAGACCCTGAGGGGTTCAGTAGCGGGATGGTCTTTGAGCAGCCCTGGAAGCACTTCCGTCTTGAGCTGCTCCCACACATCCGGATCTCTAAAGAAGCTGGTTACGCCAATAAGCAACTCCTTGAACAGGAGATCCAGCTCATTTGAGTTATCTCTTAGATACTGGACATAGTTGCCGATGCTTGAAATCTGATGGATCCCCATTCGCCTTTCAATTCGGCGAAATAGGGTGTTGGTCTTATAGAGAGAAAAATCATGTCCGGTCCGAGCCCGAAGTAGGATGATTACTTTTTGGAGTGCTCCTATATCGGTGTCGAGCTCAGGCGTGGTGAGTTGGGCAGTTGTTGGCGCCATGCGAAGGACTTCGATAATCCGGGCTGGTAGTTCTTCGACAACGGCTTGGACGTCCGACACGTTGGAATCCACCACACTGCGTGGCATGCCATCAAACTTCGCCGTTGCAGGATCTTGAACAAAAGTAAGTCCACCACTCTCCTTAATCGCTTTAAACCCTAATGTTCCATCTGTTCCCAGACCAGAAAGGATGACGCCAACACTTCGGCTCTGTTGGTCCAGGGCCAATGATCGGAAGAAAACATCGATCGGCAGATTGGGGCCCCTGGTCTCAATCGGATCGGATAGGTGGACGGTGCCTTCAACAATCGTGAGATATTTGTTTGGGGGAATGACGTAAACGAAGTTAGGACGCACGCGAGTCCGGTCCGAAACTTCTACAACCTTCATTGGAGTGGCTTTTTGTAACAAATCGGCCAGCATGCCTTCATGGTTTGGATCTAGGTGTTGGACGATTACAAATCCCAATCCGCAATCTACAGGCACATGACGCAAAAAGAGTTCCAGGGTTTCGAGACCACCAGCGGAAGTGCCAATACCGATGATTCGACACGAGTTTTCAGGACTTGAGATCGCTCTTACCTTGTCATCGGTGTTTTTTGCATCATTAACGTCTTTGCGCATGATCTCTTTTTGCTCCCAATCATGGGACTGAGCTCTCTTACTCGATTAAAGGCAAGTTGAAAGATGAGCCATCGCCATGAAAACAGAATCAGTGAAGGAGGTTGGGCAACCTCGTAGATTCTAGAGAACATACTCCGCTATCAAACCTTTGAGGGCATTACAATCGCTCGGTCAACGATGGCTCAGAATAGCACCTTTACCACTGTGCCATCGCACTCTAAGGACCTGACACCGCGAGCTCATGAATATTCGCGGTGTCAGGTGATTTTTAAGGGGTTACTTACCGGCCACCATTTCCATCAGCATCCAACTTTCGGTAGTTCATATCCTCTGCGCTGAGGCGGTTCAGGTCGAATTGCAATCTCGGAATGAACAGACCCCAATTTCGTGATTCCTTGGGAGACCAAGCCAACTCAGCAAGCGCACAACCTCGTGGCCATGCCATGTATTCCATATGGGAAGGCTTGGCAATGTACTCGCACCAGATGTTTGCTTGAACACCGAGGATGTGCTTGGCTTCCTTCTCGTTCAGAGAATTTGGTACAGGCTCATAGGAGTAGACCTTTTCTAGTGGGACAAAACCACCGATGGCTCTTGGCTCTCCCGATGCCCGGCTCTGGTAGTAGTCGAAGTACATGTGGCTGGTCGGACTCATAACCGCATCGTGGCCAGCTTTTGCTGCCGCGATTCCGCCTTCAATTCCTCGCCATGACATGACAGTGGCCCCTTGAGCCAAACCACCTTCCAGAATCTCATCCCAGCCAATCAGTCGTCGGCCATGGGCTGTGAGGTACCCATCGATCTGTCGAATGAACCAGCTTTGTAGTTCGTCTTCGTTCTTCAGTCCGCGTTGTTTGATCAGCTCTTGAATGCGCGCGTTGCCTTTCCACGGCCCCTTATCGACCTCATCACCGCCCACGTGAATCCACGAACTTGGGAACAGTTTCATGACCTCATCGAGAACATTTTCGTAAAACTTGATCGTGGATTCTTCGGCGTTTAGGTTGGATGATTCGACGGCCCAAGGACTGGACTTTCGCTCCTTGCTCCACACGCCCAGGTCCGGATAGGCAGCAATAGCGGCAACCGAATGGCCTGGCATTTCAATCTCCGGCACGACTGTAATGTGAAGCTTTTTGGCGTAGGATACGACTTCTCGGATTTCGTTCTGGGTGTAGAAACCTCCGTGGTTCTGTCCGTCGATCGGCTTGGAGAAGGTGTCGTAATTCTGCAGTGAGCCCAGTTTGGTCAAGTTTGGATAGCGTTTGATCTCGATTCGCCAGCCAGGCTCATCAGTTAGGTGCCAATGGAACACGTTGAGCTTGTGCTCAGCCATCGTGTCGAGCATCTTCTTGATTTCTTCCTTGGTATAGAAGTGACGGCTGACGTCCAGCATCATGCCGCGCCAACTGAAGCGAGGGTGGTCGGCTATCGTGACGGCTGGGATTTGATATCCTGAACCTGGATTTGGTGTCTTCGCGTAGGTTGTGGGAGGTAACAATTGGCGAAGAGTTTGAACCCCATAGAACAGTCCAGCGGACGTGGCGGCTTCGATGTCAACTTCCGATTTGTCAACCGAAAGCCGATACCCTTCTTTGCCTAGGGTTTCATCCGGCTTGACGATCCGGAGCACGATGGAGTTCTCGATTGCCTTGCCGCCACTTTTGAGAGTGAGTCCGGTGGTTTGGCGTAAGAAGTCGGCATTTTCTTTAGCTTCTCGCCCTTTGGCTACGATTGTGGTGGAGTTATCGAGCTTGAAGGTTCCTTGCTTTGTCTCAACATGAGAGGGCCAGGGAAGAAGGGGAAGGGTTTGGACGTCTTGGTGGTGAAACGCAATCGCAGCCAGCAGAATCATCCTGCAATCATATCATTCTCGGATGCCGGCGAGGCAGTGATTTTAGGATGGTGTTGGAATGTGGCACCCCCGACACGACTCGAACGTGCGACCCACTGCTTAGAAGGCAGTTGCTCTATCCACTGAGCTACGGGGGCTTGCCGCTTCTATTTTATCCGGTTTGGACAGCCTAAGCGATTGCTGTGCCCCGAGTATCCTGATGAAATGCTTCCAAAGGCGATCTGGTTGGACCCACGAAGAGAGGCTGAACAGCCAATCGCCGAATCAGTAAACATCCCGATCGACCAGTTGTCGGACCGAGTTTACGAACTCCCAAAGCGAAGCGAAATCATCCGAATTGCCGATGTAGGAGGGGAGGCAAGGCAAGCCTTGGACATCCTCGTGCCGCTCGGCTTTCAAGCTGAACTCGGTCAAAATTTCCAATTCGGTATGACCAAGGCGAGTCGGCTTTGGTCACCTACCCATTTCTTGGAATCGATTGTCGATCAGTTGCCAGTAGGACAAGCACTAGATCTTGCATGTGGCTCGGGACGAGACAGCGTATACCTTGCATCCATTGGATTTCGAACGATGGGTTGGGATCACCTGACGGATGCTATCGAAATGGCCGGAGGTTTGGCCGGTCGTTATTTGGAAGATCCGTCCATGTGCCAATGGAAGGTTTGTGACTTGGAGCAGCCGCTACTACTGGGCGAATACGATCTGGTCACATGCTTCCTATTTTTGAACCGAGATGTCATTCGGCAGGTCCCAAACCTGGTGAAGCAGGGTGGAAGTTTTGTCATGGAGACGTTTACGACGGTTCATCGAGATGCCACGGGCAAGCCCAGACGAGAACACTTCGCTCTCCGTCCCGGGGAACTACCGTCCTTACTGCCGGAGTTTGAGCTCCAACTCTATGTGGAGGATTGGCACGAGGGACGACACACCGCTCGATATTGGGGCGTGCGAAACTAATCCCTACTTTCCGACCAAGCTCAGGGCCAAGAAGGGAATCAAAAACAGGACCATAACCAAAGCCTTGGTGACCACCAAACCGGCAAAGTTGATTTCATTCACCCGTTCTCGTGATATTCCAAACCATTTGGCACACAGGTCATAGGGCCAAGCCCACTTGAGCAAGACCGTCAGCCACCAAATGATCAACAGGGCGTAGCCGATCACAAACGACCAGAGGAAGAATTCACGAAGAGTAGAAACGCTCATCTTCGCCTCCTGACTTGTTTGACGTCAGGTGAACCCCCTGGTTTCCAAGCTTAACTATTCCAGCAGCTTCCAGCGGAGCATGGAAATTGCGGTTTGCGATGCTCGGCGTTGGATATCTTCCCGAATGCCGCGATACTTGTTCTGATCACAGATCGTCCCGTTCGGACCCGCGATCGCCACAAAAGTCAGCCCTACTGGCTTCCCATCCATGTCTGCCGTCGGCCCAGCGTTGCCCGAGATACTGACCCCCCAAGTTGCACCAGTTCGCTCGCGAATCGCTTCCGCCATTGCAATTGCGACTGGCTCCGAAACCGGTCCATGCTCGGACAATAACGCAGGTGAGATACTCAGGAGCGCTTCTTTGGCGCCTACTGTGTAGACAATGGCTCCTCCCACGAATGCCTTGCTTGAGCCTGGAATCGCCGTAAATCTTGCACCCAGTCCGCCACCCGTCATGCTTTCCGCAACGGCAACCGTCTCGCCACGAGCAACCAGAAGGTCCAAAGTAGCTTCCTCAATTGTGGTTTCGTTGAATCCGTAAAGGTGGTGGCCGAGGATCGCTCGTAGTTGGTCCACGACTGGATCAATCATTGCGTCCGCCTCTTCACGAGACGATGCTTTGGCGGTAACTCGCAGATGGCACTCGGCAGGTTGGGCGTAAGGGGCGACGGTAGGATTCTCCCCGTTCATCAGGTCCTTTACCATCTCCTCGACGGTGCTTTCGCCAATTCCAATGATGCGGACCACCTTGGAATGAATGATCTGCGAGCCCTGCATCTGCTCCAGGAATTCCTTAACGGGTCCCTTGGCCATCGGATCGAATTCCCCTTTTGGCCCTGGTAGGGCAATCACGACTTTCCCATTCTTTTGGCAGAGCAAACCTGGTGCCGTTCCATTTGGGTTATCAATCTGAACTGCGCAAGTAGGCTTGTAGGCTTGCCGCAGATTGGATTCGACCATCGGGATATTGCGCATCGCGAAGAACTTACGCAACTTCTCCGAAATCTCCGGAACCTCTTCAAGGGTGTCATCGAGGGCGATAGCGATAGCGTCACGAGTGAGATCGTCCATGGTGGGGCCAAGGCCACCGATCGTGACGACAACATCAGCTCGGCTGAGCGCCTGGCGTAAGGTGGCAACTGCCCGATCCAAGTTGTCTCCAACCGTTGCACGGTGTGTGCAACCGATTCCACATTCGGCCAAGATTCGCGCCATATGGGGAGCGTGGGTATCGGTAATTTGGCCCAGTAGAAGTTCGGTGCCGACAGAAACAATCTCAGCAGTCATGTCTGATTCTTGCACGAATTTTCATTAAGATTGGTCCTCATTCTGAGGTTACGTGGCGTAATCACCGTCGTTTAACTTCAGTGACTTTTCCACATAGAACAATGGAATAACGCTTCGAACATAGCAAACCTACCCATGCTGGAAGCGATAGGAACCGGTGTTTCTCTGCTACACTTTCTGCGATGAGTTTCACTGTCCAACTCACTCCCGACTTTATCCCCGTCGAGCCAGGCGCAACTACGCCGGTGTCGGTCGTCGTGGCTAACAAGTCGGAAGAGTTGGATCGATTTGAACTAGAAATTGAGGGTGTCGACCCAGAATGGACTGCAGTTCCGGTACCAACTTTTCCGGTTGAGGGCCTGGAAATTCATTCTGAGAAGATCTTCTTCAAGCCAAGTCGTACCAGTGAGAGTCTTGCCGGAAACTATCCTTTTGTTGTCCGCGTCAGGTCGCTGATTACAGGTGAATCCAAGACAGTTCAAGCGATTCTTCAGGTTAAGCCTTTCAATCACATCACGATGGAGATCAGCCCTAAGAAAGGACAGTATTCGGTCTGGCGAAAGAAAAACGAATTTAGCGTGATTGCGGTGAACCTGGGGAACACCGAACACAAACTTCAATTATTGGGGAACGATCCAGAAGATGCTTGCGCTTACGAATTTGACTCGGAGCAGGTAACGGTCGGTCCGGGGCAACAGAAAGAAGTTGAATTCGTCGCCAACCCCACTAGCACTTCGCTGTTTGCGGGTGGTCGGTTGATCGGATTTTCGGTGACGGGACGAAGCGTTGACCATCCTGCTGTCGTGTCGTCTGCCCAGGCTCAGCTTGAACAAAAGCCAGTTGTTACCAGTGCCAGTTTAATTGGCGCGGTCATGCTCGCTGTGATTATCGGTCTTTGGTTCTTGATGATGCCCAAGCCCTTGACGATCAAGGCCTTCAGTGTGACCCCGCAAATTGTCCAGCGAGGGCAAACGGTTACGATCAGTTGGCTAACATCGCAAGCGGATGTGGTGAAAGTATATGCCGGTACGGAGCCCCTATATGACGGGCCGCTTCAGTCGAACACCATCACCTACAATTTGGCATCTTCGGGAGATATGAACTTCCGGATCATTGCTTCCAAAGAAGGGAGCGAGAAGCGCGATGATATCCATCTCAATGTGAAGGAGCCACCCAGCACACCGGAACCTGAGGTCCTGGAGATGCAGGCCAAACCTGACAAGGTTAAGCTGGGCACTTCATTTGAATTGGTTTACAAGCTGAATGACTCGGTCAGCAAGGCGGTTTTGGAACCGATCAGCCAAGTGCTAGATCCGGCGGTGAATCGCATTGAAGTCACACCTACTCGATCGGGTGACATCAAGTATGCGATCGTGGCGACGAACAAAGATGGAACCAAAACCAATCGCCGAGAAGTCAGCGTTTCGGTCTATGAGGAGAGCGATGCCACGATCATCGCCTTTACTCCCAGCAATGTTAATGTTCCGCTCAGTATCGGAAAGGTTTCCTTGAGCTGGCAGGTCAACAATGCTGTGCGAGTGGAGCTGTCAGCGGACAATGGAGCAACTCAGATTGTCGATCCATCCGGAAGCCAAGATGTACCGGTTACGGCTAAGACTGTATTTACTCTAACCGCATATGATTCGCATGGGCGCAAGACGACCCAATCGAAGACGGTGAACGTTGTTCAAGACGTCACCCCTCCCACGCCTCCCACTGGAACAACTGGTGATACAGGGGGCGGGACCACCGGCAATACAACAGGAACAACAACTGCCGGAACCACTGGAAAATGAAACAACGAGCACTACTCTCCGTTACTGATAAGACGGGCGTTATCGACTTTGCCCAAGGGCTTCACGACCTCGGTTTTGAACTTCTCAGCACTGGCGGGACGGCCAAGGCGATTCGGGATGCAGGCATTCCGGTGAAAGACGTTGCTGAGATCACCAACTTTCCCGAAATGTTGGACGGTCGAGTAAAGACCCTTCATCCGATGGTTCATGGCGGATTACTGGGTGATATCCGATTGGAAGACCACGTCAAGCAGATGGAGGAGGCGGGGATTCAGCCGATTTCGGTGCTTGCTGTTAATCTATACGCCTTCGAAAAAACCGTGACTCAACCTCATTGTGTTGATCAGGCTATTGAATCGATCGACATTGGCGGTCCAGCCATGATCCGAGCCGCGAGTAAGAACTGGGCCAATGTTGCGGTGGTCGTTGATCCATCCGACTACGATTTGATCCTGACATCGCTTGGTGATGGCACGATTGCAGATAAGCGCTTGGCATTGAGTGCCAAAGCCTTCCGACATACGGCCTACTACGATTCGATGATCAGCCGATATCTCACTGGCGTTGCCGGCGAATCGCCATACACCGAGACGTATACGATTGGTTACCGTAGAGCGGAACCGTTCCGCTACGGTGAGAACCCCCATCAAAACGGAGCCCTTTACCGAGATCCATTGGGAGCTCCTGGCATGGCTCAAGCCAACCGACTTTGGGGCTGGGACATGGGTTACAACAACTACAACGACGCGGATGGCGCTTGGGAACTAGTTGCCGACCTACCCGCACCTGCATGTGCGATCACCAAGCACGGAAATCCCTGTGGGGCAGCGGTAGGAAATTCCTATGGCGAATCGTTCCGACAGGCAAGAGAATCTGATCCGATTTCAGCTTTTGGTGGGGTCGTTGCGATCAATGGCATTCTGGATGAAGAAGCCGCCGAAGCGATGACCGAGAAAGGGAACAAGCTGGATGTCATCATCGCAACTGGATTTACGGATGGTGCTCTCCAGATGTTCAAGGATCGTAAGGGCTGGGGCCAAGAAGTTCGACTTCTGGTTGCTCCTCTCCCTGCTACCGAAACATCAGTGACTGTCAGATCTATTCGAGGAGGAGCCTTGATTCAAGACTCCGATGAAGATCCGGGCAAGGAATGGACGGTCGTCACCCAGAAACAACCAACGGCGGAACAATTGGCTTCCATGAAGTTTCTTTGGAAGGTTATTCCGCACGTGAAGTCCAATGCGATCGTTGTGGGAAGCGGGAATCGCCTTTTAGGTGTTGGTGCAGGCCAAATGAACCGCGTCCAATCCGTCCGTCTTTCTTTGGAACAGGCTGGAGAAGGTGCCAAAGGGGCCTGTTTGGCTAGCGATGCCTTCTTCCCATTCCCCGATAGCGTTGAGACAGCGGCTGCCGCCGGCATTGCTTGCTTGGTTCAACCAGGTGGGAGTAAGAAAGACGCGGATGTCATTGCCAAAGCCGATGAACTCGGACTTGTGATGTGTTTTACAGGAGTAAGGCACTTCCGGCACTAAACCGATGTAAAATCTTTGAAGCGAGTTGTGACATCTACTCACGGTCATAACGTCAGAACATAAACAGGAATCAACCATGAAGAACCAGAACGACTTGATCGTCATCGGGGTATGTAGCGTTCTCGCTATTGCGGCCGCACTTATTTTCTTCTTTACGAAGAGAGAGCCGGTTGCTCCGACACCTGTCTCGCCGGTAGTCACAACCAAACTTGCCTATCCATCCGGTGGAGATCCTCAAACTGGTCTTGCACTTCCTGGCGGCGGCAGCTCCATGGCTGGTGGCGGCGGTGGTGCTGGCATGGTGAATGGAATGGGCTCAGGCAAAGCAGCATTTATGTCCGGCGGCGGTGCTTCTGCAGCCATGGGCGGATTGGGCGGATCTCGAGGCGGCGGTGCTCCAAACCTCGGTGGAGCCGGTGCTCGCGGAAAGGTCGGCGGCTAAAGTTTTCAGCTAGGCTAATTTGTTACAGCCTACTATTGATTAACGGGTGTAAACTCATCTCCATTCAAGGAGTGAATAGTTTATGCCCGTACCCGCTGTTTTGAACGTGGGTTTTTACAACTACGTGATGACGGAGAAGATCGTTGCCCTCGTCAGCAGCGAATCGGCTCCGATGCGACGTCTTGTCCAAACACTTCGTAAGGAAGGAAGTGTCATCGATGCGACTCAAGGTCGCAGGACTAAATCTGTGATCTTTACGACCAGCGATACGGTCGTTCTATCTGCGATTTCACAGGAAACCTTGGCAAAGAGACTCAACACTGGGGAGATCGTAGGCGATGAGGAATAATTCGCGGCCGGGATGGCTGCACAGCTTTAGCAACCGATTTGGTCGAGACATTGGTATCGACCTTGGAACAGCCAACACATTGGTTCACGTGGGTGGACGTGGCGTTATTCTTCGTGAGCCGAGCGTCGTTGCCATCAACAAGGATAACGGCGAGGTTCAGGCAGTCGGTGAAGAGGCCAAGCGCATGCTAGGCAGAACACCAAGCCATATTGTTGCCACCCGTCCGCTAAAGGATGGTGTGATTGCGGACTTCGAGCAGACCGAGAGGATGCTCCAATACTTCATCTCAAAGGTTTCAAACCGGTTTCTTCTCCGTAGAACCGTTGTAGTCGGTATTCCGAGCGGTGTAACTGAAGTCGAAAGACGTGCAGTTATCGAAGCGTCTCGAAACGCAGGAGCCACTCAGGCCTACGTTATCGAAGAGCCGATGGCCGCGGCGTTTGGCGCTGGACTACCCGTCGACGAACCGAGTGGTTCCATGATCGTCGACATCGGTGGTGGTACGACCGAAGTTGCTGTGATCTCGCTCGGTGGCATAGTGCATTCGCGGTCCATCCGAATCGCGGGCGATGAACTGGATGAAGCGATTTCATCCTATGTTCGTCGTGCGTATAACCTGTACATTGGAGACAGGACAGCGGAGCAGACCAAGATCGAAGTGGGTAGCGCTTATACGCTAGAACAAGAGCTTCAGATCACCATCAAAGGTCGTGACTTGGTCACTGGACTTCCACGCAGCGCGGTAATTACCAGCGAGGAAGTTCGCATGGCTATACAAGAACCACTGAATGCTATTGTGGAGGCGGTCAAACTAACCTTGGAAGCCACTCCACCAGAGCTTGCAGCTGATGCCATGGATCACGGCATTGTCCTTGCCGGTGGTGGTGCATTGCTTCGGGGCTTGGATCGACTCATCTCTGAGGAGACTCAGATGCCCGTCATCATCGCAAAGGATCCCCTAAGCTGTGTCGTTATTGGAACCGGAATGGTGGTGGAAGCCATGCATGAGAATCCAATGATTCGAAAGATGTTGGAGAAAGCGTCACGGCCCTAAAGAAGCGCCGTAAAGAGGGTCCCGTCGATGTGGCGGTGCTCGTGGTGCTTTGCATACTGGGCATCGTTTTGGGCACGGTCCAAAACAGCGCCAGAACCCAAGATCATGTAGATCGGGTCAGTTCGATTGTGCGATCGGCAATCATGCCGATCAGCACAATGATGACCAGTATTTCGCGGACGACTTCCGGCTTTGTCGAAGGCACGATCTCCGCTAATAGATTGGTACAAGAGAACCGCCGACTCAAGCAGATGGAAGCGGTCTACGCTACCTACACTGAGCAGATTGACTCTCTGAAAAGTACGAACGATGAATTGCGCGCAATGGCTGGATTCAGCCAGGTACCGGGCAAAATACGCGTTCCAGCCAGCGTCATTGGGTTTTCAATCAATGAGAATCGGTTGACGATCAACGTCGGTAGCAATCAGGGAGTCAAGGCGGGTAGCCCGGTTGAATGCGCCGAGGGATTGGTTGGTACGGTGGAAGATGTCGAACCTACCCGAAGCCAGGTCCTTCTGATTACCAGCGCAGGGCTGCAACCCAATTCGAAAGGAAAAGTTCTTGGAGGGATCGATGTGAATCGAAAGCCTCCTCCCGCTGGTTTGCTCCGTGGAGATAATGCCAGCACGTTGACCTTAACCTTTATGGACCCTAAAGCCCCGGTTCAAATCGGAGATTTGATTGTGACTTCGGGCTATTCGGAGAAGATTCCTCGGGGAATTGTCATTGGGCGCGTTATTCAAGTTGAGCCAAGCGAAGAGTTTGGAACCTTGAAAGCGAAGATTGACCCAGCATTTACATTGGGGCGACTTGAAGTCGTATACGTGCTGGGATGAGAAGTTACAAAGGATGGTTTATCGGGGCAATTCTGCTTTGGATTGCCGGTGGTTTCCAGCTCTCACTATCCTATCCCATGAGCATCTGGGGTGCTTCTCCTGATTTCTTGCTGGTCGTTGTTGTGGTCTGGTCCTTGTTTGCCGAGAGAAGGAATGGGGCGGCGATGGGTTTCTTTGCTGGAACCATTCAGGGAGCGGTTGCAGGAGGCCATTTAGCGACCTATTCAGTCATTCGAACTGTCATAGGCTTCGTCGTCGGATGGCTTACCGGCCTTGAGTTTGAAGGCAATATTGCGGTCGCCTTTATCGTGACAGCCAGCGCAACGACGGTTGCGCAGATTGCTTATCTGCTCTTAAGCCCTAAAGGAGCAATCCTGCCATTTTTGTTGGCTACAATAGTATCAGCGATGTACAACGGTGTCCTCGCAATGCCCTTATACGCGCTCCTGAAAAAGGTTGCCGACTCTCCACGACGGTGAGTCGAAGCCTTCCTGGTGCTTAATGAGTCAACACATAAACGTTCTGGATATGGCCCGAGAGCAACTCGCGGTCGCAGCAAATCTTTTGGATCTCGACAAGGGACTCCATGACGTCCTTTCCAAGCCGATGAGGCAGCTTGTTGTCAACTTCCCAGTGGTTTTGGACAGCGGCGAAGTTCAAGTTTTTGAAGGTTATCGCGTGCAACATAATGCAGCGAGGGGCCCCACGAAGGGCGGTATCCGCTTTCATCCGGATGTCGATCTCGATGAAACAACCGCATTGGCCATGTGGATGACATGGAAGTGTGCCGTAGCCAACATCCCTTACGGTGGTGCGAAGGGCTCAGTCAAAGTTGACATCAAGCAGCTCAGCAAGAGGGAACTCGAGAAACTCACCCGACGATTTGTGACTGAAATTGGCACGATGATCGGCGAGAGAAGTGACATTCCCGCTCCGGATATCGGCACGAACGCCCAAGTTATGGCTTGGATCATGGACACCATCTCTATGCAGAAGGGATACACGGTCCCAGGTGTGGTTACTGGAAAGCCGATCGAACTCGGTGGATCCGAAGGTCGAACTGAGGCTACCGGTCGTGGCGTCGTGGTTATGGTTGAGGAGGCGGCCAGGGTTTTGAATATGGACCTTGGCAAGTGTCGAGTCATCGTTCAAGGCTTTGGAAACGTGGGTTCAACCGCAGCGAAACTAGTCGATGAAGCTGGTGCGATTGTTGTCGGAATATCGGATGCTGTAGGCGGTATTTACAACGAAAAGGGATTGCCTGTTCACGATCTGTTCAATCGCTATTCTGGTCGTGATGGCGGAATTCGGGAGTATCAAGACGCCCAGAAGGTTTCGAACTCGGAACTTCTGGAAATGCCTTGCGATATTCTGATTCCGGCAGCCATTGCGGCTCAGATCACGAAGGAAAACGCCCATAAGATCAAGGCCAAATTGATTGTCGAAGGTGCCAACGGACCTTGTACGCCAGAGGCTGATCATATTCTTTCGGACAAGGGAGTCCTGATCGTGCCCGACATTCTGGCCAATAGCGGCGGTGTAATTGTCAGCTACTTCGAGTGGGTTCAAGACCTTCAAAACTTCTTCTGGGAAGAGAATGAGGTCAATCAGAAACTCACGCGGATTATGCGGCACTCCTTTGCGGCAGTTGAAACCTCGATGAAATCCCACAAGACGGATATGCGAACGGCAGCTCTGATTATCGGAGTGAAGCGCGTCGCCGATGCCACGATTCGTCGCGGAATTTTCCCCTAATCGTTGGGGAACTGAAGGGAATAGGGCAACAACGCCAGAAGACAGTAAAAACTCAGGGAATTAGGCGGGAATCGTATCCCTCCTAATTCCCTGTTTCTCTTCGGAATTTGTCTGGTTTCCTATCAGCCTGGTAGCCCTCAGGCCTGCTTGTATTCTTGCATCTCCCCCCTTGGATCTGCCTTTCTGATCCTTCGGTAGGGCAAAAGAGGTAATCTGAGGTTTGCGATATGTCGCCGAGGTTGCTTGCCCCTTGAACATCGAAGAGATTCTCCAGTACCTCCCCCATCGTTATCCGATGCTACTTGTCGATCGATTGCTCGGTTGTTCCGACGATGGTAAGACTTGGCGTGGGCTCAAAAATGTCACGATCAATGAGCCTTTCTTCCAAGGCCATTACCCAGGGAAGCCGATCATGCCCGGTGTCATGATTTTGGAGTTGATGGCTCAAGTTGGCGCAGCAATGCTCCTATCCCGACCCGAACACGCAGGCAAAGTTCCTCTGATTGGTGCCATTGACGACGCCAAGTTCAAAAAGATGGTAGTGCCGGGCGATCAGATCATCGTTGAAGTGGAATTGTTGTGGCTTCGTGGATCGATTGGGCGCATGAAGAGTGTTGCTTTGGTCGATGGTGAGGTCACCACCAGCATGGAAATGACTTTCAAGTTGGTGCCGAAGGATAGCTAGATTGGCCAAGATCCATCCGCTCGCTTGTGTTGATCCGCGTGCCGAACTAGCCGAAGACGTCGAAGTTGGTCCGTTTTGTAATATCGAAGCCGGTGCTGTTATTGGTGCTGGTTGTCGCTTGGACTCTCATGTCACGATCAAATCCGGCACAACCATAGGAACCAACAACTCCATGTCTCAAGGTGTGGTTCTTGGTGGTGATCCCCAGGATCGCAAGTACGCTGGCGAGCCAACTTTCTTGGTAATCGGGAACAACAATATCTTTCGTGAGTACGTCACGATACACAGAGCTACCGGCGAGGGCAAGTCCACCATCGTAGGAGATGATAATTTCCTTATGGCCAATGTTCACCTGGGCCATAACGTGGTCATTCACAACCACATCACGATCGCCAACAGCGTAGGAGTTTCGGGCCATGTGACCATAGAAGATATGGTCACCGTGGGTGGAATGGCTGGATTCCACCAATTCGTAAGGATCGGTAAAGTCGCGATGGTGGCCGGGTTCGCCCGCATCGTTCGCGATGTTCCCCCGTTTATGCTTGTCGCTGGCTCAGACGAAGAAGTACACGATATCAATGCCATTGGCTTGAGAAGGTTGGGCATTACTCCACAGTCGCGTATGGCCTTGCATAAGGCTTGCAAGCTGCTGTTCAAGTCGCAATTGGGGCTGACGGGGGCAATGGAGATTGTCCGACGCGAAGTTCCTATCACAGAAGAAGTGGAATATCTTCTCGATTTTGAAGATCGCCGCAAGTTGGGCAAGAACGGCCGGCAAGATCAGCGATGAACGTGTTCGTCTCGGCAGGAGAGGCCTCAGGTGATGCCTATGCTGGGGCAATAACTCGAGAACTGAATCGCTTATCCAGTCAGCAAGGAACGCAACCTTTATCCATTTCTGGCATAGGCGGACCCCGTTTCCGAGAGGCTGGTGGGAAGATTATCGCCGATTCGTCTCGCTGGGGAGCTATCAGCATCCTTCAGGCGCTTAAGGTAGTCCCTAAAGTGCTCGCAAGCTATTATCGAGCCAAGTGGGCTATTCGACGACTCAAGCCCGGCCTCTTTATTCCGATTGATTTTGGATATGCCAATATTCGGCTTGCCAGGCACGCCAAAGGATTGGGCTGGAAAGTGCTCTATTTCGTACCACCTGGATCTTGGAGGCGAGATCGCCAGGGGAAAGATTTGGCCGCCCTGACCGATCAAATCTCCACTCCGTTCTCGTGGTCAGCCGAAATTCTTGCCCAAAACGGATGCAATGTCCATTGGTTTGGGCATCCGATCAAGCAACTCCTCAAAGAACGAGGGGTTGGGCAGGCTCCCGATCATTCAGAGCGGATCGCGGTTCTTCCAGGTAGCCGAAACCATGAGATCGAGATGAATCTGCCTCTCTTGGTCAAGGTCACCGAGCCGATCGAGTTTGGTCTTGCGCCGTCGACGGACCTTGAAGCGTTCAAAGCCAAGTGGGCAAAGATCGCTCCTGGACGAACAAACGACCTCTTTACGCTGGGAGACGTTTACGGAGTTCTCACCCGATCAAGGGCAGCTATTGTTTGTAGCGGAACGGCAACTTTGGAAGCGGCACTTTGTCGTTGCCCGATGGTTGTCATCTACCGACTTGGTAAATCTGCAGAGGTCGAAGCCAAAATCGTCCGTTTTAAGCTCCCAAGGTTTGTAGCTCTGCCCAATATGTTGCTTGAGCGAGAATTGGTGCCCGAGCTCATCCAATCGGGGGCTACTGTTGACACCGTCGCTACTGAAATCCATGGTCTATTGACCGATCCTGAGCGAAGACAAAATCAGCTTCGCGGTTTCGAAGAATTGGATTTGATGCTGGGCGAATCGCAGGCCATCACGAAAACCGCCGAGTTGGCCCTCTCTATGCTCAAATGAGCCCGCGTAGATCGTAGCTCCAAGGTTGACCAAGTGGAGCTTCGAGAGTCACACCCGTCAAAACCAGATGAGTAGGACATCCGGCCCTTTCGCCGCAAAGCAAGTCGGTATCTATTCGATCTCCCACGACCAAGGCATCTTCAGGTGGCATATTGGCATCACTGAGTACCAGTTCAACTAAGTAGGGGTTTGGTTTGCCCACGATGTAGGGGGTTGTTCCACTACATGCCTGTACGGCCGCCACGATACTTCCTGCGCCGGGAATTAGTCGATTTCCTTCCATTGGGTAAGTCGTGTCAGGATTGGTCGCGATGAACGGCTGTCCCGACCGTATCCGCTGCATCGCCTCGTTCATTAGGTCGTAAGTAAAGTGACGACAAATCCCAACGACCACTGAGTCAGAGATTTCACCTTGTGCGCTCGGCCTTCCTTCTAAATCTAGATTTGCGGGATTTAATCCGGCTTCGGCGAGCGTAGCTCCCAACCCGTACTCACCGACGATGAAGGGGCGTCGAAGGTTATGGCT
>Ga0164297_10001738_pt1 | contig 22597 bp, 24 predicted proteins | sample GEODES058metaG_FD_113539 | JGI IMG/M metagenome (GOLD analysis project Ga0164297, IMG submission 113539) | Dystrophic lake water microbial communities from Trout Bog Lake, Wisconsin, USA - GEODES058 metaG | ecosystem: Environmental > Aquatic > Freshwater > Lake | place: USA: Trout Bog Lake... | reverse complement strand
TCGTGACCGATGATTTCACGAAAGCGTGACCGTTTCGGATAAGATTAATCATTAACTATGCAACCTAACCGCATCGGTCACGCTTTCGCGAAACCACCGGTCACGTTCAGTGAAATACGCACTCAAGACTGTCGAATCCTGTTACGCATCGCCTATCTTGTACGTCAACTCTAGTAAAATTGCGAGCATGAACAAAAAAAGAATTGCAATTGCATGCCAGGGCGGTGGAAGTCAGACTGCTTTTACTTCAGGCGTGCTTCAACAACTATTTTCTGATGATATTCAATCATCTCATGAAATCGTAGCTCTCACAGGTACATCCGGCGGTGCGCTCAACGCTGCGCTCGCGTGGTACGGAATGCTTCGGAACGATGCGGGCGACAAAACTCCAGTACAAAATCGAATTGCAGATTTTTGGAATGATTTGAAAGCCAATAATGCCATGGAGCACTGGCTGGACTATCTCTCGACCAATATGATGCGCGCTATGGGTGCCGGGCATATTCCAAAATTTGAAAATAGCCCATCATCGCCGATGGCATCACTGATACAACAGGCCATGTCGCACATGCTGCCTCGTAATAATTACCTGGATTTCGAAGGTCTGATTAAGTCGCACATCGACTTTAATGCCATAAAGACGCTCGTTAATGAGCATAGCCCAACTCTGCTTATGGGGGCAGCAAATGTCTTGACCGGCAAAATGAAAGTTTTCAATTCGCGTGAAGAGCAAATCATTCCGGAAATGATCATGGCCTCGGCAGCGATTCCAAGTATTTTCCCGGCAGTTAAAATCGGTGAGGACTACTACTGGGATGGATTGTTTTCTGCCAATCCACCTATTAGCTCTGCGATACGTAAAATCCATATGGGAACCAACCGTTTCCCTGATGAAATATGGATCGTCATGATTGATCCGCTCAAGTATACAAAGGTGCCAACCTCCTCTAACGATATTCTGGAGCGACGCACGCAAATGACGAGCAATATTTCGCTGATTCACGATCTAGAAAAAATGGCGCTTCTTTCAATGCATGCCAAAAGTGGAAATCTGAAAAAAGAATATCTTGAATCACTGGGATTTCCCAAAGCTGCTGAGTTAACGATCCGTTTTGTAAAGATTTCTGATGACATTCAGAGCCAACTCGATTATTCAAGCAAGCTCTCACGCAGCCCGCAATTAATTGACTCGTTAGTGGCAGATGGCAAAACTCAAGCCACCGCATTCATAAAATCATTGGACAAACCCGGTCTCTCGCCTGAAGAGGCTTTTGAAACTATTACCAAGTAAAGCGCGAATCAGAAGTGATTGTGAACTTAAGAGGGGATCACCCTTTACTGCAAAATAAAACGGTGATCCCTGATTGCTCAGGCCATTGTTCTCAAAACTAGGCTTGTTTTAGTGCAATGCCAAAGATATTTCACAACGATATCAGTCGTATTGAGGCTTGTACGCAATACTTCGAATATGTGCCTCGATGTCTTTGGGACGAGGCACCTGTGCATACCCATTATCAAAAATATATTCAGCCACTTTCGTCGCGGTACGAATCGAAGCATCAAAGATTTGACTTTGATGAGGATAAATAAGCCCTGAATCAAGTTGCTCTTGCGTCACTTGCGCTGCAACCGCTTTTGCAGCGATGATAAACATCGGTTCCGTTACTCTGGTCGATTCCGTCGCGAGTACGGCCATACCAAGGGCAGGAAAAATGTAAACGTTGTTACCCTGCCCCGGGATGAAACGCTTACCACCAAATTCCACTGGATCATATGGACTACCGCTGGCAAAGATAGCCTTGCCGTTAGACCACCGATAGGCCTCTTCAGCCGTACATTCGGATCTTGAAGTGGGGTTGCTGTATGGGAAGATGATTGGTCGAGCGTTAACGCGCGACATCGCTTCAATCACTTGCTGGTTAAATAGTTTGGGGACGGTGCTGACACCAACAATCGCGGTAGGCTTAATAGACTCAATTGCCTCTACAAACGAACGACACGGAGCATGCTTGTGAGCGAATGGTTTTTGAAAATCAGCAATATCGGTACGAGAATCTTCCACCAAACCGTTTACATCGAATAACCAGCAGCGTGCTCTCGCTTGATCGATACTGAGACCCTCTAGCTCCATCGCTTCGCTGATAAGCTCAGCGATGCCGGTCCCAGCTGAGCCCGCCCCCATAAAGAGTACGCGTTGCTCAGTAAGCTTTTGCCCCGAAATTCTGATCGAACCATACATACCTGCCAATGCAACTGCCGCCGTTCCTTGGATATCATCGTTGTAGGTACAGATCTTGTCACGATATCTGGCGAGGATTGGCACAGCGTTGATATTGCCAAAATCCTCCCACTGCAAGCAGCACTTCGGATATAGATCTTGTACTGCCTGCACAAATTCATCGATAAAACTGTCGTATTCGGCACCGCGGGTGCGGCGTTGACGTAATCCAAGATATAACGGGTCATCTAGATAATCTTCATTGTTCGTCCCAACGTCGAGCGTAATAGGTAGCGTCAATTCAGGCGGAATACCAGCAACAGCGGTGTATAGAGCCAGTTTACCCACGGGTATACCCATACCATTGATACCCAAGTCGCCGAGCCCAAGAATTCTCTCTCCATCAGTCACGACAATAAATCGGACATCTTTTTGCGGCCAATTCTTCAGGATCTCTTTAAGACGCCCTTTTGCGGTAATGGGCAGGTACATGCCTTTAGCAGCACGGAAGTAATGATCAAATTTTTGACAGGCCTCGCCAACAGTCGGGGTGTAGACCAACGGCATGAAAGTTGCCGGATCCGACATGATGACTGCAAAATATAAAGTTTGATTCCGCGTTTGGAGATCCGACAAGAATAGATATTTTTGTAAATCACTATCGAGCGAATCCAACTGCATTCGAACCCTTGCCATTTGCAGCTCGAGAGTATCAACTGCGGCCGGGAGCAATCCCTCAAGGCCATTGGCTGCTCGCTCAGCTTGTGTGAAGGCCGTGCCGCGGTTTAGCAATGGATCACGAAGCAATTGTTGTCCCTTCTGAGCGTTGTCAGCGTTTGGCATACTAAATTCCTTTCTCGTTCAAAGATGAATAGAACATAACTAAGTAATCTTTTAATTTAACCCAATGGTAGGTCAGCTCGTTGAACTTTGCAATACAGCGAAATCAGTGACTGAGACTAGTCACCCCAAATACTCCAGTTCACTGTTGGCGGGGAGGGCTGACTCCATGATATCGGATATTTTTTTACGCCAACGCCCAAACGACTCCAGACCCAAGCTACTGCAGAGATGATGCCAACACCAAGCAGCACCGTTAAACCGACGTGACTAAAGTTAGCATGCCCTTGAATCATGATAAGCGGATTTGCGCCTGCGGGTGGATGGACTGTGCGAGTAAGCAATAGGACGCAAATTGTCACAACGACAGCAACAACCGAAACCCAGGTGGCATCGCCAAAACATTGAAAACAAATAATTCCAATCAAACTGCTAAATAGATGCCCACCAAAAACTGCCCTCGGTTGAGCCGCAGGTGTCGTAGATAGACCAAATAAAAATAGAGTCGTTCCACCAAGCGATGCAAGTAATAGTGGTGTTGTGGCTTTAGTCGCAAACAAAGTCAGCGCAATTGCCACAGCGGCTCCGCTAGCCACCCAAATTAATCGAAGTAAAAGTACACGCATGTTTAATTATGAAGTCTCGTTGATTGATGAAACCCTAAAATGATCCAAAATAATTCTATCCAGCCCTTGAATATTAAAGCGGATCGCCCTAGACTACTTCACAGGATCACGAGTAGGACAAAACTATGAAGCACCGTATTTTTCCGAGCCACGAATTCCATGTTTCAAACGTCGGCGAGCCAGTTCGTTCAGTAGTGACCGAATCGAAAGATTCGGCAGTCATCGCCTGGTACGTCAATCCAGGGCAGAAAATTAGCGCCCACATTCACCCTAACGGTCAGGACACTTGGATTATTCAATCGGGCACAGGACAATATCAAACGGACAAAGCGGGCACTTCGCGCAAGATTCAAGCGGGCGACGTAGTGGTAGCCCATTGCGGCGAAGTCCATGGTGTACTGAATACCGGAGACGAGCCACTCATTTTCGTATCGGTAGTTGCTCCCGCCCTGTCAGGCTATGAGTTGCTTGGGAATTAAAGAGCAAAAAGAAAAGTAGAACGCAAAAAGCAATCGCAAACTATTTAAACCAGGCGACAGCCTCTTTAGCTGCTGTGATTGTATCTGGTGCAGACATATAGAACTTAGGCAAGCTGTCGAGCATCAAAAACCAACCGCTAATATCTTCTGGCTCGCGACGCCATTCCTGAAAGCGAAAACCTTCGCCTGCAACTTGAATGATATCTACGCAACGATTTTTATCGTAGTTGTCAAAACTCTCAGTGACGACGTAGTTTTTGGGCATGCTGTCCGCTAGCTCAACAATTTATAAAGAGACCAACCTAGGTTCAAAATAATCAATGCGATCAAGGTCAAGAAAGTTAACTGCATTCCCAATATGCGCTTACTGAAATCAGGCGGAGGCACGTTAATACCTTTTGCGTGAATCAAGCGCCCAGCAATCAATGTGACCCCAGGTGCAGCAATCAACCACCAAGGCGCACCATTTAACTCAAGACAGGCGATCAGGATGATTCCAAACGGTACGTATTCGGCAAAGTTACCCTGCGCCCGGATTGCCCTTTCGAGATCTTCATGACCGCCACTTCCAAGGCCAACTTTGTTTTTTCTTCTCAGCCCAATAACCGCAAAAGAGAGTCTGATAAAAATGATGGTTAAAACAGCCGCGATAATTGAAGTAACTAGTAACATTCAAGACTCCAAAGTGTTAACTGTTGCAATTTAAAACACCAAATACTGTTGGTTTACTAAAAAGTTCGCTAGCGATTTCGAATAAAACTCGGTCAGCTGTTTTGTCTTAAAATTTTCTTCAAAATCTTCACTTGCTCGCAGTATTCTTCCTGATAGCTTTCCATATCGCCTGCGGCATATCCCCCGTACCCATAAGTACTAGAGTACGCAGCATACTCGGCGGCGGCGACCGGGTTACCGTTAATTGCATTAGCTAGTGCGTAAGTAGCCGATACCGCTGAATGTTTTGTACCATCCAGCGATCTTGAACCTGGATGTTTATTTGCCAGCTCAAAAATTGATTTTTTCAGAACTTCAAATTGAGCCTTATCAATTCGTCCTTCTCGGTATGCCTTGAAGTCTTGAAATGCTGCGACCACTTCGTCCAACTCTAAAAGATGGCTGATACGAGAAACACAAGCAAAACAAAAATCTAAACGCACCGCCTCCATTTCCGCAGTATTTAACCCAAATTGATCGGTTAGAGAACGTAGTTCACTATTCATTAAGCAAATTCAATATAGATGTATCAAGTATCGATTTAATACCGCAATTTAGGTCTATATTTTAGCGATTCGTTCGGCATAATCGAGAGTAATCAATGCAAGAAAATTGAACCTAACAGGCTAACCGCCATTACGCTATAGGCATAGCGACTGATAGTAAGTTTGATGCCAGTGAATCCGTTTTCGCTAAACTTTCGAAACGCCTGCAAGTGAGTTAAGACATAAAGCCAAGTACCTACCATCATCAAAAGCACAAAAACAAATGAATTAAAGACGCCAGTCAACGAGTTAATAACGCCTATGTGCGCAAGCTCCCAGTCTGACGCCGCAAAGAATGCGCCGCATATACCAAGATTTCTGCAATTATCAAAAATATCTTTGATTTGATTGTCCGTCAGGCACAAACTCTTGTTCCACATAATTTGGTTTAGAGAAGGTCTTTGATGTATTCAAAACCAAATATTTCTTTTAAATGCAATATCTGATAGTCCACTCTTTCTTTGAATAGATATTTGATCGTGTCTTTGTCGTGAGTAAAGTCACGCATGACGTCATCTTTCAAAGAATAGATTGGCCAGTCAACTTGTCCTTTAACGTTCGGGTTACCAGTTTTGGCAAACACTGCCCAACTTTGAGACATCACATCTGATATCGCTTGATCTTGCACGCTATTTTTATCCACTATTGGATACCAATCTTTTGGCCATATTCTCTTTTGTTTGAACTCGGCAATATCTTTTTCAATCCTTGCACACTGGTCTGCACCCGACTCTACGTGCTTTGGAGCTTGAGGCATTAAATCCAGACTACCAAAGACGTAAGTAATTTCGTAAGTGTGCGGTGAACCTGGAAAAGCTGGTCGAATATTCTTGGTCAGATAATCAAAATAATACGCATAGCCTGGCGCAATTCCTTTCATACTATTCGCAAGCAATTTTGTGCTCGCCCGGTACAGCATATCTTGAATGACAAACGAATTCGCGATGCATTCATCTTTTACATTCGCGTACAACTTTGCAATGGTCTTTGGGTCTTCGTGCACTTGTTTTACAAATGCCTCTAGTGATGGCTCTCCAGGCAACATAAAATCAGAATCAAAGGAGTTGGTGCCAATCATGAAAGGCACCTTTGCCTGCTTGCCAGCAACAAATAAAGGCAGAGGATCTCCTTTCAGGATCTCGCCATCTACAAAGGGTCCTCCAAATTCCCCGGCATAAAAAGCTTGCCCATTAAGAACCAATTTCTCTACCGGAAGAGCTCTTAATTCCGCCAAAGTATTCACACCCAAAGCTTTCATATATTTAGCGTCAATTTCTGTTTCTGGCGTTTGACCGAAATGCTTATCTGTCATGCCGCGTAAGGGGCTTTGTTGAGCGCTTTGGGCTATGGCTCGGTGAAACAGACCTTTAGCAGCATCTGACACCATAAGCCAGGTAACGCTTCTGCCACCGGCGGACTGACCGAAAATAGTTACATTATTGGGATCTCCTCCAAACGCCTCAATATTTCTCTTAACCCATTTCAAGGCGGCAATTTGATCCATCGTGCCGTAATTACCAACCGGTTCACCTTTAGCTTTGGCTTCCTCAATCAGCTCTTTCGGTGCAAAAAATCCCAGGGCGCCGAGACGATAATCTAACGTCACAACAATCACGCCATTTTCGACTAACTTGATGGGCGTGAATTGAGGATCCCTTGACCCATCTACAAACAGGCCGCCGCCGTGAATCCAAACCATGACTGGTAAATTTGTATCTGGTTTTTTAGGACGGTAGACGTTAAGTTTCAGGCAATCTTCCTCACCCGGAAGGCCGAGACCTGCGCTTAAATTTTTAATATAAGGCTGAGGGCAAGCTCCCCCAAAGCGACTGGCATCACGCACCCCCTCCCAAGCTAGCGCAGGCTGTGGCGGCCTCCATCTTAAGGGTCCCGTTGGCGGAGCAGCATACGGAATATTCTTAAATGCAAGCATGCTGTATTCCGTGGCCCCTTGCAATTGCCCTGTCTCAATTTTCACTAGCGGTCGGTCAATATCGGCACTCGCGTTAAGCGCAAGGCAACTCAAGAGCAGTCCTAAAGCGAATGTCCATTTCATTTTGAGGCCCTTATAGGTGAGGATGGATTCGAACCCTAGTCGCAATAATAATCTTTTACTGCAATTGAAAAATGGCATATTGCAAAAGCCTGTATCTTGAAATATGGAATCTGGCCCTTAAATAAGTTTTGTCTGGATGCCAATGTGGTCCCGACCTATCTAACTTGCTTATTTAAGGAGAAACTCATGTCGTACACCTTGGGGAAAAATGTTCTGCTCAACTCGATCGGCTTTGATCGTTTAATAGATGCTTTTGAACAAATGAGTTCAAATGAAGGTGCCAATAAGGCGCATAGCTACCCGCCGTACAACATCGTCAAGATCAATGAACGCGATTACGCCATCGAAATCGCAATCGCTGGCTTTAGACAAGATGAAATCGATATCACCTCGGAAGGTAACAAACTAACAGTGACTGGAAAATTTAAAAATGAGCCTGCCGGCGAATATCTCCACAAAGGCATCGCTAATCGAGATTTCAAACACGAATTCACTCTCGCCGAGACGGTGGTTGTGCGATCGGCACAAGTAGACAACGGTTTGCTGATCGTGAAGCTGGAAAATGTGATTCCAGCAGAAAAGTTACCTCGGAAAATTCCGATCAATAACTCAAATCAATTCTTGATGGAAGCAAATCAAGAAAAAATTGCTGCTTAACGGAAATAAACTAGTATCCAAAAACGAGTTCTTTGATGCTTACAAAGCACGCCGCCCGTATTTCGAATCGACTGGTGGCGTGCCAATTTTTGGCGAGACAAAACTCGAGACGATTTGCTTTCTCGGGTTTAAAAACTAACAAATTAAAGATTGGAGTATTCTGGAAACGTCATTTGGAAAATAACAAAAACAGCCAGAAAAACTAACATGGCAACAGAAAAAATATTTACTACTCTGTCAGAATTAGCTGATTGCTTACTACGCAAAACACCAACAAAAGCGATCACAATGGTAATAGCTGCGTAGGCTGACAAATTAATTAGTAAATTAGTCACATCATTCCAGAAACCATGATAGCCAGGAATTTTGTCTTGATTAACAATATATTGATCGCGACCTGCTCCAAGGACTCCGATAAACAGCGTCCCAATCATATTGGTCCACAATCCCAATTGAAGACTAAAGTCGCCAATCTGCAAGGCTAACCTTGGCAGAGTTAATACAGGCCAGAGTACTGCCAAACAAAAAAATAAAAGTGCCTGTACCTCACCAATTAAATGGGCCTGCAACAAACCGAACGGTGCTGCTACATGTTTGTGAGCCATGGGCGCCAACAAACCAATAAAAATCATGGCCAAACCGGATGCGACAAAAGCCTTGTTATATGCGAGTTTCATAAGACACCCAGACGAATTTAGTTGAATTATGTTGTCACACCTTGATCGCATTTGCAAACTCAAACCACATAAATCGATCCTACTAAAACTCGATATGCGCCCGCAATAAATAAACGTTAACCGGACCACGGTCACTGTTATAGCAAGGATTCGCTATGCGCTGATAATCTGCTGTCAGCCATAGGAAAGGCGCAATTTGGGCACTGTAGTAAATTTCAGCGATATTTTCTCGCTGATAACTCAAGCGACCATCACCACAAAAGAAATCCGAACCTCCGGCGGAAAGAAAAGCTTGATTGGTGGTTGATATTCCATTTGAAGCGAATCCAATTCCAACTGTGTCGCCAGCACGATTCCATAAATGACCGTTAATTGATACACCCCCGGATACAGAATTATCAATATCAGTGAACGAATAACCTTCCGTCTCTCCGTTATTCCAACTTAGCCGAGCAAATATGCCTATGTCCTTGGTGACGTATTGCTCTAGGCTCAAACCGAACCCATATTTAACTTGGGAGGTTCTTACGTTACTTAAATCTGGAACACCACCATATGTCTGTGCGTAATTCAAAGCGCTCGCATAGTTACCGTAAGCTGCTTGATTACGGAAAATCATAGCTCTTACCTTGCCGTCCTGATCGAAGATAGTGAAGTCATGCTGAACTTCTATCGTATCGGCATAAGACTGTGTAAGATTGGTTGTCAACGCGAGGCCATTCGACTCTACAGGGAGCATGCTCCTAGATAGCCGCAACGCCCAGTCATCCCAATACAATTCGCCGACAACACCTCTCGTATAACCACGAGCATCGGCTGGCATGTCCCAAGCCCCCCAATCCATGATCGACCAGTTCAGAAAATCCTTTTTAGGATCATGTGCAAAAGTGTTACGGTCAAATATGTCTGTTATGGAATAAATGCCGCCAGTGAATACAAACCGACGACTGTCGACTGTTCCACCAAACATGTTGTACTCAAGATCGGGTTGCACTTGATCACCACCCAAGGAAAACGTCTGCCTCAAAAATGCCCTTGCAACATAAGTGATCGGATTAATGAACGCAGCCTTTTGCGCCTCGCCGTTATAAACACCTGCAACGCCGAGCAACCCGGAAAACGGCACGCCGGAAGCAGCTTCTGGATCGACCCAGAATTCAGTACCTTGCCACGGTCGAAAACCCAAATAAGCCGTGCCAGTAAAGGTATAGCCTGTCTCGTTGCCACCGTATAGACTTGACGGTCCTTGATATGAATCGTCAAAAGATGGATGCTTCATTCCAACGTATGTTGACTGTATGCCAGCGTGCACCTGTGGATACGACTCCACAGGTTCGGAAGTTACAGCTGATGAATCGCCGGCCCAAGTATTCTGGCCGACCGACAACATTCCTAAGGCGACGTAAGCCATTACAGAGCAAAGCAATCCCCTAAGAGGACACGGTAATAAAATTCGCATGGAATCCTCGCAAAACACCAATACACGATGGCCATAGAAAAACGGCTATCGCGTTGAATAATTTCTATATTGGAATTAACGAGTAGGCGGGGCGCGAGACGGGTTAGCGCAAAGGAAAAACTGTGCAGGGCTAACCAAAGATAATTTTAAAATTAAGACGGACATTAGCAAAAACTGTACCGCGGCAACGACAGCAAGCGTTGGAGGCGGAACACCTAGCCCTGAAGCAGCCGCGACAGCACTGCACACTTCACAATTTAAATAACTGTCTTGAGTAGAATGAAAATGCCAAGCACTAAGCGCTTGCCACAATAGCAGGCAAGCCAGAACGAATCCTAAGATCCATTTGCGATGGTGGAGTGCGTTAAATCTCATAGCGTGAGAAACTTTACTACACCTAACTCTCATTGTGTTGCGTTGATCACTTCAAAAAGGTAGACGGCAGCGTGTGGATCTCAATCCAGTGTTATCAATTACTCGATATAAACCAAAACCGTTACTCGTTGATGATCAAACTTAACTGAGTCAGTGTCCTGGTTGCTAGATCGGCGCATCTCCAGCACACAGTTGCAACCCACGCGTAATTGACTGGCTATATTGTTTGCTAACGCAGTATTTTCATCAAAACCAATAACCAATTTCTTGATCTGTCCTTTGACTGACTTTTCGATAATCTCATCGAGCGCCACTTGATTTTCACTATCAAAAAACACAGGGTACCAGCCACCAATTCTAGATTTAGGCACTGGCAGTGGCTCGCCCTTACCGGGCTGCAATTGCATATCAACAGCACTCAACAAGGCAGCAGTTCCGCCGTAGTAACCCATTAACAAAATGATATCTATAAGCTTTTGTGGGCCATAAATTTCTTTTAACTGAGCAAAAACATCCGGCTCGACTTTATGGATAGCCCACATTTGTCGACCTAACTCTATAAGTAATGCGTCTTCCGGCCTTAATTTACTTGTCGAACGTCTGTACTTGATGATATCGATAATCTGAGGTGATACGCCCTCTTTTAACGCGACAGGCTCATGTTCGGCCCATTCAAACTGACTATCGAGCTCGCGTGCCGTCGTTAATATGGCAATTTCTCGTGCTATCGGTGGTATGCCAGACTTTTTCCGCAGATATTCACTAATAGCCGCGTGATGATATGCCGTTACTGGACTATAAAGCCTCACACCTGCGGGACCGCGCAATCCAGCAATGTTTCCACCCGGAGTATTGGCTCTGTCGTACGATTTTCTGGCCAGATCGTCCAAGTCTTCGCGTGCAGGCAGCGGCAAACGAAAACCTGATTGCGAATTTACGTCAGACGGGTACTCCGTTGAAGGGGCGGACTCGCTAGCAGCCGAGCAACTTAGAGGAGCGATTAATATACCGACACTTAATGCAAGTGCCGAGGCATTAATACGTTTAACTGTTGCAATTTTTTTCATCTCCGGCCTGTTCATAATTATGTCGCGTCTCGTCTTGGTCATCCAATTCTAATTCGGCTTGGCCCAACATAATTGGCCTGACTAGGATTTTGTATGTATCCAGATCAAAACTAGGTTGATGATGCTTTGTAAACAACCTGGTTTTGGAACACCAAGTACCTAGATAACGCCAATCGTGTACTCGATGTTTCTGCACCCAAGCACCATTGCGCTCTATCACAGAGATTGCGCCACGATAGGGCCAAGCATGAACTTGTAAATCAGCTAGTGCGTCTCGCAAGCGCTTATCGTGCACAGTTCTGTCTTCTTTTCCGACACAGGCGCCTTGGCAAGTTTTGATCTGTAAACCAAAGCATCCCCTATTAGTCGTTCGCTCGAGACCTAACAAAGCAAGGCATAGCTGATATTCTGCCGCTAGATGACGCAATTTTTCAATTGCGGCGTGACGAGAGCTAAATAAACCAAACAGATCGGGCGCTCTACCAATATCCGCCTCATTACCACTAACAACTTTCGGCACTAATCCTTGTTGATCAGCCAAAAGCCGCAGCGAGCACAAGCTGCGCACGCGCCTTAATCGAATGTTGTAGAGCGGGCTGTACGCTTTGATCATTTGTGACTCAAGCAGCAAAGCACCTATCTCGCCGGCCGTTTCGATGTAATCAATTCGTCGAGTCTGGGCAATCATTCGCGCTTCATCAGCGGCTCTTAAATGAGACAACACTCGCGAACGAATATCAAGACTCTTGCCGATGTAAAGAGGAAGAGTGCTCGTGCCCCGAAAAACATAGACTCCAGTGGAATGCGGTAGCGCAGACAAACTGGCTGGATCAATGCGATGTGATTCTGAGACTTTCTTTGAAACCGTCATTCGTACGTGCTAGATTTCAATATTAAATTGCTTTTGCGCCGACCACTCGTGCATCGATCCAATAAAATTACGGACATGTGCATAGCCTGCATGACGCAGGGCAAAATAGGCACTTGCCGATCGTGCCCCTCGGTGACAATAAGGTACTAACTCATCCGTATCTCCAATACCTTTATTGGCCAAGATATTACGTATTGCTGCTTTGGATTTGTATTTACCGCTCTCGAGTAACTCCGTCCATTCAAGCCAAACCGCACCCGGTATATGTCCTCGTCGCTCACAACATTCCGTATGATCCAAACCGTTATATTCGTCGCGATCGCGCACATCAATCAGCACTCGTCTTGCTTGCCCTAACCCCTCTTTTATCTCGTGTGCGGATATAAAAATACTGGTATCTATATGTGACAAAAATTCAGTGGGACTTGGTATAACGTCCTCAAACTCAAGCTTGCCACCAGCTTCAAGCCAAGCTTTGAGTCCGCCATGAAGCATCCGTACATTTTTGTATCCAAGATATTCGAGTATCCAAAGTTCACGTGCCGCCCGCATACCCGTGGCGTTTTCGTAAACGATAACAAGCCTATCACGCGTCACTCCAACCGATGCGTATCGTTGTGCAACGTCATCCGCAAAATGTTGCATTCCCTCGAGACTTGAATCAGGGATAAAGCAGCCATAGGTAGACAGAAAAACCGCTCCTGGCAAATGTCCTCGACCATATTCATCAGGCGTTCTTGCATCTATTATCAAACAGTCCGATAGATCGTGATCTGCTAGCAGCTCTGTTGCATCAATCAAAAAATTTTCTGTCATGTTGGTTCAGATTTTTCAGGAAGTCGAAAGTACGGATTGACACAGGTGCTATTCTTACAACTCAAGGTGCGCCACCAAAGCAAGGTTGTATGCCCATGCTCAATAAATATACGGCCTCAATATCTGATTCACTGAGGCTTTTAAATACTAAACGCTTTGGCACATTTTGGCTTGCTAACTTCTTGTCCAACATCGGCACCATGGCTCAACAAGTTGCTCAACCTTGGTTGTTGCTAAGCTTGGGGGCTTCCCCTGTTATTTTAGGATTAGACTCGCTGGCACTAGGCGCCCCAATCTGGACACTCACCATATGGGGCGGCTTGTTAGCAGACAGAGGCGATCGCAGAAAAATTATTGCATATTTGCAACTGACGCAAATGCTTTGCCCAATATTACTTGTGGGGTTACTGATCACAAACAAGGTAGAGCCGTGGATGATTGTCCTGCTATCACTGATTATTGGCATAACCGATGCATTATCGATGCCTTCTTTTCAAACAATCGTTTCCTCGATTGTTTCCAAAGAGCAAATTCCCGCCGCGCTGGCATTAAATGCCACTCAATTTAATTTGACAAGAATCATCGGACCTGCCATCGCCGGAGTTCTTCTGGTAAGTCTCGGCGCGATCGGGTGCTTTACGATCAGTGCTGTTTCATATATCCCATTCATTTTGATAGCCATATGGATCTTGCCTAAACAATTACCAAGATCTCGAATAGCACGCAAATACGATACCAGGCTATTTTCCGGGATTAGCGAAATTATGAGCATTCCATATTTACGCGGGGGATTAATTACTGTGCTTATTTCCAGTCTTCTTTGTGGCCCAGTCCTAACTTTTTCATCTGTATTAGTAAAAGACGTTTTTTTAGGTGGCTCACTGGACTTCAGTATCGCAATGAGCTCATTCGGAGTGGGTGCACTGCTAGGCGCAAGCAGCCTGATATTCATAAAGCCGAGCAGGGATCGTAGAACCATCGCGTCCCTCTTCGCCATTTGTTTTGGCTCCTCAATAACACTTATCGGTTTAAATCCATTTAATCAGTTACTGCCAGTACTGATGGCTTTGGCCGGATACGCCATGATCATCACCAATATTTCTGTAAATAGCCTGTTACAAGTTCATGCTCCCGAATTATTACGCGGGCAAGCAATCAGTCTTTTTTTGATGGCCTCTAGAGGGGGGATCGGATTAGGGGCGCTGGTTACAGGAATTTCAGTCAACTATGTGGGCGTTAGCGGCGCACTCACAATTAACGGCCTACTCGCGATTGCCCTGCAACTGATGCTTTTTTCCGTCTGGACAAAGAGCTCATCGCATACGAAAAGCCAAATTATTACTAAATCGTAATGCTCTCTAATTAAGAATCAGTGAAAATTGCTGGAACTTTTGGATATTCGAGCTATCTTAGTCCTAACCTATTGGACTGTTCTGCGGCGAACAAAAGACGTAAAATTCATTTAAGAATCAGGTAGCTATCATATTTAGTAAGACGGATAAGGATCCCGATATGAAAAAAATTCTATTCAGTCTCGCTCTTGTCATTTCAGCGCTAGCAAGCACCTCGGCGAATGCAGGCTGTTGTTACGGCGGCTATTACGGTGGCTGGCGTGGTGGTGGCTGGGCAGGTCCAGCTATCGTAGGCGGAGTGGTAGCTGGGGCGATAGTTGGCTCGGCCCTAACTGCACCACGCTATTATTACCCGGGTGCGCCCTATTATTACGCGCCCGCTCCCGTAGTGGTAGCTGCACCGCCTGTCGTTGTCCAACAACCACCTGTGTATGTTCAGGCCGCACCTGCCGCAGTTGGGGTGCCCCCAGCTGGATACCACTGGCAAGTAATGACCAATCCTCAAACAAATGTTGCTCAGCAGGTGTTGGTACCCAACTAGTACTAGCCTCATGGGTCAATCAGTACTAATTAAAAGAGCCGCTATCGCACTGACTTTAGCGGCTTTTTGCTGCCCCTCGGTATCGTATTGTGCGCCGGAAGATCAATCGCAGATACCTCAACATTTAGTTCTTGTGAGAGATCTGTTGGCTAATGTGGCGCCCAACCAAAACAGCTACAACCATACTGAACGCATAAGCATCCCAAACGATCACTCCTCGAACGGCTACGCAATGTATGCCGACTGCTCAGGATTAGCGATAGCTTTGTTGGATCTTGCTGGAAGTCCAACGCGCTCGCATATGAAAATGCCGGGCCATCACCACCGACCGCTTGCCGAGGATTTCGTAAAGTCCATCCGTTCTGAAAGCGGCTTTGAACGGATCAATAACATTACTGAAATCAAAGCTGGCGATATCATTGCGTGGGAATTTGAATGGGATTTGGACAAGAAAATCGCTAAAGATACGGGGCATGTCATGCTCGTCGATAGCCTACCCACTCTCGTGGAAAACCAGTTGCCCTATGTGCCAAACACACGCCAGTACGATGTGTATGTCATCGATTCGGCCAGAAACTATCACGACCCGAAAGACACCAGGCTGCAAAAAGACGGAGCGAGAATATACGGCCTTGGGAAAGGCCGCATTAGACTCTACGTAACCACGACCAATGAAATTATCGGATTTGCCAATAATACTGAGAAAGCGATATTTCAGCCACTTGATCCAAGCTGGTCTAACTACACTTCTGGAAAAAGCAAAATCGGCGCAATTGGTCGTCCCATGCAAACCTCTGCTAACCAACCCGCATTGGCAATAAAATCATCTGTCGACCACTAAAGTGCAACCGCTCTTGAATTTCAAGTGGTGTCTGATTATGTAAGAACTTAGTGAAAAAATTTGTTTTGGCAAATAATAATTTGCTGGCAAAAGAGACGCTCTCGTTCGGAAAATCTGCGTACGCTTCATCCGCTAGCTTCATAAATTCTTTAATTGGATCAGTGCCAAATCCAATTTTGGATGTAGCTGCAATCCCATGTTGATGGCAAAAATCAACATAGTAAGACATTGACTTTTCCATCTTCGCTTTTAAATCCTCAAGCTTTTGATGGCCATCAAAGCTTGTGGCATCAACTTCTCCGACTGCGATAAAAATATAGTTTTTGTAGTGTGGAAACAGCCGCATTGCCCACATAAGAGCGTGCATACTGGCACCTCTGTGACGACTCACTAAAACGATAGCGGCAGGTTTCGATCGATCCAGTTCTGGATAACTATCTATGCTGTTTGCGACTAAATCAGGGAACACTGCATCAGATTTAGCCAACTCCGATCTGAAAGCTTCGTAGTGTCGTCGTGTTAACAGACAAAGCACAATCACAACACTTGTAACCAAAATAGTTAACCAACCGCCTTCAAAAAGTTTTTCGCTGACTGTTATCAATAGTATTGAGATCGTTACCAAGAAGCCCAAAGCACTGAGGGCGAAGTGCCTAAACCACCCTTTAGCGTTACTGTGCTTGACCCAATAAACGGACATCCCAAATAATGACAGGCTAAAAGTCAGAAACACATTGATGCTATAGAGGACTACCAATGTCGCAACGGAGCCACCAGTAAAGATTAAAATTAAAAATGCGGCTACGCCCATCACAAGAATGCCATTTTGCCGGACGAGGCGACTTGATAACTCACGAAACTGTCTGGGCACCCAATAGTCAGCTGCCATGTTGGACAATACCGTCGGTCCATCGAGGAAGCCAGTCTGCGCCGCTACAAATAACAAGCCTGCTTCCAGCAATAAAACCACCGCTAAGGCGACATCATTGACACCGCCACCATTTGGGTTCAAATGTGCAATGATCGACGAAAACGCTGTAGCGTTGAGTGTCTGACCTTCGACTTTCTCTGTTCCCCACAGCATATACAAGAGAATAATTCCACCAGCAGTAATCGCGAGCGAAAACGCGAGATACCACATCGTGCGCTTACCATGAGCAACGCGCGGTTCGGCTAATGTATTGACATTATTCGAGACTGCCTCTAACCCGGTGTAAGTGCCTCCTCCTAACGAATACGCCTTCAGAAACAAGGACGCTACCATAATCCAACCAAGGTTAGATCCCAGCGAATTGACTTCTGATACGGCGTTGGGCCATAAATTGCCCAAGTCTGGAGCATGCACACCAATCCCATACGCAATCAGCACCGCATGCGTCAGACAAAATCCAAGGAAAATCGGTAGCAGAATCATGATTGATTCTTTGATACCGCGGAAATTCAAGAACATTAAAAAAATCACCAAACCCAATTCAATCGCTAACTTGTAGTCTTGGAACTCTGGTGGAAACAAGCTAAAAGCTGCATCAACCCCGCTGGCAAGAGATATCGCGATAGTCAATACATAATCGACCAATAATGCAGAACCAGAGATCAAACCTGCTTTGGACCCTAACAACGCAGTTGCGACACGATAACCGCCGCCACCTGTGGGAAACAACTCGATGATTTGGTTATAGCCGAGCGCGATAATAAATACGGTAACCGCGGTCGCAAGCGCCAGAAACAATGCCATATTGTGGTTTGTTCCTAAAGCCAGAAATGCCTCTTCTGGGCCATAACATGACGATGAAAGGCCATCCGCACCGAGTCCTACCCAAGCCAACAAGGGAATAATCGAAATTGCGTGTCGGGTTTTAGGATCCATGGGATCCAAGGCTTTACCTCTGAAGAAATTGCTAATTTTTCCCATGAGCTTCTCCGGCTTAAATGATTAGATATTCAGGCGATATCCCACGCCTGTTTCGGTGATTAAATACTTGGGCTGAGCTGGATCATCCTCTAGCTTCTGACGAAGATGCCCCATATAAACTCTTAGATAATGATTGTCTTGCGCATGTTGACCACCCCAAACTTCTTTGAGTAGTTGGCGATGCGTGACTACCCGCCCACCATTGGTAAGCAGAATTTTCAGTAACTGATATTCAATTGGACTCAGGTGAATTTCTTGATTATCTTTAGTGATCCGATGCTGTCCTAAATCCACCTCTACACTACCGAAACTAAATTTTGGAGCATTAATGTCCAGCGTAGATCGCCGCCTCAACAGCGCACGAATTCGAGCCATGAGCTCAGCTGCTCCAAAAGGCTTAGTTAGATAATCATCCGCACCCGCATCTAATGCCTTTACTTTCTCATGCTCTTGCTGCCTGGCTGATAAAACCAATATTGGATGAGTCGACCATGAACGATAGCTATTTATAAATGCCATGCCATCACTGTCCGGCAATCCTAAATCAAGCAAAACTAAATCTGGACGATGTTGAATAGCGATTGCCAAACTCACCTCAACAGTCTGCGCTTCAAGCGCTAACAGATCCATACCTTGTACGATATTCACAATCAACTGGCGTATGGCAGCATCATCTTCTACGACCAGTATTTTTTTTATCTGCGTCGTCATGTTGATGGCAATCCAGGGTTAGCCATTATCGGCAATTCGAACGTAATCGTTGAACCAGGCTGGTCATGGTTACGGGAAGCCGCAATTCGACCATCATGTGCTTGGACTATCTCTCTGCAAATTGCAAGACCCAAGCCCATGCCTGACCTGCTCGTATCTGACTGACCACGTGCGAACATCTTAAAAAGAGTGTCAGGGTCTTTGGAGAACCCAGGGCCGTCGTCTATCACAGATATTCTCGCCACGTCACCGACACGCTCGACAACAATCTGAATTTGAGACTGTTGATCCGAAAACTTTGCAGCATTCTCCAGCAGATTAAATAGAACGCGCTCAATCAATACGCTGTCAAACAATAAGATCGGAACCTCAGGATTCACCTTTACTCGCACCGTCGTGCGAGGAAAACAATCACGAAACTGCTTGATACTTGTGCCGATGACCTCTTCAATTGGCTGCCACTCCTTTTTTAAGGTCGGCTTTTGAGTTTGCAGTCTTGCCATCTCGAGCATGTTACCGATCAAACTAGACAACCTCAAACCCTGTGTACGAATGGTTTCGATCGCTTCTTTACTTGTTTCATCTAAATTTTGACTACTTGACTTTAGATTATCTGCCAAACCTATCATGGTAGTCAGAGGCGTTCTTAAGTCATGTGACAACGAGGAGAGGATCGTATTTTTTAACCGCTCGGTCGCCGCTTCAACTTTGCTTTGCTCTTGCGCCTTGATCGACAGCATTTGCATCAATGCCATCGCTATTAAATTGGCCGCAGTCAGCAAGAGATCATCGCGACCAAAGACTTTGAGCGATTGATGACTATCCGTTGCAATTAAAACTCCAAATGTGCTTAGTTCCGAACGAATAGGTATGAATATTTTGGATTCACCGCGAAAATTGTCTTGATCATTAAATATGCGCGTACCACTTTGCATTGCACGGCTAACCAAATGCTGATCGTCAGTCGTAGCCAAATATCCAGTCTTGTTGTCGATTATCAAATTTATTTCAATGTCGAAAGGAACTTCGAGTGCTAACTTTGCGACTTGTGTTATCACTTCGGTGCTCTTGGCACTGAACAACCCTTGAGAGAGACTATGCAAAGCCTTGGCAAGCCTCTCTCGTGTCGAAATATCGTTTATTCGCTCCTTCAATCGAGCAGCCATATGTCCGGTGATTAAACCAACTAGCAACATCACCAGGAAGGTGATTAGGTACTGGCTATCGTCAACAGAAAATGAAAATCTCGGTGTGACAAAAAAGAAATCAAAAAAAGCGACGTTAATTACCGAAGAGAATATTGCAGCATTTCGACCCAAGCTTATTGCTATAAAAAACGTACTCAGGAGAAATATCATCACAATGTTGGCAAGATTAACGAGACCGAGCAGCCCGAAACAAAGGAAGCTGAGAGCCGAAGCCGTGCAAATAGAAATCGCAGCCGATTGCCACAACCGATTTTTTTTCGCGGAGGTGATGATTTTTTTACTCACAATTGCATTGTCAACGGATTGATGTAAAAAAGGTATAAAAATGAATACCCTGAGGACGGAGATGATTTTCATGACTAACGCGCATCAAATACACGCTAACGGAATTAACTTTAGTTACCTTGAGCATGGCGAAGGATCTACCGTTTTTTTTCTTCACGGTTTCCCCGATATCGCTCAAACTTGGGAGCACCAGATGCAAGCTCTCGGGGCAGCTGGATATCGTTGTATCGCCCCTTCTTTGCGAGGTTATCCACCAACCGAGCTTGCCGCTGATGGCTTTTTTGACAAAGCGACGCTGGTAAAAGATATCGCCGAACTCATCATCAGTTTAGGAGGCGGAGAAAAAGTCCGGCTAGTTGGGCAAGACTGGGGCGCTATTATTGGCTACGCCCTTTGTGCTGCTTATCCCGAATTACTTAAAAGTGCAGTTTTGATGGCGGTACCTCACCCAAGTGAAGTTGCTAAAAGTCTGCTAAATCCAAAGCATATACACCGCTCGTTTCACTGGTGGTTTTTTCAGCAACCGGACCTGCCAGAGCAGGCGTTATTAGAAAACGACAGTGCTTTTATAGATTACTTGTGGGATTATTGGACGGCGCAGGGTCATGACGACTCAGCGCATATCCGGAAAATTAAACAGATTTTGCGGCAGCCTGGTGTACTGAATGCAACGCTCGCCTACTATCGCGCTATGTTCAATCCTGCAAAAGCTGATCCATCGCTTAACCCCTTGCGCACTAAAATGACTCGTGCCATTGAGGTACCAACACTTTGTTTGTGTGGCGCAGACGACTTACGCGCTGAACTCATGGGCGATCAAGCACAATATTTTAAAAACGCTTATCACTACGACTTGGTCAAAGCTGCCGGTCACTTTCTGCACCGAGAGAATCCGACCGAGGTCAATCGACTCATCATCAACTGGTTCGAACAGTACTAAGGTGGGGTCTCTAACTAGATTACAAATAAGTAATCTTTTGCAAAAAACTGTAGAGTCGGTAAAAAAAGTAGTGTGCAAATTGTTACAATTTTCTTAATAACCATGCTTTGTGCATGAGTATCGGAGAATACGAGATGTCGCTGCAAATTTCTGACGAATTGCACTCGCTAGAACAAAATGAATCAGGCACAGCCGCCGAAGCGTCGAGCTTGCAAGATGCAGACGGCGTAGATATCTTTGCGGCAAAAAAAGCACGGCTTGTGCTGCTGAATGCTTGCGTATTGCTTGATTCGGCCTCAAGAGATTGGGCGCCTGGGCAGCTCACTACTTTTATAAACAGCACTATCTCGGATGTTTTTAGTCAAATTGTTTAAGCCGCTGCTTTTGCAATAGCCTTTTACTCTTATCAAGCCGGTATGAACAATTCGTTACGTCTTGGTTGTGGCAAATCGAGTGCGCCGGCGAGCTCATTGAGTGTTTGAGTGAATTGCGCTGTTTCAACGTTGGATATGTCGTAGACTTCCATCCAGGTTTCACGGCCTTCTTGATCGGATTCTGGCCGCTTCAGCAAATTAACACTTAGTCCGGGATACCGTTTGCTCAAATCAGTTTGCATAAATTTGATTTGAGTCACCACATCGGGTGTTTGCTGACGATTGAACTTGTAATAGACGTAGAGAATCATTGCGCCACACCTATACCATTCCATCGAGAGACAAGCGGGGTGTCAATCTGAAACAAATCTAGCGCTCGTCCAACCGTATGATTAATAATGTCATCCACGGTCTGCGGCTTGGTGTAGAGAGCAGGCACGGGCGGCATCACAATCGCTCCGTTTTCAGTGACTTGAGCCATCGTTTTCAAATGACCAGCATGCAAAGGCGTTTCTCTCACCAGCAAGAGAAGCCGTCGACGCTCCTTTAACACCACATCAGCCGCCCGCGAAATCAAATTACCGGTGATACCCCATGCGATTTCAGACATAGTATTTATTGAGCATGGAGCGATAATCATACCTAAAGTAATAAACGAACCCGATGCAATCGATGCACCAACATTTTTCGCAGAATGCACGACATCAGCCATCGCTTCAAGATCGTTAGGGCTCATGTCAGTTTCAGCTGCTAGCGTCAACTTGGCAGAGTCACTTATAACAAGATGAGTCTCTATATCGCTATGTTGCAATGCTTGCAAAACTCTAGCGCCATATATCGTGCCCGATGCGCCGGTGACAGCAACAATCAATCGTTTTGTTTTCATGAGTATTTATTGTGTTAGCGATGCCATTCGTGTTTTAAACGAGCCGTGATAGAAGTATAGTGTGTAACAAATTATGCGAGCAGGATATATGCAAAACATCATCAATATCTCAGAGCTAAAGAAAACCTATTCATCTGGTTTTACAGCCTT
>Ga0164297_10001737_pt1 | contig 22636 bp, 19 predicted proteins | sample GEODES058metaG_FD_113539 | JGI IMG/M metagenome (GOLD analysis project Ga0164297, IMG submission 113539) | Dystrophic lake water microbial communities from Trout Bog Lake, Wisconsin, USA - GEODES058 metaG | ecosystem: Environmental > Aquatic > Freshwater > Lake | place: USA: Trout Bog Lake... | reverse complement strand
GCAGTACGTCGACCCCTTCATGGGCTCCTGGGTCGATGGCGGGCCTTCGCAGAAGAGTTGGGCGCCATTGGCCCCGACGATGACGAAGCATCGGCCTTTGCCTATTTTGGTCAAGGAGCGGCGCTCCTTTATCCCCAAGGGGTCCGCTACAACGAGCGCTATTTAGAGGTGGGCGACGGGACTTTGATCGGCCCGAACACCTGCCTGACCGCAGGGATGGCGCCAACGCAGGAGATGCCCTCAAATCCCGTGGTACGGATCGGCAAGCGCTGCATGATTGGCCGAGGAAGCCACATCATCGGGCACTGGTCGATTGACATTGGCGATGATATCCAAACCGGCCCCTACGTCTACATCACCGACCAGAACCACAGTTATCTTGACCCTGATGAGCCCATCGGCCGACAATGGCCCGTGGAGGCAGCGGTCAAGATCGGCTCAGGAAGTTGGCTTGGAGCCAACGTGGTCATTCTTCCGGGCACGACCATTGGCAAGAACGTCGTCGTTGCTGCCGGTGCGGTCGTGCGGGGTACGTTTCCCGATCACTGTGTGATCGCCGGCGTTCCCGCGCGTATCGTCAAGCTCTATGACCCAGCCAAGGGGTGGGTCAGCGTCAATCACAACGGTGGCGAAGCGCTGCCCTAGTCTGGAGAAGTGGAGCCAACACGCTTTCTTTTAACGGTCTCGGGGCGAGATCGACCTGGTCTGGCCGGAAGTCTCTTTGTATCGCTTCGGCCCGTGGCGCATGCGATCACCGACATTGGCCAGATCACGATTCGTGGTCACCTCGTACTCTGCATTGAAGTCCAAGCGCTCAATGGCGTCGGCCACGATGAACTCGAAGCGGCAGTGGTGGCCTCAGGGATCACCAGCGACGGGACCGTTGAGGTTGAAGTGACGCCCACCACTGAACGCTTGGATCCAGCGGGCCGGCGCATCTTGGTCACCATCGTCGCTCCCGAGATTGATGCCGATCATTTAGGAGCCGTGTTCTCAACAATTGCCCACTGTGGAGGCGACGTCGAACGCATCGTGCGCTTAGCGGACTACCCCGTTCAAAGCTATGAGTTATTGGTGCGCGGCCCCGATCACGACCAGCTTCGATTAGAACTTGGCCAAGTGGCGGTGACCCAAGAGCTCGACATCGCGGTCCAACGCAGTGGTCTGCATCGCAGAGCCAAGCGGCTCATCGTGATGGACGTGGACTCGACACTGTTGCAGGGCGAAGTGATTGATCTCTTGGCAGCCCACTGTGGATGTGAAGAAGAAGTGGCGGCGATCACCGATGCAGCGATGGCTGGAGAACTGGATTTTGCGGCCTCGCTCACGAAACGGGTGGCGCTCCTTGAAGGTTTGACGCTTGATCATGTCGCTCAAGTCTCACGAGATCTTGTCTTGGCCCCTGGGGCGAGGACCTTGATTCGCACTCTCCAACGTTTAGGCTTTCAAACCGGTGTGGTTTCCGGTGGTTTTACGCAAGTGATTGAACCACTCTGTCAAGAGTTGGGGATTGACTATCAAGCAGCGAACGAACTCGAGATTGTCGACGGTGTCCTCACGGGCCGCATCACGGGCGCCTTGATTGATCGAGCGGGCAAAGCAGCGAAGTTGGAAGAGTTCGCCGTCCAGGCCGGAATTCCCCTCAATCAAACGGTGGCGGTCGGTGACGGGGCCAACGATATCGACATGCTCTCCAAAGCAGGCTTGGGCATTGCCTTTAATGCACGACCCATCGTGCGTGAAGCGGCCGATACGGCGCTGAGCGTCCCCTACCTTGATGCGGTGTTGTTCCTTCTGGGAATCTCGCGGGCTGAGATTGAATCCGCTGACGAAGAGCCCAATTCCTGACCTGATTTTAGGCGCCGAGCAGGATGGTGCTCACGCGCACTAGCGTTTCTCCCACCAGAAGGAGGGGGAGCGATGGAGACCGTAGACGTTGCCATTATTGGCTCGGGTTTTGGTGGCTTGGGGATGGCTAGAGAACTCAAGAAGAGCTCCGCGTCATCATTTGTCATCCTCGAACGGGCCCAGAGCGTGGGGGGAACCTGGCGAGAGAACACCTACCCCGGGGCCGAATGCGACGTGATGTCCGTGCTCTATTCCTATTCGTTTTATCCGAACGTCTGGTCGAAGAAATATCCCGCGCAAGCCGAGATCTTGGCCTACATCGAAGACGTCGTCGACGCCTTTGATCTCCGGGGACATTTGCGTTTCGATCGTGATGTCGAATCGGTCACCTACGACGAAGGATCGAAGAGGTGGACTGTGCGGTCAGCAAACGGCGACGAGGTCAATGCGCGCGTTGTTGTCTCGTCCGTCGGTCAACTCAATCGACCGGCTTATCCTCGTGTTGATGGCTTCGGTTCCTTCGCAGGGCCAGCGTTCCACTCAGCTCTGTGGGATCACAATGTTGATCTTGTGGGAAAACGTGTTGGCGTCATTGGCACCGGAGCGAGCGCAATCCAATTTGTGCCCCAGGTTGCCAAGGTGGCGAGTCAGATAACAATCTTTCAACGCTCTGCTCCTTATGTCTTGCCGAAAGAAAATCCCGCGATCAGTACTCGACGCAAGAAACTTCAGGGCACTTTTCCCCAAAGCCAACTTTTCGCTCGAGCGAAGACCTTTGCCTTAGGTGAATTCTTAGGGCTCGGGATTCTCGGTAACAAGAAGATCCGGCAGCGCTTGAAGGCCATGTGCTTGGCCAGTATGGAGAGCATCGTGCAGGATCCTGTGCTTCGTGAACAGTGCACCCCTGACTACGAAGTGGGGTGCAAGAGGGTGTTATTTGCGGATGAGTGGTATCAAACATTGATCAAAGACCATGTCTCTCTAGAGACCCAAGCAATTGCATCAATAACCACCACGGGTGTCACGACGAGCGACGGAGCGCGCCACGACTTCGATGTGCTGATCTACGGAACGGGTTTCCAGACGCTTGACTTTTTGCAGCCGATGACGGTGACCGGCCGTGATGGGGTGACCTTGGAGGAACAGTGGAACAACGGAGCATCTGCCTATCGTGGCGTGGCAGTTCCTGGGTTTCCGAACTTCTTTATGCTCTATGGACCAAACACCAACTTGGGGTCAAACTCAATTATCTACATGCTCGAATCCCAAGCTCGTTACGTCGCTTCACTGTTAGAGAAAGCACGCAGCGCCGGCCAAGGTGTTCTTGAAGTACGTCCCACCGCGCAGCGTTCATGGGACGAGATGATTGCTGAGTTCTCTGGGTCTACGGCGTGGATCTCTGGTTGCCACTCGTGGTACACAAGCAACGGGCGCAACACCAACAACTGGCCACGCGCCACGTGGCGCTATCGCCAGATGATGAAGCACGTTGACTTGATTGACTTTGACGTGCGGCCCAGTCCGGCCCTGGAACCCTCGGTCTAGCGATGGCACCGTCTGTCCCGAAGGCTGTGGTGCGCAACAGCGCCAAACTGATTCGGCGTCTCATCCTCAATGCAGACATCCCCTGGGAGACACAGCGTTCCCGGATGAACATCGCCATGGCGAGTGCACGACCACCCAAAACCGTCTCAGTCACCAGTCATGAGATCGCCGGTGTTCTTGTTGAGCGTGTTGAACCGGCCGCTGGAAAATCGAAGGGGACCGTGGTGCACATCCATGGCGGTGGGTTCACGGTCGGATCCCCGGCGAGTTGTCGGATGTGGGCCGCTGCGGTGAGTGCCACACTCCACTTGACGGTGGAGGTGCCTGATTACTCGCTGGCCCCCGAACATCCATTCCCCGAAGGCCTCGATCAAGTCAGCGCGGTGCTCGATCAGGTCATCAACGACCATGGTGCCAAGCGGGTCGTGGTGAGTGGTGACTCTGCTGGGGCGAACTTAGCGATCAGTGCTCTGCAACGACGGGTGCTGGCGCAACTCGAGATGCCTGCAGGTTTGATCATGCTCTCGCCGTGGCTTGATATCAGTGACGATCGGCTGAGTGACCCGGGACTCGTGCGGCGCGATCCGCTGTTGACACCAACGTGGCTCGAGGCATGCGCCAATGCCTATGCACCAGGGCGAGCAACCGATCCCGAAGTCTCGCCACTGTATGGATCCATGGATGGCCTTCCACCGATTTTGATTCAAGGTGGCACCGACGATATCTTGGCGCCCGATGCCAATCGCTTCGTGGCCGGTATGGAGCCGGGCCACGTCTCGTTGAGTTTGGCCAATGGCTTGTGGCACGACTTTGTGTTGCAAGTTGGCATGCTGGCGGCAGCTGATCAGGCGATGGAGATCACGACAGCATTTCTTGCCGAACAGTTAGCGCTTCACTAGGTTCAAGAAAAAGAAAGGGGACCGGGTGGAGACGCCACTAGTAGTAAACGACTTTCTCGAGAGAGCCGCTTTGGTCTACGGAAAGCGCATCGGCGTGATCGACGAACCCGATCAGCCTGCAGCCCCATTCGGCCCCCTCACCTATAGCGAACTCGCTGATCGGGCCCGGGGCCTGGCTGCGCATTTGGACGCTTTCGGCTTAGTCCCAGGAGATCGAGTGGCGATCATCTCTCACAACTCGGCTCGGATGTTGACCTCGTTCTTTGGGGTGAGCGGCTGGGGACGAGTCCTGGTCCCCATCAACTTTCGCTTGACCACCGAGGAGATCGAGTACATCGTCGCCCACAGTGGCGCGCGCGTCCTGTTGGCTGATTCTGAAATCGCTGAGACGGTTCGCCACATCGATGTTGAACACTTCCACGTCCTCGGTGACGATGATGCGCTGCTCTTTGGGCAAGGGAAGACTCCTGAAGCATGGCCAGGTGATGAGCGAGCGACTGCCACCATTAACTACACCTCAGGAACGACCGCACGACCAAAAGGCGTGCAACTCACGCATCGCAACCTTTGGCTCAACGCCTCGAAGTTCGCGCTCCACATGGGGGTCAACGATCGCGATGTGTATCTTCACACCTTGCCGCAGTTTCATGTCAATGGTTGGGGTATGCCCTACGGCGTGACCGGCATGGGAGGCCAGCACATTATCTTGCGCAAAGTCGATGGCGCGGAGATTCTTCGCCGCGTCGACGACCACGGCGTGACGATCATGTGCGGTGCACCTGCAGTGATCAACATGGTGCTGGATGCAGCGAAGGAATGGGATGGGCCGATTCCTGGTCGCGACCGAGTGCGCGTCATTGTTGCCGGAGCGCCACCACCAACGACCACGATTGAACGTGTTGGGTCCGAGCTGGGGTGGGAGTTCATCCAAATCTATGGCCTGACTGAAACCTCGCCGTTGTTAACAGTGAATCGCCATCGTCAAGAGTGGGATGTGTTGAGTTCGCAACAGCGAGCCAAACTCTTGAGCCGTGCGGGGGTTCCCGCACTCGGGATGCAGGTCACCGTGGACGATGAGGGTGAAGTGTTGGCCAAGTCAAACACGGTGCTGTCGTCCTACTGGGATCAGCCTGAAGCTACTGCAGAGGCGTTATGCGATGGCTGGTTCCGCACTGGTGACGGCGGGACCATGGACGACGACGGCTATCTGACGATCACCGATAGGAAGAAAGATGTCATCATTTCAGGAGGGGAGAACGTCTCGTCGATTGAAGTCGAAGACGCGCTGCTCCATCACCCCCACATCAAAGAAGTCGCAGTGATTGGGATCCCTGACGAGAAATGGGGCGAGTTAGTGACCGCACTCATCGTGAGCGATGGCACCGCGTTGGATCCCCAAGAGATCCAGGAATTCGCCAGGAGGACGCTTGCGGGATTCAAGGTTCCGCGCCACATTGAATTTCGAGAAGCGCTTCCACGAACCGCTACAGGAAAGCTTCAAAAAGCCAAACTCCGTGAACCCTATTGGCGGAACCAAGCCCGCGCTCCCGGCTAATTCCGCCGATACTCGGCGCCTGAGACAATATGCTATTTTTTGTCTCAGGGGGTTTGCGCCATGAAAGTCAACATTGATTCAGAAAAGTGCCAAGGACACGGGAGGTGCTTTTCGCTCGCTCCCGCTCTCTTCGACAGTGATGATCTCGGCCAAGGTGTCGTGATCGGTGATGGTGACGTGAGCCCTGATCAAGAAGAGAATGCTCGTTTGGCCCAAGAGAACTGCCCTGAGTATGCGATCGAAATTGAGGAATCATGAGCACGACTGACAAAGCACCCGTCCAAGATTTCGCAACCGATTTTGATCACACGGATCCTTCGTGGGTGAAAGACCCTTATCCAATCTGGGATGACTTGCGTCAGCGCTGTCCTATTGCCCACACCGATCGCTACGGTGGCGCGTGGCTGCCAACGCGCCATGAAGATGTTGCCGCCATCGCCCACGACACTGACCACTTCACATCCTGGACGGTCGTTGTCGGCAATGGTCGTCCTGGCGAGGACGCACTCCCCCCACCCATCGGTGTGGCGCCCCCTATTACATCGGACCCGCCGTTTCACGCCATGGCGCGCCGGCTGCTTCAGCCTGTCTTTGCCCCAAAACAGATTGATCTCTACGAATCGTATGTCCGAGAACTCTGTGGAAAGCTGCTCGACCCTTTCGTCGGGGGTTCAGCCATCGACGCGTCGCTCGATTACGCCGAGCACATTCCCGTTGGAGTGATTGCCAAGATGTTGGGGTTCCCAGAAGAAGACGGTGAGATTTTCCGAGGATTCGTCCACACGATATTGGAAGCCGTTGATAAAGAACCCGAAGAACGCATCGAAGACTTCCAGCCGGTCATTGATTACTTCACCGCTCGCATTGAAGAGCACCGGGAAAACCCCCAAGATGACCTGACGACGTTTTTGCTCGAAGCAAAGCTCGGTGACATGGAGTTGGCCCCCGAGCACGTCTTCGGGTCGATGTTGTTGTTAATCGTCGCCGGCATCGACACCACGTGGTCGGCCATTGGTTCGTCGATTTGGCACTTAGCCCAACACCCCGAAGAAGTAGCACGCTTGAAGAGCGAACCTGGGCTTTTGGACACCGCTATTGAAGAATTTCTTCGTGCGTACTCGCCGGTGACCATGGCGCGCTTGGTCAAAGAAGATATGGACTATGCAGGCTGTCCGATGAAAAAAGATGATTGGATTCTTTTGTCGTTCCCGGCGGCCAATCGAGATCCCGAAATGTTTGAGAACCCCGACGAGGTGATCATCGACCGGAAAGTGAATCGCCATGCCGCCTTCGGCCTTGGGATCCATCGCTGTTTGGGATCAAACTTGGCCCGCATGGAGATGCGGGTAGCTCTTGAGGAGTTTTTGGCCCGTTTTGACTCATTTTCCTTGGCTGACCCCGATGCGGTGACGTGGTCGCAGGGTCAAGTACGTGGGCCCCGATCTTTGCCGCTCACCTTGGGGAATTTCTAGGCCCCAGAGCTTGCGTTGGGGACTCCTCATCCACTCGTTGACGGAGTCATCGAGTGAAGGGACTCGAGGCTCGAGTTCCAGCGTTATGGAGACCTAGGATCGAAGTATGGGAAAAAGCGCAATCTGGATTCTCCGAATCTCGGCGATTTGGTCGATCTGGGTCTGGTCTGTGCTGGTGCGCAACATGGTGGTGGCAAAGAATGACACGTTCGCATTTCGAGCGGTTCATATTGTCTTGGCAATTATCTCGTTTGGTTTTGCCATTGCCACGCTGGTCATCGCTCGCCGAATGGCGAAAAGTTTAAAGAGCACTTCTTGACGGGGATACAGTGAGCGATACCCAGAGCAATGAGCCTGGGGACGAGAGCAATCTCGTTCGCTCTGCCGAAGGTTTTTTAGAGCAGTATCAGCTGGGCCTTCGAGAGACCCTGGCAGATTTCCAGAACCCACGCCAAGAGTGGCGACGTCAGTTCTCCGAACTTCTCGGGACGTTCTTTCTTGTGCTGGTCGCCGCTGGTGGGCCCATGATGGCTCGCTCCATTCCAGGTTCGGTCTCACCAGCGGCACAAGTGGTGGCGCCTGGTTTGATGGTCATGGCCATCATCTTCTTTATGGGTCGAGTCTCTGGGGCGCACTTGAACCCGGTCGTGAGTATCGCCTTTGCCATTAGAAAAGATTTTCCATGGAAACGAGTCCCTGGTTACATCGTGGTCCAACTTATTGGTGGCTCACTGGCCGCACTGTTTCTTGAAGCAGTGATCCATGTCTCTTCGCAGTACGGATCCACGTATCCCGCCGCTCACTACTCAGCATGGTCGGCATTTTTGATGGAACTTGTTCTGACGACGGGACTGGTCAGCGTGATTTTAGGGACGGCTTCTGGCGCTCAAAATATTGGCATTATTGGAGCATTGGCCGTTGGTGGCTACATCGCACTCGCTGGGCTTTGGGGTTCACCGATTTCAGGGGCATCAATGAATCCTGCTCGGACCTTTGGGCCCGACGTTGTTTCACTGCACTTCCATGCCTACTGGGTCTATGTTGCAGGTCCATTGTCTGGGGCGATCATCGCCTGCGCGTTTGCGTTTCTCTTGCGCGGCCAAGGAGGCGGTATCGCTGGTTCCACCGCCGCCCAGGGCGGCCTCTTCACCGAGATCACTCGGCCAGAAAAACCCTAAGAGTCTTAGGCGCCGGTAATCGCCGAGTTCATGGCGATCGCACCGTTTGCGAGCGCAATGCGCTGATCGTCGCCAAGCGTTTCGAACAGTTCAGCCATTTTGCGAGAGGTGTCGTCTTCGACCGCTCCTCTCAGGGCTTTGATCTCGGGAGTCTCTTCGACTTTGTCGTCGTCGCTGTAGCCATGGAGGCCATAAAACGCGCCGCCTCGATCGAGTTGGCACGCAGCAAGCGGCGACAAGTTATGCGCTTTCACCACGTCGGTGTGTACGCCGCCTCTCAGTTCTCGCACCACGATGGCCCAGTGATAGGCCCGCTCGGCTGGGTTGCTCGGGACAGGCAGTGCGCGATACCCGTCGTAGATCGGCCACTGGCCCGACGGGAGAGTAGCAACCAGTGCCTCAACTGCGTCGGAGAATGCATTGAGCGTTGTGTCATCAACATCACCGAGGCTGTCTCGGGCATAGGCCTTCGCTGCAGCGACATGGGCGGCGACCGTGTCGTCGATGGATGCCTTCGAACGAGCTCCTTCGATGGCCCCGGTGATCATCCCCGGGTTGAAGAAGTAGAAGATCTCATCAACTTCTGTTGGCGTGATGTTTCCCAGGACGCCACCACGGCCTCCGGCATAGAGCCCGACCACGTCGAGTCCAGCTTTCTCGCCCTCGGCTGTTGCTTGGGGCGAGAAGTAGAACATCATCCCCACGGTTTGAAGAGGTTCTGCGGTCAGTGTTGAAAGTTCAAGTGGTTCCATATCCTCACCCTAACGAAGGGCAGCACCTTCCGCAATCGTTGGTGAAGAGGGACAATGTGCCCACGACGGAGACTTTCTTCTGAGCCGCTCAACCTCGCTTGAGGCCGTCGTCAGTCAAAGATCGTGAAGAGTTTGCGGATGTCTTCAATGATCTCCCAGGTGCCGCTCCACCCTTTTGGGAAGAATGCCGTGTCTCCGGTCTTGAGTTCAACAGCTTCGCCCCCGTCAACGGTGCAGATCATCTTGCCGGCCACGACCACAATCATTTCGTGGGTTTTAAAGTCCCAACGTGAATGACCAGTGGTGCAACACCAGATTCCGACCATCTGGTCGCCTTCTTCCCAAAGAGTGAACCCCGAGGTCTCCATGGGCTCGCCGGTCGCTTCGGGGAGCGGACCCCACGATTCGACAGGGTGAGTAAGGGCATCTGAGAAAAATGGCGTGAGGTTCATGGGCTTCCTTTTCTAGTGTGGCAACGATCAAAGGTGTGATGTCTTGCTTTTTCACTCCCTCCTCCTCTCACGCTGACATAAACTGAACCGTCAGTCAATCCAAGGAGGCACGTCGATGTACAACCTTTCATCAGAGGATTTGGTTCTTCAAGCCACGGCACGATCCTTCGCCGACGAACTAATTCCCTATGAGGAGTATGCCGAGACTCACGACGGTGATCTCCCTCCTGAGATTGAGACGGCGATGCGCAAGAAAGTACTCGACCTTGGACTGCACTCGACAAATATTCCCAAAGAATATGGTGGCCAAGGCTGCACCATGATCCAACAAGTCTTGGTCCAAGAGCAGACTGGACGGGTCACCAACGCATTGGCGTGGATGATGCACACCCCACCGGCATGGCTCACTGAGGTTGCAACGCCAGAACAGATCGAGAACTACATCCGGCCGGCCACGCGCGGCGAAAAAGAAGAGGCCTACGCCATCACCGAAGAGTTTGCCGGGAGTGACGTTGATGCGATCACCTCAACGGCAACCCGAGACGGCGACGAGTACATCTTGAATGGTGAGAAGTGGCACGTCACGTCGTTTAACTCGAGTGCCTATGTCTTTTTTCAAGGCAAGCTCACCCAAGGGGTCAACGCTGGCGAGCACGCAATGTTCATCATTGACTTACCGAACCCGGGAGTGCGCGTTGTCCGCACTCCTAGCTATTCCCACACCATCAATCATCACCACCCCATTGTGGCGTTCGAGAATGTCCGCGTTCCGGCAACGTCAATGGTGGGGAACGAAGGTGACGGAATGCATTTCGCCTATGAGTGGTTCCGCTTTGAGCGCATGATGGTCTCAGCGCGCTGCCTCGGTGGGATGCAGCGTCTTATCGACGAAACGACAGCGTTTGCCAAAGAGCGCATCGTCAACGGCCAGCCACTCACGGACTTCGGGGCCATACAGATCATGCTGGCTGACTCATTGACTGATCTCTTTGCCGCACGCTCAATGGTCTATGAGACGGCAAAGAACATCGACGCCGGTGCTGACGTCAAGATCCAACATGCGCAGTGTTCTATGGCCAAGCTCTTCGCCTCGGAAGCGGCGGGTCGGGTGGCGGACAAATGCCTGCAAATCTTTGGCGGACGGGGATATATGCGTGAAAACGTGGCCGAGCGGCTCTTTCGTGAATTGCGTGTTGAGCGCATCTGGGAAGGCACGAGCGAAGTCCAGCGTTCGATTATCGCTGACCAGATGGTCAAACGAGGCCCGCAATCCTTCGTCTAACGCGTTACGCGACGGGGCTTTCTTTCACGTTCTTGACGCTTTGGCCGAGGTAGCCCCTTGCCACCATGGTCACGTACTGATACACGTTCTCTTCCTGGCTCGAGAGTGGCCCAGCAATCGCCTTTGGCGACGCCAGCGCACGCTGCACCGACTCACATGCTCCCCAGTCCTGGCTGTTCGTCAGGTCCCAAAAGTCGATGGCGTAGGCGGGGTTGAACTCGTCAATGTCCCACGACTCAGGGGCGAACGCCCACATGCACTCAATGATGGTTTCGCCGACTGCTGCGGGCATGATGCGGTGGATCATCACGTAGTCCGGGTGACAACTAATCAGTACGTTGGGAAAGATATTGACGTAGACCACTTCACGGAGCTGCTCGGCGTTGAGATTGCGTAACATCGCGCCATTCCCCTGCCCATCCATGGACATGGTCTGATATTCATCTTTGATGAGCATGGTGCCACCGGACCAGGGTCCGTCGGTGTAGTAGCCATAGCCGCTTTGTGGGGCTGAGACCACACAGAGCTGCGGATGCAACATCATGCAGTGATAGCACTCGTGATAATTCTCGGTCAGCGTCTTCCAGTTCGAGTTGATGGTGTACACGTGACGGCCGGCAATCTTGAGCCGTTCTGGTTCGTAGGGGGCAATGATGGGATCGAGTTCAGCGAGCAGCTTGTTGAGTGGTTCGGCATCGCCCGATGAGTTCACAAAGATCATTCCGTGCCATTCAGTGCAAGGAAGTTCAGTGAGACCATGTTCCGCAGCGACAAAGCCTTCGACGTCTTGGAATCCAGGGGCCGTCCACACGTCGCCTTCGAGGCTGTAGGACCACGAGTGATAGGGACAGATAACGCGGCCATGGTGTGCGGTCTCACCACAAGGAAGCAGTTCGTGGCCACGGTGAGAACAGACGTTGGCGAACGCACGCAGAATGTCGTCGTGACCACGAATCAACAAGACGCTGCCGGTTCCGAGGGTTTCGGCTTTTTGATCGCCTGGCTCGGCGATGTCTTGAGAGAAGCCCACGCAGAGCCAGCCCTTCTCGAAAAAGTTCCGTCGTTCCCAGTCAAAAACCTCTTGGCCCACGTAGGCCTGAGGCGGCAACATCCGCGAATAACCAAAGGGCTTTAAGGTCAGCTCTAAATCCCTCGGGTTGAGAGGGGCGAGGTCTGATTGAATGGTCATACAGTCGATCCTAGAATCCTTCGGGTCCCCCGTCCAGCCTTGGGCGAACAAGTGGCGCCTTCCAGGGGTTCGTGGCACAGTGAGGAACCCCAGTAAGGGGTCAGAACGAAGAAACGGAGTGGACAATGCCCTATGAAGTACGAGGAGTCGTGGCCACCAAAAAAGGTGCCCCGGTCACGATCGAAACCATCCATGTACCCGATCCAGGCCCCGGCGAGGCCGTCGTCACCATTCAGGCCTGTGGCGTGTGCCACACCGATCTCCATTATCGAGAAGGCGGCATCAATGACGACTTTCCTTTCCTTTTAGGTCACGAAGCCGCTGGCGTCGTCGAAGCGGTTGGCGAAGGGGTGACGTCGCTTACTCCTGGCGATTTTGTGGTGTTGAACTGGCGAGCTGTGTGTGGCGAGTGTCGTTCATGTCAAAAGGGAAAGCCGCAGTACTGCTTCTCTACGTTTAATGCAACGCAAAAGATGACCTTGAGTGACGGCACCGAGCTCTCCCCAGCCTTGGGGATTGGAGCATTCGTCGAGAAGACGCTGGTGCACGCGGGGCAGTGCACCAAGGTTGACTCCAGCGCTCGACCTGCAGCAGTCGGCCTTTTGGGTTGTGGCGTGATGGCAGGACTGGGTGCCGCGATGTGGACCGGCGAAGTTGAAATTGGCGACTCGGTTGCCGTCTTCGGCTGTGGCGGTGTTGGTTGTGCTGCAGTTGCCGGTGCGAAGTTGGCTGGTGCCTCAACAATCATTGCCGTTGACCTCGATGACCGAAAGCTAGAACTGGCCAAAGAGTTTGGCGCCACCCACACGGTGAACGCGTCGAACGAAGACCCGGTGGTGGCTATTCAAGGTTTCACGAACGGCAACGGCGCTGATGTCTGCATAGAAGCCGTTGGTAACCCCAAAGTCTTCGAGCAAGCCTTCTACGCCCGCGATCTTGCGGGAACCGTGGTCCAAGTTGGCGTGCCGACGCCAGAGATGAATATTGAACTGCCGTTTATTGAACTCTTCGGTCGTGGAGGGCGTATCAAGCCGAGTTGGTATGGCGACTGCCTACCATCAAGGGACTTTCCCATGCTCGTTGATCTCTACCTCCAAGGCCGCTTAGATCTGGATCGTTTTGTGACTGAGACCATTGATCTCAGCGAAGTGGAGGATGCCTTTCACCGCATGGAACGAGGCGAAGTACTCCGTTCGGTCGTCGTGCTGTGAGTATCGAGCGCGTCATCACTTCGGGGATCTTTTCGCTCGACGGCCAAGATTTTGAGGTAGAGAATAATATTTGGATCATCGGTGATGAAGAGGTACTCATCATCGACGCCGCACACGATCATCGACCCATTGTTGAAGCGGTGGGTTCGCGTACGGTGACCGGGATCTTGGCTACCCATGGCCACAACGATCACATCAACGCCGCAGTGGCATTGGCCGAAGTGGTTGATGCGCCGATTTTCTTGCACCCAGCCGATTCGATGCTGTGGCGAGAGGTCTACCCCGATCGAGCAGCTGACGGAGAACTCAGTGACGCCATGATTATTCACGCAGGGGACTCCACCTTGAAGGTCTTGCACACCCCAGGCCACAGCCCAGGAGGCTGTTGTTTCTATGATGAAGAACATGATGTGCTCTTCTCTGGTGACACGCTCTTTCGTGGCGGTCCGGGGGCGACGGGACGCAGTTTCTCGGACTACGCAACCATCGTCGCTTCCATCCGTGACGTGCTGTTAGCACTACCCAGTGCAACCAGAGTGCTGACCGGCCACGGTGACGAGACCACCATTGGCGCCGAAGCACCAAGTCTTCCTGAGTGGGAAGCAAAGATCTAGATGGCTGAGCAACCCCAGCGCGCGCAGATCGTCATCGTTGGCGGTGGGGTTATCGGCTGTTCAATCGCCTATCACTTGACCAAACTTGGAGCCAAGGACGTCATCTTGCTCGAGCGCGATGCGCTGACGTCGGGGACAACCTGGCACGCAGCGGGTTTGATTACTTCAGCTGGGATGGTTGATGAGACGGCGTTATTTATGAGTCGCTACTCGCGTGACCTTTACGAACGTTTAGAAGAAGAGACTGGGCTGTCGACTGGCTTCACACCCATTGGTCACATTTCGATCGCAACGAACAAGGACCGGATGGAAGCACTGCATCGTGAAGGTCTGTTCGTGAAAGGCTTCGGCGTCGAAGACCATGAGCTTTCACCGAAAGAAATCCAAGAGATGTGGCCATTACTGCGCACTGACGATCTCGTTGGCGGGCTGTACATTGCCGACGAAGGTCGTGCTGATCCTGTTGGGGTGGCGATGTCATTGGCAAAGGGTGCGCGGAACAACGGCGCCGTGATGCTTGAACACACACCGGCCATTGGCGTTGAGATCAAGGGTCGTCGTGTTACCGGTGTCGTCACCGAACAAGGAACGATCGAATGCGAAACGGTCGTGAACTGTGCGGGAATGTGGGCCCGTCAGTTCGGCGTCATGGCGGGCGTCGAGATTCCCAATCAAGCGGCCGAGCACTATTACGTGATCACTGAACCGATGGAAGGGGTGACCCGTGACTTGCCGGTGATCGAAGACCCTGACTGTTATGGCTACTTCCGCCCTGAAGGTGACGGATTGCTTGTTGGGCTCTTTGAACCCGACGCCAAAGCATGGTCCCTCGATGGTGTGCCCAACGACTTCTCCTTTGGAGAGATCACTCCCGACTATGACCGGGTCGCCCCCTTCTTGGAACGGGCCATGGAACGGGTCCCCGCATTACAAGACGCCGGCATTTTGAAGTTCTTCTGCGGGCCTGAGTCCTTTACCTCCGACGTGCACCCCTTGTTGGGTCCTGCACCTGAACTCGACAACTACTTTGTGGCCGCGGGCTTGAACTCGCTCGGGATTCTTCTCGGTGGTGGGGTGGGCACGACGTTGGCCCACTGGATCGTCGACGGTGAGCCTCCCGTTGATGTGACCGGTTATGCCATCGATCGCTTGGCGCCGCACGAAATCACCCGAGCATTTCGTCACGAACGGACGAATGAACAACTCGGCGTGCTCTTTGGTGATGCGGCCTATCCAAGCTGGCGACCACGCACAGCACGTAACCTTCGACGTACGCCGCTGCATGCTCGCTTTGAAGAACTTGGTGCACACTTCCAAAGTTCTGTAGGCTGGGAGTTTCCTGAATGGTTTGAAGGCGATGCGTACCCCTTAGCGATTGCTCCGGGTTACGAGGCCCAAGCATCGTTTGACTTCATCAAACAAGAACACGAAGCAATACGTCATGCTGTAGGGATCATGGATATGACCTTGATGGCAAAGTTCTCGGTGAAAGGACCTGATGCACTTGCGGTGTTATCGAGGCTCTCGGCGAACAACATCAAGAAAGCCCCAGGATCGGTGACCTACACCCAATGGTGCACGCCACAAGGTGGCATCGCCGCAGACTTGACGGTGGCCCGTGTCAAAGATGACGAGTTCTTAGTGGTCGCGTCGGACATCATCCATCGTCGTGTCGAGCCAATGATTCGCCGGGCAACAAAGCCTGGAGAGTTCGTGAGTGTGACCGACGTGACGTCGGGGACCACCTTGCTTTCTGTTCAAGGTCCGAACTCTCGAGAACTGCTTCAGCGAGTATCGTCGGCAGACTTTTCAAATGAGGCATTTCCTTATCTGTCACTTCGCCAGATCGATGTTGGGATGGCTCCGGCTCTTTGTGTGCGTATTACTTATGTGGGTGAGTTGGGCTACGAACTTCACGTTCCGACCGAGTACGGCCTGTTGGCCTACGACACCTTGATGGCGGCCGGCCAGGACTTAGGCCTTCGTCCAGTGGGTCTTTCGGCCATGGGATCACTTCGATTGGAAAAGGGCTACCGAGACCTCGGCGTTGACATTGACAACACGGACAACCCCTACGAAGCGGGACTGGGTTTTGCCGTTGCGCTGAACAAAGAAGGCGGCTTTATCGGCCAAGAAGCATTGGCCGCTATCAAAGCGTCTGAACCGCTCGATGAACTCTTGGTGAGCATGTTGGTCAATGATCCCTCGGTGCGACTCTTCGGCAATGAGGCCGTCATGTTGAATGATTCCTGGTTGGGCTATGTCCGAGCTGCGGGCTATGGCTTTACCTTGGGCGGAGCAATCGGCTTGGTGGCGGTGCACAACGATGAAGGCGTCACGCAAGAGTGGATCGATACGAACGACTTTACGGTAGAGACTCCGCAGGGTGTTTATCCCATTACCCTCTCGATTCAACCGTTCTATGACCCCAAACGAGAGCGCATTCTGGCCAAGGGATACTAAATTGGTCGTGAGTTTCTCGAACAAGTAATCAGCACGATGAGTGAACTTCTCGTAGGGTTACTCCATGATGCTGCTTCGAGAAACGTGGCAGAGCGTTCTTACGCTTGATCGTTCCATGATCACGTGGTGGAAGGGTTTACGGATCTTTCTCATCTTGCTGGCCATTCAAGGGTGGGCATTCGTCACATCGCACGAGAGTATTGGCGTGTCGATGTCACTTGGTGCTGCATTTGTTGGAGGTCTCCTCGATCTCGACGGCGCCTATCGGCATCGAATATTTTCCATGGGAACCGGGGTGGTGGCACTGACGCTCACTGTTTTTCTTGGAGCATGGGCTTCTTCAGATCCCGTTGCCCACATCGCAGGGATGGCCGTGATCGGTTTCCTCGGTGGGTTTGTTGTCGTTGGGGGACCCCGAGCGACGATGCTGGGCGTTCTCTGCATGGTTGCCTACTGCGTTTTCAGCGGTGAGCCAGCCATGTTCACCAGTGCAGTGGGTGACGCCTCTGCGTTCTTTCTCGGCGGGGTCTTCGCTACCGCAGTGATTACCTCCTCTTGGTTGTTTCGACGAGTTGACGGCTATCGGGAACTCTTGGCCTTGTTCTATCGGGGCTTGGGCCACGCCTGTAGTGGCGATGCATTGAGAGCGGTCGATGTCATCCACGTTGAACGCTTGCGACGATTACGTTTCGCCTTGGATGTCGATGATCAAGGGGAAATTCTCCAGCAATGGTTTGATGACATCGTGGTGCAGTCGACCATCATCCGCTGCAATCTGATTGCGCTGTCCCGTGAAGGCGATGAAATCAATAATGTTGAAGCCACGCAGAAGCTGCAGGAGTATTTCTTGGCCGTGCGCTCACTGAGTAAGGGAGTTGCTCGAGTACTGCGCTGGCACTGGTTCCGCCGCTTCCTCGAGAAGGATCTTGCAGCACTTTTTGAAGCGACACGACAACTTGAACCCTTTGGATCGCTTATCGACCAAGAACTCACTGCAAAGAATGGCACAGCCTTTACCCAGGTGGTCGAGTCCGTGAGCGGCCACTGGCCTTTTGGCAAACGTCATGGCGTCAAGGTCGCCGCCCCTCGTCTTCCTCGGTCGGGAAAGATTCGCCATCATTTTCACTGGAAAGACGAAGCCTTTCGCCACGGCGTGCGCCTTTCACTGGCCATCACGACGGCCGGCCTCTTCTCACTTCTTTGGGGTCCGTCCCGGGGTTACTGGTTCCCTATGACTGTTGCGTGGATGGCGAAACCCGGTCTCGGGGACACCAGCGTAAGAGTGCTCTCGCGCATCGCAGGAACGATTGGTGGCGTTTGCGTGGGTTTGGGGATCTTCGAACTACTCCACCCGGTGGGATGGTTCGCCGCCGCGCTGGTAGCGGCGTGTGGAGCGCTGACCATGGTGTTTCTTCTCTCTAATTATGCGGCAGGAATTTTCTTCTGGTCAATGTTCGTGATTTTTCTTCTTGCCAATGATGGCAACGCCATCGATCAATTAGCTCCACTACGTGCGCTGTGGACCATACTCGGCGGCCTTGTCGTTGTCGGGTTTAGTTTTCTTTGGGCCTCGAGGCGAACGGGAGATGTACTTTCCAGTCTTTGTCAGGTCACGCATTCGCTACGAGAGTACGCACGAACGATTGTCTTGTTTGCAACAAACGGTGAAGGCAATATGGAACGAGCGCGTAATGATGCAGTTGACGCACGGCTCCATGCAACAGCGGTTGTGGACGCAGCAGCACATGAAACAGGCGCACATCGCATTGAGGTCAACGATGCGCGAGAGATCCTCCAACAGTTGCATTACCTTGCTGCTGTGCTCTTGGACCTCGAACTTCGAGCGTCGGCGTCGCTTGATGACGCGAGAAGTCTCGAGGAGGCATTGTCTCAACTTTTGGATCGTATGAAAGGTCTTGACGACGACAACGGCTTTCTTTGGGACGCAGCGCAGCCGATGCTGCACGCCACCACCCAAAATATCCATGTCATCCTCGGACACTATGGGGTGGCGGCATTCCGCTAAGGGCGAGGGGTCCGTCCGCCTTCGGCATTCTGGGGAGGAGGCACATTTTGCCAGTTTTCAGCCAAAAGACAAACACTTGGCAGGGAAATGAGTAAACTGAACAGTCAGTCAGTCAATGTGACGTTCAGTGATGTGGCCAGGAAGGGGAAACGTGACTATTCAACAAGATCTCCGTTCTACCCAGCTTGACGAGTTAATTGCCGCTGAGTCGGCAACGTTTGTCTCCCGCCAACCCCTCTCGCGCTCAATGCGAGAGCGAGCAAGCGGCGTGATGGCAGGTGGCGTGACGTCGAGTTGGCAAATCACTCAACCCCAGGCGATCTGGATGAGCCACGGAATGGGCTCGAAGATCTACGACGTTGATGGAAATGAGTATGTTGACCTCCACGGTGGTTACGGGGCGGGCCTGGCCGGTCACGCACATCCGGCGATCATTGACGCCGTGCAGCACCAAGTCACTCGAGGTACGCATTTTGCGCAACCATCGGAGCGGGCAATTGACGTTGCCGACCTTCTCGCCGATCGCTTCGGGCTCCCTCTTTGGCGCTACATGAACTCGGGAACTGAAGCGACGATGGATGCGATTCATCTCATGCGGGCGTTCACGGGTCGAGACCTCATCATCAAAGTCGAAGGTTGTTATCACGGGCATCATGATTCGGTACAGGTCTCGGTGCTCCCTGAAGAAGAGGAGATCGGCTCGGCTGCGTTCCCCAACAGCGTGCCGAGTAGCGCGGGAATTCCGCGTGCGATTACTGAGAAGACTTTGGTGGTCTCGTTCAATGATCTCGACGGACTCCGTCGTGTTCTCGAACAACACCCAGGCCAGATCGCTGGAATGATTATCGAACCGATCATGATGAACGCCGGCATCATCCCTCCCGATGAGGGCTACTTGGCCGGGGTCAAAGAGCTCTTGCATAAACATGGGGCACTGCTGACCTTCGATGAAGTCAAGACAGGCCTTACCGCAGGCCCCGGTGGTGCAACCGGGGTGACCGGAGTCACGCCTGATGTGATCTGTTTGGCGAAAGCAATTGGTGGCGGCATTCCGTCAGCGGCCGTTGGTGGAAGTGAAGACGTCATGGGTTTTGTGGCCGAAGGCGGCTATGAGATGGTGGGAACGTTTAATGGGAATGCGATGGCAATGGCGGCGACCTATGCGATGTTGCACGACGTCTTGACGCCACAAGTCCATGTGAAGTTGCAAGAACTTCAAGATCGGGTCGTGCTCGGCCTTGAGACCACCATTGCTTCCTATGGACTCGATGCGCATGTCGTTTCAGTCGGGGCGAAAGGTTGTGTGGTATTCCAAAACGATCGAGTTCGTAACTATCGGGGATTCCTCGGTATTGACGATCGGTTCAATCATGCGCACTGGTTGACGCAGCTCAACAACAACGTCTTTTTGCCACCGTGGGGGAAAATGGAGCAGTGGTTGATTTCTGTTCAGCACGATGAAGAAGATATTGACCGTTTTCTTGGCAACTTCACGCTCTTGGCCGAGGGGCTGACGAGATAAGTCGGCGCGATTGCGGCGAAAGTCGTTGAGTGCTTGAATCAGGTAGGTCAGTCTTTACGAATCGATCGAAAAAAGAAGATCTCGGGGGGGAGGGAAAGCCAGCGTGGCATCACATCCCCGACAGCGCTTTCCCGAAGGCTCTAACCCTTTTTCTCGTCGAACCTTTTTAACGGCTGCGGGTCTGGCCGGTGCAGGCTTAGGACTGGCTGCTTGCGGTAACGGTGCGACATCGGGCGCTTCCTCAACGCAAAGTATCCCCCTACCTCGGGTCAACGATCCCGTGACGTGGCCTTTGTCTTCGTCGAATCCAGCAATCGCCAATGGTCGCTCACCCGAAAGCGGAGCTACCCTCAAGTTGTACTGCTGGGTGGCCTACGTCAACCAAAAGGTCCTGAATAATTTTGCGAAGAAATACAACTGCCAAGTGCAGGTATCCACGTTCAACAACACCGCAGAAGCAATGTCCAAGCTTTCAAGTGGGCAGATGGACTATGACGTCTTCTTCCCCACTATTGATTTGATCGGACCGTTGACAGAATCAGGGCTGATTCGGCCGCTGAACCACTCTTATATCCCGAACATCTCTCAAGCTTGGAACGCATTCACCAATCCCTTCTACGACCAACAGTGGCGCTACTCGACGCCGTACACAATCTTTACGACTGGTATTGGATGGCGCAAAGACTTAGTGAACGAGAACCCTTACGACATGGCCAATGGGTGGGCGATGCCATGGAACGCCAAGTACAAAGGTCGCGTCGGGATCCTCGATGACTATCGAGAAGCGGCAGCCTTAGGAATGTTAAAAAATCATCTTTACGACCTGAACACGACTGACCTTAGTCAAATGGCCACGTCGACGAATTCACTCATTCAGTTGAACTCGCTGGTCTCCACCCAGATTGACAACAACGACTATGTGAATATTCCCTCTGGCCAGGCCTGGATCCACGAAGCCTGGTCCGGTGACATGGCCTCGAGTTGGCAGTACTTACCCAAAGGACAATCAATCGACACGATCGGCTATTGGTTTCCGCCGAACGGGAAAGGTCCGATCAACAATGACCTGATGGTCAATCTCAAGGCCGGACAGAACCCCGTACTGGCGCACCTCTTGATTAATGATCTCTTGGATTTGAACAATGCCATCGAGAACATGTCCTATACGGGTTACATGCAACCAATTAACGGAATGACGCCGTCTCGGCTGATCGCTGAAGGAATTATTCCTCCCAACCTCACGTCAACGGTAGTGCGCGAGTCTGATTTCAACAACGGCGTCCGTGAACTTGCCCTTGACCCCCAAGTCGATGCGCAGTATCAGCAGAACTGGTTGCGAGTCAGTGGGGGAATCTAAATGACGATGACTCCGGAGAAGCCAAAGGTGATCACCGCGTCACCACCAGGAAAGACCGCGCGTCAACGACGGATCTCGATGGGATGGGCCGCCTTTGCCGTCCCGGGAATCTTGTGGCTTGTCTTCTTGTTCATTGTGCCGATGTACACGATCTTTGCGGTGGCTGGTGGCCATCTCAACCCGATCTTTAACTCACCGGTTCCTGTTTGGAATCCGTTTGCATGGTCAGGAGCAAATTACGTTGCCGTCTATCACGACTTCGTGGGACCAACCTCGTTCATCGGTCCGATTCTTGGACGTACGGTGGTCTACGTTGTCATCGCATCGATCTTGTCGTTACTGATCGCCTATCCGGCGGCGTACTTTGTGGCCCGCTTTGCCGGAAAACGCAAAGGTCTTTTTTTGGCTCTCATGATTGCCCCGTTCTGGATTAGTTACATGATGCGGATGCTGGCCTGGATCGATCTTCTTCAAACAAACGGCTACATCAACAAAGCGTTAGTGAATCTCCATGTGATCTCTGCGCCGGTGAACTGGCTTGGGGGTAAGTCGGTCACCGTTGTTTTGGGCTTGGTCTATGGCTACATTCCCTATTTGATTTTGGTGCTCTACGCCGGCCTTGACCGAATCGATCAGCGCCTCATTGAAGCCGGTCGAGACCTCGGGCTCTCTCGGACGCAGACCTTTGTGACGATCACCTTGCGCCTGAGTCGCCCGGCCATTATCACCGGGATGTTGATTACCTTCCTTCCCATGATTGGTGACTACTTCACCAACCAAATGCTCTCAGGCAATGTGGCAACGTCCATGATCGGCAACCTCATCGACGCCCAACTCTTGACGACGAGCCTTCAGTCCGAAGGAGCGGTTCTTTCCCTCTTTCTCTTAGTGATCTTGCTCGTTCCCATCCTCTATTACGTGTGGCAGTCTCGCCACAGCGAGGACTCGGTGATGTAGGTGACGGCAGTCCTAGATTCTGAAGTGATGACCCCAGCGACCAAGCGGCGGTCGTGGAGGAAGAACCCATGGCGAAAGCCTGTGGTTCTAGAAGCCTTCACGTGGGCCTATCTCGTGTGGTCGATCGTCCCGATTGTTATTGCCGTCATCTTCTCGTTCAACAACGGAAAGTCGGATAGCTCCTGGGAAGGTTTTTCAACGCGCTGGTATTGGGGGAGCACCACGAACTCGGTCTTTGAGAACCCCGTCTTTCGTAGCGCTATCGAACAGACCTTGCGCCTCGCGATTATCTCAACGATTCTTACGATGATCTT
>Ga0164297_10001736_pt1 | contig 22639 bp, 28 predicted proteins | sample GEODES058metaG_FD_113539 | JGI IMG/M metagenome (GOLD analysis project Ga0164297, IMG submission 113539) | Dystrophic lake water microbial communities from Trout Bog Lake, Wisconsin, USA - GEODES058 metaG | ecosystem: Environmental > Aquatic > Freshwater > Lake | place: USA: Trout Bog Lake... | reverse complement strand
GTGCAGAGGACCTCCGGAGTCCGGAACTTGCTGCGCTTTTCGTCCTTCCCCCCCCTCGCAGAGGCTTGGCGCCTCGTCGCCGTTGCACTGCAGTTGTCGCGTTGAGTGAGCGCAGCATGGCTGACGTCGAGGTGCGAAGTCGGAGAGAGAGAGAAGCGCCGCAGCTCTGTTGCTTGAAGCAGTGTGCTGTGTTCTGACACCCCCGTGCCACCCCACGCACAAAAAGGCGGAGCGTCGTGCACGCAAGGAGCGCGAAGCTGCACGGGAACGTAAACACCGTGAGGCACGTCATACGCGCTGCGCTCAGCGGCTTGGTGAGCAACCCTACAGGACTCTGCACTCTTACAGCAGTCTCCTGTGCGTGGGAAACAGCGTGCGCAGGCGGACGCGGCCAAGCAGGGTGACAAGGTCAAGGGTGGCCTACCAACACTGGGCGAGGGGGTGCGTCTTCTCTCCTCCACTTTGCGTGTTGTGCACTCCCGGATCTGCGACACTCAGACGCACACCCGGCAACGCTCCAGGAAAACCGGCTGCTGCGTGACACACCCTTCCTGTGCGACTTCCACTTCCGGAACGACTTGCCGCTGCCGCCTGTGTGGCCAAAGCTGCTACCAGTGCCGGTGGACAGGGCGCGCATCACAGCCTTCCAGCCAGTTGGCCTCACTTGGGACCGGCCCTCTGAGGCGCTGCTGGAGTATGACCTCGCGCTCGCTGTGGACCCGCTGGATGCGGAGCGCTATCGCGTTCCGTCTGGGGGCCCGCCTCCGCTGGATCCAGACGATGAGGCGCTGCTTGCCCCAGAGCCCACAGCCGCAGGCAGCGCTCGCGCCGCCAAAAAGGCGAAGCTGGACAACAATGCAGGCTGGCTCATGCGCACACTGTACCTGTCCGACGCGCAACTGCCAAAGGTGCGGGCATCATCTGGGCCTGGCATTTCTGTCCTTGTGCCCACCGCATGCGTCTGACCCGAATCGCGTGGCGCCATCCGTGTCTCAGGCAAGCAGCGCGGACGAAAACGTGCACGCGCGCGCACTCAAGGAGCGCCAGCTTGCAGCGGAGGGGGTCTTCCTGGCAGTTCCGCCTGGGGGGGATGCCAAGGACGCGCAAGTGCAAGCCATCGAGGAGTCATTCGCGGCCATGCAGACGCCGCCCGTGCATGCCACAAAGCCGGAGTTGCAGGCTGTGGAGGTGATGCCCATTCTACCAGACTTTGCGCGATGGCCAGAGGCGTTTGTCACCGTCTCGTTCGACCACGATCCTCTGTCGGAGGTTGCATACGCAGCCAAGGCACCGCATTTGCGCGCCGCTGCCGCCCGTGGGGCGTTCATGAAGAGCTTCATGATTGCCCCCGAGGTTGAGGATCCCAACGAGCCGCCACCGCCTCCGGAGCGATTCATCGTCTACTTCGCCCCCACAGAGGCGACGGCGTTACAATCTGCCGACGAGAGCGCTGGCGCGGCGGACACCGGGGAAAGCACGCACGAGTGGGTGCGCGAGTACACATATCGCACCATGATGTCCGCCGAGAGCGGCGAAGCCGCGCAGACGCTGGTCCTGTATATGGGTGACGGCTGCGCCTCGTATGTGCCGCTTGACCGTCGCTTCGAGCTGCGCAGGCGGGTGACTCGCGGTGCTGCTGCGACCGAAAGCCAGTTGCCACGGCCGAGCAGTGTGACCATGGTCACTCGCCAACGCACCGCGGACGAACAGGCACAGGCTGACGAACGCCTGCTGGCGCTGACGAACCCTGTTCTTGAGCGCCCAGCAACGCCGGTGGATGACGAGGACCTGGAAGTTGCTCCCGAGGCTCGAGGAGCACAGATCGCACGCTACATCTTCGGCGATTCCGATGACGATGACGAGTAGAGATGCGGCACCGATCAAGCGCGTGTCCTTCTTTGGCTTGCGCGGTTTGAAGAACTACCTGTCAGCACCCCCTCGCAAGGTCGCGCCTGTATGATTGCTTCGCTGTCTCTTGTCCAGCACTCGCGCGTCGCGATCTCCTCGTTCCGTCAGACAGCGCGTCGAAGCCCCCGCGCGCTCGTGCGCACTTTCGCCTCTATGGATTCTGTGAAGAGCACCATCGGCAGCGCCCCCGTCGTCGTGTTCAGCAAGACCTACTGCCCGTGCGTTGCTACTTGTGCCTGTGGACGTGCACGCACTCGTGGCCCGCGCGTGTGTCTGACTGCGCCACAAACGTGGTGTGTGGACTGCCTGGCTCTTTGCCCACACCCGCGCTGCCCCGTGCTTCCGGAACAGCTACTGCACCGCAGTTAAGGGCTTGTTCGCACAGTTGAACGTGAACGCGAAGATCATCGAGCTGGACAAGCTGGGTGCGTCCGTCAACTGGGGAAGCGCTCTTCCACCAGGTGACTCCACTGACACGAGCCACACCTCCGCAGCTGATGGCACGGACCAGCAGAATGCCCTCGCGGAGCTGACCAGCCAGCGGACGGTGCCGAACGTCTTCATCGGCGGCAAGCACGTTGGCGGCAACGACGCAACTCAGGCGCTGCACCGTGACGGCAAGTTGAACGCGATGCTGAAGGCTGCGGGTGCAATCTGAGCTTAAGATAGGGGTGTCAGACACGAGTGATACGAGCACGTGCTTAAATGCGTGTCCATGAGCAACCCGATTTCTGGGGACGGGTGACTCAATTCTTTCCTGAGTGACCCCTCGCGAATGCGATTGAGCAGACCGTGTGCTCGCCCACTCAGTTGCATGTTCAGTTGGATCTCCAGTACGCCCGCATACGCCTCGCTCCAGCAGGCTGCCGAAATGCCGAGCGTTCCGGATCAATGCTGCAGCTGCGCTTTGCTATCACGCATGGCGAGATGTTGCATCGCAGCATTATGCGGCTGGTGCACGTTTAGGCCCATGAACGAGCACCCGAGACGTGCAGCCCGTGTGCAGCCGGTTCAGCATCAGCACGTCACGGTGACGCATCATCGTGTACACAGCGACGAAGACGAGGCTGGCACATCGCTCGAGCCATTCGCGACATCGCCATCGCAACGCACTAAGGCCAAGGCGAGGCTTGAATCCTCTTTCCTTTTCCAAGGGGATCGCGATGAGTGCCCAATCTGCTTCGACGGCTTCAATGCGGACAACCCGCGACTAGTGCTGCGGTGCTCCCACGCCTATCACCTGCAGTGTGTCCTGCAGTGGGGCGAGCGCAGTCAGAGCTGCCCGATTTGCGGCGCGCACATCAGACACGAAGACTTCGGCTTCAACATCTCATCATGAGTGCTATACTAGCATCAATGCTGCGGCCTACTGTCCAGTCTACACGCGCGTTGAAGGTTGTACTGCCTGTAGTCGCCCCCGGTTCCGCCGTCGAGGCCCAGTCCAACAGGAAGCGCAGCGAACAGAAAGCTGAAGAACGCAGGGATCTGGAACAAGGCGCCCCGCGTTTGCTGACCCATTGTCTGCAGCGCGTCGAACTCAGTCAGGACAGCTTGCAGGATGCGAGCTTCGCCAGGCAATGCCCGCGGGTGTTCCATGGACACAGGACAGCGACGTTGCACCACGATCTCCCAGTCGCACTTGTACGCGTCATCCAGGTCGCACTCCAAATGCGCAAATGAGAAATGCAATGCGCCGAGCGATTCCAGTGCCCCGCTTGTGATGGTGCAAAATGCCACGCGGCAGCCGTCTACTGTGTCGTCAACCTGGATAGGGACAGGAAGCGGGAGCTCGGTGGTGAACGTGAACGTCTTGAGGAACTCGCGCACTGCGTCGCGCACTTCCTCCATCGCCTGTAATAGGGCGTAAGCCAGTTGCTTTGTCAGCGGTAACCACTTTTCGGGGCAACCGGCGTGGGCACCACCACACCACGCACCGGGACAGCCTTGGACTGCCGTGGCACAAGCCGCGTGAGCAAGATTTCGTCATACAACGGTCCGACAAGTCCTGAGCGACTGCCCGGCTGGCCAGCAGCTTGTTTGCGGCCCGTGGCTTTTTGCCGCACGCCTTGCTGCTTTCTTAGGTACGCAGACCTCTTCACTGGGTCGCTCAGTGTGTCGTAAGCAGCATTCAACAGCGCTGACTGCTTCGTTCCTTGGTTGCCGGCAACGTCCGGATGCGCCCGTCTGATGAGAGCTAAATAAGCCGCTCTAACTGCTTCCTGTCCGTCGGCAGGCGACACTCCCAGCACGTCGAAGAGGTCCACGCTGTCCGCCTCACTACTGCTCTCAGCGGCGCGGCACTTAGTGCTTGCACTGCGGCCGCGCCCCTGCACTCGGCGTGCTTGCTGAATGCGGCCGCACGGGGCAGTGCCGCGCGAGATGTGCGCGCGCTGCATGATGGGCTGGCCTGGAGGAAGAAAGAACAACGGGGACACGCGAAGGCGTCACGAAGTCGTTTAAATTGCTACGTCATCGTCTGACGACATTATCCGCGGCGCCGGAAGCTCTCCAGCGGGAGGGGCGTCACGCCAGCCCGCGGAGTTGCGCTCGCCCGCCCTCCGGATGATTTCCTGAAGGAGTCCAGCTTGTCGAGCGCACTGCTTGCCGATGCCGATGCCGATGGGAGGTGGCTCAGATCCACCGATAGGATCGGTGCTGTCATGCACGGCGTGGCCACCACAGCGCTGGCCGGTGTGTCGTTGCCAGTGCCAGCCTCTTGCTGGTCAGCTGCCTCCGAGAAGAACCGGCTGCGGCGCTGAGACGGCGCAGCTGCCGGTGTCGCAGCCACATTAAGCACACTCGGGTGGCGTGGATGAAGCGGCCGTGGCTGATGCGGACCCCACTGAGTCAGCGCGTACCGATGCGTCTTCGCAGGGCTGGGATCAACGGACTGACGGGAGTCATCGGAAGGCGAGGATGGCCGAGCCTCATGCTCACCACCGCTGCCCGATGCGGGATGCGATGCAGCCGCCTGCTGCCCGTACACCGGAATGGCAGCTGGCGGCGCTGCAGGAGCTAAGTCACCCAGGATGGAATCGACCAGAGAAGGCACAGTAGCAGCAGCCACACGGTCAGCTTGTGCTCGCTCGCGCCTGGTTCGCTTGGATGGCTGCGGTGTCAACTCTGCCGGTGCACTCGTCGGCGAGAAGAATGCGTTGATGCTGCGCCCGCTTTCCCGCGCCGGCGGTGGTGGCGGTGGCTGCGCTTGGCGCATGCGCGGCGGCGGCATGCTGGCTGGAGGCGCAAGCTCCTCTTCTGTGAACGGCACCAGCGTGATGGGGTCCATCCGCCCCTCTGCGATGGCTTGAGCAACAGCGTCACTGTGGCGGACGCCGAGCAGTGCTTCAACACCATCAGCAGGCAGTCCGCCACTTGCTGGCGGAAGTAGGGGCGTGCGATGGACTAGGCTCTTCGTGGTGGAGTCATACACCCACGCGTGCGCGAACGTCCACAACGCAGCCTGCACCCGCTGCTCGTGGCCAGCGGGCACTGGCGCGCCTTGGAAGCGCAGATGGCGAACGGCTGCCGCGGCTGTGCGGAAGCGGCGCACTAATTGAGCGGCCGTCTTGATGCCAACTCCGGGGACACTGGGCGCGTAATCACATCCAGCCAAGACGCACAGATGAAGCACCTGGGCAGCGTCCCAACCCGCGAGATTGAGCTCCCGGCATCGACCCAGGCGGTTGGCGAGAATCTCACAGCAAGAGCCATCTGGGGCAAGCTTGAACAGCACCCGCGGCGTGCCGTACGCCACCAGGTCACTGTCCTCTGTCACTACAGCACTCACGTGTCCGTCCAGTGCCAGGGCGGCCATCTGGGCGTCCGCTTCGTAGGGGGCCACCACAAAAGGAATGGCCGCCTGCCGCAGCTGCACCATGACGCGGGCAGCCATGAGAGGCGTGACGTCCACCGCGCGCTGGAAGCACTCCTGCGCAGCTGACCGGTTGCCTGGCGTCCACAGCAGCACACGAGGGGCGGGTGACGCGGCGAGAGTGACTACACTTTCGTTCGTCTGTCAAGGCAAACACCACGCGCGAGGGGGCCACGCACCGGTGCTCAGGTGCTGCTTGCCGCGCTCCATCTGCTCGGTACGACGCCTTCAAGAGGAGCAACACAGCGCGTGAGCCGCCACGGGAGCGAGACCCTGGTGGTCGCGCGGCACTCCTTGCGACGCACCGTGCTCTGTCCTCTTCTTCGACGCCTTTGCTGGGCAGCTTGCCCCCGTCGAAGACGCAGATTGGCATGACGCCGTTTCGGCGTAATAGCTGGACCTGTTTCATGAAGTACGTGACGTACCTGCAGCGCGCAGCAGCAGTGGGAGAGGTGCCGAGGTGAGCAAAGCGGTCTTTGCCGAGTTCAGGGCGACGCGCGGGACGGCGCACTTGTCTGTCGGCACTCCTAAACACAGGTCCTGGGCGCATGTGTACAAGCCGCGGTGAAGCCAGACGTAGCCGTCCACCGCGACTCGCTGACCGTCGCACTCCCGGATGTGTGCCTCTCTGGTCACGGACTTCAAGTTTGGCAGCAGCCCCACGATACCCATCGCAGAGGCTGCACCACTCCTGTTCGCACGACGGGCGGCGCGAAGCGGGCTAAAAGTGTCCACGTCAGATGGCCACAGACGCTCTTAGAGACTCGCTAGTGCGCATTCGCAATGCTTCAAATTGCAAGACGTGTGGTCCGCCACACGGCCAATGCGCAAGGCAAGGCGCCGTGGGCCAGAAGCTTGTGCCTTGGGCCCCCACCGGTGAGTATGCCTGATGTGTGAAGCCAAAGGTCATTCGCCTGACCTGGTTTCCTCCAAGCCCGCCGACGAGAGCTACACGACGATGGCAAGCGTGCGTTCGGCGGCCGAATTTCACGCGCTGACGTCCAACCAGAAAGATAAAGGTGTCCCAGAAATCTGGAGATAAGCAATCTTGCATCGCTCTCTCACTGCGCAGCACGCAGGCGGCATTGACTACATCATAGCTCCCATGGCCGTGTGCATCGCGTTCGTAAGCCACGCAGACCCGGCGTGTCGCTCCTTTGGGGCCTCGATGAGTCAGCTTGCTGACGAACATCCGGCGATAACTTTCGCTAAAGTCGATCTCGAGGGCGAAGATGCTGCCATGCTAGCCAAGGAGCAGGGAGTCCAGCCTGACGCAAAGCTTCCGCTGTTCAAACGGTACAAGGTGTGTCCCAACGTCCCTTGCATGCGAACCAAGCTTGGACAGGAACTCCCTTAACGCGACTTGCCGCAGAACGGGCTGCACATTGCGCCAGACATCGTTGGTGGTGACGCCAAGGCACTCAAGCATGCACTCGAAGAGCTGGCTCAGCCATGAAGCCGTTGTAATCTCGTCCTCATTCACTCTGTCAGCCCCTGGTGCGACTTTAAAGCGGATGCCAGGGCTGCAACTGCGGCGGCGCTTCGCCGCTGCCGAGGCTTGCGCGGCGGCGTGAATGTTGACGCTTGCTGTTGCTGCTCCGTCATGAGGAAATCAGTCCAGGAAGTCCATCCGACGTCTTTGTAGGCAACCGCAGGATTCGAAGGGATGTCCACCGGCCGCGTGTTTGAACGACACCACGCCTGCCATTCTGTCTGGTCGCGTAAATTCAGCGCGCGCGCGAACTCCCGTGCGTCTGTGAATGGCCGCCTCGATCCGGTTGAACGACTGTTATGTTTCAACTTCAGCTTCGCCGCCACTGTGGCTGCTCCATGCAGTGATAGGGCGTACACGAGGTCGGTTCTGCCAGCAGCCTTAAGCTCCGCGCGTGTCGGCAATCGGTCGCTTTTGCCGCCTTGAGCACGCATGAAGGCCCGCAGCTCACGCGCTGTCGCTGCCGGCGAAGTCCATTTCCCTTTCGGCGAACGCTTCAATCTCCATCCCAGACGGGCGGCTACTACAGTGGCGCCGCCATGGCGACGCACAGCCTCCATCAAATCAGTGCGTCCGGAGGAGCGGAGCTCGTCAAGTGTGGGCATCACACCACCGTCGGGCTCATTGCCGCCAGCGGCGACGCTCTCCTCGTGGGCCTCATCGTCATCGCCCTCGACATCCGCGCAAAACGCGTGTAGCTCGTCAGCAAGGGTGTCAAATGCGGCCAAGTGACGCCCTCCCCATCGCGGGGCAGCAGTCCACCCCAGCTGGTCTGCCACGACGCGGGAGCCGCCATGCATGTTCACCGCACTCACCAGGTCCCACCTGCCGCCGGCAACGAGAGCTCGCACTGGCGGCATGACGAGATCAGTGGCGAAATCGTCCTCTTCCTCGTCTTCTTCCTCCTCCTCCAAGTCGCTGTCAGTGCCCGCCACCGGCGGCGGGTCCCAACGCAGCTGGCCCGTGATGTCGTTATACCAGTACGGCTCATCAGCTGCAGCATCGCCGTCGCCGTCGTCGCTGTGCATCGTCCAGTGAGATTCCACAAACTCACGCAGCTCGCTCGCCACAATATCGATGTCATCCCAGTAGCCTACTGGTTTGCGAGCGCCGCGCAGCCGCAGATGGGCGCCCACCGCTGCGAAGCCGCCGGCGCGAGTAATGTGGTCTATCAAGTCAGGGCGGCCATTGCGGAGGAGCTCGGTGCGTTTTGGCATGCGCTGAGGCCTGTTGCGCACACGACATCATCAGCATCGAGAGCTGAACCACGCATGAAGCGTGGTGCCGGGGCCACGCACCGTGCGCCAGAAGTGCCTCCCAGAGGCAATGCGCTCAAGTATGGTTGCAGTTCCTGCTTGAGCCACGCGATGAGATGTGGTCGCTCACCCAGCTCCAGGAGCCCATCAGGCGGCGTGATGTGCACAACTTTGTTGTGCGGCGAAAGCGTCGGCACGAGCGCAGAAACCAGTGGCACAAAGACGTGCCACTCGTATTCACGCCTGTTGTGTGGCGGTGCAGCGGACATCACTCAGCTGATAAACAAGAAACTAAGTGTGGTTCAGCAGCACACATGGCTGCTGCCGTACCCGATGCCTTGAACACGAAGCAGAACGTTCTCCGGGTTGTCGTCGTCAGCTCCTGGCAGCGCGCCCAGGACGAGCAAGTCCGCTAACGGGTCCAGTGTAGCATCTCCTGCGCCATCTCCGTCGCCACTGACGTCGAACACAACCTCGCCGCCAGCCGTGCTGCGTGGAGAACACAAAACTGGATGAGCGAGCAATTGGTTTGTAGCTTAAACACGCATGTGCGCACCTCAGCACTTCTGCCACTGTGCCGACTGCCGCGCCGTCTCTGTGATGGACGACTGTCCAGCCGAGCAGCGCGGCTGCGCCTTTGGCGGCCAAGAACGAGTCGAGTGCGCACGTGTCCACTTCTGAACTCGACTCGCCCTCCTCTGCTCCGTCAGTCACGATACTCACAGACGCGCTGCGTTTCTGTATGTTGAAGCCTTGTCGCCGCCGTCTATGTGTATGCTGTCTGGGGCGCGGTGCAGCAGGCGCTCGGAGCAACAGTCCGGAACGCATGCTGCACTCAGCGCGTCCCGCAAGCGCACGAGGCGCACGCACTGCACACATGCCAGCTGAGTCTGAGTATCATGATGCGCTCCATCGAAGCACAAACTCAATACTGTATGCAAGGGCGCCAACGTCAGCACTGCCGCTGTGCTTCTGTGCTTTCCCGTCACAGCGCCGGATGGAAGAGCTGCCGGGGACGCCAAAAGTTCTTCACAGGGCACTCTCGCGTCTTGCACCTCTAGAAGTAGATCACGCGCAGCTCGACGTGCCGCTGCCTCTTGGTCCAGGGGTGCGATCCAGACTGACTTTTCCTTCGCTCTCTCTCGTTCAACTGAGAGCTGCTGTCTCTTACCAGGATCTGCTCCACGGGCGTCTTGACAACGGCCTCACATACTATGTGCGACGCAACGCAAAGCCGGCCCACCGGGTTGCTCTTGCCCTCGTTGTCCGCGCCGGCAGCGTGAATGAGCGCGATGACGCGCGTGGCGTGGCGCACATCTTGGAGCACTTGGCGTTCAACGCGACAGAGACATTCACCAAGCACGCGTTGGTGAACTTCTTAGAAGCGGCAGGCCTTCCATTTGGAGCGTGTCAGAACGCCCACACTTCGGCCGACGAGACTGTCTACGAGTTGCTGCTTCCTGTGGACGGCCCGGAGCACGAGCTTCTGTCTCAGGCGCTGTCAGTGCTGGCGGAGTTTGCTTCCAAAATCAGGTGCGCACGGGAGGATGTGGAGGCTGAGAGAGGTGCAGTGCTGGAGGAGTGGCGAGCCACGCAGGATGCTCGGGGCCGCGATGCAGAGGCGTATTGGAGACTACTGCACAGAGGCACGCTGTACGAGCATAGATTGCCCATCGGCCTGGAGACCGTCATCCGCTCAGTGAATGCGGAAACAGTGCGCAGCTTCTATGCTGACTGGTACCGCCCACGCAACATGGCTGTCGTGGCTGTCGGCGATTGGGGAGACAGGGAGAACACTGCAGTTGTGGATGCCATCGGCAGTGCGTTCAGGGGTGTGGAGCCACTCAGCCCAGATCCAGGGCCGCCCAAACCAAACATCGTGTTTGTGCCGCACGATACGCCGCGCGTGCTGTGTGTCACAGACCGTGAGCTGCAGGGCACGGAAGTCAGCGTGTCATTCAGCAGGGCGCAGATGCCGCGTGGTACGCCGCGCGAGTTGCACGCGATGATGGTCCACAGCGTTTTCATAGAAGTGCTGAACAGCCGCCTGTTCCGCGTTGCCCGGGCTCAAACGCCGCCATTTTACAGTGCCTCCGCTGACCTTGAGGACATGTGCGCATCGATGGCGCTCTTCGTTGTGGGTGCCACTGCCCCAGTTGGGGGCGCACTGCCAGCTTTGGAGGCGTTGCTAATCGAGTTGGCGCGCGTGCGTCTGCACGGCTTCACGGCCCGCGAGGTGGCTGCTGCTCGGGCGCGCATTGACAAGGACCTGGAGACCAATTTCATCGAGAAAGACCAAGCGCACTCTGAATTGGTTCGGGATGAGTACGTCCGCAACTTCACGGCGGGCGAGGCAGTCCTTGACGCCGAATTCGAGGCCCGCTTGATGCGGACGCAGCTAAAGAGTATTACACCGCAGGAAGCGGCGGACTGCGCTCAGCGCTTTCGCGGCAGTCAATCATGCATCATAAAAGTCACCAGCGGCTCCACAGACAAGCGGCCTCCCGCTGAGGCCGAGCTCCTTGCAGTGCTTGCCCGCGTTGACGCGCGAGAGGCGGCAGAGGTGATCTTGCCACCAGACGTGGCTGATGTGCCGACCTCGCTTATGTCCGCACCGCCGACTGTCACTCCCGAGGCTAAGATCATCAGTCGCCGCAGTTGGAGCGCGTGGGATGTGAAAGAGTTGTCGCTCAGCAACGGCCTCCGTGTGGCTATCAAGCGCACTCCCTGGCTGGATGACCAAGTCCTCTTCAGCGCATATGCGCATGGTGGCCTGTCGCAGCTGCCGAACGGGAAGGGATACTGGAGCGCGTCTGCGTCGACAATGCTGGCCAGCGAGGTCGGGATATGTGGTCACGCTCCCGAAGTACTTGATGACATCCTGTCAGGCAAGCGCGCAGGCATCACGCCTACCATCGCAGCCTTCAAGCGTGGCATCTCGGGTGAGTCTTCGCCTGCAGACATGGACAGCGCGCTCTGTCTCTGCCACCTTCTATTCGTCACCGAGCCGCAGGCCGAGCCGCACCAGCTGCGCGCTGCTTACGACATGGCGCGCGAGCGCATGCGAGCTACAAAGCGAGACGCACTTTCGCGCTTCGCGCAGGCTGTGAAGGACACCGTGTATGGTAACAAGTGCTGGCTGACTCAACCCATGACAGAGACCCAGCTGATGGCCTTCGCACCGCAAGACGCACTGCGGTACTTCGCTGACGCGTTCAGTAACCCTGCAGAGTGGACACTGACGCTTGTGGGTGCTGTCCCGGAGGACGATGTTCTGGAGCCGCTGATTGAGCAATACATTGCCACCATTCCTGCGAGGGAGCACCCGGTGCCGATGTCGCCAGCCGATGTGCGGGCGTTGCCGTGGGCATTCCCTGCAGGTCCAGTGCGGCGCACGGTGAAGGCGTACATGGCGGCACCACAGGCGCAGGTGCACGTTGCCGTTCCGCTGCGCATGGTCACCCGCAGTTCGCCCAACGCCCACGAGCAGGCGGGTTTCGCGCATGAAGACTCGCTGTGGTTGCGCCTCGCATGCAGCATGCTGGAGACCCGCCTCCTGGGTGTGCTCCGTTTCCGCAGCGGCAAGGTGTACAGTTTGTCTGTGTCGCCTTTTTTCGGCATGGAGGCTCCCAGCTCTACGCCGCCGTTCCGGGGCGACTGCGCGGTGGTGCTCAGCTGCGACCCAGCTGCTGCGTGGGGCATCGTCGACGTAATTATCGCTGAAATTGGGGCCATGCAGCGCGATGGCCCCACGCAAGAGGAGGTGGACACCGCGGCGGAGGTGGAGCGGCGGACGCAGGAGGTGGCCTTGGAACAGAACGGAACGTGGCTGGACCGCATTCAGGCAGGATATCAGGTGCGCCCCCGCGCATGTTGTTCTCTCAGCTCGGAGTAGTTACTGGCGGATGAAGAAAAGCATTGATGCGGTTAGCCTAGCCTCCTACACGGAGCGTTGACGACCCAACCTATTAAACAGTCGACGGACGCCACCCACGTAACACGCGCACTCTGATGCGTTTGGCTGCAACGCTTACTGACCCTGACCCAACACGCCCACCTCCTACAGAGCCGCCGTTTTGTGGGCAACCTGGACGCCGCCGCTGCCACAATCGATGCAGCGCGGGAGAGCGTGCTTACCCAGCTCTCGCCCGCAACGCTGAGGGACCATGCACTACGGACACTGTTCCAGTATCCGTGCGAGGAGCGGTACACTGCCGTCGTGCTGCTGCCTGAGAGCGACACGATGGCGGTCCGCGTGAAGAACATCGCCGCGGCTGTCTCGATGACCGCTGCTGAGGCCTGGCTTGATGCGTCAGCTGCTCAGCGCGCGTTGGCCGTCACTACTGCATCTGTGGCCCTCATCGGCATTGCCGCCATAGCACGCCTGCGCTGGCACCGCACCTGAAGGAGGGCGTCTGCATCAGCATCTTTGCTCTTTGGTGACTCACACACCCTTGGACATCTTGCCTTGGACCTCCTTCCCCTTTCGCTTTCTCTTTTTTCCATGGTCGAGACGCGCCACGGCGACGTGCACGAAGGCGCTGCGCCCGTGCGCCGCGGAGCTGCTGTGCCTGCCCGCGCCCCACGCGAGGGGACAAAGGGTGTGTCGCTCAATCGCAAGGACAGCTTCCTTGAGCGCGTGCTCGCTCATAACCGCGTCATGTACGGCACGCTCATGGTGGTGCGTTGATTCTGGATGTGGCAAGCTGTTTATGGCGATGCTTACGCCCACGAGGACGCAGGTACTGGCGGCTTCAATGTGTCTTTCGTTCTTCGTGCTGCCAGTTCCCAAGAGCGATGCGGTGTTCGTGGGTTGTCTCTGGGCGTACGCCGCCACGTGCTCGCTTGTGTACCCGCCCCAATTTGGGAACGTGCGCTACTCTGGCAGCATGCCATTCCGCCCAGTCGCACAAGCTCCACTGCGCCGCCTGCAAGATGCGTACCAGGTCAGTTCTTTCATCACGGGCCTGGCCATTCCATTCCTCCTGCTTCTCCTCAGCCGCTCTCTGCACATCAAGCTCAGTGAGAGCCTTCGAGACGCAGTCGCCAGCCAGCTCTTTCTCCAGCTGGCGCAGTACTGCACAGAGGGCGTTGCTCAGTGGCCGGCTTGCTTGGCGCCACCTGTGTGGCTTTCCGTGTGCCACTTCATGACCGTGTGGCGCCTCCATCGCTGCTTCGATTGGTACATTGCCGCCGGCGCAATGCATCTGTGGCCTATGCGCGCCAATCGGTTCGGCCTGCGACTCTTCCGCTGGCTCATGACTCACCACCCAGGCCGTGTGTGGATGGTTGCGGCTACGCGTGTGGCGAGCGTCACGTGCTTCTGTGGCACCCTCTTCGAGTCAGCTGTTCTGGGCCCCATGGAAGTGAGCGCTTTCATCCACCCCAAGTACGCGGGAGGCAACATCCCCCCGCTTCATGCGTTCTGGGAGCAGACGCACGGCACTTCTGGTGCGGAGAAGGAGGAGTAGTGCACTAGAAGGGAAGCTACCTTGAAGGACCGCTCATACTGATAGACGGCACAAGCCATGACATGAAAACAGATCCACGTCACACCGCGGCTGTCCCTTATCTCTTCCTTCGCCGCATGACGCTTTCCGGCTCGAATGTTGCTGCCTCCTCTGCCTCAATAAACTTCTCGATTCGCTCAACCAGCAACTGTGCCGGAGGCAATTGGTCAATAGCTTGCTGTGCGGACGCGGCCAGGCCGGAGGCCGTCTCCAGCAGGCGCTGCGACGGCGAGGCCGTTTCCAGGCTCTCCAGGCCTGCTCCAGTTCGGCCCGGTCGAGCACCAGCACAGGACTCCCCAAGAACAGTCGGCAGCGGAATCAGGGACGCCAAGTCGCCGCTGCTCGGCGTCAGCTCCTCCACGAGACCCGCACTGACGTGCATAACCTTGAGGGCCAGCTCTGTTGCAGCAGAAGACGCAGCTCCGAGATCACCGGCAAGGGCAGCGTTCTTTAGCTTCTGGCCAGCCAGCTCCGCGTGCTTGCCAGTCTCAAGTGCCGTCTCAGTTAATGCTTCGCTGGCGCTGCGGCGCCCTGTACCTAGTGACGCCGGGTTTGGATGCTCCATGTGTTGCCCACCGGCCCCTAATTTGCGCCGAGATGTGCTGTACCAGTCAGCACGTGAGTTCCGACAATGAGGACTGTCACCGAGTTCGGGGGCGCTTGCGCAACGGATCCAGCGAAGGGAACTGTGAGTGAAATCTTATTGCAATACCAATGCGGCCCCAATATCAATGGAAGAGCTCCCCAATGCAGCAACGCACACCCCCACCGCCTACGTACTCTATGGTGTCCAGCGGTACGTGGACTAGCCGTGATACATGGCCGAGCAGTGCAGCCCTCTGCTGCTCCGTGAAAATGTTAAATGCTCCTGTTGACATGGCCATCATGGGCAGGCCGTCTCGCGCTGACCGAACTTCCAGGATGTTGCCACATAAGGCGCCCATCTGGTCGCGCGTGATTGTGACCACCTCCCGGGAGCCCCCTGCAGAAAGCGCGTGCATCACACCGCCGCGCTGCTCCTCCGGGATGGCGTCTGCGCAAACAACGGCGACGCCCGTGCCGATGGCCAGCAACACGTTGGTGTGATAAATTGCATTTCCCCCAGAATCGAATGCATCGAAGGCAATAAGCTGCTTGAAGCCCAACGCAGCGATCATCTCTCGCGCCAATCCCTCGTGACTACGCTCCGAACGGGCCATGTAAGCCACGCTGTTGACGTGGTCAAACACCAGGCTGCCGGTGCCCTCCACAATTCGAGGAGGGTTCTGCTTTTCGCCGTCTGTGAAGTCAAAAAGACGCTTACACCCAGGTCGGCTATGAAGCCACTGCACAATATCCGGCCTGCGCTCGGCTTGGCGATTCGGATTGCGCATCGTGCACAGTGCGAGCGTGCCGTCCGCAGCTGACATGAACCAATTGTTGGGGAACACTGCGTCCGGAGTGCCATGCGCTGCGGTGTGTGAGAACACATGCACGCGGACACCAGCCGCAGTGAGCGCAGCCACCAACTCCGAGTGCTCAGTGAGAGCAGACGGTGTCACTTCGGCTGCTTTTTCTCCGAGTAGACAATTCAGAGGCGCCATGAAGGCGTTATCCTGCGCTGCTTGAGCATTGCTTTGAAACGCAGCAGGGGCAATCATCATGACTGTACAGCTGCTTTGCGCCGCGGCGCTCTTCACAACCACGGACTGGACGTTTCTGGACACTTTTAACACGAACCCGCGCTGGTAAAGGAACGCTGGCAGCGGCACCGCCTGCGCCACAGACGCCAGTCCGCCATCTGCCGTGACTGCGTATTCGTCCACGACGCTCGACAGCGCAAGTAGCTGCACAGTGTCCGCGTCAAGGACTGCGACTTTGTGCTCCACGAAGAGCTTCACTGTGTTGCTACAACTCGGTACCGGGTCCGTTTCCATCGCATGGCTGCGGCGTAGCACAGCGATTCCAGTGAGCGCTGCGCCCAGAGAGGCTGTCGTCCTTCGGAGCACGTCTGCGACAGGCTCACAGGGCCCTGCGGCAACCATGTGGACGCCGCCGCCCAAAGCTTGCACATCCTCCGTCACAGAAGCCATAGCACCAGCAGCAAGAGATGGTTCACTCGACGCGTCCTCGTAGTATCCCTCACAGCCCCTCCTCCACCAAAGTCCCCTACTTCTCGCCAGGTCCGTCTCTCGCTTGCCCTTGCTATGGGCCTCGTCGGTGCAGCGCACTTTGTTCGCAGCAACCCCAAGTCAGACAGGTTCGGCGTGCGCGACTTTGCACACGTCGAAGTGTGGTGTGGCGACGCAAGCACCACCTGGCGTCGCTGGGCACACGGCCTGGGCCTCCAACTCGTTGCCAAGTCGGACCACAGCACGGGCAACAGCACGTATGCGAGCTACGTGTGCAGGTGCTGGGTGTCCGCCCCTGACGTGCAGCTGCTGACTGCCACTCACCACCGCTGTGTTTGCCTCCTGGCCAACGCACCAGGTCACACGACTTGACGTTCGTCTTCACGGCACCGTATGCCACACCGCAGACGGGGACCGACACGCAGAAGAGCCCCGTGCCGCACCCGGGCTATGACCAGGTGCAGTGTCCTAGCCACCCTCGTGTGCCCAGCGCTCCACGCGTGCCGCACCTTCACGTCTGACTCGACCCACGTGCTGGAAACGCATACAGACACACGCCCGCCAGTTCCAGGCTGCACACGGCACCGCTGTGCGCGCAGTCGCGCTGCTCGTGGATGACGCAGCAGAAGCACACAAGGTGCGAAGCGACACCCGCACTCACGGCCTGCAGACTGGCTGCACACTGTGAGCTGCTGGTTGCGCGTGACTGACGTCATGACGGCTTCTTGTGCTTCTTGTGCGTGTTGCTATGCCACAGGCGGCGGTGAGTGCAGGCGCGGTCAGTGTGTTGCCTCCTTGCACTCTGGACGACGGCGCCACTGTTCTAGCAGAGGTGGTTCTCTACGCGGATGTCGTACTTCGATTTGTGTCTGCGCCAGACAGCGGCTTTGTGCACACACACGGCGCGCTGCCTGGGTACGAAGCTGTGCACTTGACTGGCAGCGGTCCAGCGCGGAGCTACGGCCTGTTCCGGTTAGACCACTGCGTCGGCAACGTGCCTCAGCTGGTGCCAGCGATGGAATACGTGCAGCGCGTGACGGGCTTCCACGAATTCGCGGAGTTCGTATCAGAGGACGTGGGGACTGTAGACAGCGGCTTGAATAGCGTCGTCCTCGCCTCCAATAACGAGCGCGTCTTGCTGCCCATGAATGAGCCCACGCACGGCACTAGGCGACGGAGTCAGATCCAGACGTACTTGGAGCAGCATGGCGGGCCGGGAGTGCAGCATTTGGCTTTGGCCACCAATGATATCTTCACGACACTGCAGGCCATGGCTGCAGCCGCGGGCCCCGATGGTGCAGGCGGATTTGAACTCATCCGGTCAGCAGGGGACGCGTATTATGACGCACTCCCCGCGCGTGTGGGCGCTGATAGACTGAGCCCGGAGCAGTTTGCAAAGTGCCGATCGCTCGGCATTCTAGTCGACCGGGATGACCAGGGAATCCTGTTGCAGGTCTTCACCCGCCCTGTGGGTGACCGCCCTACTCTCTTCCTGGAAATCATTCAGCGCGTTGGATGCCACTTAGACAAGAACAAGGCAACGGCTTGGGGAGAGCCGTATGCACAGGCCGCTGGCTGCGGCGGCTTCGGCAAAGGCAACTTCACGGAGCTCTTCAAATCCATAGAAGACTATGAGGCTACCCTGAAATTGTAGTATGTATCTACTGCTCGTTGCGTGTTGCTTTTCCGTTTGCCTTGCAGCGCGTCATGAAAGCGCCCTGCGCAGCCGCCACGTTTCCGGGATCTCCCTTCCACACTCGCAGCGCACCGTGTTGTAGCGCCCGCCCGTATGAGAAGGAGAGCGTCCACGGCGAGCGACGCCGGGCTCCCTCAGCAACGATTGCAGCAAGATTTGCTGTCGCCTCCTCTTCGCTTTGCCCACCGGACAGGAACAACACACCCGCCAGGGTCCCAGGCACACACGCGGTGAGCACATCTAAGGTTGCCTGCGCGACGTCCGCTTGGCTGGCTTTGATACTGCATGCCAATCCAGGTGCTATCATGTTCGGCTTCAATATGCAGCCCGGCAGCAGCACGCCGTTGACACGGCACGCCGAGAAGACTGCATTAAGCACGCGCTCTGTGACAGTGGCACACTCTTGCATGGTGTGCGCTCCATCGGCCAGGACCTCGGGCTCAATGATTGGCACCAATCCAGCCTCCTGGCAGGTCCTTGCGTACCGTGCCAGCGAGTGCGCTGCCTCAACCACAGCCACCTCCGATGGCACGTTCTGCGCGCTGTCGATGCAGATCACAGCCCTCCACTTTGCGAATCGAGCACCTAAAGAGTAGCTGCTAGCAGCTCGCTTCGCCAGTGTGTCCAATCCTGTCGTCCATGTCTCACCCGCCAGACCGCCAGGCAGAGGCTGCGTGCCTGTGTCCAACTTGATGCCTGCAAGCACGCCCTTGGAGGCCAGCAGCTGGGTGAAAGGCACCCCAGTCGAGGCCTCCTGGCTGAGCGTCTCCTCGTACATAATCTGCGCGCCAGAGGAGTAAGGGCATGAGCGAGTGACAGACAGCAGGAGGAACAAGCGAAGCGGTGAGCGCACCACGCCAGAGATGTGTTCCTCGCAGCCAGGCGTGGAGAACAGCAGTTCCCGCAGCGCTCTCCGGTTGTCCTCGCTGTTCTCAACACCAATGGTCGCCAACTGGGTGGAGAAGCGCGACGAGGCAGTGAGCGTGTGGTTTGCTGCTGCATCCAGGCGCACAGACGCGATATAACTGGTCAACACATGTTTGCCCAGATCCTGGACTTCGCGCATGCGGAGCGCAACGGGGACGGACCCGCTTGCCGACTGTACTTGTCGACTCGTCGGCGGCGAGCAGGCCCTTGCCCTGCGCGAGTAGACCGCAGCCACGTGCGTGTCAGAGGACGGACTAGGCAGTGGATAGCGCTGTGCAGTTGCGACGCCAAAACACGTACACGTGCAACCATTTTGAGGGCTGTCGCGCGCAGCTCATCCGCGTGAGGGCCATCATACTCTCTGGCGGTCATCTCGCGCGGTGTCAGCCGCACTCGCGGCGAGGGGATACTTCCTCGGTCCCTGAAATCTACCCTTGTGTGGGGCCCGCTACGGAGATGCAGCGCGCTAGGTAGCTTGATGCAGCGAATGTGACGAAATGAGGAACTGAATCGCTCCGTTGTGCGCCCCGTTAAATTTGATCATCCTCCAGTCGAACGAACCTGGGATGTTGCCCCCGCCCCTTGGCGCACTAACTCAATGATTTTAGCAAGCAGGAGCGGTAGTGTCTCGGGGATGCCGCCTCCGATCGGAAACTCTTGCAGACGGCCAGTGCGAGCATAGTACTCCTCCACAGGGCCGCATTGCTGGTGGTACACCTCCAGCCGCGCCCGAACCACAGGCTCAGTGTCATCTGAACGGGCCTGCATCTTGCTCAAGCACTTATCGGGCGGCGATAGCGGCGGCATGACGATGGATGGAAGGCCTCGCAAAGGGTCAGCAGGCACATTGATGTCTGCCAAATTGTATGACTTCCCACATTCGCCGCACACTCGACGGCCCGTGCACTGGTGGTAGGGAGCGCACAGCACGCAGGTGTCACTTATGGCGTGGACTGCGCAGCGTGATGAATAAGGCGAACCTTTGCAATCAGCACGTCCTCGCGTAGAGTCAGGTTAAGAGCTACCTGGATGCGGACGTCCTTGTCGAGAAGCTCCTGGTATGTACGCTAGTCAGGTGTGTGGCGTGGCAACGCACGCGCTGCAGCAGCCACAGACATTCTAGCACGCACCGCCTGGGCCAGTGTCCGCGGAAAGCCGTCCAGCAGGACGCCTCGCTCGCCAGCAGCAGCGCCTGTGGCAAGTCTGCGACGGAGGAGGTCCAGGACAAGCGTGTCCGGCAGTAACTGCCCCCGGCCTGTGATCTCAGTCATCTGCTTCGCCAGTGGCGTGCCAGCCTTGATCTCGTCACGCACAAGATCGCCGCAGCTGACGTGCGGCACGCCCATAAGCTTGGCCACGCGACTCGCGTACGTCCCTTTGCCGACTCCCGGTGCGCCGAGGAACACCCAGTTCAGGCGTCCAGCCGTGGAGCACACTGACGAAAGCTCAGCAGACAACGCATCCGCAGATGTAGACATCGCCCGTCGGAATGCCATGGCGGCTGCTCTGGGCACAACCATCTCCGCGAAGAGGGGGGAGAGTGCCATCACGGCGATGACGGGGCGCCAACGAGTGCTTGCCGGATCGTCGCCAGTGCGGATTCTTCAAGGCGTCTCGCGTGGGCGTCCGCGAGTGTTTTTTGAGCGCTTGTCGGTGACTGCGCGACCCAATAGCCGAGTGTTGGAGGTTCAGTAGGGGCTGCAGTGTTCAAACTGTCAGCGAAGCACCGCAGACCGGAGCGTACCGAGAAGTGGTGATACAGCAGCACAGCCTAGTCGCAGAGATGTTCACGCAAGACCGTGCGCTTCAGCCGCTCAACGGCGTCCCGGAAACGTCCCGGGGCCCACGATTTGGACGCGCTGCTTTGCCTGGCTCCTGCCCGCTGTACGGAGGCAGCACGCCGTCGCCTGTGGGCCTGTACGCCCCCGTACAAGCGAAGCAATACAGCCCCGAGGGAGAGCAGGCGGAGGAGGTAGCTCCCTCTCCTGAATTTCCTTCACCAGTGCAGTCGGAGGCGGCAAGCACGCCTGTTATGGGCGCCCCCACGCTCGAGGACGTGGAGCCCGTCGCAGGTGATGACACGGCAGCAGTCGCGCCACTGCCCAGCGCTGGTCGCCGGACGCCGTTGACGCCGGGAACGTTGAGCGAAGCACTCCGAGAATTGGACACGGTGTGCCAAGAGAATGAGGAATTGCGCAACCAATTAAACGAACTTGAGGAGAGCGCTGCCGCAAATGCCGCAGCTGCGGAGCAGCACATGGCGGCGCTCAGACAGGAGAGCGATGCGCAGTTGGCTTACATCACGGAGCTGCAGGCTGAGGCGGCTCAGCTGCGTCGTCAAGCATCTGGCCCCGCGGGTGGGAGCAGCACGCCGTCGACGCTGGCCTCCTATGTCGACGATGCACTCAAATCCTCCGTCGAGTCCAGGAGGGAGGCTGCATCTGCGCGGACGGCGCTGCTGGTTGCGCAAGCCCAGACAGAGGCGGCTACTCGGCAGCGAGACGAGGCGCAGCGCGCGGCGAGGCAGCACCTGGAAGCAGCGCAGGCGGCTGAGGGTCGCGCCCAAGAAGCAGAGGCCTTGCTCAAAGACGCGCTCGAGGTGACTGCGCAACTCACGGCTGAGCTGGACGCTGTGTGGGCCGCGCGAGAGCAGGAGCAGGAGCAAATGACCGCTGCAGGCGGCGAGGCTGGCGAGCATGCATCGTCTGCACCTCGTGCTGCAGAACTGGCCGCGTTGACTGCGGAGAACGACGCGCTGCGGCGGCGCCTTGTGGATGCAGAGGCGGCGCTGCGGTCCATCCGCACGAATGTGAGCGCTTCCATTGGCGATGGACAGGCCGATGCCCCGGTGCCCCACAAGGCCCTTGCGGCAGCCACCGCCGCGCTGGCAGCAGCGACGGAGCGTGGTGACCGCTACAAGCAGGCGGCAAAGGACCTGGCGCGGCGCCTGAAAGCACTCAGTGCGGCGCAAGAGGCAGAGCTGAGGAGCGTAAGAGAGAGACTGCGCGCGGCCTACGTCGCTGCTGCCGCGAGTGCGGAGCAGCCGACCCCGCTGGGCCGTGACGGCACGACTGCTGCCATCCCTGCGAGCGCTGTGAAAGTCGTGTGATGATGTCGGATTTTAGTGAGGCCCTTTCTAATTGCAACCTCCCCGCACAGACCGTGTGCCCCCGACTGGGATGAGTCCTTCCAGGTAGAGGCGCCGTCATGGACGCGCGGCCTGCCGTGCTCTCTGCACGGCCTGGACGCGTGGTGTACGTGTCGACAAGCACTCGGAAGTCGCTGGTGTTCCAACCACCTGCCGCCTGCAAGACTTCAGCGCAGCTGCTTGCTGCAATCGACGCCGCGCACGCAGCCCAATATCCAGACCAGGCGCAGACGCGCTTTACGGCGCTCTACGTGGTGCACAACAACAGGCACGTGTGCCTAATTGAGGCCACTGCCGCCGCCTTGCACTGCCGCCAGAAACGCCCTCTCACGCCTGCTTCTCTGCCTCTGTGACACGCCCATGCACGCACAGGCCGTACCGAGTGCGACGTGATGCGCTGTTCGCCCCGCTCCTGGGTCCCGGAAGCGAGGTCCTTGCGGTGACGGCAGAAGCAGAGGCACACTTCGACGCCGCGCCCAGCGCACAGTTGGTGCCCACTTCCGAAACTAGGGACGGTGAGCACACACCAACGCACGGCGCGGCTACTTTGGACGTGGAGGCCGCGCACCGAGATGGCGGTGGGGCCACAGCCGTCATGGCATCAGGTGGTGGCTATTCGCAGCCCCCGGCACCGGCGGCGAAGCGCGGCGCGGCTCACCTCTCTGGCGCCGCGGATGAGGAGCCGTCCGCGAAGCGTCTCAAGGCGGAGTCCGGCGCGGC
>Ga0164297_10001735_pt1 | contig 22651 bp, 13 predicted proteins | sample GEODES058metaG_FD_113539 | JGI IMG/M metagenome (GOLD analysis project Ga0164297, IMG submission 113539) | Dystrophic lake water microbial communities from Trout Bog Lake, Wisconsin, USA - GEODES058 metaG | ecosystem: Environmental > Aquatic > Freshwater > Lake | place: USA: Trout Bog Lake... | reverse complement strand
GAAGACAAAAAGTATAACCGAACAATCTCCTCACAAAGGGTTATTGTTGAGAATATTATCCGTGAACCTAAAATATTCAGGATAATTGCCGAGAGATATAGGAATAGAAGAAAAAGATTTGCACTAAGGTTAAACCTCATTGCAGCTTTTCATAATAGGGCAATTGACTTAAACCTCAAATGAATTGTCGAAGAGGTCTATTAAAAAGGAGGGAACAAATTGTCCCTCCTTCCTTGATGATATTAAAATTGGTTTGTGAAAAGTTACTTTCTCGTAAATGTCCCTACCAATCCTTCTTGAGAATTGGAACCTACCATCAAGTCAAAATCGCCGGGTTCTACCACATAATTGCCTTCATTGTTATAAAAGCCCAGTTCTTTGTCTGTCAAGGAAAAAGTAATTACTTTAGATTCATTTGGCTTCAAACTAAACTTCTCAAACCCTTTCAGTTCCTTTACAGGGCGCACCACACTCGCCACTTTCTGGTGTATATATAACTGTGCCACCTCTTCGCCTGACTTGGTTCCGGTGTTAGTTACAGTGGCACTTACTTTAATATTCTTAGCATCAGAAGTATCAATAGAAAGGTTGCTGTATTTAAATTTGGTATAACTCAATCCATAACCAAAAGGGTACAAAGGCTTTACGGATTCATCAGTATAATGACTCCAAAAAACTTCATCCTTCGACTTTGCAGTTGCTCTTCCGGTGTTATAATGATTGTAATAAATAGGACACTGACCCACACTTCGTGGAAAAGTCATGGGCAGTTTGCCAGAAGGATTGTAGTCGCCAAACAAAACAGAAGCGATGGCATCACCTGCTTCAGTACCCAATTGCCACGTTTCTAAGATAGTCGGGATATGTTCGGCAGCCCAAGTAATAGCCAATGGGCGACCATTCATCAGCACCAAAACGATGTTTTTATTTACTTTATATACTGCTTCCAATAGTTGTTGTTGCACACCCGGTAGGTCAAGCTTGGTTCTGCTTCTCCCTTCCCCCGATTGAAAACCGTGCTCGCCAAGTACCATAACCACCACATCAGATTGCTTTGCAAGTTGTTCTGCTTCCGCAAATTCACTGGTATCCGTTTCATTAAGCTTTAATTCAAACGGAAAAATAGTTTTGCCGAGGGTTAAATTGGCACACTTGGCATATTTGAAGTGGGTAGTATATTTTGAAAAACCTTCTAATACAGAAACGGCAGTACTATCTGTTGCTCCAAAACGCCAATTGCCCAAAGGACTGTTTTTATCATTTGCCAAAGAACCAATCACAGCAATGTGCTGCTGATTTTTACTCAAGGGAAGTAGGTTATTTTCATTCTTTAATAGAACAATCGACTTCTTGGCAATGTCTAAAACTGTAGCCTTATCAGGATGGGCTATTGTTTCTTCCTCACGTTTTGCATCGCAATATTTGTAAGGATTATCAAACAACCCCAACTCATATTTCACCCTCAACACCCTACGAACGGCATCGTCAACTACCTTAATATCTACTTTGCCTTCTTCCTCCAATTGTTTTAAATAAGTAATGTAGGCATAAGATTCCATATCCATATCACTACCTGCATTGGCAGCTATTTCAGCAGCCTGTTTTAAATCTTTGGCAAAACCGTGGTCAACCATTTCGGCACCAGAAGCCCAATCAGAAATAACGAATCCATTAAAGCCCCATCTACCCTTTAGAATGTCCCGTTGCAAGAATTTATTACCTGTAGAAGGAACACCATTCAATACATTAAAGGCATTCATTACGGTACCAACACCGTTTTCAACAGCAGCTTTAAAGGGTGGAAGGATGATATTGTACAAAGTGGAAGTGCCCACGTCAACAGTATTATATTCTCTCCCCGCCTCAACAAAGCCATACCCAGCAAAGTGTTTGGCACAAGCAACGATAGAAGTAGTGGCAGATAAATCATCCCCTTGAAAACCGTGAACCCTAGCAATGCCAATCTTAGAACCGAGATAGGGATCTTCACCAGCACCTTCCATCACCCTACCCCAGCGAGCATCACGGGTAATATCAACCATTGGCGCAAAAGTCCAGTTGATACCAACAGCAGAAGCCTCTACGGCAGCGGCACGAGCCGACTTTTCAATAGCTTCCAAATCCCAGCTTGCAGATTCAGCCAACGGAATAGGGGAGAGGGTCTTGTGTCCGTGGATCACGTCAAAGCCAAACAAAAGGGGTATGCCTAAACGGGATTCTTTCACAACAATCTCTTGCAATTTCCGAACATTAGTTGTTCCTTGTACATTTAATACCGAACCCACCCACCCTTTTTTAAGGTGTTCGTATTTCTGTTTGGCATTTCCCTCTTTAGGCGCAGGACCAGTTACTTCCCAAAAGCCATTGTATTGGTTCATCTGTCCAACTTTCTCTTCGAGGGTCATCCTTTGGAGTAAGGCTTCTACTTTTATTTCAATAGAATCGGTAGCAAACTTTTGTTGGGAGAAGGAAAGGGAAGCTGTTATGCAAACAATTGTTACAGACATGATGCCCCTAACGGATATAATAAAACTACGCTTCATTGATTAATCTTAAATCAGGTTTTTTCTTTTATCTAATGCTGTTTTTATTTCTCGTGCCTTTTGTTCTGTCAGGTCGTAACTGCGCATAATCAACATTGCTATCAATGTTCCCAAAATAGGTATTCCTGAGAAGAAAAGTCTTAGTCCGGTAACCGCTCCCTCTGATTGAACAGGTAAATTTGGATTGAACCCAACTAACGACATGATTACACCTGTTAGTAAACCTGCTATTGCAAAACCAAACTTGACCATCCACCAATAGATGGCGCCAAAAATACCTTCTCTACGTTTGTTGGAGTTTAGCTCATCCATATCACAAACATCTGCTGTCATAGACATCATCAATGTAAACAGACTGCCGATTCCAAACGAAAAAAAGGGTAAGGCAAACAAAAACATATAGGGTTTGCCGGGGATAAACAAAAACCAAAGTAAAATATATCCCAAAATAGATACCCCTTGCGAGGCTAAAAAAGCATTCTTTTTACCCATAATTTTAGACAGACGCGCCACAATTGGTATCACAACAAAGGTGGTGGATAACGCACCTACACATCCAAAAAGGGTTGGCCAGATACCTGCAGCACCTGTATTCCCATTAAATAGGTAATAAACAACAATGAAGAAGGTAAAACCAGCAACCGTATTAAAGGCATTGAAGATTAGAAAAGTAGCAATACAAAGCTTTGTGAAAGGCTTATTACTAAACGCTTCTTTGAAACTCCTGAAAATTTCTTTTAAGCTACCTCCAATGGTACTAAACGTTAATGGAGAAAAACTTAATTCATCTTTAGTTGACTTACTATTAATAAAAATAGCCGGCATCATCGCCAATATCATACAAATGATTCCTACCCAAACAGCCAATGTTCTTGTGGCAGTATCTGCATTTGGGAACCATTTTGGGTCATACATAATCACCCAAAACCAAGGAGCAATTACCCAAGCCCATTGTCCAATCCATTGCGATATTGCCATTATACTTGTGCGTTCATGAAAATCATCACTCATTTCATAACCCATTGCCACATACGGAACACTAAATATGGATAGACCCAAATAGAAAATAAACGACCATAAAAGGAAGTAAGTAAAATTATATTGCACCCCACTTTCTCTGTACAATTGCCACATTACAACAAAGGAAAGTCCCATAATAATGGCCCCAATAAAAACATAATGTCTTCTTCTCCCCCATTTCGACCTAGTATTATCAGAAATAAATCCCATGATCGGGTCGATAAAGGCATCAAATATTCTTGGCAAGAAGAACAGAATCCCCCACATCCATGCAGGGAATTTTAAATCCTGTACCAACACCACCATAAAAATGCCTAAGGCTGCAGGAAACATTTGGTTGGCAAGCATACCTAACCCAAAGGCTATTTTTTGCCCCATTGGAACCACTCTTGTTGTATTTGAAATTTCGTTTGACATTTTCTTAAAAGTTTAAAATCAGTTTTTTAAAATGCTAGAAGGTGTTTTTACATCCAACCCAAGTGCTTTTTCATCGCCATTGTATGTTTTTACGATGGGCTTCCCATTACGCATCAGTCCTTTAAATGCTCCCTTGTTTACGTCATCCCACAGCATATATTTTGCTTGGGATTGTCTATCAATTAGTCCAAAATGATTTTCAGACCCCAATGGATTACTACTATTTTTCCAGTTTTCATCAAAGGCTTCGAAGTAAAAACAGGTAATGCTAGACTTGTTAGTCCACGCTCTCATCAACTCATAATATTTTGCGGACTTGTATTCGTCAGTAGCTTTCGATCCGTCATTCCCATATTGCTCGTTAGAGATGGTTGCCCAACCTGTTTCGCCAATAATAACAGGTTTGTTGACACCAATAGATTTCATGTAACTCACTACACTATTGTATTGATTAATAGCATAATCGACAGCTCTTTTCATTGCTGAATCAATCTTTTCTTTTTCGGTTAATTGTTGTTCGCTTTCTTTTATTCCCCAAAAAGCAGGATTGTAATGCGTGTCGTGCATAGGATAAGTATGCATAGAAATATAATCAACTGCCCTAATCAACTTATTCAAATCTTCTACATGATACGCTTTATCTCCTCCACCCCAAGAAGCAAAATTGTCGGATGAGGTTATCCATATATCTTTAGATAACTGATGCTGCTTTTTTAAATCCTGTAAATAGTTTACCCATTTTAAAATAATACTCGGATCTACATAATATGACCAAGCCCACTTTACCATTGCTTCGTTGCCTACTGATATGATTTTTACAATGTCAGGGTATTTATTTGCCAATCGAACTGCTTCAGCTATTTCAGTAGAATTACGCTCGTTATCCTCGTTACGAATATGTGTTTTATCTGTCCACGCGTTTTTACAATCAATCCAAGCACCAAGCATTACATACATTTCGAAAGAGGGATCTTCTTTTTCTAATTCCCTAATGGCTTGCAACAAATTGGCGGCTTCGGTATGATGCACGTTGTATGTCCTGATAAATTTAATATTAATAGCTTTTAAAATCTTTAAATCCTCTTTTATTTCCGCAACGGTGGTCTCGGTGTCTCTTGTTTGTGTTCTATATCCTCCATAACAAATACCTTGATAATTGGCATTACCCAATAGCTGTTGAGCAGTCATATTATTTGCCTGTATTCCAGCCTTTTTAAGCGGACTACATGCAACAAACAAGAAAAATGATATGGCAAGTAGTTTATTCATTTATTTCAAATTATCTTCATTTAAAAAGACACTTATCTCAGCAACCGCATTCGTTCTTTGAAAGACTTGACTACTTATTTCTTTGCTTAACGTTAAAGTTTCTAATTTTTCTGAAGTTCCATTTGTAAACAAAACTTCTATTCTATTCAAATCTGAGATGCTATAAATAATTGGAACTTGACAAACTGTAAACGCCAAACTGTTCTTTACAAGATTAATAGTTTTTGAGCTACCATCTACTAAAACAAAATGAGCTTGAACACTCTCTTTCAAAAATTCGTTTTTGTGAAGCAAATAAGGTTTGAAAATGAGTTGTCCTTCTTCGGTCTTTACACCCAGTTCTCCCATTCTTGTTAATATATCTTCTTTCACCTGACCAGTCATGCCTGGTTGTTGCGCACCTTTTCCCATTGGTGTATGAGAATAGGGGTCTGTAGGAAAGGCCCCGTAAACAGTTGGTGATTTATGTACGCCAATACCTTCGTTGATGTTATAAAAATGTGTAGCTAAAGCATCTGTTATTTCTTTGCTACTTTGCTCTTGAATAGCCTTGTCACAATTTTCTTGAACAGCTAATAACAGTTTCGAAACCATGTGCCAATAAATAGAACCCAAGCCTTCATAGCCGAAGAAGGTTCCAGACCTACCCGTAAACTCTTTGTGGCAAAAGACTTCCTCAAATAAATTAAGAATCAATCTTCTTTCCTTTTCAACCAGATTATTATACTTATTGTCTAACTGTTGTAGTGCTTTTTCTAGATCATTGGCATTTCTGAAATTGCAATTAAAATGCAATTCGCCAAGTATGTCCTTTTCTACAATCGTATTATTACCATCTTCCAAAAGTTGTTTTATTAAAAAAGAACCTTCAGCAGAATCTTTTCTAATCGTATTCTTTTGTAGGAACTTAGGCAAGCTTTTATTCGGGTAAAGGATATAACTATTTTGATCTTGTCGATATAAAGCACTGTTTTTAAGCGCATCCAAAAGCTTTAAACTCTGTTCTGCTGTTAGATACCCAGAACTTAAAACAGCCACTTGCCCTTCTAGCATTTCACTTAAGTGAGATATCTGAATGGTGCCTTCTTCGTAAGAAATCAAGTTATAGGTATGATACAAATTATCATTTCGTTTATTCGCATTAATAGAATGCTCCAAAAACGCATTTGACAATTCTACGAAACTCAATAGTTGTGCAGAAGTCACCCCTTTCTTTTGACCGCTGAATCCATTTGCATAAATTTTATTCCTGTAAGTACTGCCAGCCAGCCCTAAGGCGTCTGTTATTCTCTTTCTATCTGTGTCGTTTATTTTAGTCCAAAGTGTCTGTTTGTAAGTTTTAAATATGCCTGATACTTCTTTAAAGAAAGTAAAGAGTTCATCAGAAAAAGTAATTTCAGTAGCATCTGCATTCTCAAAAATGGGTTGGAAGAAATTTAGAAATCTTCTTAGGTAGTAAAGTGTAACCATCGAAAGTCCATTGCCTACCAAAGCATTATTTGCATCATTCCACTCTGGCCTTTGTGTATTCATCCAGATGCCACCCTCAGGCACAAAATTGGAAAGCTTTGAAAGCACAGTTGCAAATACCTTCTCACAAAAGCTAACCTGATATATATCTACATTAGCATTTGCCTTGGTAAGTAAAGCACCGTCAGCACCTAATCCTTTCATTCTTTCTCTAATTGAAAGATCGCCTTTGTGGTCAAACACAATGGTATCTTTTGGATTACTTACTATGTCCTCGTATGACTTAATCTTGTACGGGACATTCGCATACACATAGTCATTCTTACCTAAAAGTTGATGAATCTGACCAGGACGATGTTTATCTAAAAATTCAAAAAACTTAAGTAGATATATCATTTGATGATCGCCCCAATATCCTATGTACGACCAAGGATTGTCGGGTTCAATTGTTTCCCAATCAAATCCACTTTTAGTAACTCTATAAGAATTGTAACCATCAAAAGTGGAAGCGTTTAGAAATTTGGCAATCATCCCCTCCATGAATTCAGGATAGGAATGAGCTAATGATTCCCAATTCTGGAAAATATCCCTCCAGTTCCCTTGATAATCTAAAATTTTAGAGCCATCTAATTCACTTTTTGTATTAATGGAAAACTTGTTCCAAGGTCTGCTCGGGTCACCATGTCTGCGACTGAATTTTAAGGGTAGGTATTCTGTAGCTAACCGATTAAAATTGGAATCATTCAATTGATTAACCAATTCCATCAATGTATTAACGGAGAAAATTAATGGTAGTTGTTTAACAGCTGATTGTACTTTTTCGAAGACTTGTTTGTTAGCTTTTTGGAGATAATTACTAAAGTCCCAAAGCTCAATCTGGTAGTTATTATCAAAAATGCCTCCCCTCATAATATTGAATAGAACATTATTGAAGTGGCGGGTATCTTTCAGTTTGTAGGCAGTGTAGTGTAGACCATCGGCAGCTGCAACCAATTTTATTAAGTTCTCAGTACCAAGTTGTATATCTGTTTTTACTTTTTGCAGTAAATCAGAATCATTCCTGATACTTTCAGAAAGCTGTACAATGGCAGCATGATCTTGATTTACATTCGAAATGATTGTCCATTCCTTATTTTCATTACTGCTTAGAGACAATTCACTTACCACAAAGTAAGCACCTGAACGTCCTTTACTATCTTCTTCTTGCTGAACGATTCCGTTTAATCTGAAATTTTTTAGCTGAAAAGAAGACAATAAATAGGTAACCTTATCTAAACCGATAGACCAAGCAACATTTGCTTTCAACGCTTCACTAGGTTCCGCTTTATCTACAATAATGGCACTCAATGCTATAATTGCTACACCAGTTTCTGGAATTAATTCGGTGCGTTTATACGCATCTGCCAGATTACTGTAGTTATTTTGTAAATCACTTCCTACACCATACGGTAGCAAATTCTGAAGTCCATCCAACAATTTCACAGTTATTATTGTATCTGACAGATTCGTTAGCTTACTTACCCGCACAAATCCATATTTATTACTCGAATTCCACTGATATTGAAAGCCAACTCCTAAATCTTGATTAATCTCTTCAAATATTATTTTATTGCCAAATTGACTTTTGTAGATGTTTCGGGTATAATTGAATTTACCAATACCACGTTCTGAAAAGGGCTCCCACAAATATTGAGTATTGTCATTTTCAACCCAAAATATAGTTTTGCTCCCCGTATTTTCCACAGAATTGGTTATTTTATCATCGGTATAATATGGAAATAAGGCATGTTCTGCGTCTTTTCTTCCGCAGGATAAACCGCCATTACTAGAGATGAACATCCAATGATTAGAATCACTGACAATACTCATAAAAAATGGCGGCATCTCGTTTACATTCGATATCTTAAAGAAAGTTTCTCCTGCAACCTCAATAGTATCAAGACAAATTGTTTCACTTCTCATTTATAATTATTTTTAATTCCTATTGTTTTTTTAAAAGCCTACAACCAAAATGTTTCACCGAATAATATAATCAGTGGTTTATAAAAGAATTTGCAAATTCCTTATTCAGCTTTTTCAACGCATAATAGGCTGCTCGTGGATATAACGTATAAACTCCATTTCTATTAGTAGATCCTTTTGCACATATACCAAACCACTCCTCATTCATATTATTCACTCCCTTTTGAAAATCGAATGAATAGCCTCCATTGGACCATGAGGCAGTTGAGTCATGCTTGTCTAGATTAATGTCTAGTCCGCTTTTCCACCATCCATCACTAAATTGAAATGTAAATCCTCCAATACAATTTCTTGTTTTCCCACCTCCGGCAGCATTAGCATATATCTCTTTCCAATTATCAACTAAAAAGATTGCTTGATCTTTTTGGTCTTCTGTTTTGGTTATTTCATTAAACGCATCTGTCCCAAACTCAGTAAACATAACTGCTTTGTCATATACTGCCTTAATCTTTTCAAATGCATCACCAAAGGAACGCCCTCGATAGATATTAACCCCCAAAATATCAACGTCTTTACATTCTTCAGCTATGATATTTAAATATAACAAATCTCCATTACAAATAGCTACAGGGCAATTGTGGTCAATTGATTTGATTGAAATTGTTGCTTCATTCATTAGTTTGTAAAGACTATTTGCAGCAATAGTTGATTTGCGATTTTCTACGGGTATATTCTCAGTTTCTGCCCCCTGCCAAAAAAGGCCATAATTGTTTTCATTGCCCAAAAGAAACATCAACAAACCAGGCGTATTTTTATACTTAACGGCCATCTGATTCACTTCTTTTAACAAGGCTTCTTTTGTTAATGGATCTGAATAGTCAGTATTTGCTTCCCATTTTCCATTAACGGTTAATCCATATCTACCAAAAGGATGATTCAGGACTGTGTATATCCCATAATTTTCATAGATGTATTTAATCCATTCGGGAGGTATGCCTGTATATTGGCGAATGGTATTTACACCCATATTTTCAAGTAAGGGCATTTCATAATCTAGTGCATCTTTGATTGTTGAAGTAGGTTGCTGCCACAAACTATATCTGTAATTAGTTCCAATTGGGTAATAATCCCAATTCATTCCACTTATAAAAAATCCTTTTCCATTGACCTCTAGAATATACCCATGAGTGTTTTTCTTTATATTAACGATGCCTTGTTGTGAGATAGAGCAAGTAGATATGTGAAACAAGAAAATAAAAGAGATAAAGTACTTCCCCATACAACAAGCTTTAAGTCATCAAAAACAAATCTGTATGTGTTTTATTTTCAACTACAAAATGAATAAATATTATCAGGAAATAGTCAAAAGCTTTTTCTAGGGTTAATAGAAACCCTTTTTTAATCCTTTGTTTCAAAAAGTTTAGTTTAAACTAAACATTCTAGTTGCTTGTAATATTAATAAAATCTCAGTTGTTATATTTATTGTTGAAAAACCCTCACATAATCTATAAACATTCTTTGAGGGAACACAGACGACACAACAGGCCCTGGAAAGTTGCCACCGACAGCTACATTGAAAATAAAGAATTGAGGGGCATTGAACGGCCAAGTACCATTGGTAACATCTGTACTAGACCTTGTCTCGTATGGAACGTTATCTACAAGGAACTGAATTGAATTTTGTTGCCATATCAAGCTGAAGACATGGAATTTTTGGGAGAAATCCCCTGGTGTAATCTGATCGGTAGCATTTTCTGTACCTTCAGTACCATCATTATTATGCCAGTGCAATGAACCCCAAATTTGCGATGGATTAATTCCTCCCTTCAATTCCATTATATCCGTTTCGCCACATAAAGGCCATCCTACTGTGGGATAATTAGCCCCCAACATCCATAAAGCAGGCCAGACACCAGAGCCAACAGGTAATTTTGCTCTTATATCAATCCGTCCATATTGAAATGATTGTAGACCTTGGGTCTTAATACGAGCCGAAGTAAAGTTATTCCCTAAAAAAACTTCATTCCTAGCTTCTATAACCAAGCAACCATTTGTTAAGAAGGAATTTTTGGAATTATTTGTATAATACTCTTGTTCACCATTGCCCCAGCCATTGTTATTCCCAATGTCATAGAGCCAATTAGTAGGATTTAACGTTTTCCCAATGAAGTCATCACTCCAAACTAAATTGTAACCATTATAACTCGTTGGACTAGTATAACCTCCTGCACTGGTTGTATCAATAGCCATGTACGTACCATTACATTGAATATTGCCAATTGCAGAGTCAGAACCGCTAATAGTTGCGTTGGTTGGATTGGAAAAAGCAACATAGAAAGTAAGGTCATTTCTTCTCGTACTATCACCAATCACATTTACATCCACATAACCAGTTGAATTCCCTGCTGGTATTGTTAGTGTACCTGATGTAGGTACAAAATCCTGATTTGCAACAGCCGTTCCAGAAACGGTCGTGTAAGACACAGTCACATTACTTGTAGCTACTGCACTAAGTGACACAAAAAATCTGAAATCAACAGTGGATATTCCAGTGTCGTTTCTCGCAGCTGTTACGTTATTTGTACTTAGAGTGGGTAAACTAGCTTGACTTCCTCCTCCTCCACCGCCAGATTTTGAACAACTAGCTATTAGAAGCGTCAACAGAAATAATAGAACTGAAATGTTTTTCATTTTAAAATGTTTATTTGGAGAATTAATTCGTTGAAATCAGATAGAATGTCCACCACTCATTACTTGTTTTTACTGTGTTAATCGCCAGTTCCATGTGTCCAATACCATTTGCATCTGTTGTCATTGAAATTATATCATAGGTAACAGAAGGTACTGTTGGAACAGTTGTTTCAACAGTGTTGGTAACCTTATCTAATGCCAAGTGGGCACCTAAGCCAACTAACTGTATCTGACCAAGTCCAGCCTTTCCTGAATTAGGAATAAAATTATAACTAAATGTTCCTGATTGCCACAAAACACAAGTCGGGTACATTTGGGCATCAGGTAGTGTGGAATACTGTGTTGCACTTAAATAATTGTCACTAAAGAAAGTTCCGTTGTCATTGAATCCATACGTACCAGCAGCATTGAAATAAAATGTATATCTGTCATCAAAATCACCAGACCTTACACTGGTATCTCCAATAGCATTTCCCCACCAAGCACCATCACCAGGGCCGGAAGGCCCAACTTCCATTGCATGTGCAATAGGCGCAAGCTTCCAAGTTCTTGAAGTACACCCTGCAATAAAATTGATTGGTAGACCTGAGTTACAGGCATTGGGGTCATTCTCTGTTACAACAATTGTTTTTGTAATCGAATCCATTCCGCCTTGTGACACCGCATACAATGTAACCGTATAAGTGCCAGCAAATGTAAAATGCAAACTATCTGTATTCCCAGGAGTCAATTTACCTCCACCTGAACTTGTACCCCAATATGGAATACAAGAAGTAGAAGTTGTATTGGTAACCAAAAAATGATTTGGGTCAATACTGTCTATAGTAAAACTGGGTTTTGGCAAAGCACCTAAGCCAGGATTTGAGACTGTTGGCTTACAAGCATTGATAATTGTTACAACTACAAAAGTCAACAAGGCTACCATGAGCCAAACCTTTCGTTGATTAAAATATTTCATATAAAAAGTATTAAGAATTAAAAAATAAAAAGTTCGTTATTAATTATAACCAGGATTTTGTACCAACTTAGTATTATTAAGTTCGTCAAGAGGAATAGGCAGAATCTCATTCTTGTTTGCTGTAAAACCTTTGAATGCTAATACAGATGATGCCTGACCAGTCCGAACTAAATCAAACCATCTATGTCCTTCGGTAGCTAATTCTAATTCTCTTTCTGTGTAAATGTTAGCTAACGTTGCTGGAATAGAAGGTAAACCGACTCTTGCACGAACTTGATCTAGGTAATTTTGAGCAGTTGCCTGATTTCCTCCACCACGAACGATAGCTTCCGCTTCCATTAGGTAAGTATCTGCCAAGCGAATATCTATGTAATCATTTATAAAGTTTAAAGCTTGATTACCAGTGCTTGAAGCATATTGTGCCAAGGGTACATATTTTGCTACAAAGAACCCAGTGTTTTGATACCCTGGTATATAGCTAGTTCCAGTTGCCTTTGTTAAACTATCTATATTCAAAATGGTAAAAGGATACCTAGGATCGTTTTTCATAAACTGCTGAAAAGCTGGGATGATAGGATTAAAACTCCAACCGGCAGAATAGTAGGTTGCTCCTGTGTATGTTCTTGGTCCCACCATTTGTACATAGATATTACCGGTTACACCTTCAAGATTGCTCCAGTCATTTCCTACGTTGAAAGAATGGGTAATTTCAAATATTGATTCACTATTGAATTTATTTGCTGGGTTAAAAATGTTTGCAAAATTTGGTTGTAACTGATAAATACCAGAACTGTTTACTTTATCAAACCAATTAGCAGCTTCTTGCATTCTGGATGTATTATTTTGAAACAATATCACTTTACCAAGCAATGCCATTGCAGCTCCACTTGTTGCCCTGCCATAATCAGAAGATTGAAGAAAAGCAGGCAATAAGGGAATGGCATCATTTAAATCTTGTTCTATTAGTTTGTATACATCTGCTGGTTTTGCTTGTGTTAATGAAAACGCCTGATCAAGAGGTATCGGAGTTGTTGTTAGGGGTATATTCTTGAAGAGAGTAACTAAATCAAAATAATAGTAAGCTCGTAAAAATTTCATTTCTGCTGTATACCTATTCTTAAGTGCAGGTGTAAGCCCTGAAATTGAAGAACCACTCAAAACTTGCAACATAAGGTTAGCCCTATATATCCCTATATAGTTTCGGTCAAACAATACTTCTTGTGGGCCTACTGCACCACTTAAAGAATAGTTATTGCAGGCTTGAAGTCCCGGAACATCGGTAGGCCCTCCACCTCCAGCATAGCATTCATCCCCAAGTGTATTGGCTACAATCTGCCTATCCACATATTCGTCTGCATATTTATTTACATATTGCCAACCCAAAGGATTGTATGCAGCTACCACACCGGTGAAAACCTGTGTAGCAGTTTGATAATAATTAGATTGCAAGAATTTCCCAATTGGGTCGGTCTCAACAAAACTTTTTTTGCAAGACACTATCGACTGTATAGAAACAGCCATAAAAATATATATTATTATCTTCTTTTTCATATAATTATTTTTTTTTAAGATTAAAGAGTAATATTTACACCTGCCAAAAAAGAACGCGATTGAGGATAAATTCCCCTATCTATTCCATAACTAGCACCACCAATCTCTGGGTCGTATCCATCGTATTTTGTAAGCGTCAACAAATTGTTGCTGCTAATGTAGATACGGGCAGGCTTTGGTAGCCCCAACTTTTGAGAAAAAGCTTTTGGTATTGTATAACCGAGTTGTAAAGTCTTTATTCTTAAGTAAGCTCCACTCTCTAAGAAGAAGTTAGAGGGATTGGTGAAATTGCCATTCGGGTCTCCATCTACTAACCTTGGATAATCATTTGATGTACCAGGTCCTGTCCAACGACCCAATGACTTGGTATTATAGTTTGAATTTGAGATATCTAACCTGCGAAGTGCTTGGTAAATTTGATTACCAGTAACCCCTTGTGCAAATAACAAAATGTCAAACCCTTTCCAGCTAGCAGTCGCAGTGAATCCAAAAGACCAATGTGGCGTAGGGTCTCCAGTATATGTTCTATCAGTACTTCCAATAACACTATCATCGCTTAAATGTGCATATTTAAAATCTCCCGGTTTGGCATTGGGTTGCAGCATTTCGCCATTTTTTCCAACATAGTTATTTATTTCTTCTTGAGTTTGAAAAACACCTAAAGTTTTAAATCCGTAGAAAGCACCTAAAGGATGACCAACTGCCGTTCTGCTTAACTCATAGTTACTAGCTTGAAGAGATGCGCCTGTCAGATAACTAGCTTGGCCGATATTGGTAATTACGTTTTTGATATAAGCAACATTTCCTTTCAAACAAAGGTTTACTTCACCTACTTTTTTATTGTAACCAACTTCCAATTCAACACCTTTATTTTCAAGACTTGCAATGTTGCCATAAGTAAGTCCCGTACTTCCTACATACCCAGGTAATTGTATTGGAAGTAACATATTTGATGTTTTTTTGTCATAAACGTCAAAGGTGACATTGAAATTTTTAAATACTACCGCATCTAAACCAAAATCTGCTTGGGAAGTTCTTTCCCACCTTAAATCTGGATTTGCTACTGCTGCAGGATAATATCCTACAACCTGTCCAGGAGCAGTTCCTATTGTATAATTTGCACCACCTTGAACAATTGATTCATAGGAAAAAGCCCCTATATTGTCATCATTTCCATTTACCCCATAAGACGCACGTACTTTAAGGAAATTTACTGCATCAATTTTATTCCAGAACTTTTCTTTGCTTGGTATCCAACCTAAAGAGAGTGAAGGAAAAGTTGCGTATGCGTAATTTGAACCAAAATAACTTGAAGCATCCCTTCTAACAATTCCTTGTACTAAGTATTTTCCATTATAATCATAACTAACCCTTCCAAAAAGAGAACTAAGGTTGTGTGGCTCATACTCATAGCCGCCTCCAATTCTATTAGCAGTTGGGACATCAAATTGTAATGAAGTTTGTTTAAAGGTAGTAACCGGCAACCCAAAATAAGTTGTATTTACGTCAGAACCAGTCACTTCTTGTGCACCTGTTCCCGCAAGCAAAGTAAAGTTATGTAATCCGATACTCTTTGTATATGAAATCGTATTATCCCAATTCCAGTTTAGGTTCTTTGCAAAATCGCGGGAGAAAGAATTTTCGGCAAGGTTGTTAACAGTAGAACTTAAGTAATATACTGGTTCAAAGCTTTCAGAACCAAAGAAGGCCATTTTAGCTCCTATATTGGTTCTTATTTTAAAGCCCTTTATTGGTTCAGCCTCTAAGTAAGCATTTCCAACTATAGTATTGGTGAACCCGTAGTTACCCTGTACGGTTTGTAAGTATCCAAGCGGGTTCGTCATCTCTTGACCTACATATTTAGAAATACCATAAGGATGTCCATTTGCATCCCTTATTAAAGGAAGAGAATCAATGTTATAAGGGCTGGTTGCCAATGTAGCGGCATCAGTAACAACTGACTTAGTAACGGGATCGAGATTGATTGCAGAACTAAGTGGGCCGCCAAATTCACTATTGGTATTCAAGCTTCCTTGACTTTTTATATATGCGTAAGAAATATCATTTCCGAAATTTAGCCAGTTATTTACCTTCTCTTTAGAGTTAAAAGAAGCAGTAAAACGTTTGTAATTGGATATGGAAGGTGCTATAATACCTTCTTGCTGAAAATACCCCATTGAACCATAATAAGTAGCTTTGTCATTACCACCACTTATACTTATTTGGTGATTTTGAATTTTTGCATTGTTATTAAAAATTAAACTCTGCCAATCAGTGCCAGTCCCAAGGCTCTTAGGATTTTGAAATACAATACCACCACCAGCAGCCAAAGATGATTCATTCCTTAGGGTGGCATATTGTGTAGCATTCAACAAACTTAATTTGTGTGCTGGTGCTTGTGTGCCGTAATAAGCACTGTAATTAAATTGTGCAACACCAGCTTTACCTTTTTTTGTTGTTACCAAAATAACACCCGCTGCCGCTTTAGTTCCATAAATTGCTCCCGAACCAGCATCTTTCAATACTTCTATACTCAGTATATCTCCGGGATTTAAATAATCTATGCCACCTCCACCAGGAACAGGTACACCATCAACAACGAAAGATGGAGTACTTCCATTGATACTTGTTACACCTCTGATGTAAATGGTAGAACCGGCACCTGGGCTACCTGAAGATGAAGCTACTGTAACACCAGAAGTTCTACCTTGCAAAGCTTCTTCAATACGAGGGGCAACTTGGTTTTCTAAATCAGCAGCCTTTACACTTGAGATAGCACCAGTTACTACACTCTTCTTTTGTGTTCCATAACCAATCACTACTATTTCGTCAACTGCTTTTACATCTTCCACCATTGCAATCTCAATAGATCCTGCTTCATTAACAGTATGTTTCACAGGTGCCATGCCCACATAAGTAAAAACTAATACAGAACCTATTGGGGCAGAAATAGAGAAACTTCCCTTTTCGTCTGTTTGTGTAGATTTTTTTGATTTCGCGTTTGATACTGTAACGCCACTTAGGAGTTGACCTGTAGTCTTGTTCGTTACCTTGCCCGTAACAAGAACATTCTGCGCCATGGCTACATGTAAGAAACCTAAGATGAAAAATCCGAGGCAAAACAGTTTGACTTTTAATTTCATAATACAATCGTTTAAAAATGAATAAATAACAAAAATATCGAGAAGCAAAAATACCCCTACAAAAATTATAAAACAGCATTAATCTCTACATCAATATTACTTCAAAAGAGCTATTTATCCTTCATTTTGCTTTTTCATGAATACATCAATGGTGGTTTTAATAGAATAAGACCTACCGATTCCTAAGAAAGAGTTTTTAATAATTTCCCCACGTATTTGCCCAATTGAAACAAGGCCATAAAAAACAACTAGGACTACTTACGATGTAATTTCAAAAAAGCAACCAATGAGAATTCTGTATAATCTTAAAAGTCATTATGCTCGGACATGACCTATTTTTAATTACTAACATACCAATTTTTAAAAGCAGAAACAGGTTTTATTTTATACTAAACAAAGTTTTATGAAGCATTTTTATTTCTTTGTGAATACTCGCAAACAAAATAAAAGGCATTATTATTTGTTTATCAAGCATTATTATTTCTTTGTGAGGCATTATAATCTCATCGCGAAGCCTTTTATTCTGTTTGCAAATACTTACTAACAAAATAAAAGGCATTATATTTTGTTTATGAAGCATTATATTTTAATTGTGAAGCCTTTTATTTTCATTGTAAGGCCTTTATTTTTATTCAAGACCTTTAATTTGTGCCATCCAAGAGAAAATAAAAAAGGTATAGTTTATAAATTTCACTAACCAAATCAATCAGTTATTCATAAAAAAGCGGCTACCAACTGGTAGCCGCTTTTCACGGGTTAGGGCATTTATAATCAAGTGGGGTGTGATTATCTTAGTTAATCAAAACCTTAGAAGTTTTGATTGTATTACCATCCCTCAATGTAAGTAAATAAATGCCCTTAGCTATACCTGAAACATTAAATGAAACAGAAGAATTAGGGTTCCCATTACTTAATTGAATAGTTTTAACTGTTTTACCATCTATACTGGTTAGACTAAGGCTTGCAGAATGACTTTGTATTGTTTGCAAACTAACTGTCAAAACATCCTTTACCGGATTAGGATAGAAAGAAAATCCTAAAGCTGCATTGGAGAAATCAACTGAAACAACCGCTGAATAAGTGATCTTACCTGTCAAATCAGTTTCAGCCAAACGATAATAATTGATTCCTTTTGAAGGGGTGTTGTCAACTACGCTGTAGTTATTTACGGAAACAGTGTTGCCTTTGCCATTTACAAATTGTAAAGAAGTCCAATTTGTACCATCATTGCTACGTTCAATTTCAAAACCTTTGCTGTTTTTTTCTGACAATGTTTCCCAACTTACAACAGCAGTATTGCCATTTTTTAGAGCATTTAGGTTTGCAATATTTACAGCCAATAATTCACTTCCCCAGAAATAAATATTCTGCAAATAAATAACCCCACCAGTTGCTGGCGCAACACCAGTAAACATCACTTGATCAATTTGATTCAATTCAACACCCTTAAATGCTGATACAGGAAGGTTAATGCTATTCCAACCAGCTTTTGTAAGGGTAACAGTATCGGCCACTTGAATTGCTTTACCACCTGTTACTAATGCTGAATTTATTAGATTGATACCAATAGATGTGCAGTTTGGTGTCCAGATATCAAGGTGGATAGAATCCGCTTTTGAAACGTTGATAGAATCTGTAAATTGAACGCCTTCATAGTTTAGGCTTGAATATTCCAAGGTAGTATCCCCTCCAATATTTAATAAATTTAGTTGAGTTGATTGCCCCCAATTTGGAAACCAATTGATTCCTGCTGCAATATTTGAGTATGTATTGCCCCAAAGTGAAACTACATTAGCAGGATTCTGGGTTGGAGTTGGTGCAGCAGTAGTTGGAGAAGGATAGGATACTACCAAATTACTTGAAATAGAGCCGCCAGAATAACTACTGGCAGCAGCTTGTGTAGCGGTAATGATAGTTGTACCAGCCCCCACAATAGTAACAGTATTTCCGCTGATTGTTGCAACGGTAGCATCGCTGCTAGAATAAGTGAAAGCACCAGGACTATTGCTAGTTGGAGCAGTCAAAGTAAATGGAGCAGCACCCACTGTTTCCGAAGGAACTGTGAAGTTGGTGATAGTTGGTGGCGTTCCAGAACCCGAATTAGCCCAGAAGTAAAGATTATCAAGATAAACAGTATTGCTTCCGCTTCCAAGATTGAACATTAATTGATTGATTTCGCTCAAATTGATTGGACTGAACTTAGACAAAGGAATATCAAAGCTTGTCCATTGGTTTAATTTTGGTTTTAAAGTATCAATCACTTGTAAGGTTGAACCGACAGTATTGATAAGGTTAAGTCCTAATGAGGCGCAATCGGGTGTATAAATGTCAATGTGTAAAAAGTTATACTTAGATACATCTAAATTACCAGTAAGTTGAATCCCCTCGAAATCAAAGTTGTTGTACACCATCGTATTATTACCTTGTATGGAATCGTAAGAAACCACATTCTGACCACCCCAATGCGTGTAAAAGTTTACACCAGTGATATTGGTATAACTATCACTAAATAAGGAGATGACATCCGCTGAAGGGGTTGTAGGAACCGGTGCAGCAGAAGCTGGCGGAGGATACGAAACAACTAAAGTAGCACTTGTTGAAGCACTAGAATAACCACCAGCAGCAGCCTGAGTAGCTGTAATTAACGAAGAACCCGCTCCAAGAATAGTAACAGTACTGCCGCTGATAGTAGCAACGCTAGTATTACTACTTGTATAAGTAAATGTACCTGTGCTAGTACTCGTTGGTGGTGTTAGAGTGAATGGCGACGCACCAACCAACTCGGCAGGAACCGTAAATGTACCTAAAGAAGGCTTACCAGCCTTTTGAACAAAATAGATATTCTCTAAATAAATAGCACCTGAAGTGCCCTGCGGGGTTACACCTGCGTTATTAGCAATGAAATTAAACTGTAATAACTTACTTAAATCACAAGGGGCATTAGGTGCTCCAAGTTTGTGAGCATTTACGGTGTAAACACTCAAAGGGATTGTGATACTATTCCATTGATTTGGAACCAATACAATAGTATCAGAGTTTTCATTCGTTGCAATTAGATCCAAAAATATACCTGTTAAGCTTGGAGTCCAGATGTCGAGGTGTAGAGAATCATAAGTGCTAACATTAATCGCACTTGCAAACTGAACGCCTGCATAATCCAAGGGAGAATACTCGATCGTGGTATCGCTACCAATCATTGAATAAGTTGCTTGTGCTTTTTGCCCCCAATTTTGAAGCCAAGTGCTTGTACCAGCAGCTTGGGGTATTTGCTTGTAATGACTACCAAACAACGATAATACATTAGATGCATTTGCTGTTGGAGCTGGAGCCGCCGTAACTGGCTGTGCATGAACCTTACAAACAAGTAAGGTTAAAATTGCAAAGAGAATGTAACCTTTTTTCATTTTTTTCTGTTTTTAAAATTAGTTAATACTTAATCAAGATAACTTTCAATAAGACAGCCAATGGCAATTAATCGTCAGTTGTTTTAAAGAATAGCTCACTCGAAAATTTGAGATGTAAAATTAGAAGGTTAACCAATCATAACTGCAAATAATGACACGTCATTACTACATCATACTAAAAAATACCTCAACATTTAATCTTTTGATATACATCTTTCACTCTTCAACAGATATATTATACTACGACATAGGTCTAAGCTGTGTATCTCGATTGTTATACTTTAGAAAATCCATAGTTCGGAAGGCTGTTGACCGAAAGTCATTTGAGGGGGTTCTTGGGAACAGTATTAGAAACTATAAACAGAAGTATTTTGAAATCGTTCAAAAAAAAATGCAATCACGGGAACATACACTAATCCAGATAATTTCGAATCATTCTATTCGTAACTTTCTATTACTCCAAACCTCTAAAATATTGCCCCTAAATAACATTTCATTAATTCATAAACCTCAGAGTTCAACAGTCGGGTTCGACTATCTTTCAGTCGCTTTAAAACTCGCATATAGATAAGCTCTAAGGCTAGAATCGAGATGTAAGCCGACAACCGAGAAATATTATGGCTGTCTTTACTAGGTTCTTCAATGATAAAAAATTTATTCGATTTATAAATCTGTAATCTTGCAGTAACGTGAATAATTTCATCTAGCTTTACAACTAATGAATTTATTTAACAATCGAAAATTCAGGCTTAATAATCTAAGATGGTTGATAACATGATAGTATCATAATATAAAGCAATCTAATTGGTAGTCATTTTTTGTTTCTAAAATAACCTTTCAAAAATTCATTCCCTTTTTTTATAATTCTATAAATATCCTCTTCTTTGGGTTTATGATCAATCCATTCTTTAATTTCAACTGTTTTAAGTTTATTGTTGTACTCACCAATAAATCTCGGGGGTTGCTTACGTTCTATAATTATTTTATTATCATTCTCAGAAGCAGTATAGGTTATTTCTTTTGTTGAAAATAACTCAATAGGTTGGTCTAAATTTCCAGATTCTTTGCCCCACGAAGTATTCTCTTTATAATCATCATAATCTTTAAAAATTTTATACATGTTGGTTCTTATTTTAATTTCATAAACTACCCCGGTTTGTCTGATTCTATAAATTGTGCTCTCTGTTCTGTTTTCCAAACATTCAAGGGTAGCTGATTTTAATTTCACTAAATTCAAATCCAAAGCTTGATTGGGCATCGCTGTCATGCCTCCAAAGACCTCTTTGTATAGTAACTTCCTATCTCTGTCTAGTAACCTCTCCCAATGTTGTTCGTGAATAAACTTTTTCATCTTAACGAAAGTAGCAATTTTACTTATAGCCATTTATTAAACAAGATTTAGAAGCAAATTAAAAAAATATTTAAAACTGTGTTTGGAAAATGCAATTTCCCGTGCCTTTGAGCCTTTTGTGCCTACACGTGCCTACATGTGCCTACAAAAACTAGGGGCGTGCCTACTTTAATTTTGACTTAACTTATTACATATCAAACAATTAATAAAATAGGCACACGTAGGCACACTTTTTATCTTTTGCAGAAAAAGTTACCTTTTATAAAAAAATAGCAGGTAGCTGATTTTTTTGTTTAACAATTAATTTTTCTTAAAGATTTTATGAATCCTACAAGTGATTACTATAAACACTACACTCAAAAATAAATCTTAATGATATGGATTGAATAATATCAAACTTATATCTTAGTATAGGAAAATGGTAGTTTTCAATGATAATTTAGCTATTTAAAGTACCTTTGTAAAATAAAAAGTGGAGCGAAAAGTGGGGCAAATAGTGAATTATTAAATGTATAAACAACTGAAAATGAATACTAAAAAAACAACAAAAAAGGACAATTTGAGTAGCGGCAGTTTCGATTCCCGTACGCTCTACACGAAAACCCTTGCTCAGCAAGGTATCAGGCACTTACGAAAATATTCGTAGGTGCTTTTTCATTTAAGAGCAATCTTCAAGAAAATAGTTGGGTTCTTTTATACTCTCCCTCCTTTATTTTTATTTATCATTGCTTAGTTTGAATTTCCTTTATATAAGTAGTCCCTCAAAATTAAATATAGTTTATTACATCAATATCGTGGGAAGAAAATCAAAGAAAATAACATTATCTGTAGGCCCTTGGAAACTGTTAGAGAAAAGCTCTAAACAAGTTCTG
>Ga0164297_10001734_pt1 | contig 22666 bp, 22 predicted proteins | sample GEODES058metaG_FD_113539 | JGI IMG/M metagenome (GOLD analysis project Ga0164297, IMG submission 113539) | Dystrophic lake water microbial communities from Trout Bog Lake, Wisconsin, USA - GEODES058 metaG | ecosystem: Environmental > Aquatic > Freshwater > Lake | place: USA: Trout Bog Lake... | reverse complement strand
GGTACGAGGCTATGGTCACTGCCATTGAGATGGCGTCGCTGATGCACCAGCTGGACGACGCGGAGGATGCAGAGGACGAAGATGACGATGACGACGACGACGACGACGAGGACGATGACAATGAGGATGGGCCAGGGTGGACGACAGCCTCCGCGGACGACGACGATGATGATGGACAAGTGGGCGCTGTCGGGCGCTAGTCTCGGGCGGGCACTACATTCGTTCTTCTATGTTGAAAGCCATCGGTCATGCGCATTTGCCGTCCAGTCCCTCACAGTGTCTCTCCCATTCTGAAGCGCGTCATTGAGCAGCAACACCATGTCATGCGCCTGCTCGCGAGTAGCGACCACGCTAGCCGTCACAGCGCCCAGCTTGTCCCGCGTCTCGGCCGCAGCCTGCGCCGACCGCTCGCGCAGCCCAGCAACGGTGTCAGCTGCGTTCGCCAAGCGGCTTGCAGCGGCATCGCCCAGCGCGCCGACGGCGCGTTCTCGTCGTGCATCGACAGAGTAGATGGCATCTCCCACTGACGCACTTGCTTCGACGGCAGCCATCCGCAAAGCCTGCAGCCGATCTGAAAAAGATGCAATCAGAGAAGTCGCATGAGCCGCAGCATCCTCAGCTGCAGAGGACAGAGAAGAGCTCGTGTCGACGCCAGCAGCAACAGCAACGTGACGCAAATGTGCTGCTTTGTTCCGCACGGCTCCGGACGCGTCCTGCGCAGCAAACACGCCCTCTCGTGCAGCAGCCGCCATCTCAGATCGCAGCTCCTGTACTCGGAGCGCCACTCGATCGTGGGTGGATGCGGCAGTATCACCCACCGCCAAAGTGCCGGCAAGTATTGCGCTAGTCGACTGCACGCGGTCTGACGCCCTCCATGCGGCATCTGTGGCGACGCCCAGCACTGCGGCACGATGGTCAGCCAGCGATGAAGCCACGTCTGCCGCGCGCCCGGCAGCTGCGTTGCGGGCATCAGCCACTGCATCCGTGACAGCATTGCTATAATCTATCGCTGCATCCGCGAAGCTTTGACGCAGTTGGGCCAGCCGCTCTGCCTGTGCCGCTCGGGCTTCACTTGCCTGCTGCGTGTGACTCTGAGCCGCAGCGGCGAGGTCATCCGCGTGAGTGGCCATGGACTGCAGGCCATAGCGCAAGGTCGCCGAGCTCGAGTGGAGCGCGCGAGTCGCAGTGTCACGAGCGGAGGCAGCAGCAGCTTCCACACGCGCCTCAAGCGAGTCCAGCGTCGAGTACACCTCGGCCGCGGTGGCATCCGTGACACCATCCACGGCGTCACTCGCGTCTGCCGCTGTTGCGGCCGCCACATCTGCAGCGCGCTCTGTGGCGGCGACGCCTGAGCGCAGCACGCTGGCAGTGGCTCCGACGAGCGCGTCCAGTGCATTACGCACGCTTTTCCGGGCCGTCTGTCTTGCGGCCTCCGCTGCGGCTGCTGCGCGCTCCGCCTCTTCATGGGCAGTGTCAGCCACGTCCCAGGCGACGGTGGACGTGCGGGTGTTTGCCAGGAACTGCGCGTCAAGCGCAGCGTCAGTGCCAGCACGCATGGCGGCTGCTATGGCAGCGCGCCGCGATCGCAGGTGCGCGCGAATGCTGTCGATCCTGGCAGTCAAAGTAGCAAGTACCTGCGCGAGTGGCGTCTGTGCCTGTCTGAGCGACTGCATGGCCTCCACAGCCGCCTCGCCGCAGTCTTGAGTGGCGTCCTTGAGCGCGGACTGCAGGTCCTGCGCGGCATCAGCTTGCATCTTTGCGGCCTGTGCTGCCACCCCATAGAGTCGCTGCATCTGCTGAGCGGCGGCATCGGCAGTGTCCAGGGACGCGTGCCGCAGCTGGCGCAACACCGCATCAGCCTCCTCACGCAGCGCCTCGAGAGCAGTGACAACCTCGTGGCTGTGTGCTACCAGCGCGGCGTGGAGGTGAGCCATGCACGAATGAGGATCGCTCGGGGAGTCTTCCACGTCCACCTCCGAGACCGCAGGTGCTGGCAGCGTCCTGCCAGCGTCGAATGTGACATTTGGAGCGCTGGAAACTGCGTTGCAAGCGCTACGCAGTGCCTCCTCGTCCTCCTTTGTTGTTGGAGACCAGCACCGGTCATCCAGCTGCTGCATCGCGGCAGATTTAGCCAGCGCTGGCGGCGGTGCTAGCGTGCCTCGCATCAGAGAGCCCCAATCATCGTCGTGTCTATCGCGCCTGTTGTCCTTGGGCAGAGCCACCTGCTCCTCCACATCGCTGTCCGGCTGCACCGGCTTGACATTCGACCCGGCTGTATCCACTGTAGAGACAGCGTCACTGTCCGCGCTGCTGCTGCTGCTGGCGGCGTCCGGCAGCAGAGGCTCTTCTATGGGCTTGGTGTGGTGGTCCTCTACCACAAGCAGGGCACCCAGCGCGCGAGCTACAGCCGGGCGGACAGCACGTGACGGCACCTCGGGACGGACTGGGGGTGGCACAGGCGGCGGGGGCGGCGGCGGAGGGGCAGCATTGTGTGCCTGTAGAAGGTCCACGTCCGGAAGCGCCTCCAGCAACGCGTCGCCCCCGACTGCCGCAGCAGCAGGCGCATTCACGGCGCTGCCGTCGATAGCAGCCGCTTCTTCTCTCGTGCCGCCGCCGTCAGTGTCGTTGTCTGTCTCAGTCGCAGTCTGTGTCACTGGGACTCCTTCATACGCCGCGTCCACGAAGCCGCCGTCCTTGACTTGTTTCCTTCTCCGGGCTGCGCGCTTATCATGCCGCTGCGCTCGAGCAGCTCTGCGTGCCGCGCGGGCAGCCTTCTCCTCACGTTCGGTCAGAACTTCGTTGCGCCGTGTCTCCAAGACTGACAGGAGAGGCCCTTCTGCAGCAGGCGGCAGGCCATGTGAAGCACAGAACTGGCGCGTTAGCACCGTCAGATCATCGTTGTCGTGCACGGAGACGCTGCGAGAAGGGGCGTCAGGAGGAGCAAGTTGCACTGACGTTGACAGGCACAGCTGTGGTCCTCTCTCACCTGGCTTTGCCTGCGGGAAGGTCAACTGTCAGCTCATAGAGGAAAGACTGCGCCGTGTTTGCACGACAAACGATTCCGCGCAGTGGCTGCGCAAGTGACTTTCACAATTCGATGACTGCTTCAGTCCATTTCTGCGTCGGCGATGACCATGCGCATCTCCCAGCCTTCGGCGCCCACAGCCAGCGCGTCCGCAAGGGATTGAGCAGCCATCTGGTTGTCTTGGCATAACTCGGCGATCAGCAAATGACTGAGCTCCTCCACGCCGCAGACTTCCCCAGGACGCGCGAACGGGGGCTCCATCACCAAACGGTCTGGAGCGAAGCATGCATCTGCCGCTAGCGCCAAGGGTGTGTCTGCCAGCGTGCTGATGTAGGCATCGTCAGCCAGCGTGCCCTTCGCAGCTGCAACCGCTGCCCAGTCCGTCAGCTGCGCAGCTTGCACCCAGATGCGGCGCATGAGCGTCGCGTGCTGTGCGCGGACATGTGCAGAAGACGCGAGAAACACACGCAGGGCGGCCAAGGGCCGCGCGTGGTGTTCCATGTGCTCCGCATTAAGGAGCGCCTCTGCAAGAGTTGCGGGAGGCATGAGCTCGACTACACCGCCAGGCAAAACATCCGCCTGCATGGAGCGTAGCTCGCATGCCGCATCTGCAGCCACAACCACTGGGTGGCTGTCATCAAGACCAGCCGCCATGTAGGACAGTTTGGCCAGACGCAGCGCGTCAAGTGCACTCAGCGCCGGATGAGCAGCAGTCGCAGGCGGCGCAGCTGCAGTCCCGACGCGCATGAGCAGTTGCGCCGCGGTGTTGAAGTCGGCCAGACGGAGGGCGTGCATCCAGCCGAAGTGGGGTGCATCTCCCAGGAATTGGCGCAGTGGCTCATCCCACTCATGTGGCAGGCCATCCAGCAGGTGGCGGATGCGACCATCGTCGCGCAAGCGCGTGAACACCGTCCCGCTGAAGGGTGACTCGTGGTCGGGTGCGCTGCCTTTCAGCTGGTGCATCCAGTCCTGCAGATGCGACCAGTTCCCGGTGACGGCGCAGATGTCATACAACGTGTCGTACGCGCTGTGCTGCACTGCCAGCTGCACGACAGCGTCCAGTGACACGTTGCCGCTGTGAGACGGCGGCTCGCTGGTTCTGCCGCCTTCTTGAATCGCTGCGGCACTCAGCAGCGCGGGCAGGAGCCAGGCACGCAGCTCCGAGTATTGCGCATGCAACTGCACGCGCTGCGGCGTGTCCGGAGTCTCCGCATCGCGGGCTGCTGCTGCACAATCCAGTAAATAGGTAGTGATGTCACACAACGCAATTTTAGCCATGCTCGACGCAGACGCACACACGGCAGCGGCCGCCGCTCCTGCTTTTAGCGCATTTATCACGCTCGGAGATGCTGTCCATCGAAGAGGTGCCTCCTGCGCGGAGGGATACCTCGCGGCTTCTGTTGCCCGGGATGCGTACGCCCCCTGCAGCACCGCAAGCATGGCGCCACACACCGCAGATGCGGCATCCCAGCGTGATTCCACATCACCCATTCCGCCGCCTGCCTGGTTCATGGCCTGAAGCGCAACAGACGCCGAGTCGAAGAAGCGGTGCATGTGACTTGGCTGCTCAAACACGCCATCCACGGGGTGCCGTGGCGCAGCATCAGGCCCCGCTGGAATGGATGTGCCAGCAGCTGCAAGCACGTCACGCACTGCGCTCGCCCCCCCGCTGCCGCCCTGAAGGTCGTTGCAGAACTCGCGCAGACGAACTGCAGCACCAAGCTGCTCCACGGCGGCCAGCATCGCTGCGCGGGTGGGTGGATGGCACTGCTGCCATGCACCACTGCCGGCACACCAGTCGAGGAACAGACGCAGTGTGTTGCCTTTGTCCACCAGCTGCTGGAGCACTGTGGCTGCGTGTGCGCGCTCACTGTCAGCCGAGATGTCACCCCAGCGCTTGGGTAATGTGTCCAGGATGCGCTGCATGGCTACTGCGAAGGCGTTGCTGTCGCCTTCAAAGCAGCCGGCCGCGAGAAGTGGTTCCAGATCCGTACTGCCAGCCTGGAAGGCCTCCATCACGGCGTTTCCGGAAGCACTGGCGCCTGGCAGCAGCGCTGGCACGTGTATTGCAGCGCCGCCATCGCGGCAGCGCTGGGCGCCTCGAATTGCTGGCGCTGGCGCTGGAACAGGTGGCTGAGCGGCATAGAGCCCTGCGCTTGTGAGCAGCCTCGCCTCATCCATAAGAGCACCCCCGGCGGCAGCAGCGGCGTCATGAGACCAGTCACCAGCAAGCACAGCCGCGTCAGCGAGCGTGACTGCGCTGAACTTGGACTGCAGTGCCCCATCGGTGGAGCTGATGACAGCCGCGCAGTCGCCGTGGAGATTGAGCACCATCGCGTGATTGCGGTCACATACGCTGCACACAACACCCCGTGGTACGGTGATACGAAGCGCGTCCACAGCGTCTGGTGCCAGTGCGACAGGCGAGCGTAGCAGGGTGAGGCCACCGTGCCTGGGCTCCGCCTCAGTTGCGCAGTGCATGAGCCACAGCGCATGCGGCGCGGCGACGCTACCTGCGGCGGCTACGACGAGCAGTACGCCTCCTTGGGGCACAGCGCCGCAGGACAGAAGGCGAGCCGCATTGTCCCGGAGCGCTGACTGTGCAGATGCGAGAGCCCCGCGGCTGAACACACACGTGGTGGCATGCTGCCCACCAGCAATAGGTGAGATGGGTATGGTCCACGCTTCCAGTGCCTGCTCAGTCAGCACTAACGCGCATGCGCGAGTGGACGAGGCGAGCTCTGGAGCATCCGTCCAGCAGAGCGTCACCACCGCAGCCACTGGCGGCGGTTTCCCGGAGGCGCGCAGCAGACTCATGGCACTGCGTGTGGCACGGCCGAGCAGTTGGCCCGGCGTTGAACTCGCGCTCTGGGCAGCAGGTACATCGTCAGACCCTTGCATGTCCTCCTCCCACGGCCGCAGGCATGGCGTCACGGTCATAGCGCCGCCACTAGTCACATCTAGCCGGTGCAGTGTGCCGTCAGCGCACCCAACCAGCGCCACGGCTCCCAGCCTGCGCAGGTAAGTGAGCTTTGTGAGTGGTGTTTTCAAGTCTTATTGGCTCCCTGAGCGAGGGCTGCTCACGCACCTGTCTGCTGTGTGATGCGCGATGAGTGCCGTCGGCTGGCTCCCAGGAGGCAGGTATTGCACGCCTTGGGCAGGCGCTGTCCGAGAAGTGGGACTTATGCTCTGCCAGACGACCAGAGCAGCCGTGTCCGGCAGAGCGGCAACCAACAGGACGTCTTCCTGCTCTCGCCGCCCGCGACCGGTCGTCAAGACAGTCGCCACCAGCGGGGCCTTGGCAGTGGGAGAGGTGCCAGCAGGCAGGCGAACACTGGCGTGCCCGCTGGGCGCGGGACCGTCGCATCTCCACACGTGGATAGCGCCGCCAATAGCGAGCCACGCAACGCGAGCGCTGCTGTCGAGTCCGCCAACAGCGGCGGCCGCGGCGCCTTTTGTTTGGGGCGGGAAGGCACAGTTGCAAGTCAAAAAGAGGCGTGAGACCAGCTTCCTCACGTGCAAGCAGACAAACATGACAGCACCTGGAGCCTGGAGCGCCAAAGCCACGGGCGGCGGAAGCGGTGTCGCTGGTCGCCAAGTCATGAAGAGGACAGAAGTGGGGGAAAGGACGCGAAGGCGTCAAGCTCTGCAGCTGCCGCGATGATTCCACTCCGTCGATACTGTTTCTGGGGGAGGACAGCATGCAGTGCCAACGCGGCAACCTCCTGCCGACACGTCACGCTCCGAAATTGCTTCAATCCTTCGCCGTGACTCATGGGCGACGTCGACGATGATGATGTGCAGGCTGCCACTGAGCAGGGGCCTGACGAGAGCTTGGCAAACGTGCGCATTCGCTTGCTTCCCGCCAGTGAGAGAGCTCGAACTGATGCCTTCGCCCGTTTGCTCGACAGCCGGAGGTTGTGACCAAGCACAAGGCTGCTGCGGAGATAGCAAACAGTGCGTGCCTGACTGCCTTGACGTCGACGTACGGGGAGCAAGCTCCGGGCGGCGCCGGGAAGATCAACCCTATGCCATACCCACCTTCTTAGCGGCTCGGCAGCCTCTAGCGGCTCCTATGTCAACAGTATGCGCGCCGAGAGTCTCGCAGAATCCCGCATCGTTGCACCCCACTGCCGGATGGGTCTTGATGGTAGTGAACTCGGACACTTCTCTCTGACTCCCACACGGCTGCTGCCACACTGTGTGTTCTGTCCTCAGAGGCGCTGGCCCACGTTATTGACGGCGTGAAGCCCGGGGTGAAGGTCTTTGACCTGTGTGTCAGGGGTGACAGCTTCGTGGAAGAGTGCGTCCGTGGTCGCGTTTTGGCTGCAGTTGCTGTTTTCATCCTCACTGTGTTGACGTCCGTGTTTGCCCCGCGTAGAGAGACGGGCAAGGCGTTCAACAAGGCCAAGACCAAGGACGGAGAGAAGGTGAAGAAGGGAAGCGCTTTCCCGACATGCATATCAATCAACAAGTGCGTATAACTGCTGCTGCTGCTGCTGGTGACCAGCAAAGGCGCTTCTCGTGCGCACCATGCAAGCTTATCTCACTCCTGCTTCCCTCTGCCTGTGTCCCAGCTGCGTATGTCATTGGTGCAGCAGCGAGGGCGATACCACAGTGGTGAATGCTGGTGACTGGGTCAAGATTGATTTGGCAGTCCACATCGACGGCTACATCGCCGCAGTTGCGCACACTGTCATCTGCCCCGGTGCCGATGGTGCGCCAGCTGCGCCCGCAACCGGGAAGCAGGCTGACGTGCTGGCCGCTGCCGCATGCGCGCGAGAGCTGCTTCCACACCTTGTTCGCCCTGGGCTAAAAAACACGGCCATCCCTGGCGCACTGGCAGCGGTGGCAGAGGCATTTGGTGTTAACGTGGTCGAGGGCGTGCTGATGCACCAGATGAAGCGCTTCGTGATTGATGGCAACCAAGTCATTGCAGCCCGCCAAGGGCCGGAGATGCGTGCCGCCGAGTTTGAGTTTGGCGTCAATGAGGTGTACACATTGGACGTCGTGTTCTCCACCGGAGAAGGGAAGCCCAAGATGGTGGACGAGAAGCAGACTGCGGTGTACAAGCACGCGCTGGACCACAAGTATAGCCTGAAGCTTAAGGCTGCTCGCGCAGTGCTGGGTGACATCATGTCCCGCCTGGGCATGCTGGCATTTGCGGAGCGTGCAGTGCGGGTGGAGGGGTTGGAGGGCGGCCCAACGCGCGTGAAGCTGGGCCTTGTGGAGTGCCTCAAGAACGAGCTTCTGCACTCCTACCCCGTCCTCTGGGAGAAGTCCGGCGACGCGGTGGTCCACTTCAAGTCCACTGTGCTGCTGATGCCCAACGGACCCGACGTGGTCACGGGCAACACCATTCCAGTGCCGCCCCACCAGAGCGAGAAGGCGCTCACAGACGGCGACCTGCTAGCCACCCTTGCGCAACCTCTGCGTGTCAGTAAAAAGGCCGCGAAGAAGGCGGCCAAGGCTGAGGCGCAGGGGGCTGCTGAATGATCACGGCTTGGAAGTGGTGTGCGACAGACTGTTCATCGTGTCGCTGACTGTTTCACGTGAAATGAATGGCACACGACCTTGCGTTCATTTGTATCGCTGTCACACTCAGAGTCTCTTCTAGCCCATCAGAGCCATAAATTTGGCATACGCGTCAGAGGAGGGGTCTTGCACGGGGGTCATTTCAGGTGGCGGAGGTGCTGGATCGGCAGGAGGCGGCGGAGGTGGCGGAGGTGGGACAGGCTCACCGGGCGGCGGAGGTGGCTGGTGCAACAGGGGCTGGCCAGGCATCGCTGCTGCGTACGGATCGTATGCACCATAAGCATAGCCGGCAGCATAGGGATCATAGCCGCCTGCGGGCGGTGCTGGTGGCGCGCCCGGCGGTGGCGGCGGCTGACCAGCTGGCACAGCAGCTGCGTAGGCCATCTGATCGTATGGGGCGGCACCGTAGCCTGGAGCAGCCTGGACACCTCCATACATGGGAACTGCTTGCTGATGTGCGCCGTAAGGGTATCCCCCCATCATCATGCCGTGCGGGGCACCACCCATCATGCCGCCTACCATCATGGGCCCACCTCCACGGGGCGCTGCTGGCGCGCCTGCGATGCGGACCTGGATCCAGCGCCCTTCAATATTGGCGTTGTGCAAGTTTGCCATCGCTGCGCCAGCCTGCTCCGGCGACATGAACTTAACGAAGCCGTAGCCTTTGCTGACACCGCCGCTGGCGATGACCGTCGCATCCACGATGTCTCCAAAAGCACCGAAGTAGTGACGCAAGTGGTCTACAGTCCAGTGGTGCGGAAGTGAGCCAACGTACAGCTTGCGAGGATCCAACGGCGCATTGGACCCGCCACCTGCGGGCGGCAGACCAGTCATCGGCGCACCCTGCTGCGGAGGCGGTGGGGCATACTCCAGCGGCCGCAGGGAACCGCACTGCACGCATTGCTCACGGTACGCAAGGTTGAGAGCGCCGCACGTGCAAGGCCAGTCACGTACAGGCACTGCCTGCGCCGCGGAGCCTGCACCACCAGGCGCACCATGTGCTCCTAGGCCAGGTCGCCCAGGTCGGTCGGAGCCACCACCACCGCCTCCGCCGCCGGGAGGCGGTGGTGGCAGTGGGCCACCGAATGGCCCGCCTGGAGCATCTGCGTCGAGGCCCACCTCGGACAGGAAGCTGCGGTACTCTTCCTGAAGCTGAGCCGCTGCTTGCCCGCCCCCAGGCTGCATCGTCTTGCCGCCGTTGCGTCCCTGCGGGCAATCGATGGTGGGATGACCACCATCGCCGCAGATTTTGCAGGTGACCAGCTCCTTTGGCGCGCGGTAGCTCGTGATATCCTTCTCTGGGCAGTCGTACTGCACATGGCCAACCTTGCCGCACAAGTAACACGGCTCCGCCTCCTTCAGCGTGCCGTTGATGAGCGCCAGCTCCCGCAGCTGCGCGCGCTTGTGCTCATTGGCGTTGTCGTCTACAGGGCGGAGCAGCTGGTTCACCAGCTCTGCGGCTTTGGTCACATCCTCGTCCGTGTCGCCCGTGATGAGCACGTGCAGCTCATCCCACTCCGCGTAATCCACCTTCGGGTCACGACTGCTGCCCTCCTTGATGCTGCCCTTGCCGCGGATGGCGATGCGCGTGTTCGTCTCCCGCTGCAACCGCTTCTGAGTGTTCCCGCGCGGCCCGATGATGAGGCCAAAGAAATTGTAGCCCGGGAACTCTTTCTGCGGGATGTACAGCTTGCGCTCCCGCTTGGGCGGTCGCCAGTCAGGCGGAGGCCGGAACGTGGGGCACTTCTTCAGGAGCGTCTCAATCAAGTCGTTCCGCAGCTTCGCCTGCCGCTCCTTCGCAAGCACCTCGCGCGTGTTCAAACGCATGCCTGCGCTGTTGTAAATGGGCGCTGGCTCGCCCTCCTCCTCTATGGCGGCCAGCTCGGGGCCTAAGTCGCCGCGGTGGGTGCGTGCAGTGACGTCCACCAGCTGCGCGTGCAAGCGTAGCGCCTCCGGGTCGTCGCTCTCGATGCTCCCCGACAGACCCGGAGCAGCGACGGGAACGAGAGCGCCTGCACGGGCGGCTAGGTGCGCTCGGATCGCGTCCATGTCCGGCACCCCGCCGACGCCAGCAACCCCCGACAGCGGCGGCGGCGGGGGAAGCGCGTCGCCATCAGCCCAGCGCGACTTGCGCGCGCCATCGCCACCCTGCGCATCGAAGGTCATGCAATAGGGGCTCAAGGCGCGGTCAGGAGACGCAGGGAAGCAACAAACCTACATCGAGGCCAAGAGAAAGTACGGTTCGACTGCTCACCTCCTCAGCTGGCTCCCACCGGCTCTTGCGTTTCCGAGGCTGCTCAGCTTGGACGTCCACAGCGGAGGAGCCCGGCGGCGGCGGCGGTGGGGGAAGAGATGGGTCGACCGTAGGTTGGTCTGCCATGGCCGCCTAGTGACAACAAGAACACACTGTCCAGGCGCGCAGTGTGGTTTTCAAGTACGTGCGTGCACTCAGCTGCGCGATGATTCTGGCGCAGGGAAGCCGCTACGCCCACTCTGCCATCGTCATCGAGAATTTGAGCGCTCTCCAAAGCCGCTCGCGCTCCCGAAAGACTCGTCGCTGCTGCCAAGGACTTTTGCGATCGAACGCATCACGCTGGGCAGGGGCGTGGCCAACATCAAGAGCTGATGTTCTGCAAAGTTTGTCGTTCAGCTGAGCCCGGCGGCAGCAGCGCGGCCTGCGCGCTCGCGAAGCGGGTGCGTCTGGACGTATTGGGCAGGCATGCGCGCTGCAAGATAAAAGAACTCACTCTTTGCGTGACTGACCGCGCTGGCCTTGATCTGTTGTCTATGCGTCAGTTGACGACGCTTCCGGGGTTACAGGGCGATGAGCTGAGGCTTGCGGAGAGCGAACTGCTGGCTCATCTAGTACGGGACCACAGGCGCGTCGGTCAGTTCACCCCAGTCCACCCGCACTCACTTACCAATTGCAAAGTTGTACCGCGCAACCTCTTCTGCACGGCCCCACAGCCCATGCAAAGAAGTGGCCCGCTTCTTTCGAACGCGCCTCCTTGAAACAAGCGACGAACAAACACTGTTGCTGCTTCTTCAGGTGAGGCGAGCTCGCGACTGGGTCGCCGTGGGAGTTTGCAACGTGGACCCGGCAACCAGCAGCTCCTCGTCCGTCTTGCCCCCTCACGTCCACTCACTCGCTGCTTTGCTCTCCAGGTGATTGAAAGCACCGTCCGAGCGTGTAGCAGCGCTGGCGGCGCGCGCTTCTTGGATGCCATGCAAACCAAAGGTGCCACAGATGCAGCCACGGAGCTCTCACTCAGGCCAGGCACCACCCGTCTTGTCCGCGAGAAGGCCACGCAGATGCTGACACAGTGGGCGCAATCCGTGCTGTGGGATGCCGCGCCCGGTGTAGAGTCCACATTGCTGCACTCCCCGACAGCCAGAAGTGGCTCGCACACAGCACGCGCCTCAGCGGGAGCAAGGATTGCACTGAGGACAACTGCAAGGCCCATGATTTAAACGCATACGCGTTTGCAAGTCTGTCCACCAAGGACACAGGAGTCCGGGGAGACCGGTTCTCTCCGGGGTCTCTCTCAGAGGGCACACATTGCATTGATGCGCGATGATGTGCTTGAATTGGGTCTAGTACCACTCCAGCCCCGCAAAGGCCTCGTGCAGGTGGGCGGCATTTAGCAGAGTGGGCGCAGAGGCGCCGAATGGCCCCGGCTCCCGCTGCGTCATCAGCTGCAGCATGGCCACCGGCTTGGTGCGGCCGGAGCAGACGGTGAAGGTTGCGACGGTGCGCAGCTTTTCGTAGGTGCCCTGCGACGTGCCGTAGCCGCTCGCCATCATCGCCTCCAGCTGCATGTCGTTGAGGTTGTCGCCCATGACAGCGCTGTCATCGTACGGCCGGAAAGTGGAGCGCAGCTGGATGTTGGCGCCGGTGCTGAAGACCATCATTTCGGGCTCCTCGTCCTCCGCCGTGTCCTCGTTCACCACGGTGGTTGACTTCCCTTTTACCCAGGCAGTCAGGCGATCTGACGCAACGCACAGCTTGGCGGTGGCGAAGCAGGCCAGGCGGGGAAGGCCGGATGCGGTCCTGCGCTGAATGAACAGCGACACCTTTGCGCCATCCAGCTCAAAGGCATATATTCCTTGCCCTTCGTCATCGCCTGGCGTCGCCTCGCTCGGCGGCGTCTCCTCGCTCGGGGCTGCGGGGCAGAACTGGATGGGGAGCACCTTGCGGTTCTCCACAACCACGGGCGCGGAGGCGCAGAAAACAGTCGCGCCTGCGAATGCCGGCCCGAAGTCGCCGCTGTTGACAATCTGCACCAGGAACTCCACGTCCTCCACCGGCCAGGTGGGGCTGGCTGAAATGAGCTCAGCGTCGCGCTCCGCCTTGGAGACGGCATGGAACGCCTCCTCAGCATTGCTGCGCGCAACCACCGAGTGGGGCAGCTCCATCTGCAGTTCTGTCTCGAAGCTATAGCACGCGTCGACGATCGCACGGCTGAGGCAAGCAGAGGCGAGCGTGGCGAGCTGGATGCCGCGCGGGACCTCCATGTTCTCGAGGACTAAGCCGACGATCTTTTCAGCCAACTGGGGGTCACTGAACACTCGGGACGCGACGTAGTCGACCGCGACCGGAGCCGGAGCAGCCCCCGCCTCCGTCGCTTCAGGAACCTGTGACATGTCGGCGTCGATGCGGCTGGGGGAGGGGAGTCAATAACTCAAGCATGACGTGGCAATGGCGATTCATATTGTGGCTACTTCGCCTCATGCATATATAACGCACTCAGTCATGCGCGTACACAGAACATGCGCCCGATTGGGGCGCCTGTCCGCGGTGCCAAGCTAGAGCCTTGTAGACTCGCCCATGAACGCGCTGTTTGCTCAGTGCGGCTGCGGACGCACCAACGTCGCAGGCGAGCTTGTTGACCAGGTGCGTAGCACTGCGTGCCAGTCTGCCCACCCGCGGCGCAGTGACTCACGGGAAGGTTATCGCTCTCTACACTCCGGCGACCACAGATCATAAGCGAGCCAGAGAGGGACTGGAGCAAGACAGACACGCTGATCAATGCGCTTATTCTTGTGGTCAACGACGACTGCGACGAGTGCGTTCGAGAGCGTGTGAGCAGCGCGCTGTGGGGCTGAGACTTCCCCGAGACCGCAAAGCCACTGACAAGGCGCCCCTTCAGGCACGGCAGCGACGCCTGCCGCGCCCTCCGCCTTGCTCTGGAGCTGAACAGCGGCGCGTCGTCCAAGCTCCTTGCGCTGGCGTGCTTGGAGGCGTGTGTCGCGGAGTGCCACCCCTACTTTTTCACATGCCTCTGCCAGAAGCGCGTCCCGGACGCGCTTGCCACCCTGGTGCTCGAAACTGCTGTGGACGTGGCTGTGCGCGAGAAGTCACTGGTCATGCTGCAATCCTGGGCGGCGTCTCTGGGCGCAAAGCCCAAGGAGGGGGGGCACCACCTCCGCATCCTGCACGACGCCCTCGACAGACTTCGACTGGAGGGCGTGCCGGTGGATGTGGTTGACGACGGCAAGAAAAGCCGCGAGGACTTGTTTGCGATATGGATGGCGCAGCATGCGGCGAGGCAGCGGACGAAGCAGCAACCACGCAGTGCCAAGCCGTCCGTTCGCCGTGCAAGAGGTGCCGCGCGTGGAGTTTCGGACGGCGACATTCTGCCTGTGGGTAAAGACGGCAAGAAGCGCGGCACAAACGGCAGCGCCGCAGCAGGCGATGCTGAGAGAAGCGCGCTGTTGACTGGAGAGCCACGATGGAATGTGGCGGGACGTCGCGTCCGCAAGGGACCCGAGGGCAACGACCTGTACCGCACCGGCTCCAAGATTAGCACGCATGACAGCAGCGACGACGAGCAGTCGGATGAGGATGGTGAATCAGACGCTCCCGCCAGGGATGCGCCGCCTGCGCACGCTCGAACTAGTGAAAACGGCGCTAGCTCGCCGGGGGATTCAGTGTGGCGCACCTCGCGCCAGCAGTCTGTCGCGAACCGTGACGGTGGTTCCAGCAACGGCCACTCGCGGAGGTCGGGCTTGCCGCAGTCGATGAGCAGTGACATGGCTGACGCAGCCATGATGCAGGAGATGTTGGCCCTTAATCTGCGTGATGAGGGCGAGTCCATCCTCGAGGATGGCGACCTGGAGGGCGCACTGGCTGTGTTCACTCAAGCCATGTCCTACGCCCCAAACTTCCGCCTGTACGTTGCCCGCGCCCAAGTGCTGCTCCGCCTGGGCCGCTCACGAGAGGCGCACAGCGATGCGCAGCAGCTGGTAACGCTGCTGCCGAGCTTCCACACAGGCCACGCCCTGCTGGGCCAGGCCCTCGAGCAGCAGGGCCGTCTCGCACAAGCGGGCGCTTCCTATGAGAAAGCGTCCTTCCTGGCGTCTGCAGACGGGGACGATGCGCACGCGGACGAGTATGATGATGCCGCCTTGCGATGCAAAAAGGAGGACGGAGTGCGGGAGACAGCTGGCTACGGAGGATTCTGACGTCATCAACACACTTCAAGTCCACTCGTGTATTTCATATTCATAAGACGCGCACTGCGCGCGCTTGGGAGTGATGGAGCACAGAGTCTCCTTGCAATCTCACAGTCTGCATCGCACCTGTGCCCTCGGGGGTGAAGCTCGTGACTGCACGACCAGCCAGTGATTAAACTGCGAGCATGCGACCTGGAGCTGGCGACTCGCCGCCGGTAGACCTGCTCGACGCGTGTGCATCGCCGTGGGCGTCAGCAGCAAGCCACATTTCTGGCGCACTGCTCTACCTGGACGAGGGCGCAGCTGCCGCCGCTGCGTCTGCAGGTGGAGCACCGCTGCTCCTTGGACTGGGCGCACGAGCAGTGTGCGACCTGGACACGGCGCGAGAAACTGTGCGTGGGCTGCACGCACACAACTTGTTGGTCAGTGTCCGAAAGAGACTCCCTTACTCACCGGGGACACATACACACGCGCAGGACGCACGTTGGGCGCCTGTAGCAGCTAGTGACAGCGCGCGGGCCGTGTGCATCGTTGTGACGAGGCCGCTGGACGCGTGCATGAGTGACGTTGTGAGCGCTGTCAAGGTGCGCACGCAAAGTGCACCTGTGTCCACCTTCTGCACGTGACTGACTTCCCTTTTTTGTACAGGTGCATGACGGTGTAAATCGTGTCGCGGTTCTATGCGCAGTTCCAGAATCGAGTCAGAGCCGCGGTGTGTACAGTGGTGCAGTGCACACACTTGACAAGTTGCTCACCACAGTGGCGAAGGACGCGCCGACACCTGCACGTGATGGTTGGGAGGGCGACGGTGAGTGGGATGAGGACGCATGGGAGCAGAATGCGGATGAAGGTGATGCACCTAGAAGTGGTCGCGTTGCAGTGGAGCACTTCCCACTATGTGTTGCCCCGGTCGGAAAGAGCGCGCTCACGCTACCACCTGGCAGCCATGCGGCAGTTGCTCCTCTATCAGCTCCAGGTGCGCGAATGCCATCAGAGCAAAGAACCTAAGCCCGGGCACGCTCACAATGTGCAAGCAGGTGAATTCACCGCGAGAGGTTCTCTGCCTGCACCCCCTGCGCCTGTTGACGATGTGCGGGCATGCAGTGGCGCCGATGCCGGCGTGGATGCACATGCTGCGGCGCTGGGCGCGCTGGGAGATGCTCTGCAAGTTCATTGGGAAGTATTCGCTCTTGGCCCCACCGCAACGTCCATCGCCCGCGCTATGGCTGCTAGCACTAGCTCTGCAAGCGCGCCTGTGCGTGGCGGGTCGCTCGTCCTCGTGGACCGCACCTGCGATGTTGCCACAGCTGTGTGCCCCAGCGATGCACTGTTGGAGCACGCCCCGCGGCGCTGCGCCACAGGCGACGCCATGGCGGACGCGCTCGTGGACGCGCTACATCTTCCGAAACTGGTGGGTGCTGCAGGCGTAACTGGGCCCCACGCACAAGCCATGGCGTCTCTAGAGGACGTGTGTGGGCGGCGCCTGCGTGAAGGCGCCATGGCTGCACGCAAAGCCCTTCTGGAGATCATGCGACGGGCGAGTGTCACACCGGTGGTGAAGCCCAAGCTCGGGGCTGTGTCTGCTGCAGAGATGCGAGCGTTGGCGCAGCAGGTCATGGAGCACAGTGCAGCAGGAGTGCAGCATACAGCCGTAGCGCTGCACGCTCTCGCGGTGGCCGATGCCCTTGACAGCAGCATCGCGGCCGAGTCGCACGCTGCGGCCGTCAAAGCAATGGTAGCGGCTGCAGCGGATAGTGGCGCTGCGGGTGTCGGAAACTGGCTTGTCAAGTGGCTCGAGTCCGCTCCTCCGCAGCCTGAGAACGCGCACATCCTGCATGCAGTGCTGACAGTTGCATATGCACTCGCGGGCGATGTCATGCCTGACGATGCGGCGTCTGGTGCGTCTGCCAGAGGTGCATTCCAAGTGGATAGAACGCTTGTGCAGGGACCGCTGCCGCCAGCAGTGGAGCGCCTCGTTCGCGACACTCTTCTGCGCATTCACGGCCAGCTTCAGTCCGGCGTGGTAGCAGCCACTATGCGCGCATGGGTGGACACCCGCATCGGGCGCTTGCATGCCCTTGCGCATGCACGCCGGCCACTGCGATCCGGAGCAGCCACAGGCCGCAGCTCAGGCGGCGCCACACCGCTGCATGGACCGTGTCATGTGGTCCCTGCCCTTGTCAAGGCGCTGGCCACGCGGGCCGTGTTGAGGGAGGACGTTCCAGAGGTGCGTCTGCCCCAAAAAAGAGTGTGCTTCATCACCAGCCAATCACCTCGCCTCTGACACGCGTACTGCCCACGATGCAGCTGACGCATGTACCGTCTTCGCTGGGCGGCTTGCTGAAGAGCTCTTTCGGCCTCCTGGGCTTACAGTCGCGGCCAAAGCCAGGGGACGCCCCCCTGGTGCTTCTCTTCGTCGTCGGCGGCCTGTCTGCAGCCGAGCTGCGTGACGCGCGAGAGGCTGCTGCCATCGCAAACGCAAGCGCGACTGGGGCGGGTGATGGGCCTCGCGTGGAGCTGTTGCTGGGGGGAACGTGTCTGCTGTCTGCGACTGATCTCGTGACCGCGTTGTGGGACTAGAGACAAAGTGCGCCGAGCATGATCCATATGGCATGTTATGTGTTACCACAGAGAGCGCGCCCTCAACCGGGCTCGCTTTCCCAGGTTACATGATGCCAACGAGCTTCCACCAGATGGGTCCGATGCCCAGGAAGACAGCGATGTAGAGGACGCTGAGAGCGCCGCCAATCTTCCACCAGGTGGGCAGGTCAACGTAGCCGGCGCCGAAGAAGGGGGGCGCGCTGCCGATGCCGTAGTGGGTGGTGCAGCCCATAAGGTTGCTGAAGATGCCCAGCACCAGCGCGGAGGGCACGGCCGGCGCGCCGCAGGCAACGAGGACGGTGAGGAAGGCGGTGTACATGGCACCGATGTGGGCTGCGCCGGAGGCGAACAGGTAGTGGCTGTAGAAGTAGAGGAGCACCACAATCAGGAAGGCTGGCTGCCAGGCGAGGCCGAGGCCGGAGACGACGGTGACCACCTGGCCGCTGAACCAGTCGATCAGGCCGAAGGTCTTCAGGCAGCCAGCCATGGCGATGAGGGCTGCGAACCGGGTGAGCGTGTCCCAGGCGGGGCCCTCTGCCAGGCACTCCTTCCAGGAGATGACGCCCGTGACCAGGAGGATGGTGAGGCCCGTCAAGCCAGCAGCCACGCTGTTGACACCCAGCGAGGCACCAGCGATCCAGAGGCCGACGGTGAGGAGGAGGGCGCCGGCCATGATCTTCTCATCGCCAGACATGGGGCCCAGCTTGGCGAGCTCCTCCTTTGCCTTGGCGGGCGCCTCGGGGCTGTCCTTCAGGAGCGGCGGGAAGGCGACGTACAGCACGGCCGGGACGAGGATGAGGCAGATGAGGCCCGGCACACTGGCCGCAAGAGCCCACTCTCCCCAGGAGATGGTGTGCCCGATGGCCTCCTTGGCGAGATTCACGCTCAGCGGGTTGGCCGCCATGGCGGTGATGAACATGGCGCTGGTCACGCAACTGGTCTGGAACAGCGTCACCATGACGTACGAGCCCATTTTGCGGGCAGTGCCATCATCAGGCTTGCTGCCACACGCGACGCACAGCGCCTTGGCCAGGGGCAGGAAGATGCCACCAGCGCGGGCAGCCAGGCTGGGGATGGCGGGCGCGAGCAGGGCCTCGCTGAACACGAGGCTGTAGGTCAGCCCAAGAGTGCTTTTGCCGAAGGCGCTCACCACCATGTACGCGATGCGGTTGCCCAGACCCGTCTTGATGAAGCCGCGCGCGAGGAAGAACGCGATGGCGATGAGCCTGGGCGTGGACACACAACGGGTGAGCGCACTTGAACCGAGTTTTGGGCGGGACCACATCACATGCGGCTGACGCCTCTCGCTGCCGCACCAGGGGATCTCGTTCGCGAACGCCGAGAAGGCGTTGGCGAAGGTCAGCGTCTTGGTCATCATGGCGGCGCCGAGGCCCACCATGGCGGTGGCGCCCAGCGGCAGCGGCTGCGTTCACGGGGCCAACAAGATCGAGTCAGCAGGTGGGGAGTCGCACGCACGCACGCAGCGCAATCGGCGCCGTGGAGACCCGCTACGCTGCCGACTATGGGTGTCAGGAGCGCGCCAGCGCACTCAACACGAGGTCACGCGGCCCGTGCGGCGCGGGACGGCCCACCGTTACTGCGTTGGGGTTGGCCTCCTCGACACTGAGCCTCTGCGCGGCCCCTCCTGGTCCGTGCACGCACCGAGGTGATGATACCCACGATGGTGCCCACGAAGTGAGCCAGCGCGTGCCACGCCTGCGGCGTCACGCCCGCGGGCGCAGGCAGGAACCAGATGACGACGCCGGCCAGCACGCTGTAGGCCAAGGCCTTCATATCCGCGCCACGCGGGGCCGCCGCGGCGGCAGCAGCCACGACGGGCGCATTTTTGTTCGCGTACGCACGCACGGAACGGCGAGTGGCGAGAGAGGCAGCGCCAGTAGTGCCCAGGCTGCCGGACACAGCGTTGGTCAAAGACAGCTGGCGGGACGATGCGGCGCGAGAGCCGGGAGTGAGCGCGGACAATGGAGCGGTGCGCTTGGACGCCGCCGCGCGAGACAGAGCCGCCGCCACAGGGGCGTGGCCGACACACAGAGTCGCCATGATGGCGGTGGCGGAGGGTCAACACTCCACTCAGCTCAGGGGGTACGTGTAATTGCAGTCTCAACCGTGGCATCACAGGGGCATGCCGTCTCTGGCTAGGAACGTGAATGGCGCGTGGGGTTGGATAGCTGGCAGCGAAACATTGAACACAGTCTTGTGTTGTCATGAGACGGCGTCTAATCCGCGGCGGTCGCTAAGAGCCGTTCTGCAGGCCTACAGCCGCGGCGTTGAATCCGGGATTGCTAGTCTGCGCACCAACTGGGGTCAGTGAACGCGGAAACGGAACAACGGAAAAAGCACGCACCGCCTCGCTGTATGCACTATTCTCATACTCCGCTCGATTCCCTGGTGGTAGCGCCTCGAAGCGATGCTGTAGTATGACCGCCAGCTGGTCGTCGCTGTTGCCTGGGTACCTGCGCCGCAGGTCGGGCCCATGCTTGGCCACGAACGCGAGCCAAGCTGCGTGCGAGCACGATGACACCACCGGTGGCCACGTTCTCTGTGGAACGACAGTGACAGCGAGGTGCGGCTCAGCAGGTGCGTCTGCGCTTGCCGGTGTGTGTGTGGCATCAACTGCGTTGCGGCCTCGAGCTGCTGCAGTGTCTGGCGACTGCATCCAAGGCCGTCACCTCTGAAGCACGTGAATGCGAGTTGCTGACGGCCGTGCTCAGACAGCTTCAAAAGCGCGCGCGTCTCTGGAGGAGACTCTCGCACGCTGTAGAGGAGAGGGGAGGGAGCTGGGGGCGGATGACGTGTCACCGAACGCTTGGCCTCGCTTGGCCTCTTGCCGTGCTGTGAGGAGAGGAAAGAGGCTCTCTCCACTTGCACCTTGGCGGCGTGCTGGTCGTCCTTGGAACGAGGACTCCTGCTATGCTACTCGCCGGCTGCCCGCTCGCGGCGGGAGCCGCGCAGGCGGCTGCTCGCCGAGAGGCCCAGCAGCCTCGCGCACAAGCCCTGGCGTCAGCGCCCTCTGCGGCGGCAGACGGGAGACAACCACCCCCTCGGATTGTGCTTCTCGGGCCCAGACGGCGCCCTGCACGGCTGCGTGCTACGCTGCGCCCGCTGGCTGCTTCGTCTCGACCGTCTGCAGCTGCCGCTTCCAGCCAGGTGGCTCGCCCACAGGTGCGGCCCCGCTACTTTTGGGCGGTTGCACCCTCGCACAAGGTGTTGCAGGACACAACGCTGGCAGCCCCGGGGGCTCGTGTGTGTTCTTCGCTGCCTCTGTCTGACTCTAGCCTCACTGGTCACACAGAACGCGCTGCTTAGCTCAGCCTGGTGGGCTCTTACACTGCAGGCGGCCCTGGTGGTTGCGCTCGCCTTGGCTGCCCTGGCCTGGTTCACAGCCTCCTCCGCAAGCCCTTACAGCTCCCTGCCGGAGGTCGTCTTCGTTCGCAAGCTGACGGTGTCCACTTTCTGGAAGGCACGACGCTTGCCGTGGGTTCTAGAGGCTGCCCTCTTGCATCCAGGGGTTGGTGCATGGACCCCACTGCGTCCCACCGCTCTGACTTGTGCTGTGTCCCGCAGGTAGCAGACGGCATGTACAACCCGCTGCATTACACCGCCGTTGCGCTGACCAACGCGGCGCTGTTCGCCTGGTCGCTGCTGCTGCCCGTCCTGCAGACTCTGCCAGAGGCGACGCTGCTGGCGGTCACGGAGCTCGGCGCGCTGGTGCTCGACGTCACACTCATCCTTGCAGCGGCGGCCAAGGCGGTGCTGCTGAAGGCTGTCTACTGGGGCGTCTTCGTGCTGGACGTGTTGCTGCAAAGCGTCTCCATGCTGTTCGCAGATGTCGACGGCTGGCTCAAATCCCTCATCGACTGGCTGCTGTCCAAGGACCCGCTGGGCCTGCTGCTGTCTCTCCTCCTCGCCCGCCCGTTCACGGGCCTGGCACACCTGCTGCTGGGCACCACCAAGCTGGCTGTGCAGTGGTCCATGGCCGCGGTGGAGACCGCATGCGCGGTGCTCTACGCCGCACCCGCAGGCCTGGGCGTTGTGCTGCTGCCCCTCCTCTACGTCGCCGCAGCCGTCTGGCGCCGTGCCCGCCGGGTGGTCGTCTCTGAGCCCCCGCTTGCGTTCACCCTTGACGAGCTCGAGCAGCGCGTCTCACGCCTGCAGCCTCTGCGCGTGCCTGCGCTACCGATTGAGGAGAAGCGCCTGGAGAATGAGTATGTGGGCTTTGTCAACGCGGTGGGCACCACTTTGCAGCCCCTGCGCGTGCCGCCTCTGGACGTGGACGCCCTGACGGCAGCCAACGCAGCAGACGGCGTTAACGCGGTGACCCGCGCCCAGGCCGTGGATGCCACGATGGAGCGTACGCCGTTGCAGGCAAGCTACAGCGTGGTAAGCAACACAGAGGTGACCATGAACCGCCCCCCTGCTGGCTACGACGGCCTGGAAGCAGTGCGTGAGCAGATGGACAGTCTCCAGCGCACAGTGGCCAATCTTCCGCCGCTGGCTGATGCGAAGCTCGCGGAGCAGGCGCGGGAGCAGGCGCGCGCTGCGGCCATAGCACTGGCCCAGGCTGAGGCCGCCTTGGCAGAAGCGGAGGCTGCTTTTTACGCTGTTGACAGCACCGTTACCGCCACCACGACCACGACGACTGTGTTGCGCGACACGGATGATGCATCCAAGACAATGCGGGTGGGTGTGTCGTCGGCAAAACCGCAGGGTGTTCCCCCTGGTGCATCCGAGACGGTCCGCATCACACGGGTGCAGGGGAACGGGCCTGATCGCACGGCCGATGTCAAGGACGCCCTCATACGCGGCCTCGCTGCAGGCATCCGCGTTGCCACCGACGTGGAGGCTTCCGGCACCCAGCAAGTCCGCCGTCGCGACGAATGATTTTTTCTAGAGACGAGCTCTTGAAACGTAACACCTCATGCGCGCACACCTACCAAGTCCACTTGTCTAGTCCGTGATGGGACATGTACTGGTGGCTTGTCACAGTGACAAGTAAGGGCCACCCCTTCGTTTTGCGTGTCTGGGCTC
>Ga0164297_10001731_pt1 | contig 22695 bp, 20 predicted proteins | sample GEODES058metaG_FD_113539 | JGI IMG/M metagenome (GOLD analysis project Ga0164297, IMG submission 113539) | Dystrophic lake water microbial communities from Trout Bog Lake, Wisconsin, USA - GEODES058 metaG | ecosystem: Environmental > Aquatic > Freshwater > Lake | place: USA: Trout Bog Lake... | reverse complement strand
GGCTGCCGCTGCCCGAAGTGGTGAACAACGAAGGCGTGGCCGAAAGTCGCGCGGGAAAAAATGCCGTGGCGTTTTACACGCGGGCGATGGCCGCGGACCCGGGCAACGAAGATTATGTCTACAACCTGGCGGTGACGCTGCGACGCAACGGCGACAAGAAAAATTCGCTGGAGCAGGTGCAGGCGGCATTGAAGTTGAAGCCGGGCGACGCTGATGCGGTTGCTCTGAAGAATTCGCTGACAGCTGCGGCGGCAAGCACAGACAGCTTCCAGCCGCTGGAGCGGATTGAGCGGACCTGGCAGGAAGCGTCGTATCGGCAGGCGGCGTTTGAGTTGGAAGAGATGCGGGCGATGCGGCTAGCGATGTTGCCGGCGGCACAGCAGAGTGCGGAACGCGTCCGGCAGGGCGAAGAGTATCTGGGCGAGGGACAGACGCTGGAAGCCGAACATGAATTTCAGGCAGCGCTGGCGGTGGAAGCGAACGGCGACTCTGCTGCGGCAGCACATGCCGGCATGGCGGCGGTGCGTGCGCAGAACGGCAGCCAGCAGGAGGCACGCAATGAAGCGACGGCCTCGCTGGCACTTCGTCCGAATGTGAATGCGTTGCTGGTGCTGGCGCGGCTGGACCTGGCGGCGAATGATTTGAATGCGTGCGCGTCGGAGATTCAACAGGCGCTGCAACTGGAGCCGAGAAACGCGGCGGTGCTGGGCATGGCGCAGGCGCTGGAGACGCGCGGCAAACACGTGCAATGATTTCGCTCGATAGGCACCTGCGGCTGATTGCCGGCCTCTGCGGTTTGGCGATGCTGACGGCTGCGGCGCTGCAGCCGGTGACGGCAACAAACTCCACTTCCCTGCCCGATACAATTCTGCAACATGCGATGCAGCCGGATGCGGCAATTTTGCTGGTGTGCGGTGGTTGTCTGCTGCCGTGCGTGGAGTTCTACCGGCCGGGCGTGCATGTGTTCGGCGGCGCGGGCGTGCTGGCGATGACACTGGGCGGCTACGCGATGGCGGTAGGCGGCGGCGGATTCCATCCCCATGCGGTAGGAATTTTTGCCGTGGTGTTGACCGGGCTGCTGACACTGGAATTGCTACGAGTGGCGTGGCGGGCGCGGGTGGCAAAACTTCGTCCCGACGGCTCGTCATGGGAGAAGCCGACAGAGTAAACTAGTATCTGCCAGAAACGACAACTTCTGGGCCAGTAACCCAGACATGAGTTAGGAGCTACATTTGCGCTACCGCACGAATTTGGTCCAAATCCCTGCCCGCTGGATGCGCGCTGCACGCCAGGCCACCCTTGCTGCGGCAACCGCTGTCCTTGCCCTGCTTCCCCTGATGCACACGCCGACGGCGCAGGCACAGGCGCTGGAAAAACAGTTGAGCCGCATGGATTTCACGGTGGGCGGCATTGCCGAAGTCCGCAAGAGCACCGACGGACACACCCCGGTGAACAGCGGCGTCAACTATGCGATTTCGCAGACCGGCAGCACCTCGACCGGCGGCGTGGCGACCTTCCACTACACAGTGTCGAAGCTGCTTGGCTACGAGTTCAACTTCAAGATGACAGAAGTGACCGACGGCTACACGCTGACGCCCGCGTTGGCGCAGACGGCGAACCCGTTTACGGTGCAGTCGCGCGTCTCTGAATACAGCGGCGGCTATGTGTACCACGGACCGACCTTCGGCAAGATCAAGAGCTTTGCGTCGGTTGGATTCGGCACCACGAAATTCAAGCCGACACCGCATGGCGGCGAAGGGTTGAACGAGCAGTACCGTGCCACCGAGTATGCCAGCATTGGTTTTGATGATCCCGTCTTCACCAAGAACATCGGCATTCGCGTACAGGTGCGCGGAGTCTTCTTCAAACCGCCGGACTACGGCCAGAACTACCTGACGACCAACGCGCACACCTATGCGCTGGAACCGGTATTCGGTTTCTACTTCCACTTCTAGGCTTCAGTTGCACGGCCAAGAATGGAAGCACGGGCTTCATCGTGACGGCATGACGAAAGTACGTTGCACGAAAGTGGAATGGACGAGGCGAGCCGACACGATGAAAGCTATGGCAGAGTCGAGAGATGTGCCATGCAACAGCCAGGGAAAAATATGAGCGGCCGCGCGAAATTCGATGACGGCCGCGCCAGATTTGATGACGGCCTGCAGCCGGGCGATGGCCTGCGCAACGAACGCACTCCGCAAGAAAAATACAGTGATGATGATGTAGAAACCAGCCGCAAAGCCAGCCGGGAAATTTCTCTGGGTATGAGCGGCATACTGATTCTGCTGCTGGTGCTGGCGGTGCTCTGCGGCGGATTTTTTCTCTTTGGATACAACGTGGGCCGCAGCGCCGCGCAGAATGGCGACAGCTCCGCCGGCATCAGCGTGAGCACTGACTTCAGCAACTTCAAGCCGGCACCAGGCAGCCCGGCGGTACAGAACATTTCCGGCTACGATGCGAATGGAAATCCAAAGGGCGCCGACCCGGCCACGCTTGCCGCAGAGGCAGAGAAGCGCAAGGCGGATGCGATTGCCAGCGAGGCTGTGTTGCCAGCGGTGGAAGCGACTGCGAATCCCGCGCCGGTAAAGACCAGCCATGCAACTACGCCGACTGTGGCAGTGGTCCCCGCGCCGGCACCGGTATTGGCGGCGACATCAGCGACGCAGCCGGTGCAGGCGGAAGGCCCGGCGATTGTGCAGGTGGCGACGGTCTCGGTGCCGGAGGATGCGGATGTATTGCTCTCCGCGTTGCGCAAGCGGGGCTTTGCGGCAGTGAGCGAGTTGAACAGCAATGACAATTTAATCCACGTGCAGGTGGGGCCGTTCAATACTCGTCAGGATGCGATTGTGATTCAGAAGCGATTGCTAGCTGACGGCTTCAACGCTGTAATTCGCTAGAAATTTTCCCGAAAGAAATGTTTATTGCATCTGCGGCGGCAGGCCGGCGGCGATGCTGTCGCGCACCTGCATCATGAGAGCGTAACGATCTGCACCGCGCGCGGGAATGATGGCGGGGTGAAATATGACGTAGGCCGTGCCGCGACGCAGACGCACTGTGCCTTTGGGCATCATGGTTTCTGTGCCGTGGATGCTGACTGGAATGATGGGCGCGCCGGTTTCTGCGGCGAGATAGAACGGGCCTTTGCGAAACGGCAGCAGATGGCCATCGGCGGAACGAGTGCCTTCAGGAAAAATTGTGATGTGCAGTCCCTTTTGCAAGGCTTCAGCCGCGCGGGCTATGTTTTCTACAGCATTGGCGCGGGCGCGAATAGGATCCACATCGTCATGCTGCGCGCGAACCACGGGAACAAATCCGGCGAGACGCATGGCGTAGCCGAGGATGGGAATGTTCATCAGGCTCTGCTTGAGCAGCACCGAGGTGCGGCCGGGCAGCGACGGAATCAACACCGGCGGGTCGAGATTGGAAACATGGTTTGCCATGAAGATGCAGGGCGTGTTGGCGGGAATATTTTCTCGACCGGTAACGATGACGCGGATGCCGGCGCAACGCACGCCGAAGCCCATAATCCAAACACCGGCGCGATAAAGCGGCAGGATATTGCCGGTAATCAGCGTGAAGGGAATGCCGAGGATGCCGGTGGGCGCGCCGAGAAAAATGTACACGAACAACATGGTGAGCGAACCGAGCATTAGAGCTTCACTGTCTGCGAATATTTTTCAATCGCCTGCGGGAGTGTTTCGTAGATATTGCCGAAACCGCCGTTGGAAAGAATCGCGACGACATCCCCGGCGGCAAGTTGCGGCGTGATGGCGGCGACAATGGCATCGGCATCGGCGTGCTGCGCGGCCGGACAGCCGAACGCATTCAAGGCAGCAACGACATTTTCCGGATGCAAGCGCTCTGCCTCTGGAATTGCATCGGAACGATAGATGGCGGCGAGGATAACGCGGTCTGCGAGGCGAAGGCTGTCGACGAGTTCGCGCTCGAAAACATTACGCCGCAGCGTGTTGGAACGCGGCTCTAGAATCGCCCAGAGACGACGGCCGGGATAGGCACTACGCAAGGCGCGCAGCGTTTCGCGAATGGCGGTGGGGTGGTGCGCGAAGTCGTCAATCACGGTGATGCCGGCAACTTCAGCGCGAACTTCCAGCCGGCGTTTGACGCTGCGGAAAGTGGCGAGCGCTTCTGCGATAGCGGCGGCACTGATGCCCTGCCCTGCGGCCAGCGCAGCGGCGGCGGTTGCGTTGAGCGCGTTGTGTTCGCCGGCCATGGGTAGCGAGAGTGTTGCGAACGGCGAACCGTTGCGCAACAACTGCCATTGCATTTTTCCGCCGACGTGTGAAAGTCCAGCAATGCGCCAGTGCGAATCCTGCGCAAAGCCGTAACGTTCGACGGGAGAAAATGCACGGGCCAGACACTCGGTGACATTTTCGCTACCGTCGAAGGCGATGATGCGACCGCTGCGAGGGACGAGATTCACCAGGCGCTTGAAGGCGATTTTGACGGCGTTGAGGTCGGCGTAAATGTCGGCGTGATCAAACTCAACATGGGTGAGGATGATGGCCTGCGGAAAATAGTGCAGGAACTTCGGCCCCTTGTCGAAGAAGGCGGTGTCGTATTCATCGGCTTCGATGATGAAGGGTTGCGTATCGCGCAAGGCGTAGCTGGAGCCGAAATTTTCTGCGATGCCGCCGACGAGGAATGAGGGAGAAAACTCCGGCTGGGTGCGCGAGGCGACTTCGTAAATCCAGGCGAGCATGCTGGTGGTGGTGGTTTTGCCGTGCGTGCCGGCGACGGCGAGCGTCTGGCGGCCGAGAAGAAACTCCTCATGCAGCAGGTCTGCCATGGAACGAAAACGAAGGCCGTGGTCGAGCACGTATTCGAGTTCGACGTTGCCGCGTGAGATGGCGTTGCCGACGATGACGAGGTCTGGATGCGGCTGCAGGTTGCGCTCATCATACGGCTGCGAAACGGCGATGCCGAGGGCGTGAAGCTGGTCGCTCATCGGCGGATAGGCGGCGGCGTCTGACCCGGTGACGCGATGGCCGCGCAGCTGCAACAGTCCGGCGAGCGATGCCATGGCCGAGCCGCAGATGCCAATGAGATGGATGTGTTGTGCTGACTTCATTCTTCTGTTATTCCACGCTGGGCTGGGTAATGGTGAAGCGGGGTGCGGCGCTGTCAGTCAGATTCATTTCTGCGCCAACGCCGAAAGGCAGCGTGATGTTGTGGCCGGTGACGTGGCCGGAACGCAGGCCGAAGCCGATGGGCCCGTCGAAATCCGCCAGCGCGTGCAGGATGGATTGTTCGGCGGTGATGGCGTTGGCGTCGAGCGCGTCTTTCGCATCGACCGATCCTTTCATCATGCCGAAGATGATGCCGCGAACTTTTTGCAGCTTGAGTGCGAAACGCAACTGCACCAGCATGCGATCGATTTGATACGGGTAGGCGTTGACGTCTTCGAGGAAGAGCACGCAGTTGTCGAAGTCTGGCGCAAAGGGCGTGCCAAGCGCGGCGACAACGATGGAGAGACAACCGCCGCGCAGCGTGCCGCTGGCTGTTCCGGGACGCAGCACGCGAAGGCCGTCGGCGGGGCCGAGGCTCCACGGCGAAAAGCTGGTGTTGACCAGGGAATTTTTCCAGCTGGCCATGTCGGGGCCGTTGGGCGATGAAAAATCCGACGCGACCATGGGGCCGTGGAAAGAAATCATGCCGCAATGTTTTTGCAGATACATGTGCAGCGACGTGATGTCGCTGTAGCCGATGAAGGGCTTGGGATTGTCGGCAATCATGCGGGTGTTGAGCAGGGGCAGCAACTCAACAGAACCGTAGCCGCCGCGCGCGCAATGAATTGCGTCGATGGTTGGGTCGGCGAAGGCGCGATGGAGATCGTCGAGACGACCGGGCAGCGTGCCGGCGAAATAAAGCGGGCCGTGGTCCAGCACATGCGGATAGGCGATGGGATTGAATCCGAGATTGCGCAGCGTGGCCATGCCGGCTTCGACTTCAGCGGCAACGGGCGTGCTGGCCGGCGAAAGCACGGCGATTTTTGCACCGGGTTTCAGCGCGCGCAACGGCTTCGGCTTGCTCACTGGTCCCCCGCCTTTGCGTCCCAGCAGATGATTTCCGCCGGGCCGGTGAGCATCATGTCGGCATCGTCTTTGGGCCAGCTGAATTTTTGTTCGCCGCCTTCGGCAACGGCTGTCAGGGTGCGGGCACAGTGCTGCAGCGCGATGGCCGCGGAAGACGAGGCGCAGGTGCCGGTGCCGGAAGATGTGGTGGGGCCGACGCCGCGCTCAAAGATGCGAAACTCGATGCGGTCAGGCGCGAGGACGCGGATGAATTCAACATTGGTCTGCGCGGGAAAGTCGGGATGGAAGCAGATTTTTTCTCCCAGCGCCTGCCAGGTGAGGCCGTGCGCACTGAAGTCTTCACTCTCCACAAAAATTACGAAGTGGGGATTGCCGACGTTGACGACTGCGCCGGCAACGGGACCGACGCCGGCGACCTGGATCGTATAGGGAGAAATTTTGGGAAGGCCCATCGCGCTTTCAATCTGGAACTTTGTTCCGTCGGCCTGAATGACGCGGCAGAGGCGCGGGCCGCCGTGTGTGGCCAGAAGAACATCGCGACCCTGACCGCTGAAGGCGAGCCAAGCGGCAACGCAACGCGTGCCATTGCCGGAGAGTTCCGCTTCGCTGCCGTCGGCGTTGAAGAGGCGGAGGAACCAGGCGCCATCGGCGCGGCGCTCGAGGAATTCAATGCCATCGGCACCGACGCCGGTGTTGCGCTGGCAGAGGCGGCGCGCCAGTTCTGCATGGCGGCCCTGGGAATATTCTTCACCGATGACAAGAAAATCATTGCCACAGGCGTGGGCTTTCACAAACGGGATCACTCGTCCTCCGAATCGCGGAACACTCTTACATCGCCGGAACAGGCGGCAACGCGCAAATCATTTTCCAGCCGCTTATGTACTTTGCGCACGGCTACCACGGTAAAACTAATGCGAACCATGCCGTCAATCATATCGGTTTCAACCCCGCTGAGGCGGCGGTTGTCCTTGTCCATGACGCGCAGGATGCAGCCCATGAGGCCGTCTTTGTCGGAACCGCGAACTTCATAGATGAGCGGGTAGAGCGTCCAGCCGAGATTGAATTCGGCAACGCCAACCAACTGCAGCGCGACCAGAACAACCAGCGTGGCCACTGCGGCCGGCAGATAGAGGCCGGTGCCGCAGGCCATGCCGATGGAGCCGACAACGAACAATGTGGCAGCGCTGGTGAGTCCAAGAATACGGCTGCGGTTATGCAGGATGAGGCCCGCGCCGAGGAAACCGATGCCCTGCACGATATTGGAAGCGATACGGCTCTTGTCTGGATTGGTGCCGCCGGCGAGAACAATCGAGAGCACGGTGAAGAGGCAGCAGCCGATGCAGAGCAGCATATTGGTACGCAGGCCGGAGGCTTTATGGCGATAGGAACGCTCGAGGCCAATGATGCCGCCAAGAGCGGCGGCGCACAGCAGTCGCTTGGCAACGCTCAGGGCCAGCAGCGATTGGTCAAAGGATTCGAAAGTGAGCGACTGCAACTGGAGCATGGCAACCACCGAAAATCAGCAACGCAGGAAATAAAATTACGGAGCAAATGTGATGGTAGCACCGGCGGGCGGGGATGGGGCTAGTGGGCGGAATACAGTTGGGAACGGTAGAAGCGGGCGCAGGGGTGGCCGGCCAGACTGGGCGTGCAGGTGATGCTGATTTCTTCCAGTCCCTGCGGATGCGCGTCGACGGCCTGTGCAACCGGGTCACCGGAGATGGCGATGATGTAGGGCGCGCTGTGCGCCGGATCCGCCAGAGCGGCCTGCCATTCGGCACCGTCAAATTCGCCGATGGTGCGCTGGAGCGGGATGGATGCCTGCTGCAGAGCTCCGACATATTCCGAGTTGTACATCAGGATGCGTGCGTCGGGCGGCAGGGTCTCGAGCGTCTGGGCGATGCCCTGCTCAAAACCGATGCGCGCGGAAGAGGTCAGCAACGCTTCCTGCAAGACCGGTGGGCGATAAATATATTGCACGATGAAATTTCCAATCACCAGCAGGAAGGCGACGCGCAGCACCCAGATGGAGGCGGAGCTCCAACGCGCGGTGAGCCACTGCGCCAACGCGGCGACAGCGAGCGCGAAGGAGAGGGTGAGCGCGGGCAGCAGTTCCAATCCGTAGCGGAAGTGGTAGTAGCCGTGCGGGGTCATGGGCGGAACAAAAATCGGCACAGCGCCATAGGCGACGGAGTAGGCGTAGAACGGCAACGGTATCCAGAGAAAAAGCAGCGCGGTGCGGAAACGCGGCCAGCAACGCAGGGCCAGCAGCAGGCCGACGACAGAGAAGGCCAGCGCGATGAGGCTGACAGAGATCATGATGCCGGAGTGCGCGCCGGTGGGGTCGGTGCTCCAGCCGGCGAAGTCCATCATGGCCGCGCAGATGTAGTAGATGCTGCCGTAGGGCATGTTGTGCAGCGCGGGATACGGCGGGAAGCCGGGCACGGCAGAACGGGCTTCCACGGCCTGGGCCGAGTAGGGGCCGCGCATGAAGTCGAGCGGGTCATGGAAGAAGTGCGCGTTATACGCGAACCAGCTGAGCGGTGCCAGCACCAGCAGCACTGTGAAGACGGCGAACCAGATGCCGAGCACGCTTTGCCAGCGCTCACGGCGGCGGAAGACCCAGCTGGCAATCATCAGCCAACCGGCAGCGGCCATTATCCAACCGTCGTAGCGTGTGTAGACGGCGCAGATTAAAACCAATCCTGCGGCCATCAGCCAGATGGAAGAGAGATACAGGTTGCCGCTGGTGATGGCGTCTGAACAGCGCAGCAGCAGATAGAGTGAGCTGACGGTAATGGCAATGAAGAGCGGCTCGCTCATGGCGGTGGAAGAAAGATAGAGCAGGCCGGGATTGGTGGCGTAGAAGGCGACGGCGAGCCATGCCCAGCGCTCTGGCATCAGGCGACGGCAGATGCCGTAAAACGCGATGACGCTGATGACGTAACAAATCATGGAAGGCCATGCGCCGCCGAGGCCGTTGTGCCACCACTCCATGCGCTGCATGAAGGGCACCATGACGAGATGCGGCAACGGCAGCCAGACGCCGCCCAGCAGGCTGAGGCTGAAATGACGCGTATCCAAAATGCGACGCGCGACATGCATGTGCGCCACGGCGTCGCCGAAGAGCATGAGATAGCCGTGCACCATGTTGTAGTAGAGGGCGGCGTAGGCGAGGATGACGCTACCGAGAATCAACAAACCGCCGCGGGCACGTTCTTCAGCCTGCGGAGAAATTTCGGGCTGCTGCTGCTTAGCCAATGTGCGACATCTCCTCAAACGCGGCAAAGCGTGCGTCGACTTCTTCGCGAGTCAGCGTCTGCATGCGTTCTGTGCCAAACTGTTCGCAGCAGAAGGAGCCCATCACGCCGCCGTAAAACATGGCGCGCTTGAAAACTTCCGGCGTGAGTGCGGGCTGCGATGCGATGTATCCGTAGAAACCGCCGGCGAAGGAATCGCCCGCGCCGGTGGGGTCCACTACATCGGTGAGCGGCATGCCGGGCGCGTGGAACATGGCGCTGGCGTGGCGGCCGGTATCAAAAATCTTGCGGTTGAAAAATGCCGTGGCGCCGTATTCGCCATGCTTGACCACGATGGCTTCCGGGCCCATCTCCAGCACGCGGGTGGCGGCACGCATCATATTGTCGAGGCCGGCGAGCATGCGGACTTCCTTGTCATTGATGAGCAGGACGTCGAGTTCGAGCAGCACTTCTTCCAGCGCGGCGCGATGGCCGTTGATCCAGTAATTCATGGTGTCGCCGCAGACCATCTTCACATCCGGCAACTGGCGACGAACGCGCAGTTGCAGAACGGGGTCAATGTTGGCGAGGAACAGATAATCGCTATTGAGATACGACTTAGGGACTTTGGGATTGAATTTCTCGAAGACATTCAAATCCGTGCTGAGTGTTTTGGCTTCGTTCAGGTCGCCGACGTAGCTACCGCTCCAATGGAAGCTGTGGCCGTGGGCGTGCTCGATGCCTTCGATGTCGATGCCGCGATGCTTGAAGACGGCCTCTTCTTTTTCCGTGAAGTCGCTGCCGACAACGCCAACGACGCGAACATCTGTGAAGAAGCTGGCGGCCAGAGCGAAGTGTGTGGCCGCGCCGCCCAGGCATTTTTCGCGGGAGCCGTGCGGGGTCTGGATGGAATCGAAAGCGACAGAACCAACAACCAAAATGGACATGCGGGACGACCTCGTTGAACGGGTGAAATTTATTTCAGGTATTTGCCCAGCAACAGGCTGAGACGCTCGCGAGTTGCGGGGGGAATCTTGTCATGCTGCGTGAGAACGGCGAACTGCAATGCGGTGGCACAGGCACAGCTGCGTTCACGCGGCATCTGGGCGACGGCGGCACGCACCATCTTCGCGGCGTTCTCCGCGTTCTGGTGCAGCACGGCGACAATCTCATCAATGGTGACCGAGTCATGCCCTTCGCGCCAGCAGTCATAGTCGGTAACCATGGCGACGGTGGCGTAGCAAATTTCTGCTTCGCGGGCGAGCTTGGCTTCCTGCAGGTTGGTCATGCCGATGACGTCGGCGCCCCAACTGCGGTAGAGGTTTGACTCCGCGCGGGTGGAGAACTGTGGGCCTTCCATGCAGACGTAAGTGCCGCCCTGCTTGCCCACCAAACCAAGGCTGGCGCAGGCCGTGACGGCGGCCTTGGCAACGGTGGCGCAGACCGGGTCGCCGAAAGCAACGTGGCCGACCACGCCATCCCCAAAAAATGTGGAGGTGCGGTGGAAGGTGCGGTCGATGAACTGGTCGGGAACGACGAAGTCGGTGGGCTTGTGCTCTTCTTTGAGCGAGCCGACAGCGGAGACGGAAAGGATGCGCTCGACGCCGAGTTGCTTCATGCCGTGGATGTTCGCGCGGAAGTTCAGTTCCGAAGGCAGGATGCGATGGCCGCGGCCATGACGCGCGAGGAAGGCAACGCGACGGCCTTCGAGTTCGCCGAGGATGTAGGCGTCGGACGGCTCGCCGAAGGGAGTGGTGATGGTTTCCTCGTGAATGCCGGTGAGGCCGGGCATGGAATACAGACCACTGCCGCCAATGATGCCAATCTCCGCTTGCTGCAAGCTGCGCTCCTTATGCTGCGTATGGATGGCGTGTTGAGGCACGCCGGTTTGTGAGTAGCTTCAGTCAGTATAAAAGGTTTCAGCCCGCAGGTGCTTTGCGAAGATGCGCCGACAAAACGAAAATACTTAGGCGGCGAAATTGGAAATTAACGCAGCTTTCATCATTGGCGCGCGGCGGAAATGGCCGGCAGGGCGAACTTCATCAGGCCGAGGCCGTTCATCCACTGCGTGAGCGGCGCGGTGAGTTCGTGCGATTGCGTTGCATCGTCGCTGCGCGTGGTTTTGTTGACGGCAATCTGCGAGGGCGCATCGCTCTGCACGAAGGTGACGCGGTCGGCGAGGTGCTGTGCCAGATCGATTGGAAAACCTTCAGAGATGAAAACGCTGCGGCCTTTTTGAATCAGCAACACATCGCCTTCGCTGGTGGTGAAGCTGGCCTGGTTGGATTCGGCGGTGGTTGCCGGCGCATCGGGTGCGGCGGGGCGCTGCTGCACGTGGTTATACTTGCGCGGCAGATTGTTGACGTAGACGCGCAGGAAGGTGCGCGCGGAGTCAGCATTTTTCCAACGCGAGTAATAGAGGATGGCGAGCGAGGCGGTGGTTTTCTTTTCCTCGGGAGTCGCGGCGCGGCGTTGTGCGGCGTAGTAGATGCCGCCGTCCCACGCAGGTGTGAGCGCATCACTGGCGGCAGCGCCACCGAATAGTTCGGTGAGGATATGCACATCGAGCGCGCCCATCACGCCCACATCGTAGGGAGTGTAGTCCTTGTCGATGAGCGGGTGAATGTCGGCGAGATGCAGTGTCGGCACCGGGTCATGTGCGAGGTACGCACCGGGATTCATGATTTCAAAAGTGGAGCTGGGCGGGGCATCCATCACGCCGGGGAAGGCCGCCTGCGCGCCGAGCGCATGGACCACGGCTGCGGTGAAGGCGAGGCCGTTGCTGTAGGGGAAGATCAGCGTTTCCTGCAGCATCAGCGGGGCACGCGCCATGACGGGAGAACCGGTAGTGTCGCCCATGGCGTTCTCGACATTTTCCAAAACTTCCGGCGCGTTGAGGATGCTCTTCCCCGCCGGCTTCAAACCATAGTCGACAAACACGGCCATCGCCTGGCCTTCCAGCACGGCATCGCGGGTGTCATCCACTTCATCGGTGGCGATGTGTTCGTTGTCTTCCTTCACGTTATGCGCGGTGTTGTTCATGGTCACGCTCTCCCACTTTTTCAGCGGGGCGTGCTGGTCCTGCAACGCGTGGGTGAGTTCATGCGCCAGCACCGGCTTCTGTTCGTCGGGAGGAATCCAGTCGAGCATATTTACGGTGCGCGTCTTCTCGTCGTAGTAGCCAGCGATTTGTTCGGTGAGCAAGCTGAGCAGAAAAGGCCGCAGGTTGAAATCTTTATTCAGCAGGCCGAATTTCTTCAGCACCAGTTCAGACTCTTCCAGCTTCTTGGCACCCTTATCGTCGTCAAATTTTTTCATCAGGTAACTGGTGACCATTTCACGCGTGACCAGCTTGCGCTTGACCGAGCGCTGAATGGAATATTTTGTGTCGTCGCTGATGAACTGCATGATGGGGTCGACGCAGCCGAAAAGATCGGCGGCCTGCTGCGCGGTCATGTGGAAGTCTTTGGAGGAATCTTTGCCAGAGTCTTTGTCTGAACTGCCGCCCGGCTGAACGCCGATGCAATCCGGAGAGACGATGCCGGGGCTGAGGTTGCTGCCGCTGTTATTGCTCTGCGCCTGCAGGGGCAACGAGAACAGGACAAACAGCACGGCCAGCGCGCCGCCAGCAAGAACATTTCCAAACTTCCAAATCATTCCATCTCTCCCACATGCGGTTGGCACATCCCCGCTGCACTGCAACGTATAATTAAGAGTGTAGACGCAGCCGCAGCGGTAATGGTCATAACGGCGGCTGAAATCGCAACCTATCCCCTGAAGAAATGCAGACCACCATGCAGACAGCCCCCCTGAATTCCGAACCGGTAGCTGACGCCGCCACGGCGTTGCACGCCCTATTGCATGTTGCCGCGACCTATCCCGTGACCGGGCAGGCGTGGGTGCGTGTGAGCGGCGAAGACCGTGTGCGCTGGTTGAATGGCATGGTGACCAACTCCATCCAGGCGCTGGAAAACGGCAGCGGTTGCTACAACTTTCTGCTGAGCGCGCAGGGGCATATTGAAGGCGACGCGAACATCTTCAACACGGGCGATGCCCTGCTGATGGAGACGGCCGTGGGCCAACGCGAACACATCCTCGGCTGGCTGGACCACTACATCATCATGGATGACGTTACGCTGGAGCCAATAGACGCAATGGCGGGCTTTGGGCTGGCCGGACCGCAGGCGATAGAGATGCTGATGGCGAGCTTCCCCGGCGTGAGCCTGCCGGCGCCGCTGTGCCTGACGCAGACCGAGTGGGAAGGCGCGGCGGTGAATATTGTTGCGCTGCATGCGCCGCTGGTGCCGCGATTTGAGATTTGGTCCGCGCCGGAAACTCTGGCGGAGATTAAGAAAACTTTCCGCATGGCAGCACCCTGCGGCAGCGAGCCGCTGGAATGGCTGCGGCTGCTGGAAGGCACGCCGCTCTACGGCACTGACATCCGCAACAACACTGAGCGCCACGAACTGCCGCAGGAAACAGCGATCCACGGCACGCAGTCACGCGCGTTGCATTTTGCCAAGGGATGCTATCTGGGCCAGGAGATTGTGGAGCGCATCCGCAGCCGCGGCAATGTACACCGCGCGCTTTCAGGATTCATGCTGCAGGGCGAGGCACCGGCGGCCGGAACGGCTTTGATGGCCGAGGGAAAAGAAGTCGGCGAGATTACCAGTGCGGCGCAGATTCCGCTGGCGGCAGAAACCATCACGCTGGCGATGGGATACATCCGTCGCGAGGCAGTGGAACGCAAACTGCCGCTGAGTTGCAATGGCGTGGCAGTGAACATTGTCGACCTGCCCTACAGAAATTTTTAGTGGATACAGAAAAACATTCGCAACGGAAATGGATGGGACTGAAGCATGGCCGATAAAGAACCGGAACTGATTATCACCGACAGGCGCAAGTTCCGCGCAGATGGCGAACCGACCGGCGTTGTATCCGCACCGGAAGAGAGCAAGCCGGAGCCAGCCGCCGAGGCCGCCAGCAACGTTGTGCAGATGCCACAGAAGGACGCAGAGTCGACGGAGGAAGCGGAACCGACGTTTACGCCGCCAACCGAGCAGCAGCTCAACGAAGCGCATACGGCCTACCACACCTCCACACGCGAGTTGGATAGTGTGATTGCCGCTGCCAATCCGGGCGCGCAGACGATGCCGGAAATGAATTTCAACCGGCTGATCCAGTCGGTCTATATGACGGCCATGATGCAGATGGGAGCTGTTGCGCAGGAAGGCCAGCAGCCGCGAGTGGACATTCTGGGCGCGCGGCAGAGTGTGGACATGCTGGGCGTGCTGAGCGAAAAAACCAAAGGCAACCTGACGCCGGAAGAGAGCACACTGCTTTCCACCGCGCTTTTTGACCTGCGTATGGCATTCCTGGAAATCACGCAGGCAATTGCACGCAACGCCTCCCAACAGCCCGGCAAGCCCGGCCCCATCAGCTAACCGCAAAAGCCATGCAGGCAGAGATCACCGTACTCGGCAGCGGCACATCGATGGGCGTACCCACGCTGGGATGCCGTTGCCGCGTGTGCACCTCCGCCGACCCGCGAGACAATCGCACACGGCCTTCCATCCGCATTGGCTACAACGGCCACTTCGTTCTTATCGACACAAGCGTTGATTTTCGCGCGCAGGCACTGCGTGAAGATGTGACGCAGGTGGATGCGGTGCTCTACACGCACGGCCACGCCGACCACATACTTGGGCTGGATGATTTGCGGCCGCTGACCTTTCGCTATTCGCATGAGAACCCGCTGCCGCTGTATGCCGATGCGAATGCTGCGGAGACATTGCAGCGCGTTTTTGAATACACTTTCCGCCGCGAGAATCCATACCCGACGCGGGCGCGGGTGAAGCTGGTGGTGCCGGAAGGCGATATGTGGAACGTGGATTTATTCGGCGCGAAGTTCCAGCGCGTGCCGGTGATGCACGGCGACTTGCCGATTGCCGGTTATCGATTCGGCAAGGCCGCGTACATCACCGACCTGAGCCGGTTGCCGGAAAAAAGTTTGCCGCTGCTACAGGACCTCGACGTGCTGATTTTGAATGCGCTGCGCCGCGAGCCGCACCCGACACACTCCAACCTGGAAAATTCATTGGCGCTGGTGGAAAAAATCAAACCGCGCCGCGCCTGGTTCACGCACATGTCGCATGAACTGATGCACACGGAAACCGAAGCAGAATTGCCGCCGCATGTTCGTCTGCTGTACGACGGACTGCGCATCCCATTTGAGATTTAGAAGAAAAGGAACTCGCAGACGTGCAGATATTCCGGCAACTCGGCGATGTGCCCGCGGGCTTTGGCCCCAGCGTGGCAGTGATTGGAAATTTTGACGGCGTACACGCCGGGCACCAGTGGGTGATGCGCGATGCGGTGGCGACGGCGCGTGCGCGCGGCATGAAGGCGGTTGCAGTGACGCTGGAGCCGCATCCGATGCGTGTGCTGCGGCCGGAGGTTGCGCCGAAATTAATTACACCGCTGGATGAAAAGCTGGCACTGTTGGAAGCCACGGGGCTGGATGCAGCGCTGGTGCTTCCCTTCACGACGCAAGTGGCTGCGTGGAGCGCGGAAGAATTCACGCAAAAAGTTTTACGCGATGCATTGCATGCAGCCGAAGTGCACGAGGGAGAAAATTTTCGCTTTGGCCATGACGCGCGCGCTGATGTGAATGACCTGGCCGCGATGGGCCGTGAGATGGGATTCACCGTACGCGTGAACACGCCGCTGGTGGTGCGCGGAATTTCGATTTCATCGAGCCGCATCCGCGAACTGGTGCAGGCGGGAGATGTGGAACGCGTGCGGCCGCTGCTGGGTCGGGCCTTCTGCATTCGCGCAACGCCGGCACAGGGGCGCGGCTATGGCACACGCTACACGGTGCCGACGATTAATCTTTCTGCCTACAACGAATTGCTGCCTGGCAACGGCGTCTACATCACTTGCATGCAGGTGGGTGATGGCGCGCAGGCGGAGAAGTTTGACGCGGTGACGAATGTGGGCAATCGGCCCACCTTCGGCGCCGACTCTTTCACTGTCGAATCGCATCTACTGAATTTTCATCCGCTGGAGTTGCAGCCGGAGACACCGCTGACGCTTACTTTTTTGAAGCGGCTGCGGGAGGAGAAGCGCTGGCCGTCGCCGGAGGCGCTGCGGGAACAGATTGCGCGGGACGTATCGCAGGCAGAACGGTATTTCCGCCTGCTGCATTGCGTGGCACGTCATACGCAATAGCATGAGTGGGAGCCGCTAACGGCGCAGCACTTACAGGCCGCTGCGAATTGGTTGGCACCATGCGCGGCGGCGCGGCATCGGCAGATGCAGCATCATTCGCCTCCACTGCTTCACGCATTTCAGTTTCGCGGGCAACGGCGGCCAACGTGTCGGGATTTTGCTGCTCGCCCTGCGCCAGCATCTGCTGCACGTTGGCATGCATACGCGGCGTGTCGCGTAGAAATTCTTCTTCAGGATGCGCGGCGATGGCGGTGCGCATAAAATCCACCCACAACGGAAGTGCGGTGCGCGCGCCGGTTTCGTTGTCGCCGAGTTGGCGACGATCATCAAATCCAACCCAGACGCCGGCGGTGATGCTGGGCGAGAAGCCGACAAACCATGCATCGGTAAAGTCGTTGGTGGTTCCAGTCTTGCCGCCGATGGGATGCTGCAGTTGCGCCGCTGCCGCTGCAGTGCCGGAGTGCGTGACTTCCTGCAGCAGCGTCATCATGGTGCGCGCCGTCTGCGTGCTGATGGCTTCGCTGGCGGCGGGTTCGGCTTCGTCGAGCATGGTGCCGTCGTCGGTGGTGACTTTGCGAATCAGGCGCGGGGTGATGCGGATGCCGTCGTTGGGGAAGACGCTGTAGGCCTCCACCTGTTCGTAGAGCGTTGCCTCAGCCGAGCCCAGCGCCACCGGCAGATACGGCTGAATGTTGCCGCGCAGACCGAAACGGTGCGCCACGTCAATCACCTTGCTGATGCCGACGCGTTCCGCCAATCGCAGCGCTGGAATATTACGCGACTCCGCGAAGGCATGCAGGACGGAAATGTTGCCGAGAAAATTTCCTTCGTAGTTGTGCGGGATGTAAGGGCCGGAAGCGGTCATGAACGTTGCCGGCGTATCTGCAATGGAGTCGTCGGGGCGAACGCCCTGCTCCACCGCTGCGGTGTAGACGTACGGCTTGAACGACGAGCCGGTCTGGCGCATGGCCTGCGTGGCGCGGTTGAATTGCGACAACTGAAAGTCGCGACCGCCGACCATGGCGAGAATGTCGCCGGTAGAATTATCCATCGCGAGTAACGAGGCTTCCGTGCCGGAGTCCTGCTCGAGTGCTGCGTGTGGCAACGGCGCGCCGTTGTTCTGTTCCGCATCGGCGAGTGCGGCGAGCGAGGCGGCACTCATCTGCGGCAGATGGATGTAAACAATATCGCCGGAACGAAGCAGTTGGTCCGCGGCCGAGACTCCGGTCCAGGCCCAGTCCTCAGGAGCAATTTGGAAGACAGCATTACCGACGCGCACCAGCGCCTGCGTGGCAGAAACCTGCGTGATGACAGCGTGTTCGTAACCGCCGGGCTGCATGGGCACGTCCCAGTCGGGATGATGGAAAGCGTCGGCATCCATACCTTGCGCATAGAGATTGGGCAGCTTGCCGATCCAGCCGCGGCGGCGTTCGTAGGTGGCCAGGCCCTGCTGCACGCTGCGTGTGGCGGCTTCCTGCAGGTCGAGATCGAGCGTGGTGTAAACGCGCAGGCCGGCCTGATGGACTTTTTCTGCGCCGTACTTGCGTTCGAGTTGGCGACGCACTTCCTCCACAAACCAGGGCGCGACAGTATTGGGCGGCGGCGCAACGTGCAGACCCAGCGGGGTGGACTTGGCTGCTTCGGCTTCATCGGCAGTGATAACGCCATCGCTAAGCATGTTGTCGATGACGAGATTGCGGCGACGCAGAGCGCGTTCAGGATATTTAATCGGCGAGTACGATTCCGGCCCCTTGGGCAACGCGGCCAGCAGAGCGGCCTCTGGCAGGCTGAGGTCGCGCGCGTGTTTGGTGAAATAAAATTGCGCGCCGGCTTCGAATCCATAAACGCCGTGGCCGAGATAAATCTGGTTGCCGTAGAGAGTAAAAATCTGGCGCTTGGTGAAGTGATGTTCAATCTGCAGCGAGAGCAGCACTTCGCGCAGCTTGCGGCCAAAGGTGCGTTCCGGCGTGAGGAAAAGATTTCGCGCCAGCTGCATGGTGAGCGTGGAGGCGCCCTGTTCATGCGCGCCCGGTTCCAGGTTGTGATACGCGCTGCCGAGAACGCGCACCACATTCACTCCCCAGTTGCGTTCAAAACTTTTGTCTTCGATGGAGATGACGGCCTTGCGCAGCACCGGGGCGAAATCGTCGTAGCCGATAATCTCGCGGCGCTGCAACGCGAAGGAGCCAATCTCGCGGCCGTGCACGTCGAGCAACTGCGTGGTGGTGCTGGGGCGGTAGTGTTCAATCTCATCCACCTGCGGCATGTCGACGGAGTAGACCAGCATGAGGCCGGCGAGCGAACCGAAGAGCGAGGAGAGCACCAGCAGCGAAGCGAAAATTGTGATGCGATACCAGCGGCGGCGCGCTGGACTGGGTGGCAGTTCGTTGTCTGCCAATTGGCGCGCGAGTTCTTCATCAGACAAGGTACTGCGCAGACGCGTTGCCGCGCGGAAACTTCCGGAGGGAGTGTCAGATGAATTTTCTTCGGCAATCAGAGCGGCGGAAAGAAAGCTGCGTGTGCGGGCGGAGCGATCATCTTGTGTAGCTTCTTCGAGGGCTTGAGAAAAACTTGCGCGAGATGGAATTGGATTGCGCCCACTGGAATGCGAACCGCTGGGCGGACTCGATGAATCCGCATCGGTGGCTGTGTTGTCCCGCGTGTGGGAGTCGGGCTTCTGGTTGCCGAAGAGAGTCTGCACAACAAGGGGAGGATAGCACGCGAAGCCGCGCCAATGGCGGCGATTCGCACAAGGGGGAACCTAACTATACCCGTAACAGGAAAGGTTTATGCGTGCCTTCTGCGCAAGCAGAGTGGTTTATGCGTGTTTGCTGCGGAGCAGGTCAAGCGCCTTCTGCAGTTGGTCATCCTTCTGGATGGCGGGCTTGACGGCTGGCGCCGGTGCAGGTGACGCGACTTCTTCCGCATCGTCGACATCCTCATCCGCAGCCATCTCGGCTTCTGCGGCAGAGGCGACAACGACGTTCGGAATCGCCGGATCATCTTCAATCGATTTGCCGGCGGGAGATTTGTACTTGGCCACTGCCATCAGCAGGGCGCTGCCGTCGGGCATTTCAATCAACTTCAACTCAGAAGCTTCGCCAAAGCTGCGTTCGCCCACGCCATCGGCGCGATGATTTTCAATCAGCGCATCGGCAACAATTTCCGCAGCGCCTTCGGTGCCGTTGTTCAACAGCAGCACCAGCGGCACGGCGGGAGCGATGGCCTTGGCTGCGTCTGCCGTGTAGGTCTCGCGCGGCAGGGTCTGGCTATCGACCGAGGCGATGGTGCCCTTGTCGAGGAAGAAGTTGGCCAGGCGAACAGCTTCATGCATGTCGCCGCCGGTCACGTCGCGCAGGTCCAGCAGCACTTTGCGCGAAGTTCCCTTCTGCTCTGCCTTCAACTTCTGTTCAATCTGCGAAACCTGATCGCGGCCGATGGTGCCGGGCTTGAGGTAGAGCACCGAACCATTGTCGTACTGATCGTCTGCGATGGCGGCGGTGGTTTGCACGGCGCGGGCCAGCGAGAGGACCTGCGGCTTGGTAGTGCCGGGCTTTACGACAGAGAGTGCAACCGATGTGCCGGCCTTGCCGACCAGCATGGCGCGAATCAGCGAGAGCGGAACCTCATGCGTACTTTGCTTTTCAATTTCGACGATGACGTCGCCGTCCACGATGCCGGCTTTGTCGGCGGCGCTCTGTGGCTGCACTGCAACGATAGTGGCGTAGCCGTAGCGCTTGGCCACGGTGAGTCCAACGGATGCCGAACCCTCGGCGAGGTGCTTCTTATATTCGGTGTACTGCTGCGGAGACATGTAGCTGGATTCAGAATCGAGCGACTCCAGCAGGCCGCGCAGGGCTCCGTTGGTCACCACGTCCAGCTTGGGATCCACCACATAGTCAGACTGAATGTGGCCCAGCACCTGCCGGTAGACATCAATCTGCGTGTACGCGCCTGCGCCCTTGCTGTCTGTATCCGCCGCGTGTACGCCGTGGATGCCGAGACCGCCGGCCAGCAGCGCAAAGGTGACGAGAACGGAAATTGTCAGCAGAGAAATCTTCAGCGGCTTGGGCATGGTGGATGTGGGACCCTTCTAAACTCCCTGTACTGTTGGACGTTGCAAACAGGGGAAAGTATGGAGTCATGATACTCCCTGCAGGCGGGAAAGGCATACGGTAGCGGGTGGGAAGGAAGATTTTGAAGGTGGAAATCGTACATGGTGGCGGTGACTGGAATCGAACCAGTGACCTACGGGTTATGAGTCCGTCGCTCTAACCATCTGAGCTACACCGCCAACGGGAAAAACAGAGAGGAATGAATCCGCCAGCGAGCGCCGTGCGGCTTTCGCCCAAAGTCTATGATACGAACCGCGTGGAAGGAGTGTCAAACCTGACCGGCTGCAATAGTATGGAGAGGATGAGTTCGAGCGAGAAAAAACCGATGGCAGAACGCGTCATCGCGGTGATTCCGGCGCGGCTGGCCAGCACGCGGCTGCCGCGCAAGGTACTGCGTAGCATCAACGGACGGCCGATGCTGGCCTGGGTGGTGGATGCAGCGCGCGCCTGCCCGCAGTTGGACGATGTGTTGGTGGCGACTGACTCCGAAGAAGTGATGGCGGCGTGCGAAGCGAATGGCTGGCCCTGCCGCATGACGTCAACAACCTTGCAGAGTGGAACCGACCGCGTGCATGCTGTGGCGATGGAACTCGAAGCCGGCATCTACGTGAACGTGCAAGGTGATGAACCGATGCTGCGGCATGAACACATCACCGCGTTGCTGGCCCCGTTTGCTGATGCCGCCACGCAAGTCTCCACGTTGCGGGTGAAATGCTCCCCGGAGAACATCCATAATCCAAATGCAGTGAAAGTGGTTTGCGATGCACGCGGCCGCGCGCTGTATTTTTCCCGCGCAACGATTCCCTACAATCGCGACACGGTGGCTGCGGAGTATTGGAAGCATATCGGACTGTATGCATATCGCCGCGAAGTGCTGCTTGGCTTCCCCGCGTTGCTGCCCAGCCGGTTGGAGCAGACTGAACGGCTGGAGCAGTTGAGGTTCCTGGAAAACGGCATCGCGGTGCAGGTGGCGACGACGGAGTTTGACACCGTGGGCGTGGACACGGATGAAGACCTGCGTCGGGTGGAAGCGATTCTGGCCCAGCGGTAAAACTGCAAGTTATTCAATAAATATGACTTATCGCTGATAATTGTCGCAACAAATAAAATGTATCTGGTGGGGCTGTCTGCACATCTTTATAGGTGAATGCGAAGTTGCGGAGCCAATCCGCAGCCGCACAGAAACCAAGGAGATTGTGTCATGCCTACACTTTTGCAGATTGAATCCAGCCCGCGGTCGGGCTCCATTACCAGCAAGCTTGCGGCGAAATATGTTGCCGCGTGGAAGCGCCAGAACCCGGGCGGCGTTGTGATCCAGCACAACACGGCGAAGGAAGAACTGCCGTATATCGACGAGGCCTTCATTGCCGCTTCATACACCGCGCCAGAGCAACGCACCGCCGAGCAGAAGACCGCACTGGCGTTGAGCGACCGGCTGGTGGATGAACTACTGAGCGCCGATGAGATTGTGCTCGCCGTGCCCATGTGGAACTTTGGCATCCCGGCGTCGTTCAAGTCGTGGATTGATCTGGTTGCACGCGTTGGCCGCACCTTCCAATATTCCAAGACCGGCGTTGAGGGTTTGGTGAAGGCGAAGAAGACGTTTGTGGTCACAGCACGCGGCGGCGCCTATGCCGGCGACTCTCCCTATAACTTTCTTGATCAGCAGGAACCGTATCTGCGCACGGTGTTGGGATTTCTTGGCGTGAAGGACATTCAGTTCATCCACGCAGAAAACCAGAGCCGTGCGCCGGAGCTGGCCGCTGCCGGATTGCAGCATGCGGAAAATGTTCTGGCGACTGCAACGGCGTAAGTCTAGGGCAGAAATTTTGTCACAGTGATGCGACGAGTATTTTCTGTGGCGGCTTCGGCAGTGTTTCCACTGTGAAGTTCTGCACCATGTGCGATGTGCACTTCTCCCCAGGCGCGGGCAACCAGCCTGGGGAATTTTTCTCCCCACTCGATGAGCAGCAGCGTGTCGGCGGATTCCATCTCGTCGATGCCGAGCGGTAGTAGTTCTCGTTCGTGGTCCAGCCGATACAAATCCAGATGATAGAG
>Ga0164297_10001730_pt1 | contig 22698 bp, 20 predicted proteins | sample GEODES058metaG_FD_113539 | JGI IMG/M metagenome (GOLD analysis project Ga0164297, IMG submission 113539) | Dystrophic lake water microbial communities from Trout Bog Lake, Wisconsin, USA - GEODES058 metaG | ecosystem: Environmental > Aquatic > Freshwater > Lake | place: USA: Trout Bog Lake... | reverse complement strand
TGCCCTTATTTCTCTAATCGCTATTCCTCTTTCCATGTTTGCTTCAGTCAAAATCGCTAAAGCATCCCAGAAGCAATTTATTGCGCAATGGGATTGGACTGGAAAACTCAACGGCCATGTCGAAGAGATGCACACCGGTCATGCACTCGTAAAGGTTTTTGGTCGTCGCAAGCAAGCCATTGAAGATTTCAGCGTTCTCAATGAAAAGCTCTACGGCTCGTCATTTAACGCTCAATTCATGTCAGGAATTATTCAGCCAACTACGCAGCTGATCTCTAACTTGATCTATGTTGGTATTTCGGTACTTGGTGGCTATCGAGTCGCTACCGGCACCATGTCACTCGGTGATGTGCAGGCCTTTATTCAATACTCGCGTCAATTCGGTATGCCGCTGGCCCAAATTGCTGGTTTGATGAACACCGTTCAATCGGGTGTTGCTTCAGCCGAACGACTCTTTGAACTTCTTGACGCACCGGAAGAAGAGCCAGATAAGGCGGACTCAACTCCACTAGGTCGCGCAACTGGCGCCATTGAATTTAAGAACGTTTCCTTTAGATATGTTGCTGACACGCCCTTGATTGAGAACTTCAATCTCAGTGTGAAGCCTGGTCAGACAATCGCGATTGTGGGACCAACCGGCGCTGGCAAAACCACTCTCGTTAACTTGATCATGCGTTTCTACGAGATCAATAGCGGAGAGATCACATTGGATGGAATTAACACCCGAGAAATTTCGCGCGATGATCTGCGCCGTCAGTTCGGCATGGTTTTGCAGGACACCTGGTTGTTCACAGGAAGCATGCGAGAGAACATCGCCTTCGGCTCGCCTGACCCAGATCACCAGAAGGTGGAAGCCGCAGCAAAGGCTGCAAATATCGACCACTTCCTACGCTCATTGCCACAGGGCTATGACTCGTTGCTCACCGACGATAACGCCACTGTTTCCAACGGTGAGCGCCAACTACTGACTATTGCGCGCGCATTCATGGCAGACCCTGCGATCTTGATTTTGGACGAGGCGACCTCTTCGGTCGATACCCGTACCGAAGTCTTGGTGCAGCAAGCTATGGCAAAACTCCGCAGCGGACGCACCTCATTTGTGATCGCTCACCGTCTGTCAACGATCCGCGATGCGGATGTGATCTTGGTGATGGATAAAGGCTCGCTTGTTGAACAGGGTAACCATGAAGAACTCATGGCCGCCAAGGGCTTCTATTACAATCTCTATGCAAGTCAGTTCTCAGCCGCGATTGAGTAACGCTCTTTCGTAGCAAGAACCACAAACAACGATAGGAATTGCCCTGTATAAAGGTTTAAAAGTCGCTGTAGTTGTCCCTGCGTATAAAGAAGAGGCGCAGATCGAGGCAACGATAGTGGGCATCCCGGAATTCGTTGACTTGATTGTTGTGATCGATGATGCCAGCCCAGATAAAACCTATCAAAAAGTTGTAGACCTGCAAGAAGAGTTAGGCGCACAAGCCAATCGTCTCATGGTTGCCCGCCTGCCTAAAAATCGTGGCGTCGGCGGCGCAATTATTCATGGCCACAAAATTGCGCTCGCAGAATCATGCGATATTTCTGTTGTTATGGCCGGTGATAACCAGATGGATCCGGAGTATTTGCCGGCACTCCTTGATCCAATCGTTTCAGGTAGCGCAGATTTCACTAAAGGCAATCGCTTCTATTCTGCTGACGCGCTTAAAGGAATGCCTAAGTATCGAGTCATTGGTAATGCCGGTTTAAGTTTCCTCACCAAGTTGGCATCCGGATACTGGCATATCTTCGATCCACAGAATGGTTACACCGCAATCACTGCAACGGCGCTGAAAAAGATTCCGTTAGATAAAGTGGAAGAGCGCTACGACTTTGAAAACGATTTATTGATCTGGCTTTCAACAACCGGCGCCCGGGTCGTTGATGTGAATATTCCGGCGCGCTATGGCACCGAAACCTCAACAATTGCGCTCGGGCCATTTATCGTGCACGTATTGCGCACACTTGGCCGTGGCCATATCAGGCGCATCTGGTGGAAAATCAGCGGCAAAACAAAGGCAATCGCGTCACAATGAAAGAGCTCACCCCTAGCCGCAAGCGGATTTACCGGTTGTATGTGCCGCTAACAATTCTGTTAGGGCTACAAAGCTTCTGGCGATTGGGATTCTTTGCCCATCGCAAAGCTTCAACAAGCGCGCTCTTTGGAATGTATCAAGGCTTCCCTGGGCGCAACGGCGACCATATGTATTACACCAGCATGGCGATGCAATATGCAGGCAAGAGCCTGAATCAATCGTTGGCTCTAGCCGGCCAAACTTTTAAAGATTATCCGCTCACCACTGATCATTTGTTGACTGGATATTTAGACCCGGGATTGGCTCCACTTATTTATCCGCGCCAAGTTCTCACACAGATTCTTTCGTGGGGGTATCGCCTCTTTGGTTCTGCAGGTTTTGGTGTTTCGACTCTGCTGATGGGAATTGCAACGCTCGCACTTCTTATTCGTTGGAGCTATCGCGAATGGGGAAGCGCGGCCGCATGGTTCACCCTTGCCTTTGCGCTGGGAAGCACCGCATTTGTTTGGTACTCATCAGGTCTCTTTATTGAATCACCGCTGCTCTTGATAGAAGCAGCGTGGCTTTATTCGCTCCCAATCTCTCGCCATTTCGTGGCGCATCGCTATTGGAATTTTGTTAGCGCCTCATTGATAGTTGCTATGACGTTCACTCGCCAATCGCCGCTGCTACCAATCGCGATCTTGGGCGGCGGCTACCTTGCTGCGTTGCTTCGAACTCGAAAAGTTATAAACGAGTGGTTTGCGCAAGCAATGGTCGGTTCAATCATGGCAGTCGCTGCATATTTTGTGGTGAATATCTGGGCACCGTATTCACCAGTCGGCCTTAATAAATCTCATCACCCATCAGTGATTGCTGGCGCTAAGTATCTAGCGCACTTTATTGGCAGTGATCCCATCATCACTATCGCGGTGATCCTTGCAATTGTTGCATCGCGAAAGCTGCTCTCTAAGACCTTAAGTTGGATTGCGCTGGGTGTCTTTCTCTCGTGCTTGATCAATGTCTATCTAGCCACGGGCGAGTATCGCTACTGGATTCCGCTCGCCATCTTCATCCTGCCTCTCGCTGGTTACGGCGCCGCAGAGCGGTTGCGGGTGATCGAAGCCCCTCGAGTCAAAGCCCCGAAGCCATACTTGGCTCTCTATCTGGTTCTCTTAGTCTCTCTCTTGGTCGGCTTAGGAAGCATGCTCTTCTACGCAAAGAGCGATGGCAGAGCGCTCGCTACGAGCCCTGTGAGCGCTCTTTATCCGGAGTCCACAGTCAGTGGCTCGATCGATTGCTACGGCCCCGAGGCCCGCGTTTATTTGGTGCAGAACGGCCACAAGGTGGCAGCGATTGATGGCACTGCCATGTCAGCTAACCCAGGGATGGCGAACCAACTCGGTGGGATTGGCCATGGATTTACCTACGACCGGTTGGCGAATTTCGCTGCCCAATGTGTGGCTCTGAGCAGCCGCTAGGTTGTAAAGTCCGCGCTGTATCTGTTCACCTTTTAGCCTCTTCGGATGCCCTCTCAAATCGGAGGTCTTTATTCATGGCAAGTTCCCACAAGCACGCAAACCACGAACACAAACTCGCACCCAATGTTTTGGGTCTCTTCGAGTCTGCTGTTATGGGTGTTGCCGGCTCTGCACCCGCGTACTCAATCGCAGCAACAACTGCTGGATTGATTGCCGCAGTTGGATTAGCTGGCCCAGCATCACTTCTTTATTGCGGTATCGCAATGTTTGGAATTGTTTTTGCATTTAACTATCTAGGTCGCACCGAATCAAACGCTGGTGCAACCTATGCATGGGTTCGTCGTGGTCTACATCCAGCACTTGGTTACATCGCTGGTTGGTCACTGCTTATGTGTTCTTCCATTTTTATGGTGGCAGCTACCTTGCCAGCAGGTTCTTCATTCTTGGGACTTTTCTCCGAGAAACTCTCTAACTCCAAGGGCTGGGTAACACTTTTTGGAACAGTCTTCTTCTTGCTCATGGTTGCTGCAGTTGCATTTGGTGTCACCATCACTGCACGCGTTCAAGTAATCATGTCCACCATCGAAGTCGGCTTGTTGCTCCTCTTCGGATTGCTCGCAATTTTCCATGCACACCCAGTGAACAAGTTCTCATGGCACTGGTTCGCATGGTCTAACCCATTTGGAACGAAGTCAGTCTTCTTCGCTGGCGCGCTCCTTGCAGCGTTCTACTACTGGGGTTGGGATGTAACAGCGAACCTCAATGAAGAGACAAAGGGCTCACGTAAGACTCCTGGTCAAGGCGCGATCATTGGAATGATCGTCACCTTCCTACTCTTTGAAGTATTCACAGTCGGTTCAAATATGGTTCTCACCAGCAAGCAAGTGAGCGATAACTCCGCAAATGTGCTTGGCGTGCTTGGTCAGGAAGTCTGGAAGGGTAACGGCGGCAAGCTCCTTGTCGTTGCAGTCTTGCTCTCAACCGTGGCTACTCTTGAGACCCAGTTGATCCAAGTTACTCGCACTATGTTCTCTATGGGCCGCGACGGAACTCTGTACAAGAAGTTTGGCCGCGTTCACAACAAGTACCAGACACCAGTCTTCGCTACCCTCACCATCACAGTGGTCGGTATCGGCTTGTTCATCGGTTCACAGTTCATCGGTTCCATCGGAACCATCATGGGCGACGCTATTTCAGCGATTGGTCTACAGATTTCGATCTACTACGCCTTCGCTGGTTTCGCGGTGGTTGTTCTCTTCCGTAAGGAGATCTTCCGCAAGCCTAAGAACTTCTTGTTGATGGGTCTCTGGCCGCTACTTGGTGGCGTCTTTATGACGATCATGTTCTTCAAGGTTCTTCCAACCTTGAACACCACAACCAAGTGGATTGGACTCGGTTCGATCGCGCTCGGCTTGTTGCCAATGATTTGGTACTGGTCACAAGGTCACGTCTACTTCAAGCTTCCTACCAAGGAAGAGCGCATCGCGGTTCTTGAAGAGATTGAAGAGATGCTCTAACCAGCCTCAGCACGATCTCACAGCTTTACCTCCCACACTTTGCGGTGTGAAGAGCAGATAATGGCGGCATGAAAAGAATTATTTTCAGCGCCGCCATTGTCATGTCGACTCTCGGCTTGGTAGCTACCCAAGCGCCTAGCGCGTTAGCCGCAACACCACGGCTCGGAAGCGTGGCCTCCACCCAAGTCGGTCTTGATCAGAAGACAGTCACGCTGACTCCACCAACCTCTAACTCTCCTGGCTCATGGGTCGTCACACTTGCAGATCCAACGATTGCATCGGTTAATGGATTAACTCTTACGTTGCTCAAAGCGGGCTCCACTCAGATGACCTTCACTCAACAACCTTCCGGAACCTTCACCAGCAATTCGCGGATGGCGGTTCTGGTTGTCACACCCGGAACTCCGGTTCTTGGAACGTGGAGCTTGCCTAGCGTCACTCTTGCTAGCGGTAGCGACAAGATCACACCACCGACTTCGTCCTCTAATGGACTCTGGTCATATTCACTTTCTAACAACACAATCGCAGGACATCAGATCGCAACGCTCTCCGGTTCAACCCTGACTCTGCTCGATGCCGGCACCATCACATTGAACGCAACTCAATTTGCTACCAATGATTGGAAGAGTGCAAGCACCTCAGCGACTCTGACAATCACGGCACCAAAGCCAACCATTGGCTCATTCACCAATGTGACTATCGCAAAAGACAGCGTCTCATCACTCGCGCTTACTCCGCCAACATCGAATAGCACCGGTGCGTGGAGCTTCTCTTCTTCTAACTCGAGCGTTGCAACTGCTTCAGGCACAACGGTTACTCCAGTTGGGGTGGGCACAACAACGATCACTGCGTACCAGGCACCCGCAGGTGGCTTTAGCTCGGCGACCACAACGATGACGCTCACGGTAACAGCGGCTGCGCCAGGAGTCGGAACGTTCGCGCCAATTACTTATGCATTTGGATCAGTGGCCGGAAACAAAGTGACACTCACTCCGCCAACATCAAACTCTCCAGGAGCCTGGAGTTTTAGCGTCGGTGACCCAACTGTGGCGAGCGTGAGTGGAACAACTCTTACCGCACTCAAGCCTGGTGTCACAACAATTACAGCAACGCAACAAGCGTCTGGCAATTTCACTACATCGACACCACAGACTGTTGCTCTCACAATTACAGCGGTGCCTTCATATATTTCGTTGCCTAACCTGACTCAGGTAGTGGGTGATCCGGCACGACAAATCACACCACCATCATCACTCTCTACTGGTTCATGGAGCGCTACTTCATCGAATACGAGCGTTGTTAGCGTGAATGGCCTTTCACTCGCATTCGGAAATGCGGGCACCGCGACAATCACTCTTACTCAAGCAGCCGCAGCTCCGTACTTGGCTGGCAGCACTTCTTTCACGGTCACGGTTTCAGGTTTAGTTCCAACAGTCGGAACCCTCGCACCTGTCACAATTCACGTCGGCGATAAAGTCACCGCAATTCCGAACCCCACCTCAAATTCTGCCGGCACATGGGTTTATAGCGTCGCCGATTCAAGCATCGCTAGCGTCACCAATGGTGTTCTCGTCGGAAACAAAGTGGGAACCACAATGATCAGTGCAACCCAGCAACCAGCTGGAAAGTACGGTCAGTCCAACACCGTTCAAGCAGTACTTACCGTGTTAGCTGCGGTTGCGCCGACTCCAACTCCAACGCCATCTCTTGCCCCAACCCCAACCCCAACCCCAACGCCAACACCTATTGCTTCTGCTAAGCCAACCAAAAAGCCTGCAGTTGTACCGGTTGTCACTGTTACGAGCGTTGGCCACACCATCAAGATTGCCGCCAAGGGTGGCAAGGTCTCCGCAAGCATTAATGGCGCACCAGCAAGAGTTGGCGCAAACACCGTGAAAGCTGGCGATAACTTGGTGATCGTTGAATTTGGTGGTCAAGTTATTTACTCTCGCGTGATCACAGTTAAGTAAGCCTTAGACTCTCACCGTGGGTTTAGGAATCGCCAAAGTACGCCTTGGGCTAGGAATCGCGCTTGCTAAAAGCGCAAGCCTTGCTTCGCGCGCACTGGGAAATAAGGGCGAGACCTTATCCGGACGCATTCTTTTAAAAATCCAGCCAGATGCGATTGCGCTTCTTGCAGCGAATAAAAAAGTAATCTTGGTGTCTGGAACGAACGGAAAAACGTCGACAACCAAAGCGGTCGCAGAGATTGTTCGCCAGCTGGGACCAGTAACCACCAGCGGTTCGGGCTCAAATCTTTCATGGGGCGCAGCAAATGCCTTGATGAAGAAGGCGCCTTATGCGGTGCTTGAGATTGATGAGCTGCACCTGCCAACGATCATCGCGCAATGCGATCCAGCGATAGTTCTATTACTTAACCTCACCAGAGATCAACTTCATCGTATGCACGAAGTGAAGCGAGTGGCCGACAGATGGCACGTGGAGTGCGCTGAAGCCCCTAATACGCTTTTTATTGGCGATATCGATGATCCCTACATTAATTACGCGATGGCCCAAGCACAGAACATGGTGCGAGTTTCATTTGGTGGTCGCCCACACCCAGATGGCGCAGTCTGTCCGCAGTGCGGTCAGTATTTGCAATGGTCTCGAAACAAGTATTCCTGTAGCTGTGGCTTAACAAATAAAATTAGCGATCGAAAGTTCGCTGCAGGCAGCGCTGCGTATCGCAATGCTACCCTCGCAAACGTCGTTGCCGAAGCACTCGATGCTGCTCCCATTAAATTTAGTGAAGAAGAACTCGAGCGCTCAGTCTCCAAAGAATTCGGTGCAAAGACTGCGCATATTCGCTTAACAAAAAATCCAGCATCCTGGACTGAAGCTCTCAAAGCAGATCACTATGACGATGTGATTCTTGTTCTGAACGCCAGACAAGTTGACGGCATTGATACTTCTTGGCTCTGGGATGTTTCGTTCACATCACTTAAAAAGAAGCGCGTTCTGGTCTGTGGTGAGAGAGCACTAGATATCGCTTATCGCTTGCATGTCGAAGGCGTGAAGGCAACGGTCTGCGAAAGCCTTGAGGCCGCACTCGCCCTAACGACTGAAAAAGATGTCTCGGTACTCGCTGCCTATACCGCGTTCTTTGGGTTGGTGATGTGATGCTAGAAATCATCCGCATCCATAACGAACTCCTTGGAACCTATGGCGATCAGGGTAACGCCGAAGTATTGGCTTTTAGGGCAAAGCTCGGCGGAGTAAAAGCCCGCATCACCGACATCTCTTATAGCGAGGCAATTCCTACAACTGGCGATATTTATCTGCTGGGCGGCGCAGAAGATGCGGCCCAGGCGCTCTCGCTCGAAGCGATGCAACGCACAATGGCTCTCAATAAGGCAGTGAAAAAAGGCGCGGTAGTGCTCGCTATCTGTGCCGGTTTCCAGATCATTGGATCATCATTCGTTTCGCGCGATGAGAAAATTGCCGGACTTGGTCTGCTCGATGTTTCAACGCAGCCAGGTGGACGTAGATTAGTTGGCGATATTGCAATCGCTCATAAAGAGCTTGGCATCACGCTCACTGGATTTGAAAATCACGGTGGAGTAACAACGCTTGGCCAAGGAGTCGAGCCATTTGGACGAGTACTGCAAGGCAACGGAAATGGTGTTGCCGGTGTGGACGGCGCAGTCAACGGAAATGTATTTGGCACATATCTGCACGGTCCGTTACTCGCGCGTAATCCTGAGTTTGCTGATTATTTATTGAAGCGAGCAACGAGTGAAGCGTTTGTTGCTGTGAACGATGAGCTAGCAACGCGGTATGCAGAGTGGCGTAGGTCGCTCGTTCAATAGGTTACAATGAGGTGTTGCAACCGCAACTAGCTGGCTTCTTCCCCCGATTAAGCCAAGCATTTAATGAGGACCACTGATCCGTCACCTGAAAGTGACATCACGTCCGCATGCGAGTCTTAATCACTAAGCACCACGAGACACGCATTTATGTCTCGATTGGTACATCTATGTCTACAGCTACGTCTATTGAAAACGCCACCTTCCGCTCGCTCGGAGTTGCTCCTGCGCTCTGTGAAGCTCTTGAAGCCGAAGGAAAAACCAACCCATTCCCTATTCAAAGCGCCACACTTCCTGATGCCATTAAGGGTCGCGATGTACTTGGCCGCGGTCAGACCGGCTCGGGCAAGACCCTCGCTTTCAGCTTGGCCATGATGACCCGCTTGCAAGGTCGCACCGCTAAGCCACACAAGCCACTTGGCCTCATTCTCTCTCCTACACGCGAGCTCGCAGTCCAGATCAATGATGTGGTTGCGCCGCTCTCTCGCCGTATCGGACTCTCATCACAAGTAGTTGCTGGTGGTCTTTCTTATATTGGTCAGATCCAAGCTCTTAAGCGCGGCGTGCCAATCATTGTCGCTACTCCAGGTCGTTTGATCGACCTACTAGAGAAGAAGCACATCGATCTCTCTGACGTTGTTGTCACCGTTTTGGATGAAGCCGATCAGATGGCCGACATGGGCTTCCTGCCAGTGGTCAAGGAAATTTTGTCGCTCACCAAAGAAAACGGACAGCGCTTGTTGTTCTCAGCAACTCTTGATCGCGATGTTGACGCTTTGGTTAAGCGCTTCTTGAAGGACCCAATCACTCACTCGCTTGAAAACGAGAAGTCACGTTCTGTCGATATGCTGCATCACATCTTGATCCTTGATCAAGGACATAAAGATGAGATCGCAACTCAGATCGCAGCGCGCGAAGGTCGCACAATTTTCTTTGCTCGCACCAAGCATGGTGCCGACAAGCTCGCTGACAAGATGTTGCGCAGTGGTGTTCCTGTCGGAGTTCTTCACGGTGGAAAGTCACAAGCACAACGCACACGCGTACTCAAAGCATTTAAAGATGGTCGTGCGAATGCACTCGTCGCAACCGACGTTGCTGCTCGCGGTATTCACGTGGATGATGTCTCACTTGTTGTGCACGTCGATGCTCCAGCAGATCACAAGGATTACCTGCACCGCGCTGGTCGTACTGCGCGCGCCGGAGCAACCGGAACCGTAGTCACCCTCGCTACTCACAAGCAGAAGAAAGCAGTATTTGGTATTACCAATCGCGCTGCTGTGAAGCTCATTGAAAACCAAGTTCGCCCAGGAGATTCGCTCTTGGTTGAAATCACTGGTGCACAGCAACCATCTGGAATCCCAGTGATTGTCGAAGCAGAGAAATCTTCTCGCAGCGATCGCAAGCCGGGTTCACGTAATCGTGGTGCCAAATCACATGAAACTCGCGAAGGAAACTTTAAGCCTCGCCGTGAAGGTGGCGGCCGGGTAGAGCGCGAAGATCGTCCGGCACGTGCCGAGCGCCCAGCTCGTCCAGAATTTGCAGCTCGTACCGAACGCCCAGCGCGTCCGGCTGGAGCAGCTCGTGAAGTCCGCAAGTATGACGATCGTTCAGATCGCCCAGCTCGCACCGAGCGCCCATCGCAAGGTGGTCGTCCGTTCCGCAGCACACCAAAGAAGTGGGAAGACAAGGCGCGCGAAGAGCGCGAGCCAAAGGCTGGTAATCGCGGCCGAGTAGAAACCACTAAGAGCGCGCGCATGCCTCTGGAAAAGCGAATTGCACTTGCGAAGGAAGAGTCACGCGCTGTTAAAAAGACAGGCAAGCCAGCTGCAAGCACGGGCGGATTTAAGAAGAAGCCTGCTGCGAGTGCTGGAGGATTTAAGAAGAGTTCGGGTAAGCCTGGAAAACCTGGAAAGTCCGGAAAGCCTGGTCGCCCAGCAAAATCTTCGAAGCCTGGAAAACCTAGTAAGGCTCCTCGAGCATAATCTCTCGATCAAAGTAAGACCGCAAGGCGTCTTGGTTATGACTAATAACGAGGACGCCTTTAGTCTTTTTAAGAGCAGTCAATAGCTGCAGGATGTTCTGGGTATTTCCTTGATCTTGCGCACTAAACGGTTCATCCAGAAGATAAAAATCTGCTTCTTGCATTAACGCGAGACCAACACTGACTCGTTCTTGCTGACCTGTAGAAAGTTCGGTCACTTTTCGGTCGAGCAATTCGCGAAGACCGAGCGACTCAATAATCTGATCTGGATGGGCGGCTCGATCGCTCTTGGGAACAAAGTCGAGAACTTCTTGAACCGTGTAGGCCAAAGTGAATTGTCTGCGAGCAGGTGCAATAGCGCGAACTTTCGCCTGTTCTGCGGTGCTCAACTCACTAAGTTTCTTGTCGTTAAATGTGATCGCGCCAGCGCTGGGAGTTAATACTCCACCGATGAGTTGTAACAGGGTGGTCTTGCCAGAACCATTCTCTCCGCTCAGCAACACTAGCTCGCCTTGGGCAAGAGTCATAGAAAAATTGTTGAGGATAGTCCGCTCACCGCGCGAAAAAGTTAGCCCTTGAACGTTAATCATTGCTCACCCACGATGCTCGTTTTACTTTTAACAAAATAATCAAGACAGGCGCGCCTAGTAGTGAAGTAATGAGCCCCAGTGGAATTTCATTTGGCTCAAAACTTGTGCGCGCAATCAAATCCGCCAACATCAACACAATAGCCCCAACGAGCGCGCTGAGTGAGAGCAACCGGCGATGCGCTGGACCTACTAACAAGCGAACAATGTGCGGCACCAACAAACCGAGGAATGCAATCGAACCGACGGCGCTTACTGCTGGTCCCACAAGCAGCGCCAGCGCTAAGACAGCCCAGAGCCGAAGCCTGCGTGGATCCACGCCCATATAGCTCGCAGAGTGATCCCCGAGTGAATAAATGTCGAGCTTTCGTGAGACGAAGAACGCGAGAATTACTCCGGCTTCAAGGTATGGGGCGATCATGCCAATGCTCTGATTGTTGAGCAGCGAGAGCGAACCAAAATCCCAGAACGATAACGATTGAATACCAGGCTTTGCCGACATCGAAATGAGCAACCCAGCAACGGATGTCAGAATAGAGGAGATTGCGATACCGGTAAGAAGAAAACCAAAACCTTTTGCCGGTGCCAACCATTGCACTAATAGCGCCGTAAGGGCTGCGCCAACAACAGCGCCAGCAACAATGCTGCGAGTGCCAAAGCTCCCGACCCCCGTTGCGATCACGACAATTGTTCCCAAAGTGGCACCACTAGAAAGACCAATCAGAGTCGGCTCTGCCAACGGGTTTCTAAAGATTCCTTGTGCCACTGCTCCGGCAACACCCAAAGCTCCACCGATAATCAAAGCGCCTAGTACTCGCGGGAAACGAAGCTGCCACACAGTATTTGAATCAACACTATTTTTACCGACCAGTGACCAGATCGATTCATGCACATGCACGATTCCGGTGGTTAATGAAATCTGGAATAAAACGAGGATGGCAATCACGCTGACTGCATAGCTCAAAAATTTTCGAGTGCGCTGGCTCATTACTTGCCCAACTTACTCGCGGCAATAATCAAAGGCCGAAGCGCCTTGGCCATCGGAACGCTACGAGGACCAAAAGAGAGCAAGAGTGAATCATCGACCGTGACGACCGCGCCATTTTTGCCTGCAGGTGTTTGCGCGATGCCGGGGATCTGTTGCAACCCGCTCAAGCCACCAACGGAGTCAAGCCCCTTTGTCATCAGCAAAATGACATCGGGTTGAAGCGTGATCAAAGCTTCTGAGGTAAGTGCATTGAAAGGAAGTGTGAGATGAGCAGCGCCAACATCGGTGAAGCCGGTGGCTTGCAATAGCGAGTCTGCGCCTGATCCTGGGCCGCCAATCAAATAGATCGAAGCGGTGCCGCGCAGGTAAAGGAAGGCGACCTTGATGCCAGTAGTCGGAAAGTGGAGCGATGAAACCTGTGCCGCAAGCAGCTTTCCCGCCTTGGGAACGCCCAACGCGTTTGCGATGGTCAGTTCTTTAGCAACGATTGCGTTCATCGAATACGTACTCGACGTAGTGACCATCGGTATATGAATCTGCTTAAAAGTGGCTAGCGCGCTAGCAGGGCTAGTGTTCGAATCGATAAAAATAAGATCTGGGTTCTGTGACAAAACAGTTTCGGCAGAGACCTGCATGGCCGATTCGTCGATCGGTACGCTGGCAAGAGCAGGCATAGTGGAAGCGATGTCCCGACCAACCAAAATATTTCGGTAACCCAAAGCAGCCACAATCTCTGCGCTGCCATCACCGAGCGCGACTACACGTTTGAATTTTGGCGTTTCGCCACTGTGAACGACCGGCAGTGCGATTTGGGCTGCAGAAATATTGCTCACACTTTTAGCCGACACAGCGTGGCTAGGTGTTGCAGAAAAAAGTGATGTAGCCAGAGCGATGAGCGTAAAAATAGCTCGAATTTTCACTCGCGACTTCATTCCGTAATTATGGCATCACTCGCGCCGACAGTTCTGTGCGAATTGTCGGAGCGCAAAACTCAGACTCTCTCTAAGTTATGCCCATGAAGTTTTCACCTCACTCACTCGTAGCTGCTGCTATTGCACTAGTTGCAGTCACTGCCCCTTCTGTGGCATTCGCAGCTAGTGGAAGTGTGACTGGAAAAGCCGGTCAAGTCCTTACGGTTTCTCAGACCAGCAACATTAAAAGCGGAGCCAAGCTTGTTGTGAGTGGAAAAAACTTCGACACCACAGTCGGCATTTATGTTGAGATGTGTGTGATCGTTCCTGCCGCACAACTACCTAATCCATGCGGTGGCGGCGTCAACATGAGCGGTGCATCTGCAGCGAGCTACTGGATATCTTCTAACCCGCCTAGCTATGGCAAAGGTCTAGCAATTGCTTATGGCAAGGGCGGTACTTTTAACGTGAATCTGCAGGTTTCACCAAAGATCGGCGCTGTTGATTGCCGCAAGAGCGCGTGCGCAATTTATGTACGCGCGGACCATACCCGCACGCAAGACCGTACTCACGACCTTTATGTCCCAATCTCGTTTGCTAAATAACGCGTAAAACCCCACTAAAGGAGAGAAATGAATAAGAAGATCATCGCAGCGCTCTCACTCGCGCTCGTAGTAACGGCAGCACCATTTGCTAACGCAAAGGCAACCGTCACAGCAACACCACTGAAGAACATCGTTCAAAAGGGTGGCGCAGTGACATTTACGTTTGCAAAGATGCCTGCAAAGAACGGCTTGTATGTCCAGGAGTGCATGGCTCCAGCAACTAAGGGCGGCGTCCCAACAGTCTGTAACTCAGACCAAGCAACTCAGCTCTGGGTCAGTGCTAACAAGGCAGATATCGCTCAAGGCGCAACTTCGGCAGCTGGCAAGGTAGTTGAACACCCAGTCCCATATTTCACCAACGGTGACTGTGTCCACACAACCTGCGTCTTCTACATCTCTAACGATCACACCGCATCAATGGATCGTTCGCAAGACCAGGTCATTCCATTTACCTTCGCTGCTAAGTAATTAACTGCTAAGTAAGCAGTACTTAATTAACTAAAGCTCGCAGACCCGCTAGCGCAAATTCAACTGCGCTAGCGATCTGCTCTTCTGGGTCAGCCCCAGAATCAATTCGAACGCTGGCTGTATCTGAGATAGCCACTAAAAATGAACCCGCAGTACGTGGATCTTTCACTCCAGTTGCAACAAGCGCACCTTGAAGTGGTGCAAGAAGTGCACGGTGTTCTTGGGCAATCTCTTCAGAACGCGCAGGAGATGTGCCAATAGCGTTGAGAGATTTCACCAACATATGGCGACCATCGGCTGCATATCGCAAACCTTCTTCCAGCCAGAGCGCAATCTTTTCAAAGGGATCTTCGCTCACTGAAATCGCTTGAGTGAGTCGGGAATTGAAATAACGAAGTTCTTCGATCACCAAGTCAGCGATTAAATCCGCGCTAGATGCAAAGTATTCGTAAATAGATGTACGTGCCAATCCCGCTTTCTTTGCAACTGCGGCGACCGTGACAGCGTTAGCGCCCTCTTCCATCGCAAGCTCTAGCGCAGCGCTGATCAACTCTTGCCGTCTAGCTTCGCGATGCAGCACCAAGTTAGGCGCGGAAATTTTGGGCATAGTGAAAGTATCCCCTACGGGGAGTAATTCATCCACTCTTAACCTTGGCTGAGTAACTTCGATTGGCAATTAGTTGAAATTTAAACTAATCTGAGCATGGCTCAAGCCAAACAACCTAAAAAAAGGATTCCGATGTCAGATCTACTTCATATTGCAGTAAGCCCAATGGGCGATCACTCAATCTCACGTGCAATCGATGGCGCATTCATGGAGGCTTTCAAAGCTCGCCACGCAAATTCCGACATCATTTCGCATGACCTCTCTATCGAAACAATTCCTCACCTTGATGGCGAAGCAATCGGCGCTGGCTACACACCAGAAGATGCTCGCGGCGTTAGCGCAGCAGCAAAGCACAACTACCGCCTTGGTTTGATCAAAGAAGTTAACGAAGCAAAGCACATCATGATCTCAACACCAATGTGGAACTTCTCAGTCCCATCAGTCTTGAAGGCATGGATCGATCAGCTCATCATTCCTGGTGCAGTAACTGTCACTGGCAAAGTAACTGTGATCATCTCCCAAGGTGGTTCATACGCAGAAGGCGCACCTCGCGCAGGTTGGGACTGGGAGAGCGGCTTCATGAAGCAGGTATTCGAGTCAATCGGTGCAACCGATGTTGAAGTAATTGTCTCCGAGTTTGGTCTCGCTGGAATTGCTCCAGGACTCGAGTCATTCGTGGATAACAAGGCTGCATCAATCGCAGCTGCTAAGGAGAAGGCAGCCGCACGCGCAGCTGCTTAATCGCTTTTACTTCTTGAAATAGCTCGTTAAGAACCGCGATGACACAACAGCAACAAGTGTCATCGCGGTTCCTGTTATGAGATAGCTTGTAATGTGAGTGTGAGCAGCTGGCGCGATCTTGTCGACAAGCAGCGCAGCGGTTAATTGTCCGGTCACACCAAAGAGGATGAAGTTAAGAATTCCCAGGTGCTTAACGGTGATGGCACTGACTGCGATATAAATCAAACCGGCAGGGCCGCCAAGATAGATCCATGGGTTGTGCGGAAGCGCACCGATTGTGCCGCCCTTGGCTAAATTAACCGCGAGTGCGATTGTGAGCACGAAAGTGCCCATTAAGAAATTCACGAAAGTAGTCGAGAGCGGGCGACCAGAAGTGGCGTTCATGCGACCGTTAAGCGCTTGCTGGAAAGCAACGATTCCACCGACCAAGACAGTGAAGATGATGGGTGCAAATTTAAAGGTGGAGTTTCGTAGATCTGGATAAACCGCAACGCAGACCGAAGCGATAGTAAGAATCGCAGTGCCCAACCGAATAATCGTGACGCGGTGTTTGCCTGATGGTGAGAGTCCGATGTAATCCACGAGGATTGACGATGCGGTCTGGCCACCGACAACGCAGATGGTGAAGATAGCTACGCCGAGCGTAGGAACAAGCGAGCTCTGCATAGCGACAAAGAAGCCGCCACCCATTCCGCCGATGATTTCCCACCACTGCAGGCGACGAGTGCGAAGAGCCTGCCAAATTGTCTTAAGGCCATCGCGATCAGCTTTATTAAAGGCATTGATGGCAATCAAGAAAATCCAACCCGATGCAAAAGAGATCAGCGCTGCTGCGATGCCGTTATGAATATCGGTCGAGAGCGCACCATTGAGACGGGATTGAATTGCGGTGAGTCCGCCAACAAGAAATGCAAGGAGTGCGTAAAACATCAGATTAGTTCACGCACGGGATGTTCGAGCCATCGACAGCGTTGCCATTAGCTCCGTTGTTCACGAGCGGTTTTGCAACCGGCTTTGTTGTTGTACCTGCAGCACCGGCAGTTGGCGATGCACTCGCCTTTGGCGCAGGATAGAAGAGATCATGAACATACTTTTGAACAGTTGGAATATCAATCATGTTTACATCTTGACCATTTTGCATGGCGTAGCCAGTAATAGGAAGTGTGTGGAATGTGATGTGTCCGCCGGTAAGAGCCTTAGCTTGTGGCAAGAATCCGAGCACATCCCAACCGCTATCGATCACAACGTCTTTCTGTGCGACGTTAAGCAAGTTTTGCAGCTTAGAGATATCACCAAATATTCCTTGGCTACGGAATTTAGTGATCACGCCAGTGATGAATGCCTGTTGGCGATGCGTGCGATCAAGGTCACCATTAGGTAGACCGTGGCGCTGGCGAACGAATTCGAGTGCTTGCGCACCGGTGATTGTTTGAAGTCCGGCAGGGAAAACTGCGCCAGAGTATTTCGAATCATTTACTGCGTGATTCAAACAGACCTGAACTCCACCGACAGCATTCGCTAGATCGTAGAAGCCAACCAGGTTCACTTCGGCAAAGTGATCGATCGGAACGTTGAGCAAGGTGCTAATAGTCTTGATGGTGAGCGCGCGACCGACATCACGACTCTGCTGTTCGCGCAGCGGATTCTGCACACCCTGCTTAATCAGCTTAAGTTCGGCATCATATTTCGCAAGACCGTACGCTTCTTTGATCTTCTGCATGCCATAACCATCGACCGCGACATAGTCATCGCGCGGGATCGAAATTGCGACAGCGTGCGAACCATCAGCCGGGATATGGATCAAAATCATGGTGTTCGTGTTGTAGCCACCGACCGAGCTAGAAGAACCGACGTGCATGATGTCGAGAAGTTTGCGAGGTAGATCCGAGCCATCATTCGCCCGGCGGGAGTCCAAGCCAAGGAGCAGGATGTTGACATCACCGTGGGCCGATTTGGCTGAACCGTTGAGAACGTTAGAGCGCGGGATAGCGCTGCCAGCGGTGCGGTCTAAGGCGTAGAAACTGAGGGAGAGGAGGGTGATTGCGACGGAAATGGTTGCAATTATCTTCCGTCCACGCATAGCCGGATCTTACCTTTGGATAGTCCAATGGATAAACTGCCAGACATGAGCAAAGTCAACGAATTCAATGAGAAATTAGCCGCCAAAATCACCTCAGGTGTGGCCACGATGTGGTGCGCATACGCATTTGCTGCGATCGCGCTCGTCTCATTGCCGGCGGCACTCAAGTCCGGAGACCTCATCACCATCGTTTCGTGGATCGCACAGACCTTCCTGCAGCTGGTCCTGCTCTCGATCATTATGGTCGGTCAGAACGTGGCTTCGGCGAGCGTCGAGCAGAAGATCACTGAGACCCACACAGCCAGCCTAGGAGAGTTCGAACTAGCCAAGGAGGCCCGAGAGCTCAACCGCCAGGAGATCGCCGAATTGAAGGCTATTGCGGCCGAAATTCACCAGCTTCTTAAGCGTCAAGGTGCCCAGTAGTTCTCAGTCGGCTCGCAGGTTTCCCCAACTATTCTCTAGGCTATCCCCGCTTTAATTGCGGCTGTAGAAAGCCAACAACTTTCCCCTGATCAGGATTTTGCGAAAGGTAGCGCTACTCATGAAGAGCATGCAGAAACTTCACTCCTTAGGAACAGTCTCCAAGATCGCCATCGGCGTTGTCATCGGCGCCACTCTTGCTGGTGGTGTGGCAACAGCAGCCGGTCAATTTAGTGGCAGCGTCACGACTATCTGCGCGAGCAGTAGCGGTGCGTTATATGCAAATAGCACCGCCACCTGTCCTGCAGGTCGTAGCGCGATCACACTCACAAGTGGAACCGGCATCACAGCTGTCGTACCTAAAGTTGAACCATCCGTTGTGACCGTTAATGTCTCAGCGAGTGATGGCACCGGCGACACTGGTTCTGGTGAAATTATCAAGAGCGATGCAACTGGTAGCTATATCGTCACTAACAATCACGTGATCGATGCATTTGCGCAATCCCCATCCACCTACAAGTTGAGCATTGACTTAAGCGATGGTCGCAACATCACCGCAACTCTTGTTGGCCGCGATACTGCCTATGACCTCGCGGTTCTCCATGTCACAACAGCAAGCTTGCCGGTTATTAGCGTTGGTGATTCATCCACACTCTCTATCGGTGATCCAGTGATTGCCTTCGGTTCACCACTCGGACTAGATGGAACTGTTACCGCAGGAATCGTCTCTTCACTGAATCGTCCAGTGACAACTCAGAGCGATACCTCGAATACTCAGTCGTATGTTGATGCAATCCAAACCGATGCTGCAATTAACCCAGGCAACTCTGGCGGCGCTCTGACTGATTCCAGCGGACGCCTGGTCGGAATTAACTGCGCCATTGCTAGCCTCAATGGTCAATCAACCAGTGGCTCAATCGGACTTGGCTTTGCGATCCCTATCAACGAGGCGATGCGTACCGTGAATGAGATCATTACTAGCCCAACGCATACCTCTACTCGCCCAGTACTAGGTGTCTATTTCGACACCAGCTTTACTGGCGTTGGAGCAAAGATTTCACAGCTAGTAGCTGGAGATGCGGCTGCGCTCGCTGGAATTCCAGTTGGTTCGATCATCACCAGTATCGCAGGAACTCGCATCCCAGATCAGCAGACAGCGATTGTAAAGATCCGCTCATATGCCCCTGGTGCAACTGTCTCGGTCACCGTCACTCTGCCAACGGGCGGAAGCAAGACCTATCAGATCACCTTGGGTTCAGCCCCATCCAATTCATAATCGGATAAACGCTAGTACTCAGGCGAATTAGTACGGCGTGAGATTTCGTGACAGACTCTAGATAGTGAACCTTATAAATCTAGAGTCTGTCTCTCACGCCTTTGATATCAGACCACTTCTTGATGAAGTCTCTCTCGGTGTTAATGAGGGCGAACGGGTCGGAATTGTTGGTCGCAATGGCGGCGGCAAAAGCACGCTCCTTAAGATTCTGGCACAGACGCTCCAACCAAACTCTGGCCGCGTGGCTAAATCAAATGCGGTGCGAGTAGGAATTCTGTCGCAGGCAGATAGCGCAGCCCCTGGCGCGAGTGTTCGCGAAGTAGTCCTTGGCGACATTCCGGTCCATGAATGGGCGAGCAATAGCAAGATCCGCGAAGTCCTCACTGGTCTCTTTGGAAGTTATGAAGATGAATCCCTCGATCGAGATTTCCATTCGCTCTCTGGTGGTGAACGCCGTCGCGTTAACCTCGCTAAGTTGCTTGTCGATGATCTCAATTTAATTCTGCTCGATGAACCGACAAACCATCTCGATGTGGAAGGCGTTGCCTGGCTCGCCAAACATCTCAAGAATCGCCGCGAGCTAGCGGTAGTAGTGATCACTCACGATCGCTGGTTCTTGGATGAGGTCGCGGAAAATATCTGGGAAGTAGTCGATGGCAAGGTCTTGGAGTATGAAGGTGGTTACTCCGCGTTCGTGCTTTCTAAGGCAGAACGCGCTCGTCAAGCAAGTGTGGAAGATGGGAAGCGGAACATGTTGATCCGCAAAGAGTTGGCCTGGCTACGCCGTGGCGCACCTGCCAGAACCGCAAAACCAAAATTTAGAATTGAAGCTGCAAATACGCTGATCGCAAACGAACCGCCTCCTCGGAATGAAGCCGAGCTGCTCAACTTCGCGGCAAACAGGTTAGGCAATACGGTCTATGAACTTCACCAAGCATCGATAAACGCAGGCGAGCTAGAACTTCTCGACAGTGTTTATTGGAATATTGGCCCTGGCGATCGAATCGGAATTGTGGGAGTAAATGGCGCAGGTAAGACCACGCTGATTCGTGCGCTCAGCGGTGAACATAAGCTCAGCGCTGGAAAGTTAGTTACTGGCGTCACCGTGAAGCCTGCCTTCTTGTCGCAACACTTAGAAGAGTTAGATCCTAAGTGGCGAGTATTGGAAGCGGTCGAGAAAGTTGCGACTCGAGTAGAGCTCGGCAACGGTAAGGAACTCTCTGCTTCGCAACTCTGTGAACGGCTGGGCTTCAACAAAGATCAGCAGTGGACTCCGGTTGGTGATTTGTCAGGTGGCGAGCGACGCAGGCTGCAGCTCACTCGCTTACTCATGGATAGCCCCAATGTGCTTTTGCTCGATGAGCCTACAAATGACTTTGATGTCGAAACCCTTACAGCGCTAGAAGATCTGCTCGATTCTTTTGCTGGAACGCTGCTTGTTATTTCGCACGATCGCTACTTCTTGGAGCGCGTCTGCGATCGTTTCGTGGGACTGACTGGAGATAAAGCGATTCGTGATCTGCCTCGAGGAATTGATGAGTATTTAGAGCTGCGTTTCGCTCGACTAAATTCGTCCCAGAGCACTGGCAAGAAGAGTTCAGAAGCGAAGCAAAAGCTCAGCATCGTTGAAGAGAAGGCGCTCAAAAAAGAGATCGCTCGAATCGAGAAACAGATGGAGCGCAGGTTAGAGCGGATCGAAGCAATTAAACAGGAGCTCGATACTCACTCCACTGACTACACCAAGCTCGCCGAACTCAATGCCGAATTAGAGAATTTGCAGAGCGAACATGCGGCGCTAGAAGAAGAGTGGCTTGAACTTAACCTCTAATTAGAGTTGAACATCGCGCAGTAATTGCGCGGCTTGTTCGGGGGCCAAATCCATGATGAATGCGCCCATCGCCGATTCAGATCCCGCTAGATACTTCAGCTTGCCAGGCGCGCGGCGAATACTTGTTACTTGCCAATGCAGTCCAAGAGCATCGCGTCCGACTCGCACTGGGGCTTGATGCCACGCTGCGATATAGGCCATCGGGATACCGAATACGCCATCGAGTCGAAGCAGAACTTCTTTCGCAATCTCAGGGAAGGCATCGGCGACCTCATCGCTTAGCGCAGCGAGATCTGGAACAAAGTTCTTAGGAGCAACGTGGATTTCAAACGGATAGCGCGCGGCGAATGGAACGTATGCGATCCAGTGTTCGTTTTGAGCGACGATGCGGGTTTGATCGTTGATCTCTCGATCGATGATGTCGGTGAGAAGCGGACGGCCGGTTTTAGCCAAATATTTCTGGGCAACATCGAGCATCTTGGTGGTGCGCGGTGTGACAAATGGGTAAGAATAAATTTGACCGTGTGGGTGATTAAGGGTCACGCCAACTTCTTCACCACGATTTTCAAAGACAAATACCTGTTCAACATAAGGAAGTTTCGAAATCTCGCGAGTGCGATCTCGCCATGCTTCAAGAACGGTTCTCATCCGCTCAAGCGGAAGACTTCCGAAGCTGCCTTCGTGTTGATCAGAGAAGACCACAACTTCGCAGCGACCTGCGGCTTGGTGAATTTCGGTGTTGATGCCTTCATCCTGCGCCATTGTCCAACCAGCATCAGGCGCGGCAAACGACGGAGAGCGATTTTCAAAAACTACGACTTCAAAATCTTTATCAGCAATTTCGGTCTTGAGATCAGATGTTGTTGGGCAGAGCGGGCAGAGCTCCTTGGGTGGCAAGAATGCTCGCGTTTGTCTGTGTGAAGCGACCGCGATCCACTCGTTAGTTAATAAATCCAAACGGAGTTGCGCAGGCTTAGGGCGTTCTTCGAATTCGCGCTGATCGACAGCGCTGCGTTCGCGCTCGGTGCTGTCGTAATAAAAAATATCTCGGCCATCAAACATCGTGCGATCGTGACGCGCGATAAAGGCCATGGGCTGATCTTAACCGAGAACAATCTCAAATGGCATGGCTAGCGATAAAGAGCCTGAATTGAGGGGAAATTACGGTGTTTTATCACCGTTGATCTCACTTACTGGCGCCTCTCACTGCAGCAGCGACGCTACTGACGACTCGGGAATCAAAGACACTTGGGATGATGAAGTTGGAGTTGAGTTGTTCCGCCGAAACACATTCGGCAATCGCTGTTGCAGCGGCAACCAACATCTCATCGGTGATCTTATGAATTCGACCATC
>Ga0164297_10001729_pt1 | contig 22703 bp, 21 predicted proteins | sample GEODES058metaG_FD_113539 | JGI IMG/M metagenome (GOLD analysis project Ga0164297, IMG submission 113539) | Dystrophic lake water microbial communities from Trout Bog Lake, Wisconsin, USA - GEODES058 metaG | ecosystem: Environmental > Aquatic > Freshwater > Lake | place: USA: Trout Bog Lake... | reverse complement strand
TTGATTGGTGCAGGTGCAGCTTCTGGTGGTACTTTGGATGCCTCCAATTTGCTCAAGCCCGCTTTGAGCTCAGGTCAGTTGAAGTGCATCGGTGCCACAACATTCAGCGAATACCGCGGTATTTTTGAAAAGGACGCGGCCTTGTCCAGGCGTTTCCAAAAGGTCGATGTGGTCGAGCCCAGTGTGGAGCAGACGGTTGATATTCTCAAAGGGCTCAAGAGCCGCTTTGAGGAGCACCATAATGTGAAGTATGCATTGGCTGCGTTGCAAGCTGCCGCAGAATTGAGTGCGAAGTACATCAACGATCGTCACTTGCCCGATAAAGCCATTGACGTGATCGATGAGGCCGGTGCTGCGCAGCGCATTTTGCCCGTCTCCAAGAGAAAGAAAACGATCAGCAAAACCGAGATCGAGGACATTGTGGCCAAGATCGCTCGCATTCCACCCGCTAACGTCAGCAATGACGATCGGGGTAAATTGCAAAGCTTGGAGCGCGACTTAAAGAGTGTCGTGTTTGGTCAAGACAAGGCGCTCGAGGTGTTGGCATCATCTGTGAAGATGGCCCGCTCAGGTCTTGGCAAAGCCGACAAGCCCATTGGTGCTTTCTTGTTCAGTGGTCCCACTGGTGTGGGCAAGACAGAAGCAGCCAAGCAACTGGCCTATATCATGGGCATCGAGTTGATTCGATTTGATATGTCTGAGTACATGGAGAGACACGCAGTGAGTCGCATGATTGGCGCGCCTCCAGGCTATGTTGGTTTCGACCAAGGTGGACTGCTCACCGAGGCGATCACGAAAAAGCCTCACTCTGTGCTCTTGCTCGATGAAATCGAGAAGGCCCATCCTGACATTTTCAACGTCTTGCTCCAAGTCATGGATCATGGCACTTTGACCGATAACAATGGGCGCAAGGCTGATTTCAGAAATGTGATCATCATCATGACGACCAATGCGGGTGCAGAGACGATGAACAAATCCACCATGGGCTTTACGAACGCGCGTGAGTCAGGTGATGAGATGGTGGACATCAAACGCTTGTTCACCCCTGAGTTCAGAAATCGCTTGGACGCCATTGTGAGCTTCAAAGCCTTGGATGAGCAAGTGATCATGCGTGTCGTTGATAAATTCTTGTTGCAACTGGAGACACAGTTGGCGGAGAAGAAAGTCGAGGTCACCTTCACCGATGCTTTGAGAAAGCATTTGGCCAAAAAAGGATTTGATCCTTTGATGGGGGCCAGACCCATGCAGCGTTTGATTCAAGACACCATTAGAAAGGCCTTGGCTGATGAGTTGCTGTTTGGCCGCTTGATGGAGGGTGGAAGATTGAATGTGGACATCGATGACAAGGGAGAGACCCTTTTGGACATCCAGCCCTTGCCCAAGAAAGATGCCAGGTCCTCTAAGTCTGAGCCCACCGAGCCCGAGGAGGCGGCGGCGAGTTGATCCAGAGCGACCTTGACTCTCAAATCAGCCACCTTAGGGTGGCTGATTTGTTTTGGGGCTGCTGCTAGCGCTAGGTCTTGATGCCGAGTCGCCAAGGCTAGGCAACTGCGTGTCTATCGTTTTGGGGGCGGTGCACTTTGGTGTCACTAGCGTCGCTCAGGTCCGCGTTCAACTTGCCAGTTATCGCGTCTGTCTTCATGTCGTTCCTCACGGCGTCTCTCTAGGGGGATCTCTCTTTGACGTTCCTCCGCTCGTCTGTCCCAGATGAGCTCTCCAGGTCGTTCCATACGCCGCTCTCGCTCCAAAATGTAGGTGTTCTCAGGCAATGGGCCTCTCTCCAAACGTCTTTCCCACCAAGGGTTTTGCTCTTCAACTCGGACAAAGAACACGGCCCTTTGGCAAGCGTTGTAGCGAGCGCAGTAAAAGCGCCAATTGTTGATGTGTTCTGTGGGAGCGTAGATGTAGGCAATGGGTGCGTTGTATGCAGAAGGCTCCATGAGCATTGGCTGGGGATTCCAAACGGGGGGAAGTGGATTGTTACCAAGGGCCAATTCCCCATAAAGTCCAGGTGCGAGTTGTCCCCCGAGTGTGAGGTTGATGTATTGCGCAAACGAGGCTTGAGGGATGAGTGCGATGCAAAAGCCAATGGAGATGACTCCTGATCGAAGACTGTGCATGAGCTTTGTGGGTTTCAAGGGCTTGAGTGGGTGAGTGAGAATCATGGGCCGGAATTTGTCGTTTTCGTTTTGATGGTTTGAGCTTACTGTAGAAGTAGGGGCTGTGTGAAGGGGTAAAATCAAGACATTCATGAATATCTAGGGGCGAGTTGTGGCTGGACACAGTAAATGGGCAAATATTCAACACCGCAAGGGTCGTCAAGACGAAAAGCGGGGCAAGGTGTGGACTCGCGTGATTCGAGAGATCATGGTGGCCGCGCGCCAAGGTGGTGGAGATTTGGTGACCAATCCGCGTTTGAGGTTGGCCGTTGAAAAAGCCAAAGCGGCCAACATGCCCGCTGACACCATCAAGCGCAACATTGATAAAGCCACGGGTCAACTCGAGGGTGTCAATTACGAGGAGATTCGTTACGAGGGCTACGGCATCGGTGGGGCTGCGATCATGGTCGATACCATGACCGATAACAAGGTGAGAACAGTGGCTGAGGTTCGTCACGCTTTGAGCAAGCACGGTGGCAATTTGGGCACCGAGGGCAGTGTTGCCTTTCAATTTAAGCATGTAGGCTTGATGCTCTTCGCCCCCGGCTCCTCAGAGGATCAAATTCTTGAGTGTGCGCTCGAGGCGGGAGCCTTGGATGTGATCACCAGCGAAGACGGTGTGATTGAGGTGCTGACTGAGCCAGCTGACTTTGAGACGGTGAAAAACGCGTTGACTCAAAAGGGCTTGGTGGCAGAGGTGGCGGAGGTCACCATGAGAGCGGAGAACAGCATTGAGTTGAGTGCTGAGGACCAAGTCAAAATGCAAAAGATTTTGGATGTGTTGGAAGACCTTGACGATGTGCAAGAGGTCTATCACAACGCGCTTTTATGAAAGTACTGGTTATTGGCTCCGGCGGGCGTGAGCATGCCTTGTCTTGGAAGATTGCGCAATCCCCCAAAATTCAATGCGTTTATGTGGCGCCAGGCAATGGCGGCACGGCCAAGGATGGGCGGCTTCAAAACGTGCCCATCACCGACTTGCACGAGCTCCTCAATTGGGCCAAGTCCGAAGGCATTGGTCTCACAGTGGTTGGACCTGAGGGACCTTTGGCCAAAGGGGTTGTTGATCTCTTCAGAGCTCAGGGCTTGAGGATCGTTGGGCCAACCCAAGCTGCGGCTCAACTGGAGAGCTCCAAGGCCTTTTCCAAGGCCTTCATGAAGCGCCACAACATCCCCACTGCGGACTTTGAAACCTTCGATGATGTCGCACTTGCACATGCTCATATTGACGCCGTCGGAGTACCCATCGTGATCAAAGCGGACGGTCTGGCAGCAGGCAAAGGGGTGGTGGTGGCCACGGATTTGGCACAAGCCCATCAAGCGGTTGACTGGATGCTGGAGAAAGATTCAACCTTGGTGAGTCACAATGCATTAGGCGCGCGCGTTGTGATTGAGTCTTTTCTCGAGGGCCAAGAGGCCAGCTTCATGGTCTTGTGCAATGGTTCATCGGCTTGTCCTTTGGCCACCTCTCAAGATCACAAGCGCTTGCTTGACGCAGACATGGGGCCCAACACGGGAGGCATGGGGGCTTATTCTCCTGCGCCCGTGGTCACTCCCAGTGTGCACGCCAAGGTGATGAGAGAGATCATTCGCCCAACCCTAGAGGGCATGATTGCCGAGGGCACGCCTTTTACTGGATTTTTATACGCGGGCTTGATGATCTCCTCCACTGGAGAGGTGCGCACCTTGGAGTTCAATACCCGCTTGGGTGACCCCGAGACGCAACCCATCATGATGCGATTGAAGAGCGATTTGCTCGATGTGCTGTGGGTTGCCAGCGAACCCGCACTCAATCATCGCTCACAGGCTTTGGAGGATTTGGAGCTGGAGTGGGATCGACGCTTGTCCCTGGGTGTGGTGATGGCCAGCCACGGCTACCCTGAGGAGGTGAGGACTGGGGATGTGATTGAGACATTGCCCAAAGATGAGGATGATCGTGTGATCTTTCATGCAGGCACAAAGCTCAAGGATCAAAGCTTGGTCACCAGTGGCGGACGCGTGCTTTGCGTGACCGCGTTGGCTGACACCATCACTCAGGCTCAACAAAAGGTGTATGGTCTCATTGACGAGGGCGTGCGTTTTGAGGGAATGCAATTCAGAAGAGACATTGGTTGGAGAGCCAAGCGCTGAAGTGTTGTGCTCGCTCCTACTTGCACTGACTTCTTGCCAGGGTGGCATTGCAAGGACAAAACCCAAGGCTTATGAAATCCTTTGAGATGGGAGAAAAGACTTTGAGTTCACAGCAAAAGGCATCTTCACATTCAAGTCCATTGAGAGTGGGCGTGTTTGGAGGTGCTTTTGATCCTCCTCATTTGGCCCATCGGGCGCTGGCAAGTGCAGCGCTCGAACAATTGAAGTTGGACGTCCTGCACATTGTGCCAACGGGTGAGGCTTGGCACAAAACTCGGGCATTGAGCGAAAAGTCGCATCGATTGCGTCTTTCTCAATTGGCCTTTGATGCTCGCAAATTGGGAGCCCAGCCTTCCCAAGTGATGATCGACGATCGGGAACTTGTGCGTGAGGGTGCGAGTTACACCGTCCAGACCTTGAGGGAGCTCGCTCAACTCTACCCAGGCGCTCAGTTTTACCTGATTTTGGGCCAGGACCAGGCTTTGGACTTTATTCATTGGAAAAACCACGCCGAAATACTAAAGTTGTGCCGTCTTGCGGTGGCCAAGAGGCCAGGGGTGTCCGAGCAGTGGCACAATGAGAGCTTGGGAGATTTCATCGAATTGCTGGCACCTTTGAGTCCCATTAGTGCCACCTGGATTCGCGAGCAAATTGCCGGCGCCAAAGATGCGTCCGAATTGCTTGACGCAGATGTGATCCAATTCATTCAACAACAGGGCCTCTACAGCACCAAAACATGACCGAAGCAGCAGAAAAAAAAGACGTTCAAAAACTCCAACGCGTGATCGTTGATGCCTTAGAGGACGTCAAAGCCTCCAATGTCGCGGTGTTCAATACAGAGCACATCTCCTCCTTGTTTGAGCGAGTCATCATTGCCTCAGGCACCTCCAATCGCCAAACCAAAGCTTTGGCGGCCAATGTGCGAGACCAAGTGCGCAACCACGGTTTTGCCAAACCCAGGATCGAGGGAGAGGAGAATGGAGAATGGATCATTGTGGATTGCGGTGCAGCTGTGGCTCACATCATGCAGCCCAACATCCGCGAGTACTACAACTTGGAAGAAATTTGGGGTGAAAAACCCGTTCGTTTGAAGTTTGGAGCTCCCAAGCCTCCAGCGGCTGAGCCCAAAGCGGTTGAAAAACGCGCCAAGGGTGACAAAGCCACAAAGGCCAGTGCCAAGACCGCCAAAAGTGCAAAAGCAGCAAAAGCAAGCGCATCAAAGGATAAAGCGCCAGCCAAAAAGAGTGTTATCAGTGAGAGCGCAAAGAGCAAAGCACCTGTCAAAACCACCGCTGCCAAAACTGCATCGGCCAAGTCTGCAAAGCCTATAGCTGCTAAATCCGCACCTAAGCCCAAAGCAGCAAGCGCTAAAGCCAAAACCAGTACAGCAGCGCGTAAAAGGTCGACTCCCAAAGCATGAAAATTTGTGTGATCGCAGTCGGGCAAAAACTGCCCGCCTGGGCCCAGGTGGCCTTGGACGATTACACCAAGCGTTTCCCCCCCGATTGGCGAGTGACCTTAAAGAGCGTCAAGACCCAAGCCCGAGAGGGGCAAAGCGCCCAAAAGCTGATGGCCATGGAGGCCGAGCGCATTGTGGCGTCTTTTCCCAAAGATCCGTTTATCGTGGCACTAGACGAGAGGGGTGCGAACCTCACCACCCAAGCACTCAGCGAGGAGCTCAAATCGTGGAGTGCAATGGGTCAGGATATTGTTTTTTTGATTGGTGGCCCAGATGGACTCGACCCTGATCTAAAAGCACGAGCCCATCAACTGCTTCGTTTGTCCTCCATGACGCTGCCCCACGCCATGGTGAGGGTGATGTTGGTGGAGCAGCTCTACCGGGTTTGGTCCATTCAAAACGCACATCCCTATCACCGCGAATGAGCACCACACCCTTATGAACCATTCTCTAAAGTCCCAGGCCTCCTTTGTCTATTTGGCCTCTCAAAGTCCAAGAAGGGCCGAGTTGTTGGGTCAATTGTGTGTGCCCCTTCGCAAACTCACTCCTTTAGAGTGTGGATTTAAGTCGGGTAGCCAAGCTCTGCAAGATGAATTGCTTCGACTCGAGGAGCTGGAGAGGGCTCAGCCTGGTGAGGGGGCCTTGGACTACGTTCAGCGCGTGACCTTGAGCAAGTTCAAAGCCGCATTGGCACTCTCAGATTCTTACCCACACTTTGAGCACCACAATCCAGTGCTGAGTGCCGACACGACCGTTGCCTTCGGGGGCGAGATTCTAGGTAAACCCCTCTCTGCCCAAGAGGCGATAGGTATGCTTGAGCGTTTGAGTGGTCAGACGCACGAGGTCTTCACCAGCGTCGTGGTGGGGACTTATGTGGGGTTTGAGCAGCGTTTGTCGCACTCTTGGGTTGAGTTTGCACACCTGAGCTCCAAACAAATGGAGGCCTATGTTCAAACCTTGGAGTGGTCTGGCAAAGCGGGTGGCTACGGGATACAGGGTCGTGCAGCGAGTTTCATCACGAGTATCAAGGGGAGTTACTCTGGCATCATGGGCTTGCCCCTGTTTGAGACCTCAGAGTTGCTCAGACCTTTTGGATTGACCCCTTAAGGGGTCAATCGCATGGCTTGTGCTCGAGTGTCTTTTGGCTCATGGGGTCTTTGCGGTGTAGAGGGGTTTTGCGTATATATTAGACAGCTATGCAACAAGATATATTGATCAATTGGACGCCACATGAGACCCGTGTTGCTGTCGTTGAGGGGGGAGCTCTTCAGGAGCTTCACCTGGAGAGAACACTAGAGAGAGGTTTGGTTGGCAATGTTTACTTGGGCAAAGTGGCACGGGTGTTGCCCGGTATGCAATCGGCCTTCATTGACATTGGACTAGAGCGCGCGGCCTTTTTGCACGTTGCAGATTTGCTCTCGAGTGTGAACGCAAGGCACGTGGAGCAGGGGGGCTCGGGTTCTCAAAATTTGTTGCCCATTGAAAAACAAGTCTTTGAGGGCCAAACTCTCTTGGTTCAAGTTTTAAAGGATCCGATCGGCACCAAGGGTGCAAGACTCACCACACAAATCAGCATTGCTGGGCGTTTTTTGGTTTATTTGCCTCAGGATCAACACATCGGAGTGTCGCAAAAAATCCAAGAGCCTTTGCGAGAGCAGCTCAAACTGCGTTTGAGTGCCTTGGTGCAAAAGGCCTTTGCCAAAGAGGCAGCAGGAGGCTTCATTCTGAGGACCAACGCGGAGGATGCGACCGATCAAGAGTTGCTCGATGACTTGGCGTATTTGAGGAAAACGTGGGCCGGCATACATTCCAAAAGCACAACCAAGCCACCGCTCACCATGTTGCACCAAGACCTGAACCTGCTGCGCCGAGTGCTCAGAGATTTGGTGAGTGAACAAACCACGACCATTCGGATCGACTCCAAAGAGCAGTTCGAGTTGCTGCTCTCCTTTGGGGAGAGTTACATGCCTGCGGCTGTGGAGAAATTGGTGCACTACAAGGGTGAGCGTCCGATTTTTGATCTTTTCTCGATTGAGGAAGATTTGAGCAAGTCCTTGGCCAGACGTGTGGATTTGAAATCAGGTGGTTATTTGATCATTGATCAAACCGAGGCTTTGACCACTGTGGATGTCAACACCGGTGCCTACGTGGGGGCCAAGAACTTTGATGAAACCATCTTCAAGACCAATTTGGAGGCGGCTGGGGCCATTGCACGCCAGTTGAGGCTCAGGAACTTGGGCGGCATCATCATTGTCGACTTCATTGACATGACCCAAACCGAGCACCAACAAACGGTGTTGGATTCCTTCAAAAAGCACTTGGAGCGAGATCGAGTCAAAACTGCACTCAGTGGCTTTTCTCCTTTGGGGCTGGTTGAGATGACTCGAAAGAGGACCCGAGATTCGTTGGCTCATTTGCTGTGTGAGCCCTGTGAGAGCTGTCAGGGCCGGGGTTATGTGAAAACCGCAAGAACAGTGGCTTATTCGATTTTGCGTGAAATTTTGCGTGAAGCCCGTCAGTTCAACCCCAAAGAATTTCGAATCATGGCTTGTCAAAGTGTGATCGACATCTTGCTTGACGAGGAGCGTGAGCACGTGGCCTCACTGTCTGAGTTCATTGGTAAACCCATTTCCTTGCAAGTCGACACGGGTGTTGGGCAAGAGCACTTTGACATCATTTTGGTCTAAAAAAGCTAACCCTGCCATGAGTTCCAGCCCTCGCCCTCAGTTCAGAGCGATCCCCATCCTCACCTATCACCAAATTGCAAAGGCGCCTCCCAAGGGCACTGCTTTTAGAAGTTTGTGTGTTTCGCCTGAGCGCTTCGCCTCTCAAATGCGATGGCTCAAAAGGCTGGGGTACCAAGGGCTGTCCATGTCTGAGTTGATGCCCTATCTGCTCGAGCAAAAGGAGGGCAAAGTGGTGGGCATTACCTTTGACGATGGTTACCTCAATAACCTCACCCACGCCATGCCGGTCCTTCAAGCTTTGGGTTTTAGTTCAACCGTCTATGCGGTGTCCTCCTTGCTTGGTCAGAGCAACGTGTGGGATCATGGGGTGGGGGTTGAGCCCTCAACTTTGATGAACGAGGCCGAGCTCAGGGCTTGGGCCCAAGGTGGGCAAGAGGTCGGCTCACACACCCTGCACCACGCGCATTTGAGCGCTTTGGACTCAGATGCTGCGAGGGCGGAAATTGTTCAATCCAAGACCCAATTGGAAGAAGTTTTGTCTAGTGCAGTCACTCAATTTTGTTACCCTTATGGTGAGTTTGATGCGTCCCACATCAGCATGGTTGAGGATGCTGGGTACTTGGCCGCCACGACCACTGCACGCTCTAGAGTCATCCAACCCTTAGAGAACATGGGGTTGTCTCGCTTTGAGGTCCCCCGTGTGCCAGTGGTGCGCTCCACCCATTGGATTCAATTTTTGATGAAAATTTGTACGGGCTACGAAGACCGCCATTTGCTCAAAGAGGAGCTCAAGGCTTGAAGGTGGCTGTTTTGACTCGCCACTTCAGTCCCGATGCGGGGGGGGCCGAGCATTATGCGGTGAAGTTGGTGGAGCAATTGGCCTCAAAGCACGAGGTGCATGTTTTTGCCCAACGCATCAACCACAACTGGCCTGGGGTGCACTATCACCCCATCAGCTCGCCTTTTAAGCGCCCGCGTTGGGTGAATCAATGGTGGTTTTCTTACCAGACTCTAAAGGCCACTCGTGTGGGTTTTGATATTGTGCATTCCCACGAAAACATCTCGCATGGAAATGTTCATTCGGTGCATGTGATTCCGCTTTGGATCAATTACTTTGGCTTGGGGGTGTTGGGATCAAGGTCAAAAAAGATGTCCCCTTGGAGAAGACTTGGAAAGGCTTTTTTGGCTTTGATCAGTCCCAGGCTCTTGACTTACTTGGTGCTTGAATTTTTGCGCCTTCGACCCGCCCCCCACAAATTGGTGCTGGGAGTCTCGGGTGCATTGAGCGATGAGTTGGCGGATGTCTTTCATTTAAACGAAGATCAATTGAAGACCCTGATCCCAGGCGTTGAGAGCAGTGAGTCTTGGGCGCAAAGGCCTCACTCGGATGCCCTGGCCCGTGAACTCGCTTTGGGTCTGCTTCAAACGGTCTCCAGTGCTGGTAAAACGATTGTTGAGTTTGAAGCTCGCGATCTCACGGATTCCACGCTCAAATCTGTGGCTCAAAGGGGCTTGGGACTTAGTTCAAAACTTCGGCATTGGCTGCTTTGGGTGGGTCACGATGAACGCAAAAAGGGCCTGTCTGCATTGTTGGATGCGATGAAGCTTTTGCCTGAAGACACTGGATTGATGTTGGTGGGCAAAGCGGCCAACAAAGCACAGACCCACGCTTGGATTGTGCAAAGGGGACTTCAAGACCGCGTGGCCCCCTTGGGGGTGATGGCGGATGTGACTCCTGCCTATATGGCTTGTGATGTTTTGGTTCATCCGACCTTGGAAGATACCTTTGGCATGGCCGTTGTGGAGGCGATGGCTTGGGCCAAAGCGGTGGTGGTGAGTCCTGCTCAATATTGCGGTGTCGCACACGAAGTTGAAAACGCCAAGCAAGTCCTGGTTTTGAGCGATCCCACAAACCCGCAAGACATTGCCAATAAGGTCTTGGCAGCCTTGGACGATTCGCCGCGCTTAGGCGCCAATGCCTTGGCGTGGACGCGCGCGCACACTTGGGCCAATCAAGCCCGAGCACTTGAGCAGCACTACCTTGAGTTGGTTCAAAAGCGAGAAGAGAAATGACAATGAGTTTGAATCCAACTTCCATTTTGATGATCAAGTCCCACAGTGCTGGCGTGGGTGATTTGCTCAGGAGTTCCGCGGCCTGGAGGGTTTTGAAAAACCGGTTTCCCCAGGCCAAACTTCATTTGCTTTTTTTGAGCAAACACCCAGGCTATGCAAGTGAGGGATTGATTGGGGCGCACCATTTGCTCGACAGTTGCACCTTCATGACCCTTAGAGAAAAGTCTCACGAGGTCAAAGGCGTCGTCAAGACTCCTTTTAAGCGCTTGCTCTCTCAGACGCTTGAGTTGGCCCAGGACAAAGAGGTCGATTGCGTGATTGACTTTGAGATGCATGGACTGAGGAGTTCGCTCTTGACGTGGTGCTTGGTCAGAGCCATGCGAAAGAACAAGCACTCAAGCCCAATCAGCAGCTTTGGTGTTGGACAGTTTCCAATGCGCTCTTGGTTTTATGCCAAGTCCAGTGTGGGTCTAGATGTCTTTGCCAAGGGGCGTTCCAAGACTTTGCCCATGGACTACACGGACCGAGATTTTGTGGCTTTGAGTGCTCTTGACCTGGAGAGGGATGGGGTTCCCATTGAGCTAGAGGTTGAGTCAAGCTCCAAGCTCAGGGTAGCTAATATGCTCGAGCCCTTTCACCTCAAACGCTTGAAGGGTCTGGATAAGGCTTGGCCGCTGCTGGGCTTGAACATCGGTTGTGGTACACCCGATGCGCTATACAAGCGCCCCGAGCTCGAGCAATTGGTCCAAGCGTTGGTGGCGTTTTTGATGCGTCATCCTCATGACCTCGTGCTCACTGGTGCTCCATTTGAGGTGGCTGTGAACGAGGAGTTTGCCGCACTGTTCTCAAAGCGTTGGGCTGAGCTTGCTCAAGGCTTGAAAGAGCCTTGTGTTTGGGATGGCGCAGGAAAAACGAACATGACCGAGTTGAGCGCTTTGGTGAGTGCTTGTGAGCTCTTTGTGAGCACCGACTCTGGCCCGTATCACATGGCTGTGGCTCTTCGTGTGCCCACGTTTTGTTGGTTTGTGGTGAACGAGCCAAGTTCGGTGCATCGTGAGTCGTGGTGCGTAGCCTCTCTCAACCCAAGCGTGCAAGAGTTTGTGAGTCTGACCGAGAAGCTCTTGAGCCCTGTCTCTTTGCGGACCCATTGATGCTTTGGCACTTAATGGTCAAATCAATTCAATGCGGGCTTGGCACTGAGGTGTGAGGACTGAATGTGTTGGTGCACGACGGGGTAGATTTGTGAGGCCCACTTCTTGCCGCTGAACACACCGTAGTGCCCCACACCTGCTTGTAAATGATGCGTTTTCATGTAGGCGGGCAACGAGCTGCAAAGGTCTTGAGCCGCCAAGGTCTGTCCGATCCCGCAAATGTCGTCACGCTCTCCCTCGACCGTTAAGAGATAAGTGCTTTTGATGGCTTGAGGGTTTACAGGTGTATTTTTAAAGGTCATGAGACCTTTGGGGAGCAAGTGCTCTTGAAAGACGTTCTTGACGGTCTCAATGTAGAACTTGCCAGGCAAGTCCATGACTGCAAAATATTCTTTGTAGAAGGTGGCAATTTGGTCTGCCTCGTGGTCTTTGGCACTTTTTCTAAAGTCATAGAGCTTTTTAAAGGACTCTTTGTGTCGCTCTATGTTCATGCTCAAAAAAGCACTCAATTGCACAAAGCCCGGATAAACCGTTCGACCCGCTCCCTTGAATTGAAGGGGCACGGGGCTTACCAAGTTCTGCTCGAACCATTCAATCGGTTTACTCGTGGCCAGTTCATTGACTTTTGTGGGATTGATGCGAGTATCAATGGGTCCTGCCATGAGCGTCATGCTCCTGGGAGTGCAGGGATCCTTTTGTGCCGACATCACCGATACCGCAGCCAAGCAAGAAACCGTGGGTTGACACACGCCCACGATGTGAGAGGAGGGGCCCATGAATTGCAAGAAGGAGATGATTTGCGCCGTGTAGGCATCTAAATCAAATTCTCCCGCACTCAACGGGATGTCTCTGATGTTGAGCCAGTCGGTGATGTAGACCTCGTGATCTTGAAGCAGGGTGAGAAGGGTGTGTCTGAGCAGTGTTGCAAAATGCCCTGACATGGGAGCCACCAACAAGACTTTGGGCTCATTTTTGCTCATCTTCTTTTTAAAACGCAAGAGGTGACAGAAGCCGGTTTTGAAGACCACCTCCTCACTCACCTCACAAGGCACTCCTCTGGAGTCTGTCACCTCAGAGATTTCAAAGTCAGGTCTCTCGTGAGTGAACCCCATGAGTTCGACTTGCTCATAAAACCCAATCCAGTGTCTCAAATCCTCGCGTTCACCGAACTGCAACAAGCCCTCAAGCCACTCTCTGGTTTGAATGGCACCTTGGCGAATGGGCCCAAACCAATTGGCATAGTTCTGAAATTGTTGGTACATCACGTCTTGGGCCTCTTTGTATTGGGCGCGATTTGCAACCCGTGCTTGAACTCAAGCAAGAGGTGTGCCTTGGATGGCATATTAATTGCAACTTGTATTTCAATTCAGTGCGAAATACAAAACCACCCAAGAGCGAGATTTGATGAAAAAGACCACCCTCACCATCAGCAGCAAGAATTATTCTTCTTGGTCTTTGCGTGGGTGGCTGATGCTAAAAATGTCGGGTCTACCATTCGAGGAAGTGGTGGTGAGTCCAGACTCTGCAAGTGCCCGTGCAGAGTTGCTGCTTCTCTCGCCCTCTATGCTTGTGCCATGTTTGCATCACAACGGTGTTGAGGTCTGGGACACGCTTGCAATTGGTGAGTATTTGAATGAGGTTGCACCAAAAGCGGGTCTATTGCCAACCAATATAGTGCAAAGAGCCCATTGTCGTGCGATTTGTGGAGAGATGCATTCTGGCTTTGCTGCCTTGAGGGCTTCATTGCCCATGAACATCAAAGCCAGTTTCAAGGGTTTTAAAGTTTGGGGCAAAGCGCAAAACGACATCGACCGCATTGTGGACATTTGGAGCGATTGCTTCAAACGCTATGGCGGTCCATATTTGATGGGTAAGACTCCAACGCTAGCGGACGCGATGTTTGCGCCTGTTTGCTCGCGTTTTTCTAGCTATGACGTGAAGTTGAGCACCGAGTGTGCCGCGTACGTGAAACTCATCCTCTCGCACAACGCCATGAAAGAATGGATTCGAGACGCCAAGTCTGAGCCTGAGGATATTGTTGAACTAGAAGTGGAGTTTTAATCATGACAGTCGCAACGCACATTCAATCTGACACCGATTTTTCGCACGTCAAGGGCTCTCAAACTGAATTCTTACCCGGGGGGTTGAGAGATTTTTTTGTCTACAAAGATCTGGGTGTTGCCAAAGCCACGCATGGCAAAGTGATCGCCCACATTGCCAAAGCCAACATGCCCCCTACGGATGGCACAGGGTGGCATTACCATGTGGCTGAGTTTCAAATCGTCTACATGCTCAAAGGGTGGGCCAAGTTCATGTATGAAGATCAGGTGACGCTGGTGAGTGCAGGCGACTGCGTGCATCAGCGCCCAGGCATCGTGCACTACCTCTTTGATTACTCACCAGACATGGAGTATTTGGAGATCGTGGGCCCAGCCGATTTTGGTTCTATTCCAACCGAGGGACCGTGCGATGTGCCACCAGTCACGCCTTGGAACTAAACCTAGGCGTTCGAGTCCAGTTGTCCGAGCTTGAAGTAGCTTGCGTAGACGCCACCTAAGCTCAAGAGCGTTTGGTGGTCTCCGCTCTCAACGATGCGTCCTTTGTCCAAGACGATGATGCGGTTGGCGTGTTCAATGGTGGACAATCGGTGTGCGATCACCAAAGTGGTTCTTCCAACGGTGAGCCTTCCAAGTGCTTCTTGCACGAGTCTCTCAGACTCATTGTCTAAGGCTGAGGTCGCCTCATCGAGCAACAAAATGGGCGCGTCTTTGTACAAAGCCCTAGCGATGGCAAGCCTTTGGCGCTGACCGCCTGAGAGTTCGCTCGCGTTGTGCCCAACTAGTGTGTGCATACCTTGGGGGAGGGTGTTCAAATGGTCTCCCAAATTGGCGGCCTTCAAGCATTCAAGCGCGCGCTCAGGATCCTCCTTTTGACCCAGCATCACATTGGCGGCCAGGCTGTCATTCAAGACAATCACGTTTTGGCTCACCAGCGCAATTTGCTGTCGCAAAGACTTGAGCTTCCACTCTCGCGTCTCAACCCCATCGATGCGAATTTGACCTTCTTCAAGGTCAATCAATCTGGGCAAGAGATTGGCCAGGGTTGTTTTGCCAGAACCTGATGCGCCAACGACCGCGACCACCTCACCGGGGTGAAGTTCCAAGTTCAAATGAGACAAAGCCCGCTCACGGTCTGCGCTATAACGAACGCTGACATTGAGAAACTCAACTCGACCCTGGGCCTTGAGCACTTCATGGCTTCCTTCGGTTTGGTTATCGGTTTTTTCAATCAAATCCAAACCACGCTCAATGGCAGCTAAACCTCGTGTGATAGGCGCAGCAATTTCTGACAAATGCTTGATGGGCGCTACAAGCATCAACATGGCTGTGACGAAGGATGCAAAAGACCCAACGGTTGTGCCATCTGTGGTGCTTTGCATCAAAGCGACGCTGATCACAGCGGAGAGGGCGACGGCAGACAAAATTTGAGTCAGCGGTGTGATGGCCGCAGAGGACACCATCCCCTTCATCATCAAGGATTCCAAAGATTGCCCAAGTCTGGCGAAACGCTTGGTTTGGTCCTCTTGTGCGCCTTGGAGTCTGATTTCCCTGTAAGCCAATGAGTTCTCTTCAACCGCATAGGCCAAGTCATCTGTGGATTTTTGACTCTGCGCGGTGATGCGAGTGAGCCTTTTGGTGAGCACGCGCATCACCCATGCAATCGCTGGGAGTAAAAAGGCCACAATGACACTCAGTTTCCAATTCAAATAGAGTAAATAGCCCGCCAATGCCAATAGCGTCAAAGAGTCACGCGTTAAGCTCAAAAAAGCATTCACCAAAGTCCCCGACCCGTTTTGGACTTCATAAACCAACGTATTGGCCATGGCGCTTCCAGCACTTTGTGAAAACAATTTGGGGTGAGCGTTTTGTAACTTCTCAAACATCTCCAGTCTCAATGAGAGCACCCCTTGATTGGCGATTTTGGCCAATGCCACCTGTCCGACAAAGGCACCCATTCCACGCACAGTAAAGAGGGTCAAGATGGCCACGGGGACCAACCAAAGTTGTAAGGAGCCACCCACAAAGCCATGGTCCAAGAGGGGCTTGAGCAATGCTGGAATCATGGGTTCAGAGGCGGAGACCACCAAAACGGAAATGACCGCGGCCACCCAAGTACCAAGGGGACGGCAAAAGTAAGGCCAAACTCTTTGAAATCTTTGATAAAAGGAGGCAACGGGGGGGTGGTTCATGCAAGAGGGGCCGGTTGGTTGAGGTCTGTTTCGCAGTGAAGGTGAGGTATCAAGGTCTCAGTCAGGGGTGATTATGGCCTTAAATTGGTCAAATCGAGCTACTTTACAGCTTCATGAGGACCCGTCCAAAGTCAAGGGTTTCAGGGTTTGATGGTCAAAACACCAGGTCCCTGAAGGATGGCTTGGGACTCAATTAGCACTTAAAATGCGAGGATGTCTTTATCGGTTGTCATCATCACCAAAAACGAATCCCAAAACATTGGTCCCTGCATAGAGTCAGTGGCTTTTGCCGATGAGGTCATTGTGTTGGATGGCAAAAGTGAGGATGACACAGCCACCATCGCCCGACGCTTGGGAGCTCGAGTCATTGAGGTGGATGAATTCAGGGGATTTGGTGCCCAAAAGAACTGGGCTTTGAGCTTTGCAAGTTCAGAGTGGGTGTTGAGCTTGGATGCCGATGAAAGAGTGCCCCAAGACTTGGCACGAGAGATTCAAGCGGTGGTGGCTGGCCAATCGCAAGCCCAAGGCCCAGTCAATCGATTGCAGCCTACCGTGTTTGATATTCCAAGACTTACACAGTTTTGCGGGCAGTGGATTCACCACTGCGGCTGGCAGCCTGATCGGGTGACGCGTCTTTTCAAAAGAGGGGATGCGGTGTTCTCTAATGATATGGTGCACGAGAAGCTCATCTCGGCCGCTGGGCAGGAGTGGCCCAAGGAAGGTTTGGGTCACTTGAGGTGCAATTTGGAGCATTACAGCTACCGAACACCTGATGATTATTGGCGAAAGCTTGAACACTACAGCAGAGCATGGGCACAGGAGAGACATTCTAGGGGTGTCAAAGTGAGCATGTTGCGTGCCCTCGCTTCCAGTGTCTTCGCTTTTTTTAGAAGTTATGTATTGCGTTTGGGGTTTTTGGACGGCTCTATGGGGCTTGCAGTCTGTATGATGCAGGCTCAGGCGACCTTTGCCAAGTACTTTACCCTTTATTGTTTGCATCAAAATCAGGATTGATCTTTTCCCATGATTCGTTTTTTTGCCCACCGTTTAAAAGTTTTTCCCTCTCAGTTGCTGTTCTTGACCATGGCCTTCGTTTTTTTGGTCTCAGGGTCGAGTGCCTGGGCTCAATTCAAAGTTGAAGTCACTGGGGTGGGAGTCACCCAAGTGCCCGTGCACCTCAATGGATTTCGAGACGAGGGACAGTCGCCTCAGAAAATATCCGCCATCATTCAAGCCGACTTGGAGCGAAGCGCTCAGTTTAGGGTGAGCACGACCGCTTTGAGCTTGGATGAGACCTCGCGTCCAGATGTCAGTATGCTTCGTGCAAGAGGAGCTGAGAACTTTGTAACGGGGAGCGTGACCAAACTCGCTGATGGTCGATTTGATGTGCGTTTTAGGTTGTGGGATCTCATGAAATCCCAAGACCTAGGGGGCGCCAGTTACGCCGTGGTGCCTGGGGACTTGAGGCGCGCAGCGCATCAAATTTCCGACTTCATTTATGAAAAGTTGACGGGCGACAAAGGCATTTTTTCAACTCGCATTGCCTATGTCACCAAAAACGGCAATCGTTTCAATTTATGGATTGCCGATGCTGATGGTGATAACGCTCAGCCTGCTCTCACCTCTCCTGAGCCCATCATCTCACCGAGCTGGGCACCCAACGGCGTGCAACTCGCTTACGTCTCCTTTGAGTCCAGAAAGCCAGTTGTCTACGTGCACGATGTGGCCTCGGGTAAGCGAAAAATAGTTGCCAATTTCAAAGGTTCAAACAGTGCACCCTCATGGTCTCCCGATGGGCAACAAATGGCTGTGACTTTGAGTCGCGATGGTGGATCACAGATTTTTCTGATTCCATCCTCCGGTGGAGAAGCCCAAAGGCTCACGCAATCGGCCAGCATTGACACCGAGCCCGTGTTCACCCCAGATGCAAGCGCAATTTACTTTGTCAGTGACAGAGGAGGCTCGCCTCAGATTTACCGCATGCCTGCCAAAGGAGGACCTGTGCAGAGGGTTACCTTCAACGGAAGCTACAACATCTCACCCAGCATCAGTCCCGATGGCAAGAAATTGGCCTACATTTCTAGGCAAGGTGGTCAATTCAAGCTGTACATCATGGATTTGCAAACAGAGCAATTTGAGGCCTTGTCAGATACCTCTGCCGATGAAAAGCCAAGCTTCGCACCAAACGGCAAGCTCATCATTTATGCCACTCAGTTGGCGGGTAAAGAGGCGCTCATGACGGTCAATTGGGAGAACAAAACTGCTGTTCGCTTGAATGGGCAGGCTGGCGACATTCGTGAGCCCAATTGGGGGCCATTCATGAAAAGCAATTGATACCCCCATCTCCTGAGGGATGGTAGGTCAGGTCTTTTGAGTTGGTTTCAATGAAAGTTTAAAAGGTTTATCAGATGAAAAAGTTTTTCCTATTGAATTGTGTTTTGGCATCCGTTTTGTTAGTCTCTGCTTGCTCCACGGTTAAGTTGAATGAGGTCCCCGTTGAGGACAAATCGGGCTCTGGCATCAGTGCTGACTCATTGAATGGAGCGAATGTGAAATCAGGCATTGCATCTGTGCAAGCTCAAGGCCTGGGCAAGATGGTATTGGGCCCAGTGAACGTGGATAAGGTCATTTATTTCGACTTTGACAGCTACATGTTAAGAGCGGACGCTCAACCCGTTGTTCAAGCTCACGCCGATTACTTGAGAAACAACAAGGACAAGAAAATCTCTCTAGAGGGCAACACCGACGAGAGAGGTGGGAGCGAGTACAACTTGGCCTTGGGGCAAAAGAGAGCGGATGCAGTGAAAAAGGCTCTTTCTATTTTGGGTGTGAATGAGTCACAGATTGAAGCAGTGAGCTTTGGCAAAGAAAAGCCCGCGGTTCAAGGAGCGGAAGAAAGTGCGTTTGCCAAGAATCGCCGTGTTGAATTGTCTTACCGTTGAGAGTTGTGATCATGAAAATCAAGTTTCTTTTACCCTGTTTGATGGTTTGTACCCTGATGTTGGGGGTGAGCGCCAAAGCCTCTTTGTTTGAAGATGGAGACGCCAGAAAAGCCATTCTGGAGTTGCGAGAAAAGGTTGAGACACAGCGTCAAAGCATTGAGCAGTTGCGCTCGAGCACTGAAGCGCTTGCGGACGACAACGTCAAACTCAAGCAAAGCATTTTGAGTCTGCAAGGCACCATTGAAGAATTGAAGCAACAAATCGCCTCTATGGGGGGCGACCGCGAGGTTTTGGGCAAAAGCTTGTCCGATTTGCAGCGCAAATTCATGGATCAATCCAAGAATTATGAAGATCGTTTTGCAAACCTAGAGCCACAAAAGGTGAGTGTTGATGGAATTGAGTTTTCTGCAGATCAAGCAGAAAAGCGCGACTACGAAGCTGCACTCGCTTTGTTCAAAAAAGCAGACTACTCCGCCTCCACTCAAGCCTTTGGTGATTTTGCTAGAAAATACCCTGGCAGTGGTTTCGGTGCAGTTGCTCTGTATTGGCTGGGCACTTCACAATACGCAACCAAGGACTTCAAAGGTGCGATCCAAAGCTTCAAGAGCTTGTCCAGCCTGGCTCCTTCGCACCCCAGAGTACCTGACAGCATGCTATCTATGGCCAGTTGCATGATAGAGTTAAAGGACATCAAGGGCGCCAAGAAAGTACTTGAGGACTTGTCCAAGAATTATCCCCAAAGCGATGCAGCTCAAGCTGCAAAAGATCGTTTGGTCAAACTTAAATAAGGTACCACGCTTTCATGTTCAACACTTTGACCGAGACACAAGCGGTTTGGCTCTCTCAGGTGGTCCTGATTTTGGGCTTTGTGTTGACATTTGCCTTGGGCTTTTTGGCACAGTCCACTCATTTTTGCACCATGGGTGCTGTGATTGATGTCTTCTCATATGGGTCTTGGACCCGAGCCTGCCAAGTGTTGGTGGCCATGGGGGTGTCCATGATTGGCTTTGCTGTCTTTTGTGCCTACGGATGGGTGGACCCCTTAAAAACCTTGTATGCCACGGACCGCTTGTATTGGTTGTCTGACGCCTTGGGTGGAGCTCTTTTTGGTGTGGGCATGGTGCTTGCCTCGGGTTGTGGCAACAAAACACTGGTTCGAATGGGAACGGGTAACTTGAAGTCTTGGGTTGTATTTCTCTTCATGGGTTTTGCTGCATTGGCAACGCTGAAGGGTATTACGGCTGTGGTCAGAGTCAATTGGCTGGACACCGCTTTTGTGAGAATCAATGGAGGCGTAGACTTGGCTCACTTCATGTTTGGCCCACGTTTATCTACCATCACCTATTCATTGATGCGGTTTGCAAATGCCGAATGGATTTTGCTTTGTTGTGGTGTCGGTGTCATGGTGATCATGGTGGCTTGGATCATGTCTCTGCTTACAGCGCCTCACGAGCGGGAGCTCAAGCGCCTGAGATCTTTCTTGCCTGGCGTCGGTGTTGGAATTTTGATCACCTTGGCTTGGGGTTTGAGTGGCTATGTGGGGCACGTTATGGAACACCCTGTGAGTTTGGAGGAAGCGTTCTTGGCGAGCTCAAGCGGTCGAATTGAATCCCTAAGCTTTGTGGCCCCAATGGCTTATTTAATCGATTGGCTGATCTATTTTTCAGATCAATCAAAACTCTTGAACTATGGGGCGGTGTGTGCACTTGGTGTGATCGCTGGCTCATTTGTGAGTGCGAGCTTAAATGGTTCATTGAGGTGGGAGGGTTTTGGTAGCCCATCTGACCTAGGATTGCACATGATTGGCGCGATTTTGATGGGGGTTGGTGGTGTATTGGCCATGGGGTGCACCTTTGGGCAGGGCATCAGCTCCTTGTCCACGCTCAGCATCAATGCAATGGAGGTGGTGGTCTTCATTGTTTTGGGTGCATGGTTGGGTTTCAAAATTCAGATGCAAGCACTTGAGTGAATATGGACCTCAGTGCGCCCAGTGAGTTGACGCTCAAATGAGTGAGCTTGAATTTGATTTTGAACGTCGCTTTGGAGCCTTGTCTCGTCTGTATGGAGTCGACGGCGCAAAAGCCATCTTCAAAGCTCACGTGGTGGTGGTGGGTATTGGCGGCGTGGGCTCATGGGTTTGCGAGGCCCTGGCCCGAAGTGGTGTTGCCAAACTCACCTTGATCGACATGGATCACTTGGCCGAGTCCAATGTGAATCGGCAAATCCATGCACTCACCAATACGATCGGAAAAGCCAAAGGGGAGGCCATGAAGGAGCGGATTGCGCTCATCAATCCCAATTGTGAAGTCGTGCTGATCGATGATTTTGTGACCCCTGAGAATTGGCCTGAGATGGCCCAATCCTTGGACTTGCCTGTTGACGCATTGATCGATGCATGCGATCAAGTCAAAGCCAAAGTCAGCTTAGTGTCCTGGGCATTGCTCAATCCTTGTCATTTCGTAAGCGTAGGTGCAGCTGGCGGAAAGAGACTTGCCCATGAGGTCCAAATGGAGGACTTGCTGTCGGTGACACATGATCCACTGCTGTCTCAGTTGCGTTATAGATTGAGACGCCAGGGAACCTTGGCCAAAACACTCAAAAAATCACGCATCCAATGTGTCTTTAGCAAAGAGTCCGTATTGAATCCATGGGCAAGGTCTGGCGTGAGTAATTTAGATCCGGGTCAAGCTGAGTCCTTGGATTCTTCTGATCAATTCTCCTCAGGTTTAAGCTGTCACGGCTACGGTTCGTCCGTTTCTGTGACAGCCACTTTTGGAATGAGTGCTGCCGGTTGGGTGATGGATCAGCTTGCAAAACAGCCCCAAACAAGGCCCTAAGCCGCACGGATTGGATAAGTTTTAGAGGGTCTAGAAAAGTTGTTATTTTTTTGTTATAATTTGATTCTTGTCTGGGATTGATACTCCAATTTCAATCTCGGTGATGGGACGTTAGCTCAGCCGGTAGAGCAGCGGACTTTTAATCCGTTGGTCGCGAGTTCGAATCTCGCACATCCCACCAAAAAACCCATATAGAAGAACCACTTGCGAGTGGTTTTTTTATTTGTTAAGTCGAATAGTAACTAAGTTAAGACCTAGATACTTTAGAAAAGTTCCATAATAATAATTTTGATTGCATTTCATTCTCAATCTGTTCAAATGAATTTGCATATTTTTGATGCAACGGTATTAAGATTAATCAACAGATTGGAAAAATAATGAATATCAAGAAAAATATAGCGGTTGCACTTTTCTCTGTGCTCACAATTGCCTGTTTTGCACAAATCGGTGGAACCAGATATGGCAACACAATGCAATACAACAACGGCGTGACTGCAACCCAATATGGAAACACAACACAATTTTCTAATGGCGTGACAGCCAATCAATACGGAAATACAACCCAGTATTCAAACGGTGTCACTGCAAACCAGTATGGAAATACAACTCAGTATTCCAATGGTGTAACTGCAACCCAATATGGAAACACAACGCAGTACTCTAATGGTAGAAGTTGCACCACTTACGGTAATATGACGCAATGTAACTGATCTCCCGAGAGGTAGAAAGCAGGCCGCACTAGTTGCGGCTTTTTTTATTTGTAAATCTCTCTTCGGTTAGAGAAACTCTACTTTAGACACCTTTGTTTGTAGGGGATGATTTCCAAAGTAATCAACTTCAGTTGCTTTAAAAACATGGATAGCTCTGGGAATAGGTGATTGAAATATAAACTTTTTCTAAATGCTTAGTTTTCAAAAACTTTAGTAAATATTACTTTGCTCCTAACAAGCAATTAGCTCAAAGCAATACTGATTAAGTTTGAAATGCGTGGTTAGAAAGTTTAAAGTTTGTAACTT